>Ga0308159_1002208_pt1 | contig 23383 bp, 21 predicted proteins | sample PhyCR1_FD_201040 | JGI IMG/M metagenome (GOLD analysis project Ga0308159, IMG submission 201040) | Phyllosphere microbial communities from UC Gill Tract Community Farm, Albany, California, United States - DLSLC.R1 | ecosystem: Host-associated > Plants > Phyllosphere > Unclassified | place: USA... | reverse complement strand
GGGGGTCTTCCTGCGCGAATTCGCGGATGTCGGCCAGGATCTTCGGCAGGCCCACCGTGTCGGCGTAGTGCATCGGCCCGCCGCGGAAGCGCGGGAATCCGTAGCCCGACAGAAAGGTCACGTCCACATCCAGCGGCCGCAGGGCGATGCCCTCCTCCACCACCTTCGCACCTTCGTTGACCATGGCGGCCAGGTAGCGGCGCATGATCTCTTCCGGCGTGAAGCTGCGCGGCACGACGCCCTTCTTCGCGCGCTCGGCATCGACGATCGCCAGCACCTCCGGATCGGGCTGGCCGGTGCGGGCGCCCTCCGGGTACAGGTAGAAGCCGCGCCCGGTCTTCTGGCCGAACCAGCCGCGCTCGCAGATGCGGTCGGCGATCTCCACGTAGCGCGCGTTGGGGTCGCGCGTGGCGGCCCGGCGCTTGCGCGTGGCCCAGCCGATGTCGCCGCCGGCCAGGTCGGTCACCTGGAACGGGCCCATCGGGTAGCCGAAACCGCGCACCGCCGCGTCGATCTCATAGGGCGACGCACCGTCTTCCATGAGGTAATCGGCCGCCTGCTTGTACACGGCCAGGATGCGGTTGCCGATGAAGCCGTCGCACACGCCGGCGCGCACCGGCACCTTCTTCATCGTCTTGGCCAGCGCGAAGGCCGTGGCGACCACGTCGGCGCTCACCTTGGCCGGCACCACGATCTCCAGCAGCTTCATGATGTTGGCCGGGCTGAAGAAGTGCAGCCCGATCACGTCCTGCGGGCGCTGCGTGGCGGCGGCGATGGCGTCGATGTCCAGGTACGAGGTGTTGGTGGCGAGCACGGCGCCGGGCTTGCAGACGCGGTCCAGCTCGCGGAACACCGCCTTCTTGACCTCCAGGTCCTCGAACACCGCCTCGATCACCAGATCGGCCGCGGCGATGTCTTCGTAGCGCGTGCTGCCGATGTAGCGCGCCATCACGGCGGCCTTGGCGTCGGCGGTCATGCGGCCCTTGGCGACGAGGCCGTCGTAGACCTTCTCCACATGAGCGCGGCCCCGGGCCAGCGAGGCGTCGTCGCGCTCGATCATCGTCACGGGCAGGCCGGCGTCCAGCGCCGACACGGTGATGCCCGCGCCCATGGTGCCGCCGCCGATGACGGCGATGGACGTGATCGGCCGCGGCGCCGCGGCCTTCGCCTCCGGCACCTTGGCGACCTCGCGCTCGGCGAAGAAGGCGTGGATCAATCCCGCGCGCTGCGGGCTCGCCAGGCACTCCATGAAGGCCGCGCGCTCGCGCTGCATGCCTTCGTCGAAGGGCAGCTCCACGGCGTTGCGCACGCATTCGACGATCTTCTGCGGCGAGAAGAGGCCGCGCGATTTCTTGGCGGTGTCGGCCGCGAGCGCGTCCAGCTCGGCCAGCGCCGCGGCCTTGTCTGCGATGGCGACGTCGCGCGTGCGGCGCAGCGGCGCCTGCGCCGCCTGCAGCTCCTGCACGCAGGCCAGGCCCGCGGCCACTGCGTCGCTGCCGTCCACCAGCCGGTCCACCAGGCCGGCGGCCAGGGCCGCCTTGGCGCTCAAAGGCTTGCCGCTCAGCATCATCTCGGCGGCCGGCTTGACGCCCATCAGCCGCGGCGCGCGCTGCGTGCCGCCCGCGCCGGGCAGCAGGCCCAGGTTCACTTCGGGCAGGCCGAGCTGCGCGCCCGGCAGCGCCACGCGGTAGTGCGCCGCGAGCGCCACTTCCAGCCCACCGCCCAGCGCCGCGCCATGGATGGCGGCCACCACGCGCTTGCCGCAGGATTCGATGCGCTGGCAGACCTCGGGCAGCGAGGGCTCCACGGGCGGCTTGCCGAATTCGCGGATGTCGGCACCCGCGATGAAGGCCTTGCCTTCGCCCACGATCAGCACCGCCTGCACATCGGCCCGCGATTCGGCCTCGCCGATGGCGTCGCGCAGGCCCTGGCGCACCGCCGCGCCGAGCGCGTTCACGGGCGGGTTGTCGATGCGGACGACGAGAACGTCGCCCTGCAGGCGCGTTTGCACGGGCGAAGCGGTAGCCGCTGCTGAGGTCATGCCTTTGTCTCCTGGATAACTGTTCCGGGACATTCTTGCGGCGACAATGTTTTCTGACAATCCCATCATCCATTGACAGACTGTCAAAGGATTTCAACCAATCCCACCGAACGCGCCTATGGACCTGCCCTCGCTGACCCTGCTGGTCGAGATCATCGACAGCGGCAACCTGAGCCAGGCCGCGCGCAAGCTGCGCATGACCCGCGCCAACGTGAGCTACCACCTCACCAAGCTGGAGAAGGCGGTGGGCGTGCAGCTGGTGCAGCGAACCACGCGCCGGGTGGAGCCCACCGAGATCGGCCTGCGGCTCTACGAGCATGGCCGCACCATCCGCAACGAGCTGATGGCCGCGCAGGAGGCCGTCACCACGCTGGGCCAGGGCCTGCAGGGCCGCGTGGGCATCAGCGTGCCCAGCGGCTACGGGCAGATCGTGATGGGCGACTGGCTGATCGAATTCAAGCGCACGTACCCGGGCATCGTGCTGGACGTGCTGTTCGAGAACCGCGCCGACAACCTGCGCGACGAGGTGGACATCGCCATCCGCGTGGTGCAGGAGCCGCCCCTATCGCTCGTGGCGCGCAGCCTGGGCAACGTGCGCTACCTGGCCTGCGCCTCCGCCGACTACGCCCGCCGGCACGGCCTGCCGCGCACGCTGCATGCGCTGCGCGCCGGCCCGGTCATCACGGCCGGCGTGACCGGGCGCCAGCTGCGCCTCGCCGCCTACCAGGGCGCCGAGCGGCACGAGGTGCTGCTTGAGCCCACGCTGATCTCCGAGCACTTCCCATTCTTGCGCCAGGGCATCCTCGCCGGGCTGGGCGTGGGGCTGGTGCCCGACTACGTGGTGCAGGACGCGATCGCCACCGGCGAGGTACTGACCACGCTCGACGAGTACCGCCTCAGCATCTTCGGCACCCACATGTACCTGCTGTACCTGCCCAACCGCCACCAGACGCGGGCCGTGCGCACCTGCATCGACTTCCTGCTGGACAAGGCGCGGCATGCGCAAGGAGGACCGGACGCAGCGGCGGGAGAAGGAGACGGCCGGACGGCAGCCCCACCGGCGGCCATCGCGGCCGAGGCCGCGGCCCCGGCGCAGGCGCAGGCGCCTGCCGGCCGCTCGTGACACCCCGGCACAGAAAAAACCCCGCCGTGTCGCCACGGCGGGGTTTTTCGTCCTGCGCTTTCCTGCCGGCAGCCCGAACCGGGCTGCCGTGGAGGCATCAGCCCTGCGCGTTCTGCAGCGCGGCGATGCGCTCCTCGATCGGCGGGTGGGTGCTGAACAGCTTGCCGATGCCGCCGGAGATGCCCATGGCCTGCAGGCCCTTGGGCAGTTCGGCCGGGTGCATGCCGCCCAGGCGGGCCAGCGCGTTGATCATCGGCTGGCGGCGGCCCATGAGGCGGGCGGCGCCCGCATCGGCGCGGAATTCGCGCTGGCGGCTGAACCAGGCCACGATCATCGAGGCGAGGAAGCCCAGCACGATGTCGAGCACGATGGTGGTGACCATGTAGCCGATGCCGGGGCCGGAGCTGTTCTCGTCGTTGCGGCGCAGGAAACTGTCCACCGCGTAGCCGATCACGCGCGAGAGGAACACCACGAAGGTGTTCATCACGCCCTGGATGAGCGTCATGGTGACCATGTCGCCGTTGGCGATGTGGGCCACCTCGTGGCCGATCACGGCCTCGACCTCCTCGCGGGTCATGCCCTGCAGCAGGCCGGTGGACACCGCCACGAGGGCGTTGTTCTTGAAGGCGCCGGTGGCGAAGGCGTTCGGGTCGCCCTCGAAGATGCCGACCTCGGGCATGCCGATGCCGGCCTGGTCGGCGAACTTGCGCACGGTCTGGACGATCCAGGCCTCGTCGGGCGAGCCCGTGCCGTCGATCACGCGCACGCCGGAACTCCACTTGGCGACCGGCTTGCTGATGAGCAGCGAGATGATCGCGCCGCCGAAGCCCATGATGAAGGCGAACCCGAGCAGCGCCCCCAGGTTGAGGCCGTTGGCCGTCAGGTAGCGGTTGACGCCGAGCAGGCTGGCGACGATGCCCAGCACCACCACGACGGCCAGGTTGGTGAGCAGAAATAGCGCGATGCGTTTCATCGAAGGTTCTCCACGAAGGGGAAGCGTTGGGTGCGGGGGGAGGATACGGCCTGGTACCGGACCCGGCACGACAGTAATTTGGGGATGTCGGTCGGGCGTTCAAGCCGCCGTGTCAGCGCGGAGGGACCCCTGTTGTGTACTGTGATGCGGGGCGTGCGCTGCGGAACACGGAAGAGTCATCATAGAAGGAAAAGTTCTCGTTTTCGGCCCACCAGCCGGGCACCCCCAGCACGGGAAGGGGCGTGAACGGCTTGGCCTCCAGCCGCCCGGGCTGCAGCGCGCCGGCCAACCATGCGTCCACGTCCGCTACGCTTTCAGGAGCATCCGGCACCAGCAGCACGTGGGCCGTGAGCGGTTTGCGGGGCCTCACCAATTGCTCCAGCAGGGCATGGCCGAAAATTTCCAGGCGCGCCTGCCGCCAGAGCGGGCGCAGGTCCGTGAACAGCCGGCGCCACGCGCGCGCGGCCAGCGCCTCCCGCAGCTCCCGGGGCGCGAACAGCACCGCCCCGTTCTCGTCGAACACCGTGACCGCATCGCGCAGCGGGCCGCGCACGGCGCCGACGCCCTGGGTGGCGATGGCGCCGGCCTGCAGGGCATTGAGCCGGCGCTTGGCCTGCGGGTAATGCAGCCAGATCAGGCCGTTGAAGAAATCGTGCAGGTTCTCGCGGGTGGGGACGGTGCCGGTGCCGTAGATGAAACCTTCGTAAGGCATGCCCCTGGCCAGCACGGCCTGGGGCACGAAGCGCATGCCGGCTCCCGCGCCCGTGGCAGCGAGCCCGCCCATGCCGTCCATGGCCGCACGGTTCAGTGCGTCCGGCAGGGTCATGCCGGCACGCCACGCGGACTCCACCTGGGCGCCGAGGGCCGACAGCGGCTGCAGCCACGGCGGCTCCGCGCCGAAAACGTCGAGTGCCGGCACTCAGCGCGGGGGCAGCAGGTAGCGCACGGTATTGGGCTGGCGGGCGGGCAGCAACTCGAAATCGTGCGGAAATTTCTTGAAGAGCTTGGTGGAGGCCGCGTTCTTGCCGAGCAGCTTCGCATCGTGCAACAGCTTCACGATCTCGCCCAGAGGCTGCGTGCTTCCGCCTTCCAGTGCGGGGGCGTGGCGCAGGATCTGCTGCACCGTGACCTGATCGGGTAGTTGGGCGGCGCTTTTCGCGCGCGGGGCGGGTGCCGGTGTCTTTTTGGCCGCGGCCGTCGCCTTCTTCGCGGGGGTCTTCCTGGCGGGTGCCTTTTTCGCAGCCGCCTTTTTGGCGGGCGCGGGCGACGGCCCGCCCCCCACGGCGGCCTTGTCGGCCGCCACCCGCTTGGCGGGCACGGCCTTCCTGGCGGGGGCCTTCTTGGCCGGCAAGGCGGGTTGCATCGTGGCGTCCGCAGGCACCAGTGGCGTGCCGACGTCCGCCGCGGTGGCCGTGAAAGCGTCCTGCGCAGGCCCCCCCACGAATAGCACCTTGTCGTACGCATCGACGGCCTCGGGGGCCATCTTGCCCCGCTCGGTGACACAAACGACCCGGAAACCACGTTCCCTCAGACGCAGCACCAGCGGCACGAAGTCCGCATCGCCGGACCCGATGGCGATCGTTCCGGGCCGCGGCGTCGCAAACGACAACTCCATGGCATCCACGGCCAGGGCCACGTCGGTGGTGTTCTTCGACAGCGGAAGATTCACGTAGGGACGGATCAGCCGCGTGCGGAGCACCTCCGCCAGCCCCTTGAGCTTTTCGGGGCTTCCGTAGGCGCGGCGCAGGGAGGTCCGGCCCTCCGAGTCCTCCAGGACACGGCAGGCCTCTTCCACCCAGGACGCCGCGCACAGGTTGTCTGCATCGATGAAAAACGCCGTCATGGGCTTTCCTTCCATGTGTCTGCCGCTCGAGCGTTCAACGACGGCTCACGCCACCACGCGCCACGCCAGCGCCTCGCCCGAGCGCAGCGGCTTGAGCAGCGCCTCGCCGAAGGGGAAGCTCTCGGGCGGGGTCCAGGATTCGCGGCGCAGCGTCAGGGTGCCCTCGTTGCGCGGCAGGCCGTAGAAGGCCGGGCCGTGCAGGCTGGCGAAGCCTTCCAGGCGGTCGAGCGCGCCGGCGTTGTCGAACGCCTCGGCATACAGTTCCATGGCCGCGTGCGCGCTGTAGCAGCCCGCGCAGCCGGTGGCATGCTCCTTGAGGTGGGCGGCGTGCGGTGCGCTGTCGGTGCCGAGGAAGAACTTCGGGCTGCCGCCGGTGGCGGCCTCCACGAGCGCGAGCCGGTGCGTCTCGCGCTTGAGCACCGGCAGGCAGTAGTAGTGCGGGCGGATGCCGCCCGTGAAGATGGCGTTGCGGTTGAACAGCAGGTGCTGCGGCGTGATCGTGGCCGCGGTGTACGCATCGCTGGCGGCCACGTACTGTGCCGCCTCGCGGGTGGTGATGTGCTCGAAGACGATCTTCAGTTCGGGGAAATCGCGGCGCAGCGGGATGAGCTGCTGCTCGATGAACACCGCCTCGCGGTCGAAGAGATCGACCTCGCTGCCCGTGACCTCGCCGTGCACCAGCAGCAGCAGGCCGGCCTTCTGCATGGCCTCCAGCACGGGGTAGATCTTGCGCAGTTCGGTCACGCCGGCATCGCTGTTGGTGGTGGCGCCGGCCGGGTACAGCTTGCAGGCGACGACGCCGGCTTCCTTCGCGCGCGCGATCTCCTCGGGCGGCAGGTTGTCGGTGAGGTAGAGCGTCATCAGCGGCTCGAAGCGCACGCCCTCGGGCACGGCGGCCAGGATGCGGTCCTTGTACGCCAGGGCCTGCGCGGCCGTGGTGACGGGCGGCCGCAGGTTGGGCATGATCACCGCCCGTCCGAACTGCGCCGCCGTGTGGGGCACGACGGTCAGCAGCGGCTCGCCGTCGCGCACATGCAGGTGCCAGTCGTCGGGCCGGATGATGGTGAGCGTGTCCACCGGTGCGGAGGCCGGGGAGGATGCGGAGGGGGTGGGGCGTGCGGCAGCGGTCATGGGGGGCGATTCTCCCATCGCCGCCCGGCCGTGCCCACGGCGCGCACCCATAAAAAACCCTGCCCTCCGTGAGGAGGACAGGGTGAAACCCCGGATGACGGGGTGAGGGGGGACGGGAGGGAGGGGAGCGGTGCGGCGGAACTGCCGCGCTGGCCCCTTCCATGGACATCCATCGTAGGGACCGGCCCGGGGACGGGCTGTGGTCCGCAGGAGGCTGGCCGCGTAGGACGGCGTGCCGCCGCTTCCCCGCGAGGAGCACGCCCGCCTTCGGAACGGGCACCTCCCGGACGGTGGTGGGATCAGGCCGCCAGGGGAAACGCGACCGAGAAGCACGCACCGGCCCCGGGGAGGTTTTCCACCCGGACCTCGCCGCCCTGGCGCTGGACCAGCGCCTTCACGATGGAGAGCCCCAGGCCGGAGCCCTCGCGCCGCCGCCCCGGTTCGTGCGGAAAGCGCTCGAAGGGGCGCTCCAGCAGGCGCGCGGGCAGGCCGGGCCCCGCGTCGCTCACGCGCAGCACGGCATGCGCCCCCTGCACCGCCACCTCCACGCCGAGGCGGCCGCCGGCACGCGCATGGCGCAGCACGTTCTCGACGAGGTTGAAGAGGATCTGGCGCATGCGGTCCGGGTCCAGCACCACGCAGGGCTCCTCGGCGCCCTCCGGCGGCAGCCGCAGCTCCAGCGCCACGCCATGGTCCTCGATGCGGTGCGCATGGCCGGCGAGCGCGTCGCGCACGAGATCGGCGAGGTCCACCGTGCGGGTCTCCAGCGACAGCTGGCCCGCGTCGGCCATCGCCAGGGTGTGCAGGTCGCCGACGAGGCGACCGAGGTATTCGACCTGCTCCAGCAGCGCGCGCGACTCGGCCGCGTCGGCCTCGATGACCCCGTCGCAGATGGCGTGCAGGCGCGCGCGCAGCACCGTGAGCGGCGTGCGCAATTCGTGCGAGATCGACGCCGCGGAGGCGCGCTGCTCCTTGGCCATGCGCTCCAGCGCATCGATCATCTGGTTGAAGTGCCGCGCCATGTCGGCCATCTCGTCGTGGTAGCGGCCGGGCTGGGCGCGCACCGAGAAATCGCCCAGCGCCACGTGGGACGCCACCTCCGCCATCGAGGCGAGCGGCTGCGTGACGATGCGCGACACCCAGAAGCCCACGATCATCCCGACGGGCAGGCAGACCACGAGACCGACCACCAGCGACCATTTCTCGCCGAACAGCAGGTCGCCGTGCCAGTAGCGCCCGTAGATCTCCATCGCGCGCGGGCTGTCTTCCATGTCCCGCTCGCGCAGGTCATCGAGTTCGCGCTGCACATTGGTCGGCAGGCTGCGGTAGAAGTCGCGGTACTGCACCTCGGAGAACAGCATCACGCTCACGGTGAGCAGCGCCATTGTCGCGAGCACCGTGGCGGCGATGCAGAGCCCGAAGCGGACCCAGACGCGGCTGAAGAAGGAGCCCTGCATGGGGATCGGTCGCACGCCGCGGCTCAGCCCGGAGCGCCGTCGCCGGGCCAGAGCCGGTAGCCGATGCCGCGCACGGTCTCGATCAGGTCCCCCTGGCCCGCCTGCTGCAGCTTGCGGCGCAGCTTCGAGAGGTGGGAATCGATCACGCGGTCGAGCGCATCGCTCTCGGGCAGGCAATGCTCGATGAGGTGGCTGCGGGAGAAGCAGCGACGGGGCTGCGCGGCCAGGCAGGCGAGCAGGCGGTACTCGGTCAGCGTGAGGGGCAGGGCCACGGGCCGACCGTCCTCGCCATGGGCAAAGGCGGCATGCGCCTCCTGGTCGATCTCGATGCGGCCCACGCGGATGCGCTGGGCGCCCCGCGCCGGTGCCGCGGGCTGGGCCTGCGCGCGCCGCAGCACGGCGCGCACCCGCGCCACCACCTCGGGCGGGCTGAAGGGCTTCACCACGTAATCGTCCGCGCCCAGGCGCAGGCCCAGGAGCTTGTCCACGTCGTCCGCGAGGGCCGTGACCATGATGACGGGGGTGTTGCCGTCTTCGCGGATGGCGCGCAGCAGATCGAGGCCGTCCATGCCCGGCAGGTGGATGTCCAGCAGCACCATGTCGGGCCGGAGCTGGCGGAACAGCCGCAGCGCCTCCAGCCCGTCGTGGGCCTGCTGCGCGCGCAGCCCGTCGCGCTGCAGGTAGGCCGTGAGGATGGTGGCGATGCCGGGCTCGTCCTCGACCACGAGGACGAGCGGGCCGTTGGCCTGCGGAGCGGCGGGAAGGTTCATGGAGGAATGGGCGATGCTGGGCGGAATTATCCACAGCCGGCAGCGCCCCGGGCAAAGCCCCTGCGTCTCCACGAAGCCTCCATATGCCATGCAAGGCGGCGCAAGCTTGGGGCGTTCCAATCGGCCCCATCACCCTGGACGGCCTTCCGTGCCCGCCCGGGATTTCCCTTTTTCGCAACGTACCGCCGCGCGTGTTCCTTCCGCCCTCCTCCCTGCGTCCGCTCCGCCACGGCCTGTTCGCCGCGGCGATCGCGATCCTGGCCGGTTGCTCGACCACGGATGTCCGCCGTCCGCAGGCGCCGGTGCTGCCGGCCGCCTGGACGTCGCCCGTCCCGGCGGGGGCCACGGCGCCGCCGGAATTCCGCGCCTGGTGGAAGGCCTTCCACGATCCCGCGCTCGACGCGCTGGTGGACGAGGCGCTGGCCGGCAACCTCGACCTGGCGATCGCCACGCACCGGCTGCGCGAGGCACGCCTGCAGGCCGGACGCGCCGCGGTGCAGTTCCGCCCCTCGTTCAGCGCCGGGGCGCGGACGCTGCAGGACATCGAGGCCGCCGACAGCTACTTCCACGCCAGCATCGACATGGTGTGGGAGCTGGGCCTGTTCGGCGCCGCCGACAGCGCGCGCGAAGCCGCCGCGGCGGACCGGGAAGCGGCGGTCGCGGACGGGCAGGGTGCGCGCGTGGCCGTGGTGGCGGACGTGGTGCGCAACTACCTCGACCTGCAGGCGGGGCGCCGGCAACTGCAGTTGCTCGACCGGCTGGCCGAGCTCGACGAGCGCACGCTGCAACTCGCCCAGGTGCGCCAGCGCACCTGGACCGGTGGCGCCGACGAAGTGGCCCAGGCCGGCGTGCAGCGGGCCCGCACGCGTGCCGCCCGTGCCGTGCCCCAGGAGGCCCTGGCCCGTGCCGCCCAGTCGCTGGCGGTGCTGCTGGGCCGGCCCGCGCCGGACCCGGCCTGGACCGCGGCCGGCACGCTGCAGGCACCGGCCCTCGCGCCGTTCGCCTTCTCGTCCCTGCCCGCCGACCTGCTGCGCACGCGCCCCGACATCCAGGCCGCGGAAGCCGCCGTGCGCAAGGCCGCGGCCGACGTCGGCATGGCCCGCTCCGAGCTCTACCCCCGCTTCGCGATCACCGGCTCGCTGCTGTACGCGTTCAACATCACGCGCAACCGCCGCACCACCAGCGACAACGTGCCGGCCATCGGCCCCACGATCGACATCCCGCTCTTCGACTGGGGACGCCGCCGCATGCAGCTGGACGCGCAGGAGGAGGCCCTGCAGAGTGCCACCCTGGCCTACCAGCGCACCGTGCGCGGCGCCGTCGCCGAGGCCGACGGCGCACTCGCCGCGCTGGCCGCGCAGCAGCACCGCGCGGACGCGCTCGCCGAGGCGCAGCCGGCGCTCGCGGAACGCGTGCGTGCCGGCGGCGTGCAGGCACGGCTGGGCCTCGCCAGCGAATACGACGGCCTGGCCGCGCGCCGCGCCGCGCTGCAGGCCGATGCCGAATGGGCCACCGCGCAGGACGCGCGCTCGCTGGCCTTCGTGGCGCTCTACAAGGCCCTGGGCGGCGCGCCGCTGCCCGCCGGGGAGACGCCATGATCGCCCTCGCCCGCAAGACCCTCATCCACGAATGGCGGCGTTTCGTGCCCGCCGTGTTCGCGGTGGGCTTCTCGTGCGTGCTGCTCGCGGTGCAGGCGGCGCTGGTGCTGGGCATCTTCGGCAGCGCCGCGCTGTACGTCCGGGCGTCCGGCGCCGACCTCTGGGCCGGCTACCCCGGCACGCAGAGCGTGAACTTCGGCCGGGCGATCGGCCGCGATGTCGACCTGCGCCTGGCCATGGACCCGGCGGTCGCCGCCACCGAGCCCTACGTCTGGGTGGATGCGGACTGGCGCGGCACGCAGGGCGGTGGCGGCGGCGTGTCCGTCTACCTGTCGGGCATCCGCACCGCGCCGGACGGCATGCTGTTCTCCCGCCTGCTCGCGCCCTGGCAGCGCGAGGCCCTGCGCACGCCCGGGGCCGTCATCGTGGACCGGGCGGACCTCTCCACCCTCAGCGCCACCGTCGGCGGCAACGCCTGGATCAACGGCCATGCCGTGCGCGTCGTGGCGGCCGTGGACGGGCTGCGCGGCCTGGGCGGCGCGAACGTGCTGTCCTCGCTGGACACCGCGCGCGAGATCGCCGGCGGGAACGCTGCCGCCAACCCCACCTACGTCGTGGCCCGCACCCATTCGCCCGAGCAGGCCGCCCAGGTGCAGGCGCGGCTGGCCGCCGGTGCGCCGGGCTTCGGGCCCTTCGAGGTCTGGACGGCGCCCCAGTTCGCGCGGCGCTCGCAGCTCTACTGGCTGCTGGACACGGGCGCGGGCGTGGCCGTGCTGTTCATGGTGGGCATCGTCTGCCTCGTCGGCACGGTGGTCACCAGCCAGTCGCTCATGGCCGTGGTGGCCGGATCGGCCCGCGAGTACGCCGTGCTGAACGCGCTGGGCGTGAGCCGCCGCGCGCTCGGGCGCCTGGTGATCGAGCAGGCCTGCTGGATCGGCGGGCTGGGCCTGCTGCTCGGCGGCATCGCCAGTGCGGGGCTGCTGTGGATCGCCATGGTGCAGGGCGTGCCGGTGGCCATGACGCCCGCCACCGCCCTCGCCTGCGCCGGTCTCGTGGCGCTGGTCGCGCTGCTGTCGGGCCTGCTGGCCATGCGCGGCCTGATGGCCGCCGACCCTGCCCTGTTGCTGCGATGAACTCCGCCCCGACCATGGTCTCCGACGTTTCCCGCACCGCCGCGCCGCGGCCCGGCGCCCCGAGCCTGCAGGCACTGGAGCTGCAGAAATCCTTCGTCTCGGGCGTGGTGCAGGTGCCCGTGCTGCGCCAGCTCTCGCTGGCCATCCACCCGGGCGAGCTCACCCTCATTTCCGGCCCCTCGGGCTGCGGCAAGAGCACCCTGCTGTCGCTGCTCTCCGGGCTGCAGCGGCCGGATGCGGGCCAGACCTTCGCGCTCGGGGAAGACCTGGGCGCCCTCAGCCAGCGCGCGCTGGAGCGCTTCCGCCTGCTGCACACGGGATTCGTGTTCCAGGGCTTCAACCTGTTTCCCGCGCTGACCGCGCTCGAGCAGGTGCAGCTGCCGCTGGGCTACCTGGGCATGGATGCGCGCGAGAGCGCCCGGCAGGCGCGGCGCGCGCTCGACGAGGTCGGGCTCACGCAACGCGCGCACATGCGGCCCGCCCAGCTCTCGGGCGGCGAGAAGCAGCGCGTGGCGATCGCCCGGGCCATCGCCAAGTCGCCGCAGCTGCTCTTCGCCGACGAACCCACCAGCGCACTGGATGCCGACAGCGGCCAGCGCGTGATCGACATCCTCCACCGCATCGCGCGCACCCACGGCACCACCGTGCTGTGCGTGAGCCATGATCCGCGCCTCGTGCGGCACGCCGACCGCGTGCTCGGCATGGAAGACGGCGCCATCCGCAGCGACTGGCGCCAACCGGACGCCACCACCCCATGACACGCCTCTTCTCCCTCTCCCGGCCGCGGGCGGCACGCGGCATGGCCTGCGCCGCCTCGGCCCTGGCCCTGGCCTGGCTCGCCGCCTGCACCGACCACGGCGCCGCGCCTGCGTCTGCGCCCGCCGCCGACGCCGCAGCCGCCTCCGCACCGGCGGGCGCACCGGCGGACGTGGCCATCGCCCGCGGCCGCATCGAAGTGCAGGGCGGGTTGCTCGAACTCTCCCCGCTGCAGGACGGCGTGGTGGAATCCGTGGCCGTGCACGAAGGCGAACCGGTGAAGCGCGGCCAGGTGCTGCTGCGCCTGTCCGGCACGAACGCGCAGGCCGAGGCCGGCATCGCGCAGGCCGAACTGCAGCTGGCCGAGGCGCGCGAGCGCGCCCGCGCCCAGCAACTGCCGGCACTGCGCCGCACCGCGGCCCGCCTGGCCGAGGCCGCGGCCGCCAGCGCCGCCGAGCCGCAGCGCGCGGACGACGCCGCGCAGGTCCTGCGCGCCGCCGAATCCGATGCCGCCGTGGCCCGCGCGGAAGCCGAGGTCGCCCGCCGGCGGCTCGAGCAGGTGCGCAGCCAGCAGGCCCGGCTCGAACTGCGGGCGCCCGAGGACGGCACCGTGGTCCACCTGAAGACCCAGGCCGGCCAGCGCCTGCTGGCGGCCTCCACCGGCCACGCGGCGATCACGCTGCTGCCGCGCCGTCCGCTGATCGTGCGCGCCGAAGTCAACGAAAGCTACGCCGCCTCGGTGCAGCCCGGCATGCGCGCCTCGGTGACCACCGACGGCGACGCCATGCCGGTCGACCTGCCGCCCGCGCACGTGGTGCGCCTGAGCCCCGTACTGGGCACCGCACGGCTGCAGGACGACAGCCAGCGCGGCCCCGTGCGGGTCGTGGAATGCGTGCTCGAATTCGACAAGCCCCCGCAGGTGCGGCCCGGCCAGAGCGTGCGCGTGAGCTTCCATCCCTGACGAGGAATGACCCGATGACGACAGCCTCCTTCCCCCTTTCCTCCCTGCGCCGCGGCGCCGCGCCGGACGCCGGCCTCGACGCACCGTTCCCGGGCTGGATGGTGCAGTGCGATTTCGACGGCACCATCAGCACGGTGGACGTGACCGACGCCCTGCTGCAGCGCTTCGGCCAGCCCGGCTGGCAGGCGCTGGAAGACGCCTGGGAGCGCGGCGAGATCGGCTCGCGCGAATGCATGAAGGGCCAGGTCGCCCTGCTCGACATGGACCGCGCCGAACTGGACGCCCATCTGGCGACGATCGCCGTGGACCCGCATTTCGCCGCCTTCGTGCGCGAGGCGCGCCAGCTCGGCATGCCGGTGCAGGTGGTGAGCGACGGCATCGACTACGCCATCCGCACGGTGCTGGCCCGCCACGGCCTGGAAGACCTGCCCGTGATCGCCAACCGCCTCGTGCAGGCCGGCCCGCGCCAGTGGCGGCTCGAATCGCCCTGGGCCAGCGCCGCCTGCGCGCGCGCGAGCGGCAACTGCAAGTGCGAGCGGCTCGAAGAGCAGCGCACGCTGCACGGCCGCGTGCTCTTCGTGGGCGACAGCACCTCGGATTTCTGCGTGTCCGGCCGCGCGGACTTCGTGTTCGCCAAGTACAAGCTCATCGGCCACTGCGAAAGCCAGGGCATCGCGCACGCGCCCTTCGTCGATTTCGCGGACACCATCGGGCTGCTCCACCGGCTGGACGCGCTCGCGCCGCGCGCGCTGGAGCTGGCGGCATGAGCGCGTCCGCCGCCACCCTGCGCGCCACGCCGGACGCGGGCGTGCCCGACACCCCGGCCTGCCGCCACGACACGCGGCATGAATACCTGCTCGAAGGCCACGGCCCGCTGGCGCAGACCGGCGTGCTGCTGATCCACGGCCTCACCGGCACCCCCAACGAGATGCGCCTCGTCGCGAAGGGCCTGCACCGCGCGGGCTTCACCGTGCTGGCGGTGCAGCTGGCCGGCCACTGCGGCACGCAGGACGATCTCGTCGCCACCCGCTGGCAGGACTGGGCGGCGAGCGTGCGGCGCGGCGCCGACCGGCTCATGCAGCGTACCGGGCAGCCGATCGTCGCCTGCGGGCTCTCCATGGGCGCCGTGCTCGCGCTCGCGCTGGCCATCGAGCGGCCGAAGCAGGTGGCGGGCGTCGTGGCGCTCTCGCCCACGTTCCGCTACGACGGCTGGAGCATGCCCGCCTACACGCGCCTGTCCTTCCTGCTGCCGCTGTTCCGGGCCCTCGGCATCGGCCGCCGCAGCGTCTTCATGGAGCAGCCGCCCTACGGCATCAAGGACGCCGCGCTGCGCGAGCGCGTGGTCGCGCAGATGCACTCGGGCGACAGCGCCGCCGCCGGCCTGCCCGGCAACCCCTGGTGGTCGGTGATCGAGATGCGCGCGCTGGCCGACCACGTGCGCCGCAACCTGGGCGCCGTGCGCGCGCCCTGCTTGGTCATGCACGCGCGCCACGACGACATCGCTTCGGCGGACAACGCGCGCGAGATCGCCCGCGGCGTGCGCAACGCCCCCGTCGAACTCGTGCTGCTCGACGACAGCTACCACATGATCACCATCGACCGCGAGCGCCGCACGGTGCTGGCCCGCACCGTCGCCTTCGCGGAGGCCGTGGCGCGCGGGCATGGCGCCGGGGCGGCGCCATGACGCCCGCGGACGGCGGCGGCATCACGCCGCTGGTCGCCGTGCTCTGGCTGCTGAACATGCTGGTGGACACGGGCGGGCAACTGGCCTTCAAGGCCGCGGCGACCGCGGACCCGCGCGCAGGCAGCGGCCTCGCACGCTGGATCTGGATGGCGCGCCGCCCGTGGATCTGGCTCGGCATCGGCTGCTACGTGGCCGAATTCCTGGTCTGGCTCGCGTTCCTCTCGCTGGTGCCGCTCTCCGACGGCGTGCTGCTGGGCTCGATCAACATCGTGGCCGTGATGGTGGCCGGCCGCTTCCTGTTCCGCGAAAAGCTCTCGCCGATGCGCGTGGCCGGCATCCTGCTCGTGTCGGCCGGCGTCGCCGTCGTGGGCCTGAAGGGCTGATGCCATGAAGCGCTTCTACGCCATCGGCTTCTTCATCCTGGTCGCGTTCGACACGCTCGCGCAGATCAGCTTCAAGCTCGCCGGCGAGCATGCGCTGCCGCTGGAATTCTCCGGCGCCTGGCTCTCGCGCGTGTTCGGCCAGCCCTGGATCTACGGCGCCTTCGTGGGCTACGTGGGCGCCTTCTTCACCTGGATGACGCTGCTGGAGCACGCACCCATCGGCCCGGCCTTCGCGGCCTCGCACCTCGAAGTGGTGTCCGTGCTGGCGCTCTCGGCCTGGCTGTTCAACGAACCCATCGGCTGGCCGCAACTGCTGGGCGCGGCACTCATCGCGGGCGGCATCGCCTGCCTGGCGCGCAGCGAGGCGGCGGAGCAGTCGCCCGAGGCACCGGCCGCGCCCCATGGCGCCTGAGGCACCGCCCACCGCCGGCCTGCCGCTGCGCTGGAGCGACCTGCGCCCGGGCGGCGACGCCGGTCTGGGGAGTGCGCTCGCACATTTCCTCGGCGTGCCGGCCGTGCAGATCGAATGCTCCGGCACCGCCGCGCTGGTGATCGCCCTCTCCGCACTGCGCGCGGCCCAGCCCCGCCGCGACGAGATCGTCGCGCCTGCCTACACCTGCCCGCTGGTGGCCCTGGCCGCTGCGCACTGCGGGTTGCGGCTGCGCCTGTGCGACCTGCGGCCCGGCAGCCTCGACCTGTGCACCGGGTCGCTCGCCGCGCTCTGCGGCCCGCGCACGCTGGCCGTGCTGCCCACGCACCTGGCCGGCCGCGTGACCGACGTGGCGCCGGCCCGGGCCATCGCGCACGCCGCGGGCGCCCGCGTCATCGAAGACGCGGCGCAGGCGCTCGGCGCACGGCAGGCCACCGGTGCCTGCATCGGCACCGGCAGCGACATGGTCTTCTTCAGCATGGCCGTCGGCAAGGGGCTCACGCTCTACGAAGGCGGCGCGCTCGTGGTGGCCGACCCCGCCCTGCGCGCGGCCTGCGCACGGGCCGCGGCCACCCTCGCACCCTGGCGCCGCGGCTGGGAATGGCGCCGCAGCCTGGAGCTGATCGGCTACGCCGCGCTCTACCGCCCGGCCGGCCTGCCGCTGGCCTACGGACTGCCGCTGCGCCGGGCGCTGGCGCGCGGCGACCGTGTCGGTGCCGCGGGCGACGATTTCGACGACGCCATCCCCCTGCACCGCGTGGGCCGCTGGCGGCAGGCCGTGGGCGTGCGCGCCCTGGAGCGCCTGCCGGCATGGCTCGCCGAGAGCGAGGCGCGCGCGCGCAACCGCATCGCCTTGTTGCACGACCAGGTGCCCGCGCTGCAGGTGCTGCAGGACAGCCCCGCCGTGCCAGGGGCGCGCGGCACCTGGCCGACCCTGCTGGTACTCATGCCCGATGCGGCCAGCCGCGAGACCGCCCTCCGCGCGCTGTGGGGCGCAGGCCTGGGCGTGAGCCTGCCGTTCGTGCACGCCCTGCCCGACTATCCGCGCTACGCGCGCTGCATCGCCCGAGAAGCGGATGAAGACTGGCCGAACGCCCGCGACTTCGCCCGCCGCGTGATCGCCGTCAGCAACAGCCCCTGGCTGCCGGATGCCGGCTTCGCCCGGGTGTGCGACACGTTGCGGCGTGCCATCGGCACGCGCTCCTGACACCTGCCCCAGCCCCGGTACCGGTACCGCTGCCGCACCGCGCAGGCGGCTCGCTGCGGTCAGTCCGCTTCCAGCAGATCCAGCAGCCACACGTTGAAGGCCGCCTGCGCAGACTGCCAGGCCGGCAACTGCGCATGCTCGGCATCCGTCTGCTGCCCGTCGCCCGCGCTGAGCCAGCGCTTCCACGCGGCGGCATAGCGGTAGGTGGAGACATCGCCCGTCACGTCGCTGCCCACGATGCGGCCGCGCAGCCCGGCGATCACCGCGGCGGCGTGGCGCGCCTCCAGCGTGCCCTGGTCCCAGTTGGTCTGCACCACGCGCCGCGAGAACACGTCCTTGTCGATGCTGAAATAAGTCGGCGCCTGCTGACGCGCCAGCATCCGGGTCAGCTCCGCCACCAGCGCATCCGCATCCGGGAACGCGCGGAACCGGTCCGCGATGCCCAGCCAGCGGGCCCAGCCCGTGTCGACACCGCTGCTCCAGTAGGTGAGCCGGCCCGCTCGTAGCGGACCGAGGTAGTTCTCCCAGGCATGGCCCGCGCCGATGTCGTCCGAGGTGATGCCCGCCACATGCACGTGCGCCACCTGCGGCAGCATCGCCACGCGCCGCACCCAGGAGCCGCAGTGCACGCCGAACGGGAACCGCATGTTGTCCGGATGGTTGTCCAGCACCACCACCTGCAGCGGCCGCGCCTGCGAGAAGCCGTGCGCCGCGATGCAGCGCTCGATGAGCGGCCAGCTCAGGTGGTGGAAGTCGCCGCTGCCCAGGAACACCGTACCGTGCGCGGGCACGGCCGGCATGGCCGCGTCCAGCGCCTGCCGGAACGCCTGCATCGTGCCCATCCCGCAGCCGAAGCGCATCCGCTCCTGCCAGGCCGCCGCCAGCGGCAGGCGGATTTCGCCGGGCAGCGTGCCCACGGAGCCGTCCACGTCCAGCACGACGGGGGGTGGAGAGAAGGTGGCCGTCATGCCGCACCCTCCGTGCCGTCCTGCCAGCGCCGGTCGCTTTCGAAGTGGCCGGCGAACCGCCGGGCCAGCGCGCGCAGCGCCGGATTGCGCACGTACACGGCATGGCGCGTCCAGGTGAAGCGCGCACCCAGGCTGCGCTTGACCTCCGGATCGGTCCAGCCCGCGATGTAGTCGCTGAGGCCCCGCTCCAGGGCGTATTCCAGATTGACCATCCAGCTCACGAAATACAGGTTGACCTCGCGTGCCGCGGGGTAGGAGAGGCCGATGTACTTGTCCACGAGGCGCCCGCCGTGCTCGTAGCAGAGGTTCCAGCCCAGCAGCTCGCCCGTGGCGGCGTGCCGGTATTCGAACGCGATGCCGCCGCTCGATCCATCGCGCAGCAGCGCGGCGAAGAACCCGCGCGTGAGCCGGTCGAAATGCACCTCGCTCTGCGCATGCACGCCCTCGTAGAGCGCATAGCACGCATCCACGCGCGCATCGTCGGCATAGGCTGCGCCCGTCGGCACCCGCTCGATGCGCAACTGCGCGCGGCTGCGCAGCTTGCGCCGCAAATTGCTGCGCCGGCTGGACGACAGGCGCGCCAGGTACTCATCGAGGCTGCTGAAATCGATCGGCACGTAGGCCAGCGCCTGCCCCTCCACCAGCACGAAACCCTGCCGCGCGCAGGCATGCGCCAGCGCTTCGGCATAGGCGTTGTCCGCATCGCCCAGCAGCGGGGAATCCTGCGGAATATCCTTCACGATCGCGAGCGTGAAGCCGCGGCCCGGCCCGGTGCGCACCGCCTCGGCGAAGGCCTCCGGCGCCATGGCCTGCGGCAGCGGCGCGTACTCGGTCACGGTGGTGCCCACGAAGGCCGTGCGCACGCGCAGCCACCGGGACCAGTGGCCGAACAGCGGCCAGCCGCGCAGCCGTGCCTTGAATTCGTCGTCCGCCGTCGTGAGCAGATCGAACGGTGCCGAGAACACCGGCACCGGCAGCCCCTGCAGCCACGCGAAACCCTCCGGCGGATGCGCGCCTGCCTGCGCCACGAGCGACTCCGGCTCCAGTCGGTTGCGCCAGCCAGGGGCTTGGCTCACTTCTTGGCGCGCGTGAGAAGTTGGTCCAGCAGCACCATCGCCTCGTCGATCTCGGAGCGCGAGATCATCAGCGACGGCGCGAACGTGATCACGTTCTTGTAGTACCCGCCCACGTCCAGCACCAGGCCGCGCTTCTGGCCCTTGTATTTGAGCGTGCCTTCCAGGCCCATGTCCACCATCTTGTCGAGCAGCGCGCGATTGGGCGTGAAGCCGTCGGCCTCGCAGATCTCGGCGCGCAGCGCCAGGCCCAGGCCATCGACGTCGCCGATTTCCTTGTGGCGCTTCTGCAGGTCCTTCAGGCCTTCGAGGAAGTAGGCGCCGCTGTCGCAGACCTGCTTGCCGAAGTCCACCTCGTGGGTCATCTTCATCACCTCCAGGCCCAGGGCGGTGCCCAGCGGGTTGGAGGCGAAGGTGGAGTGCGTGGAGCCCGGCGGGAAGATCGTCGGGTTGATCAGTTCCTCGCGCGCCCACAGGCCCGAGAGCGCGTTCAGGCCGTTGGTCAGCGCCTTGGCGAACACCAGCACGTCCGGCTGCACGCCGAAGTTCTCGATCGACCACAGCTTGCCGGTGCGCCAGAAGCCCATCTGGATCTCGTCGACCACCAGCAGCACGCCGTGCTCGTCGAGCACCTTCTTGATGCCCTTGAAGTAGTTGGCCGGCGGGATCACGTAGCCGCCCGTGCCCTGGATGGGCTCGATGTAGAAGGCGGCGTATTCGCACTGGCGGGTCTTGGGGTCCCAGACGGCGTGGTATTCGTTCTCGAACTTGCGGGCGAACTCGGCCACCAGCGAATCGCCGTATTCCTCGGCCGTCATGCCCTTGGGACGGCGGAAGGGGTACGGGAAGGGCAGGAACTGCGCGCGGTCGCCGAAGTGGCCGAAGCGGCGGCGGTAGCGGTAGCTGGAGGTGATGCTGGAAGCGCCCAGCGTGCGGCCGTGGTAGCCGCCCTCGAACGCGAACATCAGGCTCTTGCCGCCCGTGGCGTTGCGCACCACCTTGAGCGAGTCCTCGATCGCCTGCGCGCCGCCCACGTTGAAGTGCACGCGGCCGGGGCGGCCCCACTTCTTCTCGGCGTCCTGCGCGATGGTCTTGGCCAGCTCGATCTTGGTGGGGTGCAGGTACTGGCTGGCGATCTGCGGCAGCGTGTCGAGCTGCTGCTTCAGCACGTTTTCCAGGCGCTCGTTCTTGTAGCCGAAGTTCACGGCCGAATACCACATCTGCAGATCGAGGTACTGCGTGCCGTGGTCGTCCAGCATGTAGCTGCCGTTGCAGCCCGTGAAGATCTTGGGCGGGTTCACGTAGTGGACGGTATCGCCGAAGGAACAGTACTTGGCTTCGTCCGCGAGGAGCTGGGCAGCGTCGATGGTCATGGAAGGAAAAGGTCCGCAACTGGAAACAAGGATGGGCGCGAGTCTGCGCAGCCAACCTTGATCGACTATCGAGCGTTTGTGTGCGGTTTGTGCAGATGGTGGAGAACGCGTGCGCAGGGGGAGGCGCAGGGGCCTGGAGGCGCGGCAACCTTTTCTTACAGCCGGCTCGACCGTGGCGGATTAAATTCCGCGGCCAGAGGGGGGAACAAACACATGCTGACCATCGACCCGCAGGACAGGGTGATCGAGAACGGGCGGCTCATAGCGCGGCGCCAGGGGCCAGATGTACCGGCCGCGCGCATCCGTGGTGCATCGGTCCACGATCTAACAAGGGCACACAGCGTCGCAAGAGCTGGGCGCCGAGCACTCTGGCTCGTCGTTGCTCTTGGACTGGCATTTTGCTTCTGGTATGCCGGTACGCCTGTTCTCAAGGGATCGGAGACAAGTCCCATGAAGGCTTATCGCGTCGATTACTACGACGCGTCTCCGATGCAGCGCGCCCTGCATCGCCAAATGAAGACTCCTTCAGTGGTGCGGTTGTACCGCGCCCAGCCCGAAGCCTTGTTGGCCCAGAGCGAGGTCGTTGATCTTTGGATGAACGGGACGCTGCATTGGTGGACCGATCCGCCGACACACGCGGTGGTGGTCGGCAGCAGCGTGGTGTTCGAGAACATTCCGGCGGAGTGTCCCTCTGCTTCTGGTTGCCCGCGTTGACGGGCTCGCGAAACCACCCTTCCCTTCGCGCGCCACGCCCCTGTGCCAGCACATCCCACTTCCAATCACGCACCATGACACCCCGCACCCGCACATCCCCCTGGCTGCTCGCAGCCCCCGTGCTGTTGCTGCTCGCAGCGGGCGTGGGCCTGCTGCAGGCGGGAACGCAGGACACCGCCCCCGCAGATGCCCATGCCGGCACCGCGCCCGCCGCCCGCCCCGTGTCGGCGGAACTGGTCCAGGCATACAACCAGGCCGGCAGCCTGCGAGACTTCGTCCGCCATGCCCTCGCGCACCCGGAAGCCGGCGGCGCGTTCTATGCGACGCAGGTGCTGCGCCGCTGCCGCACGCTGCAGGCGACCACGGCGCCGGAATCGGAGGCAGGAGCCGCGGCGGTTGCGGCATCCCTTCCCGCGCCCGCTGCCCGCGACGAGGCCCGCGCGGCGGCGGCCACCCTGCGCCAGCGCTGCGCCGGGCTGTCCCCGGACGACCTCGCGGAACGGCACCTCGCCCAGGCGGTCGCGGACGGCCTGGAGCATGGCGATCCGCTCCTCGCCATGGCGCTGCGCGCGGGCAAGGCCGCCTACCAGGGCCCGGAGCGGCGCAAGTCCCTGCTGTTCGATCTGCTGGCCGCCGGAGATCCGCTGCTGATCCAGGACGTGGCGCTGCGCATCGCGGTGCAGGCGGACCCGGACACGGGCGTGCGCGGCCACCGCTTCGAAGGCGCGTTCCATCCGCAATCGCTGGATGGCAACGTCGAACTGGCGCTGTACCTGCTGCCCTGCGGCCTGGGCCTGGACTGCACGCGGGCCACCGACTGGGACCTGCTCCTGCGCTGCGCCAACGGCTTCGAGTGCGCGGCCAGCCGCCAGGACCATGTGGCGGCCGTGCTGCGCGGCCAGCCCGGAGCCTATGAGCGCACGCTGGCGCTCTGCCAGCGCATGGTCGCAGCCGTGCGCAGCGGGCAGGTCGCCGTCTTCCTGTGACGGCGGCCCCGGCGCACCAGGGCGCAACGGTGCGCCCTACGCGCCCCGCGCCAGCACGGGTGCGATCGCCTGGCCGGTGTGCGTACCGAGCCGCACCACCTCTTCCGGCGGCGCCGCCGCCACGATCCGGCCCCCCTCCCGGCCGCCCTCCGGCCCCAGGTCGATGATCCAGTCGGCCTCGGCGATCACGTCGAGGTCGTGCTCGATCACCACCACGCTGTGGCCCGCATCGACCAGCCGGTGCAGCACGCGGATGAGCTTGTGCACGTCGGCCATGTGCAGGCCCACCGTGGGCTCGTCCAGCACGTAGAGCGTGTGCGGCGCCTTCTGCCCGCGCCGGCCCACCTCGTCCCGCACCTTGGTGAGTTCGGTCACGAGCTTGATGCGCTGCGCCTCGCCGCCCGAGAGCGTCGGGCTGGGCTGCCCCAGGGTCAGGTACCCCAGGCCCACGTCCTTGAGCAGTTGCAGCGGGTGCGCGATGCCCGGCATGCTGGCGAAGAACTCCACCGCCTCGTCCACTTCCATCTGCAGCACGTCGCCGATGCTCTTGCCGCGCCAGGTGACGGCCAGCGTCTCCGGGTTGAAGCGCGCGCCGCGGCAGGCCTCGCAGGGCACCTTCACGTCGGGCAGGAAGCTCATCTCGATGGTGCGTACGCCCTGGCCCTCGCAGACCGGGCAGCGCCCCTCGCCGGTGTTGAAGCTGAAGCGCCCCGCCCCGTAGCCGCGCGCCTTGGCCTCCAGCGTTTCGGCGAACAGCTTGCGGATCGTGTCCCAGAAGC
>Ga0308159_1002205_pt1 | contig 23431 bp, 12 predicted proteins | sample PhyCR1_FD_201040 | JGI IMG/M metagenome (GOLD analysis project Ga0308159, IMG submission 201040) | Phyllosphere microbial communities from UC Gill Tract Community Farm, Albany, California, United States - DLSLC.R1 | ecosystem: Host-associated > Plants > Phyllosphere > Unclassified | place: USA... | reverse complement strand
TACGTGATTTCGATACTGTTGCCCAGTAGCGCACGGATGGCGGCCTCGCCCTGGGTAAGGTCGAATTCCGCGATACCGTCCTGGCCGTTGTTGTCGGTATCGTCACAGATCGTTAGGTCCGGAAGGTGCTGTGCTACCTGTGGCGCTTTGACTACCGTTAGGGTGATCGCGTACGGTGCCGATTTACAGCCCGTTACCGTATTGGTCGCTACTACATAGATAACCTGCGTGTTCGGAACGATGTTGATGTAGCCTTTAATGTTGCTTATCGCATCGTTGCCTGCAAGGGCATTGTCTTTAGTTTCATAGAAGGCAATGGTAATGTCTTTTCCGTTGTTCACCATCCCTGTGGTTAGCGCGTCAAGGTCGAAGTTGCCATACCCCTGCCCGTTGGTATCGCATACCGTTAGCTCGTCCGCCGTTGGCAATGTAAGCTGTGGCAGTGGTTTTACCTCGATATCAAGGATCACGATACGGTAGCAGCCGCTGGTGGTATTGGACACTTTTACATAAATGGCCTGTACCGTACTGGCATTGGTGTACTTCCTTGGTGTGGTAATGGCATTGGTGCCGGCTACAGCATCGGCCTCGTTCAGGTAGAAGCTTACCGTTACCCCATTGGCACCGCCGGTAATAGCAGCTGACCTGGTGGTTAGGTCGAAGCTTTCTTTTTCATCACCCGGGTTGTTTTCATCGCAAAGCGTGTAGGTGGTGGTTGGCTGTACTGCTGTTGGCAATGCGTTTACCACAAGTTGCAGCGTTACTACATCATAACAGCCGGTTACGTTATTGGTTACCCTTACGTACACGGTACCTGTTGTGCTGGTATGGCTCGCAGGGGTGGCAATAGCATTGGTACCTGCCTCGGCATCCGGTGCGGTGGTGTAATAGCTTACCGTGAACTGTGCCGGGTCGTTCGTCCCTAGTATCTGGGTTTGGTAGCTTGTTAAATCGAAGATGCCGTTACCGTCGCTATCGCTTGAGCCATTGTCGCAAATGGCGTAAGGGGCTGTGGGCTGGACGGCTACGGGGCGGGGAAGCACGTGCAGTTCTAATTGCACTACCACAGGGCAGGCAGAAGTAGCCGACAACACCCTGATGTACAACAACTGTACTCCATTATTACTCAGTTTAAGCACATTGGTATATCCATCAATCTCTGAATCAGGCAGTGGATTGGTACCAATTAATGCATCATCATTAGTAAGATGTACAGAAATTGTAGCGCCTCCGCCAAGCGATGCGTTAATAGCATCGAGTGTTGGACGGATATTAAAAGTTGCTATTTTATCGTTATTATCATCGCAAACAAAAAGTGGGGCAGGCTGGGCTACAATAGGCGCAGGGGTAACCCTAAGTTCTAAAGATGTAGTGGTAAAACAGCCAGTCCTGTTATCTTCCACACGTACATAAACAATTTGCCCATTAGTACCAGTGTAGCCTGTATCCGGAAGGTTATTTGTGGCATTTGCCTCGGCATCGGCTAAAAATTCATAATACTTAACCGTATAGTTACTATTTCCATTAGTAATCTGGTTATTTTTATCCAACAAATAAAAGAGTCCAATATTTGCCGCTGTGCCATCGCCACAAATTTGTAGAGGGGTTGGTGCAGTAATTTCGGGTAGTTTAATATAAAACATTACCTGAGCAACACTATAGCAAACCCCTGAATTTTTAGGGGCTATCCTTATATAAATTAACTGCCCATCGGTAGCGGTAAAGCCATTAGCTAATTGGTTCACATCAGCTTGTGCATCGGTATCGGTAGTATGATAACTAATGGTATAAGTAGCGAGGTCTTTATCTTGGGTTGCAGCCGGGTCAAGTAGTGTTATTTTGTTAAAAATTCCGTCAGAAAGCCCGGCGGCAATACTATCAGCATTGGCTATTGTGGCGGTATTTGTGCTTCCGGCATCAGGGCAAACCACAAAACGGAAAGGATTGCCTTTAGGATTAATGGCAGGACTTTTAACCAGATTTAATTTAAAAGAAGTAACATCAAAACATTGTGGGTATGATATGGTTTGTACCCTTGCATAAACTGTGGCATTACCAGATGTATAGGACTGTGGGGTGGCAATAGCAGTACCTATAGCACCAGTATTTGCAAGTACAGCAGAGGTATAATAATTTATAGTATACAAAGCAGGATTTTGTATACCTAAAACAATAGGAGTATTTTGCGTAAGGTCAAAAACTCCGGTTGTAGTATTAGTACAAGTATTTAAATCCGGGGCAATGTTTGCTGTTGGCCTAATAACTCTTACTGTTTGAAACTGTGTATACGAAACACAACCTGTTGCATTATTAGTAACTTTTGCTATTACAGGCTCTGAAATAGCACTATGCGTAAGAGTGGTAATCGCGGTATTGCTATCTACATCTGCCTGAGATGCGTAGTAAGTTACAGTATAATTTGCAGGTGCCTGATTATCTAATATGGCAGGAGTTTGGGTGGTAAGGTTAAAGTTGGCAAATTCGCCATCTGTTACACACATTTGCATATCTGCAGGTTTATTGGCAACAGGAAGCGGGAGTATAGTTATTTCTTTAGTAAGCGGAACGATTTCTGGCCCGGAATCCATAACAAAATTGACCGATACCGTATAGTTACCAGGATTACTATACGTATGTTCAGGTTTTATAGTTGTAGAAGTTGTTCCATCGCCAAAATTCCACACTGCACTTATTATATTAGCACTTAAAGAAATAGAGAAGAGCGTAGGGCTGTTAACACAAAACTGCTCAGCTTTTATTTCCTGCTTAAAATAGGATTGTATAAAAGGCGGTAAACCATTACGTGAATTACCAGCTGATAAATTTATGGCGTGTTGTACAAATTTACAGCCCACACCTAAAATATTAGGATTATTGATTACCGCTAATGTGTGCACATCATATTCTGCCGAATAAATTTTACCATCCAAACCTAGCTGTAAGGAACCGTACCACTTAAATTCGGGGGTAAGAGCATACTCTGATGCTTTTATGGCGGCCTGTGTACCTAATGTAATATCGTATTGGTATATAGGGGCATTAATTGTAGAAGATGTGGAGCAATACAATACTTTACTATTAGGCGAAAATTCTACGCCATATGGTCCATAGGAAATACTGTTATCTAGTAAGGTTATCGGATTTGATATTATCCCTGTCTGATCGTTAAAATCAAATAATTGTAAGCCTTTTGATGCATCGTAACAAAGGGCTGACGCAAGTTTTTTACCATCTGGCGATGCTTTTAAACAACCAATGGCACCTACGCCCGATGTTGTGCCAAGACCATTATCTACCATCATTACACCCACACTACTTACCACAGGAGTTGTAACTACTCCCGTTGGGGTAACCTGATACGCTATAAAATCATTAGCCTTCATACTGTGGGCTATAACCCATATATCTTGCTGGTTAGCATGATAAACCGCTGTGATTTTTTCGGCAACAGATCCTGCCAGGTGTACTATTTTTTGAGATGGAATAATATCTCCTAATCCTCCATTTAGTGTCATGTCAACCACTCCATAATTTAATCCATCAGGGCCACCAAAAGCAGCGACTGTAAAAATGTAGTATTTATTATCGTTTCCCGGAAAAGGAATAATAATGGCTGATTGCGAACTTGAAGGGTCTCCTAATAATCCTGATCCGTTAGGCATGATTATATGGTTTCGGTTCCATACCTTTATACCATCTGTGTAAAAAAGTAACATTCCGTCTTTATCAGATATAGTGGCACAACCTTCATCGGTTATTATTTGCCCACCAGCTAAAGCTACAGGCGAGCCCGTATCGAAATTAACTCCTGCATTATCTCCAAAAAACCAGTTTGTTGCTTGTTTCTGGCCAAGGGCAATAGTAGAAAACAGCACCATTAAAATGAAGATGCATTTTTTAATAAAAGATGATATACTACTATTTATTATGGTCATAATTTATATTTGAATGTGTAATAACCCGGGCCTACACTGACCCAGGCTATTTAAAAAAAATTACACTAAAACTCTATTTCTTTAGTTGCCTTGGTAAGGTTTAACCAGGCAATTTGCTATTAAGCATATTAAGGAGCCGAAAGGCTGCATTGTATTAATATGGGTTTTTGGGTGTTGTTTTATACCTAAAAACGTACTGGAACGAGTGCTATTAGTTTTGTCTGTTTATGTAAATCCAGCCGGTTTTGTTACCAGTAGTTGCGCTATTAAAAGTATAGAAGTACGTACCTGTAGGCAATTCATCACCATTACTTCCTTGCCCAGCCCACTCATTTTTGTAGTTGTTTTTGCTATACACCTCTTTGCCGTAACGGTTAAAGATTGTTATTTTACTTACATTAAAGTTGGTAAGGTCGAAAGTGTTGTTTTTATCGGCATCGCCGGGAGATATACCACGCTGAATTTGACAAGCGCCTGTTACTAAGGTAAGTGGAGCCACACTGAAACATCCATCAGAATTTTCGGCACGGATGTAAACAGTACCTTTATCTCCTGTGATAGGATAAACCGTTGGTGTAGTTATAGCATTGGTATTTGCAACAGCATCTGTTTCAGATGTATAGTAACCCAATGTAAGCTCTGTGCCAACTGCTGCAATTACTGCGGTTAGGTTAAACGGTGAGCATCCTTCGATAGAAAGGTCATCGGCAAGTGCCGGTACATCTAAAGTTTGAATAGTAAAAGATCCTGTATTATAGCATAGAGCACCATTTAACCTTACATAAATAGTTTGAGGATTTACAGTATTTGTAAAATTTGAAGGTGTTGCAATTGCATTCGTGTTAGCATCGGCATCGGCTTGGGTAGTAAAGTAACTCACAGTTACACCAGCCTGTCCGTTTACTAAACCGGCGTCCTGAGTAGTAAGGTTAAAAGTAGCAAATCCGTCTACCGCTCCGGTATCGCAGGTTGTAACAGGAGTAATTTGGGCAATCACAGGGAGTGGTACAATAACAAGTTCGAAGCTTGTTACTGCATAACATCCTGATGTATTATTTTGCACCCTGGCATAAATAGTTGCGCCGGCAGATGTGTAAGTAGCTAAATTACCCGTAATAGCATTAGTACCAGCATCGGCATCGGCCTGTGTAGTATAATAAGTAACGGTAAAATCAGCAGCGGTTTGCGTACCTAAAATTATAGCGGTTTGAGGCGTTAAATCAAAAACAGCAGTACCGTTACCAGTATCGCACGCGCTAATATCTGATGGTTTTGTAGCACTAACCGCTGCGAAAATAGTTACAGTAGATGTAATATCAAATTTTAAACCTGCCGAATTAAAAAACACCACGTTAACGGTATAAGTACCTTCTTTTGTATAGGTGTGGGTAGGTACAACATTTGTAGAAGTATTAGAACCTGATGTTGGATCGCCAAAATTCCATGTGGGGTTTACAATATCTATATACGGGTTAATGGTAAGGGTAGTAGGGCTACCTGCGCAAAGGCCATCAAAGTCTATTTTTTCTTCAAACAATGATGGAAGAAAATTAGGCAACCCGATACCCTGAAATGCTGTACCAGAATATATAGCATTAGGTACGTAATCGCACCCTAATCCTAAAACAGTTGGATTATTAATAGCTCCCTGGGCACCATCATCACCGCCTCTCGCAACATATATTTTACCATCTATAGCTAATTGAACAGTACCAATATCATGTGCTGATGGTATAATTACTTCTGATTGCCGAATAGCAGTTTCGGTACCTAATGTTATATCGTACTGAACAATTCTATTAGGATTTCCTGCACCATTAGTAGCATATAAAACTTTACTGTTTGCCGTAAAATCGACACCATAATTTCTGCTTGTATTTAAAACCTGACGGTTAGTTAGTAAACCGGTTGCGTTATCAAAATCAAACAATTCCAAACCGGTTAATAAACCATTGCCGCCACCGGTTGTAGCTGCGGCTATTTTTTTTCCGTTGGGCGATATTTTTAAATATCCCACACAATTATTGCCCCCAAAGGTATAATTTGTGGTAAACCCAATTGAGCTTACTACAGGAGTAGTACTTACACCTGAAGCAGATACAAGGTATGCAAGATAATTATTACTATTACTTGCGCTGTGGGCTACAACCCATATTTGCTTACCATCGGCATGGGCATATGCAGTAATTTTTTCGGTTACGGGAGTTGCTATAGGTTTAGATGGTAAACCAAGATCCTTATTATTTATTAAAATAATATCGCCAAGGCCGCCATCACGCGATAAGTCTACTTCGTAATAATTGAGTCCGTTTACACCGCCATCTTCCTGTCCTGAAACCGTAAAAATGTAGTACCTGTTTGTAGTACCCGGTTTCTGAATAATTATGCCTGCCTGAGATGGCGTACCTGTACCTAATAAACTCGATCCGTTGGGCATTACACCATGGTTACGGTTGTAAGCTTTACTACCATCGGTATAAAATAATAATTTACCATCTTTATCTGATACTGTAGCGCAACCCTCACCAGTTGTTAATTGGCCATCGCTTAAAAAAACAGGCTTACCTGTGTTAAAATCAAGTCCGCCTTTACCACCGTAGTACCAAATTGCCGCTTCTTTTTGTGCAAATACAGATGAGCAGCATATTAATAAAAACATAAAAATATATTTGTTTAATGCCGGTAAGAATTTAATCTGCTTGGTAATTTTGTTCATAATTTAAATGTTGATTATAGATAGTATTGTATAGTTAGTTAAGAAACAGTTAACTGTTTGGCAGCATTAATGAACCAGTTGAAAACCTAATTATAACAGCGTGAAAATTGTTGGTTGTTTTGTGTTAAAAAACATACATTATATATCACAAACATAACCGATACGTAATGAAGGGGTGTATTTAAGAATGGTAAATGGGGGGACAAACAATGATAAAAAAAGCGACATTTACAATAGTAGGGTTTGTTAATCACCTATAAAACAGAATTTTGTGTTTTATAGGTAAAAAAAACGCATTTTAAATGTGGTAATTTCATCGAAGATGTTGTTTTTTAAATATTACGATATTTATTTTAATTTAAAAGAATACTTTATTTTAGTGTTTAGACATTAACACCAAAATGTAATTTTTAGATTATTATGGAGTAAATAATTTTAACCTAATTGATGAAATAATTGCTACTAGACAATATTTACAGACTTAGCTTATATGCCGGTAGGGGAGTTAATTACAGCCAGTACGTAATTATTTATAAATCAAGTTTTACTAATAGAAAGTACTGCTTGAAAAATGATTTCAAAATTTGAAAAGATTAGTAAAACTATACCGTTTCAGTATAGAGATACTTATAAGATTTAAGTAATTGTAAAAAATTACAGCTTAAAATGAGACCTGTTATAAGCTAATAAGTTTGTGAGCAATACCAATAAATAGAGCTATTGCTAAGTTATATAGGTATATTTTTTATACACATATTTCCCGAAGCCTTGATTATCGATTTGTATAAATCGCAAAATCCGGCTTCGGGAAAAAGTATTTGTAATTAGTTAGAGAATATTTTAACCTAACTAATCACTAATTTATTATACAGCGCTTGCCGCTGCTTTATCTGTAAAGAATTGTAATTTCCCGTCAACAGGCTTAATTAGCTGTGTAGGGTATTTTTCAGGGTTATAGTCGCCATGTAAAACTTCGTGAAGGGCATGGGCTTTATTTTCGCCAAAGGTTATAACCAAAATTTGTTTCGCCTTGTTAATTAACGGAGCCGTTAACGTAATACGGAACATACTTTGTGGAGCAAGGTAATAAGCTGCTACCCATTTATCTTCTTCTTTTAGCACGGCTTCGCCCGGAAATAGAGATGCCGTATGGCCATCATCGCCCATACCTAGCAATATAAGATCGAATTGTCCGTTTTCGCCTGCAATATTTTTAATTAATTGCTCATATTCAACCGCATATTCTTCCGGCGTTACGCCAGCTTTATACATAGGGAATATATTACCTTTAGGTATAGGCACATGGTTAAGGAAGGTCTCCTCCGACATTTTAGCGTTGCTCAAATCATCGTCTAAGGCAACCCACCGTTCGTCGCCCCAAAAAACAAAGACTTTATTCCAGTCTATTTTTGCCTGATATTCAGGCGTAGCTAAAAGCTTATAAATCCCTACCGGAGATGAACCGCCGGTTAGTGCTACTACAAACTTACCATGTTGTTGTATCGCATTTTGGGCAGCCGCTATAAAAACGTCTGCTGCCTGTGTTGTTATTTCGGCTTTATCGTTAAAAATAGTTACCATTGTGTAAGTTTTTCTTTTAAATCAGTATGTGTGTTCGATATCCAGGTATGGCCTTGTCGGGCAAGCAGTTCGTTTGCTGCTTCCGGGCCCCAGCTTCCTGCATCATATTTATGTAAAACCAGCGATTTATCTTTTTCCCATGTTTCCTGAATGGTTGTAACTACATCCCAAGCTTCTTCCACCTGATCAGATCGCATAAATAATGTAGGATCTCCCAGTAAAGCGTCAAGCAATAAAGTTTCGTAAGCTTCCGGCGATTGTGTTGAGCACGCAAAATAATCAAAAACCATTTCTGCCGGTTTTAATGAAAGCGATAGTCCGGGCTTTTTAGTCATAAACTGCAACCTGATATCCATAGCCGGCTGAATGTTAATAATCAATCGGTTAGGGGCAAGGGCATCTTTTCCTAGTGAGAAAGTTGAATGCGGAACTTCTTTAAACTGAATAACTATAGACGATTGTTTTTCCTGTAATCGCTTACCGGTACGTACGTAAAATGGTACATTCTGCCAGCGGGCGTTATCTAAGTAAAACTTCATGGCTACAAAAGTTTCTGTAACAGAATCTGCAGCGACGCCTTTTTCGGTATGGTATCCCTGTACCGGTTTTTCTTTTATAAATCCGGTATCATACTGGCCCCTAACGGTATAATGGTCTACTTCCTGTGGTGTTATGCGGCGTATCGATTTTAAAACATCGGCCTTACGGTCGCGAATTTCATCAGCATTTAGCGATGTAGGCGCTTCCATTGCAATCATGGTTAATATTTGAAGCAGGTGGTTTTGAATCATGTCTTTTAGCGCACCCGTATCTTCGTAAAAGCCTCCGCGCTCTTCAACCCCCACTTCTTCTGCAACTGTAATTTGTACTGAGTCAATGAATTTATTGTTCCACAGTGGTTCAAACATAATATTGCTAAACCTGAACGCCAGGATATTCTGTACGGTTTCCTTACCCAGGTAATGGTCTATACGGTATATCTGTTTTTCCTCAAAAGTTTTTGCAAGCAGTTGGTTCAGTTCAATGGCCGAAACTTTATTGTAACCAAATGGTTTTTCTACAATAATACGGTCCTGATCCGGGTTAGCAGCAAGGCTAAATTTATTGATGTTGTTAGATATAGTTGAGATAAATGATGGCGCTATCGACAGATAGAAAAGCCTGTTAGCACGTTCGCCAAAAATGGCATCAGTCCTGTCTAACTCAAGCTTTAAATCGTTATATGATTCTTCGCTATCTATATTATACTGAAAATGCTCAATGTGCAATGCAAATTGCTGGTAGGCTTCATCAGATGCAATCTTATTTCTCGAAAACTCTAGCAGGTTGGTTTTTACATAATCACGAAATAATTCGTTATTACTCTCAGCCCTGCCCAATGCAATAATCTTAAACTGTTTAGGCATACGGCCGTCAAGGTACAGATTGTAAAACGCCGGGAAAAGCTTTCTTTTAGCCAAATCGCCCGTTGCTCCAAAAATAAGGATAATGGTTGGCTTTATATTTTTGATTTTACTCATTGTTCGATTAAAATTTAGTCATTCCACTCTGTATGGAAAGTGCCTGTAGCATCTGTACGTTCATAAGTGTGTGCCCCAAAGTAATCGCGCTGTGCCTGTATAATATTTGTTGGTAAATTTTGAGACCTGTAAGCATCAAAATAAGCAAGGGCATTCATTAAGCCTGCTATAGGTAAGCCTTTTTGAACTGCAAACTGCACCGTTTTTCTTATGTTAGATTGATTGCTGTTTAACTCTGCAGCAATCGCATCATCTAATAATATATTTTTAAGGTTGGTGTTTTTAGCGTAGGCTTTTCTAAAATCTTCAAGAACTGTAGCACGAATAATACAGCCACCACGCCATATTTTTGTAACCGTTTCTAAATGTAAATCGTAATTATACTCTTTAGATGCTGTAGTTAGTAAAGCTAATCCTTGTGCATAAGTAATTAGTATAGAAAAATAAAGTGCCCCTTTAAGTGATTCTATAACTTCAGGCAGGTTAACCTCTGTAGTTTCAGTATCCCAAACCAGTTTTTTAGCTGCCTCAATTCTTTCAGGTTTATTTTTAGACATATCCCTCATGGTAACCGCGGCATCTATAGTAGGGAGCGGCACCTGTAAATCCATTGCATTTTGAGATGTCCATTTTCCTGTGCCTTTAGATCGTGCCCAGTCAGATATTACATTAATTAGCTTTTGACCGTCGGTATCTGTTTTTTTAAGAATTTGACCTGTAATCTCAATCAGGTACGATTGAAGTTCGGTAGTATTCCAGTTTTCAAAAGTTTTCTGAATCGTGTCGTCATCTAGTTTGTAACCACGTTTCATAAGGTCATACACCTCAGAAATTAGCTGCATGATACCATATTCGATACCATTATGCGCCATTTTTACATAATTACCAGCAGACCCGTTACCTAAATATTCTACACATGGCTCACCATCTACCCTAGCAGCAATAGCTTCAAAAATAGGGCGTAACCTTTCGTATGCTTTTTTATCGCCACCCGGCATAAGGCTAGGGCCAAAACGGGCACCTTTTTCACCACCGGAAATACCCATACCAAAGAAGTGGATTCCCTGGGCAGACAGTTCTGTAAATCGGCGATCAGTATCGGTAAAGTAAGTATTACCACCATCTATAATAATATCTCCTTTATCTAAAAAAGGTAAAAGGCTTTGTATAGCGCTATCAACCGGTTTACCGGCAGGCACTAATAACATAATTGCCCTTGGTTGTTGAATAAGCGCTACAAATTCTTGTACATCTGTAGTTGCTTTTATAGTGTGTTTTGGATTAGCTTCCTGCTGTAGTGAATCGGCTTTTTCTGTATCTAAATCTAAACCTGCTACTGCAAAATTATGGTCGGCCATGTTTAAAAGCAGGTTACGGCCCATTACACCCAGGCCAACAATACCAAAATCAAATGTATTCATATATACTTTATTGTTGTTTTGTTAGTAGTTAATTTAAAACCGTGTATATATTACACTTAAGTTGCCCTACAAAATCACGGTTAAATAGTGATGTAAAGGTACTAAAAAGGTGGGAAATTTATTAAATAAACTTCCCACCTTTACTATTCTAAATTATTATACCGTAACGCTGATGATAGCATCTTTTAATGCTTTTGCAGCAGCAGCAGGATTTTCGGCACCATATATTGCACCACCCGCAACAGCAACTTCTGCACCGGCAGCAACAACATCTTTAATAGTGTTGATGTTTACACCACCTGCTACAGAAAAGGGAACTTTAGCCTCGATACCTTCGCTAATTAATGTTTGTACAGAGTAACCAGGTAATGCCTGCTCGTCTAGGCCAGCATGTAACTCAACAAAAGCAACACCAAAAGCAGTTACCTCTTGTGCTCTTTGTACCCTGTTTTTTACGCCAATAGTATCTACAACTACTTTTCTACCATATTTTTTAGCAGCTTCTACAGCACCTTTAATGGTAGCATCATCTACAGTACCCATTACGGTTACTAAATCAGCACCTGCTTTAAATGCCATTTCGGCTTCTAAAGCTCCGGTATCAGCCGTTTTCATATCGGCAAAAACTAATTTATCCGGGAAAGCTTCTTTCATAGCTGTTACAACCCTAAGTCCTTCAGCTTTAATAAGCGGTGTACCCAGCTCTATGATATCTACGTAAGGAGCAACTTTATGTGCCAGTTCTAATGCTGCTTCGGTAGTCAATAAATCAATTGCGACTTGTAATTTTGTCATGTCTAAAAATGTTAAAAAAAAAATTAATTATTATTATTCAAGGTTGGCGTGTTTAGGCCATAAATCCTCTTTTGTTAATCCTGATTGTTGCCAAAGCGTCATAAAAACACTTTCTAAAACAAAAAGTGTAAATTGCTCGAAAAGGCTACCGGCGTATTGAGAAGACACCGATACGCCAAAATCTGTTTTGGTAGCCGCATTTATAAGTACAATATGATTACCTATTTCGGCGAGTTTGCTTTGTGCATCGGCAGTAATTGCAATTACATTGGCATTTTGTTTCTTCGCCTTTTCAGCCGCTGATACCACTGTAGAAGTTGTACCCGAACCTGACGCTACCAGCAATAAATCGCCCTCTAAAATAGCAGGTGTAACCACTTCGCCCACAACATATACCGTATAGCCTAAATGCATAAAACGCATAGCTGCCATTTTTAAAGCGAGTGCGCTTCGGCCGGCAGCCATTACAAATATGCGGTTGGCACTTTTTATTTCGTGTGTTAACACATCAAGCTGCTTAGTGTTAAGTTCATTTGCTAATTTTAAATTTTCTTCTAAAATGATGTGCAAATTTTCTTTTATTGAATTTGTAATATTCATGATATTGTAGGCTTATAGGTGTTGTATGTGTTAGAAAATTGCATGCGGAAATTCTCATTTATTCTATCGTAATAGATTAAACGACTACTTTTTAGCGGAAGTAACATTAATGCAATACAAACTGTACATCTTTAAATAGTGTTATTTACAGATGCAAAGGTAGTGGCGGGGTAAGGGGAAGATGTTATACAAACAGGCCTACGCGGTATAAATTTGCGCCAGTTCGTTTTGTAGTTCAGTAGGGGTTTCCTTAAGTTTTGCTTTTACGAATTTATTTAGTGCCGATGGCGAACTGAACCCTAAGTCGAAAGCTATTTCTTTGTGCGATAGGTCGCTAAATAATAATTGCCGTTTAATTTCGGTGAGTATCCTGTTGTGTACAGCATTTATAGCAGTTTCGCCACAATGCTTTTTTGTTATTTCGTTAAGCTTTTTAGGCGTAATAGCTAATTTTGAAGCATAGTACTGTACAGTGCGCTCGCTTTTGTATTGCTCGTTAAGTAACTTTTTGAACCCTATATATACATTTTGACTAGCGTCTTGCGTATCATGATGTAATACCGGATGCTGACCGTGAATGGATTCTATTAATCCTAGCAGGAAAATTTTGATATAAAAACGCGCCTGTTCTTTTTTAACAAGGCTAGGGGTATTGTATACATCCTGAATATTTTTTAAAAGTGGTAAAACACTTTCAAATTCGGGGTTAGTTAGTGCGGTGCAGTTAAGGTGCGCGGCAAGGTTAACGTTATAAGCACTCAGTTCGTTTTTAAGAATATCTGAACAAAAAAGCACCTCTTCAAACAATATAATTTTTCCGGAAAGATCATTACTAATGTTCGAGACAAAGTGAATTTGCTCTGGAAAAATTATTGATATTTTGCCCGATTTAAGATAATGAATTTTATCTTCTATACGCAACTCGATTTTACCGCTTTGGACAACAAAAATACAAAAGTGATCTTTTTTATGTGGTTGTAAATAGTTTTCGAGATGCTCTTTTTTTAAATCATAAGCACGAAAGGACAAATTTTTATCTTCAGGCTTTTGAATATTTTTTTTAATCTCTAAACGCTTTACATCCATAAAATAATTCTGTCTTAATTCTCTTGTAATCTTGTATTTATAATTTGTGTGTTATTATAGAAAACGTGTATCTTAAAAGCTTTTGCAAGACGCTTATTCAACTTAAAAGAACGTAATACTATAAAATTCAAAATTAATGATAATCAATAAGTTTACAAGACTCTTTCTACCTTATTTTTAAAGATAATAACTCGCTAAATATCCTTGCTTGTTAAGCAGCCAGCAAGGATATGTTAATCTTAAATTGGTAAAAAACAGCATTCACCTATCACTAAACTTTTTAATTAAAAGATTGGCGGAACTCTAAAGGTGATAAGCTGGTTTTGGTTTTGAACAGTTTACTAAAAGATTGCAGGTGTTCAAAGCCCAGATTATAAGCAATTTCACTGACTGAAAGGGTAGTAGTAGAAAGTTTTTCCTTGGCTATTTCTATCAACTTGTTATGAAGATGTTGCTGGGTATTTTGGCCGGTAAGTGATTTGAGCAGACCACTAAGGTACCCGGCCGATATATTTAGGTTATCTGCAATATAAGCAACGCTTGGTAAGCCATTTTCGGCAAGCATGTTGCCGCTAAAATAATGGTTAAGCAAGTCTTCCAGTTTACTCAGTATTTCATGACTTGCTATTTTGCGGGTTATAAACTGGCGTTGGTAAAACCTTTCCGAATAAGTAAGCAATAGTTCCAGTTGGGCAATAATTACGCTTTGGCTAAAACGGTCGATATTGGAATGGTACTCGTGCTCAATATTTTGTGTAAGCGTAGTAAGCATAGTTTCTTCTTTATCCGATAAATATAATGCCTCATAAACCGAATAATTAAAGAATTCGTATTGCTTAATGGTTTTTGCAAGTGGGGTATTCCATAAAAAATCAGGGTGAATAAGTATCATCCAGCCTTCAGGGCGGTGTATCACGCTGCCTTTTTCAATATCCATCCCAAAAACCTGGCCTGGTGCCATAAAAAAGAGTACACCCTCATCAAAGTCGCTCGCTTGCTGGCCATATTTAAATTTTGCATTCTTTGTTCTTTTCATCGAGATGGAATAAAAATCGTAGATCAGGCTAAAGGGTACTTCTGCCATCGGCCTCTCTATGTCGTCCATACGGACCAGGCTAATAAGCGGGTGCGCCGGATTAGGCAGGCCTGCGGCACGATGGTATTCTGTAATGGTATGAAAATGAAAAAGCTGCTTGTTATTCATAATAGTATAAAGTTCGTTATTTTTTATGATACACAGCGGCAAATTCTTTAGCAAAATCAGCTAGTTTTACCTTTCCCATTTTTGGGTTGCTACGGTGAAAGTTTTCCAGGGTTTTGCCGCTGTGCATGGCGGCCTGCATTTCTACTAATGTTTCTGCAAGTTTTTCAGGAACTTTAGCCATCTTTAGGCCATTCAGCATTTCCTTGTCAGATAGCAAAACCCATTTCAGCCAGGGTTTGCCCACTGCGGTACCTATTATCCTGGCCGCTTCATTACAGGTCATTTCTTCACTGCCTACGTAGCGTATGGTTTTCTCATTAGGCAGTAGCATTAATTCCTCCGCAACAGCAGCCGCGATATCTTTTGGTGATACAAAAACAATTCGATCGTCGCCGCCATAATTACCCATCAAAAGACCGGTTTTGCCGGTAATCAGGTTCCAAAGACCCAAATAACGTAACGTAAGAAATTTACCAATAAATCCGTTGCCTTTAATTAAATCGATAGACTGGTAAAAGTTAGTGTAAAACGCTGCGGGCCGCATAATGGTAATAGAGGCATCCAGACTGTCTAATACATCTTCTACGTTTTCGGCCTTAACTAAATCTGCCGCCCAACCGCTTAATAATACAACCCGTTTAACGCCTGCTTCCCTAAGGGAAGCTGCATAATTTTGGGCTATACGGTGCATGTAGGCTCCCAAATCAGGTTCGGTAAAGCTTAGTGGTATCATTGCATACACAGCATCTGCACCTTTAAAAGTAGTTGTTAAAAAGTCAACGTCAGATAACGATCCTATGGCCGGTATTGCGCCTAGTTTTTCGATAGTTACCTTTTTTTGAACATCGCTACTTATAACAGTTACGGTATGCTTTTGGGCTATCAATTGTTCTGTCAGCGGCAGGCTGATGTTCCCTAAGGAACCTGTTACAATAATTTTCATTTTTTATTTGGTATATATTCCGTTCTCAATATCAGTAAGCAGGGTAGGGTGTGTGGGGTGCCAATTTAAATTTTGCTGTGTCCAGGTGCTCGATGCCGGGCAGTCTAATGCTGCCATTTGTGCGAACCATCCAAAATGTTCGGCAGCAGTTTCCGCCGTTATAGATTTTACCGGGATATTGAGTTGTTTACCTATGGCTTCGGCAATAGCCTTTACAGTTATAGCCTCTTCGGCAGAAGCATGGTAACGGGTTGCTGGATTAGCGTTTTCCAGAGCCAGCCTAAATAATTTTGCTGCATCCAGCCTGTGTACCGCGTTCCATCGGTTAAGGCCTTCGCCAATGTAAGCAGAAAACCCTTTTTCGCGAGCTATGGTAACCAGTATGGGAATAAATCCGTGTTTATCGTCATCGCCGTGCACCGATGGCGATAATCGAACCGATGCTGCACGAACACCTTTTGCAGCGGCGGTATCTGCTGTTTGTTCCGAAGCTCGTGGCCATGACGGGTTAAGTGGTGGAACAATATCTTCGGTTGCAAGTTTTCCGGGGCTAACTAGGGCTGTACCTGAAGTTACAATAAACGGACGGTTAGACCCTGCCAGCACTTCGCCAATAGTTTCAATCGCAACTTTATCTACCTGGCAAACTGCTGCAAACCGACTGAAGTCATGGATGAAACCCGCATGGATCACGCCGTCTGACTGCGCTGCGCCGCTACGCAGGCTAGCAAGATCTTCCAGGTCGCCGCGGTGGACTTCCGCGCCCGCATCGATCAGTTTTTGGGCAGATGCCTCTGAGCGGGCCAGCCCTAATACTTCATGCCCGGCATTTAATAATTCCTGTACAATGGCAGTGCCTATAAAGCCTGTGGCTCCTGTTATAAATACTCGCATAATTATTTCTTTTAGTGATACAAAGATCGGATGCATTAACCAGAAGGATTTATCCAAATCTGCGTTTGATTTAGCCAAAACCATATAATATGCTAAATATTTGCATTAATGCAGATTAAGAGTTTAACTATTCCATGTTCTTTTCAGGGAAGTGCTTTTTTGAAATACCATCTAAAGTATTCCTCAGATAAATATATTTAGAAGTTGCTTTTTTTCTTAAAAGCATTTAATAAGAAGTTTAATCCAGAACTGTTTTTTAATGAACATTATAGGATAAATAAAAAAACCTGCAAATGTTAAAATTTGCAGGTTTTATAGGGTTTTCGAGACATTTTGGTGGTTTTTATAAACTTTGAAAAAGTTTGTTTTAACCAGTCTCAGTGGAGTGAGTGGGACTTCTATCGAACACTTAATACCCGTTTTGACTTTTTTTGAAGCCTTAAAATAGGATAAATGTAAAAACAACGACGCCATTGTCTTCCAATGGTGTTGTTTGTCTTTTTGTGGAATGAGTGAGATTTCTACCGAACACCTTATACCTGTTTTGACGCTATTTAATGAGATTAAAAACACAAACTAGATTATATAGTGGTTTAGGACGAGTTAATGTAGTGCTGTAATTTATGTATAAATAGGGCAATTAAACTCCCTAGTAAAATTTAGTAATTCCATTTTGGGCCAGGTGAAATTTGCTTCTATATTATTTAAGTTCTATGAGTTAATTACCATATTAGTTAACACGCATATTTTTTTTGGTGTAATTGTAATCAGTTTAATGAAAACTTTTATCTTTAAAATCTTTAAAAGCTTACTTTATTTACACAACCTCTTTCTCTGTATAAAATGAATATAAATATATCGGTAAAGCAATTAGGGAAAAAGTACCCAATACTTGAGCAGAAAAGTATTGATTTTGTTGTGACAAACCCTTTTATCGCCACTCGAAAATTTATTGAATTAATTGTAGAGCACCAGGTACAATTATTTAATTCTTCATCGTTTGTATTTGACGATACAGACAAAATTCATCTTCCTAATGAAAATTATTTACCCATTTTAACAGATACGGGCAAAGCAGGTTTTGGATCCATTTATAATTACAATAAAATTGATTTATCCACTGCCATAAAAACTGCCCTTTTGGCTTTTGAAGATGGTATGTATACTATTTTCTATGGTGATGATGAACTTGATGATCTAAATACAGAAATAAATTTAGAAGAAAACAAAGCATTTACATTTATCAGGCTTACTTTTTTAGCAGGTAGCTACTGGTAGTACAAACATTCCAACCTTAAAAATATATATAATGTCTATTGAAGTTATACTTAAACTTAAAGTAACAGAAGATCCGGTTAAAAGATATAAAAAAGAGTTGCAGGAAGTTATTAATAGTAATTTGCTTTCTAAGCTATTATCTAAAAATAAATTAAAGAAAGAAGTAGCCGAATTTGGCCTGGCTTTAGTTACTCTCACCCGGCATGATTATAATAATTGGTATGTTTTTCTTGGTTCTGATAAATGTACTCCTTTTGAAAAATGGATAACAGACGGCATGTGGGAAGATAAAAACTATTATAGTTTATTAGTTTATTTTTTTGGAGAAAAATGTGCTGACTACGTAAAAGAAGCGTGGAGCAGGCTGCCACAAAAAATGTATCAAAATGGTTATGAAAGGCGATCGTTCAGGGCACCGGCAAATAAAAAATATTTATTGGTTAACCAAATCAATTTTTTGCGATCATTAGTTAATGTTTCTAGTACATATAGTTACCCAAATACAACTTTTTATGATTTAACTTTTGAAGAACAAATTTGTTTTGATACTGAGGTTACAAATAATACTAACCAGTTCATGCTATGGTCGGCAGCAATAGATATGGATAAGGCCGGGTTATTTGAGTTATTTGAAGATATTGTTTTTAATAAGCATCCGCAGGGAAAGGTATCCCGCAATATCATTAAAGCACTTTTAAACAGTAATAAAAAAGAGTGCTGGCAACTTGTAGAAAAGCTATTGCTTGCTGCACAGCGACAGGAGGGACTGCGGCAAACGATTTTAGAGGCGTTAGACGAAACCAGTATTGGAGCTTTACAATACATGATAAATGTAATTATAGAACATAAGCTAACGCGTTTTTCATCGGTTGTAAGAGCTATTGATACCTGGACAGGTTTGGGGTGGGAGGCAGAGAAAGAAACTACTGTAAGAAACATTATTCAGTTAGCAGCGTCCTATTTCTCAAATCAAGAATCTATTTCAACCGGAATTTACAGTAAAAACAATATTGAAGCCTATATGGCTTTGTGGATACAGGGTGTTTTTGATGTAGAGGCAACGGTTCCTTACTTACATGAATTGCTGGAAAAAGGATCGATTGAAAAAAAATGCCTTGCATTAAAATTTACTGGTGAAACGCAAGACCCATATATCGAAATGCCACTGTATTTTAAGGCGCTTAAAGATGATAACCTGCAGGTATTGGCTTTTACCCTACCACGTATGAATAATTTATTAGGAGCCAATTCAAAATCGGGCTTTTATATTAACAATGCTGATTACCCCGGTTTTTTTGAAAAAGTTTATACCCTGGCACAGTCTGCCACCGTTAAGAACAAGGTTTTTGAAAGCAAAGTATTTACATGGTTAAAAGTTACATTTGAAAAAGACGCGCTTTATACGGCCGCTATTAATTTAATAGGCGATGATGCTGATAAGCTGGAGCGCATATTATCTCATTTTGAAGAAATGTCAATAGATCTCAGGACTACTTTGGCGAGGAGGGTATTAGGCGATTTTTACCAGTATTCCTTTTATAGTTCAAACAGTAGCCCTGAAGATGATAAAAAAATTCCTACCGATTTCCAGAGAAATTTTGCTTTACGCATTTTAAAAGACAGGGGAGAATCGCTCGTGGCCTCGGCAATATATACGCTTAAAAAAGTAGAATTAAGAGATGAGGAGTTAGCACTATTCCAAGACTTATTTAAACGAAAAAGTTCTAATTTAAAAAAGAATTTAATTGCGATAATCCTGCGCCAGAAAGACATTAAAATTGAAAATTTTGTTGATAAGATATTAGACGATGGCGATTTAGAGCAGCGCATGTCGGCTTTAGACATGATGCTGCAGCTGCAAAAAAAAGACAGGCTGGCAAAAAAAGTAAACAACTGGGTAAGCGATTATGCATTACGCCCAAAAATTACCGAAAAAGAATTAAAATTTATAGAACAACTTGAGCCTTCAAAAAAAGAAGAGGCTCTAAGTGCGGAAAATGGGTATGGTTTTTATAACCCGGGCCAAATTTCAGATTATTCGTTACCTAAACAAGATAATAATTCGCTGTATGCCAAAGCTGTAAAAATGCATAAGTATGGTTTTTCTAAACCAATGCCTCATATAAAAGATGAAATTACTAAGCTTTTTAAATTATTTGAGGAACATAAAAATTATGAGTATACTACTGAGTACCATGATAACAGAAAAGAAACGGTACTTTTAGCAAATTCCTTCAGGCAAATAAAAATTCTGGCAGACAATGCGGATAAAGAAGCAATTATAAATAATTATCCTTTATACGGTATTTGGTGTAGCTGGTTTGAAAATTCTGGATTAGCCGAAAGGGATTTATTTCTGTTAACCCTTGTGGGCAATTGCGACAGAAAAATATTTAAGGATTTCCTTGAAAAGCATGTGTTTTATTTTTTCGATTTTATTCCAAATCCTATAAAGCCCGCGTATGAGTGGAATAATCCAATATTGGGTATAATAAAGGCATTACAGCTAAACTACCCGTTTAAAGAAAAAGAAGATTTTTTAATTGATGCTTCTAGCGCTTTATTTTCTGATATGCCAAAAGATATCCTGAATTATGAGCATGTGCCACCAAAGAACCAATATTACTATGGACCTGATAAAGGTAAAGGCTGGCAAAGCCAGGGATTTTGTGATATCTATTTAAACAGTATTAATTTAGAGTTATTAACTAAAGAACAAAGTAAAAAGGTTTGGAATTTATACAGATGGAGGCAATTATCGGGATTAAAAAAAAACGTAGAGCACGCAAAACCGCCTGTTTATATGTACTGCTTGGCTTACGAACAAAAGATAATATCTGAAGGCGAATTATATGAAGGGATTCTTGAATCTGAAAGATTGTCTGTTTTAACAGGGGAAACCAAGCATTACAACCACTTTGGAAGTGAAAATTTAATAAAGAAATTCCCATTTCTGGCACCAATGATTGACCAGATCAGGAATGCATTTTTAGATGTTGAAATAAAGCGCGGCGATTCTAATACTCGGGTCACCCATTTTGTACAGGCTTTTCAAAAAATATACGGAATTACCCGGTTTATAGAATTGCTTACCGGCTTAGGCAAATCAAGCTTATATAAAGGTTACATTTATTCCTGGGGCTATACAGAATTAACTAAGCAAAAACTATTTAGTTTTTTATTAAAAAAATGCTATCCGTTAAACTCTGACACTCAAGAAGTATTTAACGAGTATATTGCCACGGCAAAAATATCTGAAGAGCGGCTTATCCAGGCTGCTATATATGCTCCGCAATGGCAAAAATATATTAGTAACTATTTAGGCTGGAAAGGCCTGGACGAAGGAATTTGGTGGTTACATGCACATACAAAAACAGCAGCTTACAGCAATGTAAATTCTGAACTGGAAAGTGAGGCCGCTAAATTCTCGGTAATAGACCTTCAGGATTTTAAAGACGGCGCTGTTGATAGCAATTGGTTTATGTCAGCCTATAAGCAATTAGGTAAGCTAAAATGGGAACTTTTATATGAAGCTGCTAAGTATGTAACAGATGGAAATGGGCACAGGCGCGCGCGCCTGTATGCAGATACAATTACCGGAGACCTTAAAATAAGAGAGGTTACTGCAAAAATTAAAGACAAAAGGGATCAGGATTATTTACGTGTTTACGGATTAGTGCCTTTAAGTAAAACAAGCCCTGAAAAAGATATTTTAGCACGATACGAATATTTACAGCAATTTAAAAAGGAGAGGAGAGAATTTGGCGCTATGAAACAGACCAGCGAAGCACTTGCTGTTAGGGTTGCCTTAGAAAATCTAGCCCGAAATGCTGGATATCCTGATCCTGTGCGTTTAACCTGGGCTATGGAGACCAAACAGGTACAAAATATTTTATCAAAAGAAACAGAAGTAACTATTGATGATGTAGCTGTGCGCCTTATAATAAACGAAGAAGGTAAAGCAGATATAGTTACTTTAAAAGGAGGTAAAGAACTAAAGGCTGTTCCGCCAAACATAAAAAAAGATAAAGCTATTCTTGAATTAGCCGGTTACAGAAAAACCATGCGCGAGCAATGGATACGCTCTAAAAAAGGATTAGAAGAAAGCATGGTTAGAGGAGATGAGTTTTTATTTTCAGAGATCAAAAACCTTTTTGAGCATCCCATTATTTCCAGACACCTGGAGAAGCTGGTTTTTATATCTAATGATGATAGAAATGGCTTTTATATAAACGGGAATCTTGTTAATGCATTAGGTGAAATAACTGCTTTAGATGAACATCAAACTTTAAGAATTGCCCATTGTTATGATTTACATAAAAATAATGTATGGACAGATTATCAGGCATATTGTTTTGATAATAAGCATATTCAGCCTTTTAAGCAGGTGTTTAGGGAGTTGTATATACCCACAGTTGATGAATTAAGCGAGAAATCTGTTTCCAGAAGGTATGCGGGACACCAGGTGCATCCTAAGCAAACTTTAGCTTTATTGAAGAATAGAGGATGGAAGGTAGATTATGAAGAAGGATTGCAAAAAGTTTTTCATAAAGAGGGCTACCAGGTTAAAATGTATGCCATGGCAAATTGGTTTTCTCCTGCAGATATAGAGAGTCCTACCTTAGAGACTATTGAATTTCATTCTTTAAAGGATTATAAAAATATTGCATTTGAAGATATTAACCCAAGGATATTTTCTGAAGTAATGCGGGATATAGATTTAGTAGTCAGCGTTGCCCATGTAGGTGGTGTAGACCCTGAGGCAAGCCATTCATCTATAGAAATGAGGGTTGTATTGATTAAGGAAACATTACGACTGTTTAAAATTAAAAATGTTGAAATAAAGCAAAACCATGCTTTGGTTAAAGGCACAATGGCTAACTATAGCATTCATTTAGGCAGTGCTGTTGTACACCAGGTTCCCGGAAAGTATTTGTCAGTCTTACCGGTACATTCGCAGCATAGGGGGCGTCTATTTTTACCATTTGCAGATGATGACCCAAAATCAGCAGAAGTTATGTCGAAAGTAATTTTATTCGCTAAAGATGATAAAATACAAGATCCTACCATCTTAAGCCAGATTGACAAAAGGTATGTAAGTGAAACGCTCGAATAAAATTATACCCCATTTGAGAAAAGCGTAGTGAGCGGGATTTCTATCGAATACTTGATACCAATTTTGACGTTTTTTGAAGCCTTAAAATAGAATAAATGTAAAAACAACAACGCCATTGTCTTCCAATGGAGTTGTTTGTCTTTTGTTGAGTGGGCGGATCTCTATCGAACACTTGATACCTGTTTTGACTTTTTTTAAAAATAGTTAATAAAAGACTGGACAAACCATTCAAAACTGACCCCTTCAGGCCAAACGAAAGAGACCCCTTTCGCCGGCTGAAGCTGACCCCTGTTCGCCAGGGCAAAGTGACCCCCTTCGCCAATTTAAAATGACCCCTGAAAA
>Ga0308159_1002204_pt1 | contig 23432 bp, 18 predicted proteins | sample PhyCR1_FD_201040 | JGI IMG/M metagenome (GOLD analysis project Ga0308159, IMG submission 201040) | Phyllosphere microbial communities from UC Gill Tract Community Farm, Albany, California, United States - DLSLC.R1 | ecosystem: Host-associated > Plants > Phyllosphere > Unclassified | place: USA... | reverse complement strand
TCCAGAGGTTGCCGAAGGCGTCGAAGGCGAAGCCGTCGGGAAAGCCCGGCAGCCGCGCCGGGCCGTAGACCTCGCGCTGGCCGAGCGCACCATCGTCGCCGATGCGCAGGCGCGAGATGCAGCGGGCATTGCTCTCCACCACGTACAACCATTGCTCCGCCGAATCGAGGCGCACTTCGTTCGTGCCCTCGAACCCGTCGGCGACGATGCGCACGCCGCGTTCGTCGATCAGCGCGACGTAGCCGTCGCGGGCGCGGGCATTGATGGAGTCGGTCCACGGCTGCATGCGCGTCGTGACCGTGAGCCAGATGCGCCCGCGGCTGTCGCGCGCGACGAAGTTGGCCTTGCCCAGCGGCTGGCCGTCAATGCGGTCGAAGAGCCGGCGCACCTGGCCCTCGCGCGTTATCACCTCGACGCACTCGGTGCCCCAGTTGGCGATCACGATGTCACCGTTGGGCAGGAAGGCCATGCCGTTGGGCAGCGAGCCCTGGCTCTGGATGTAGCGCGTGTCGAAAGCGGCGGCGCTGGCGTCAGCGTCGTTGTCATCGGACAAGGCGGTGGCCGAGGGCACGATCAGGCGCTGCGCGCCGTCGGGCGCGATGCGCATCACGCCGCCGCGCGCGTCCGCGGCCCACAGGGTGCCGTCGCGTTGCGCGAGCACGCATTCGGGGCGCTGCAGGTCGTGGCCGATGTGGCGGATGGCCGAGCGGTCGACCTGCCAGCCGCGAAGAGGATTGTTCTTGTTCATGCGATCCATTCGAAGAGGGCGCAGCTTAGGTTGCAGGCCTCACCGCGCACAAACCGAATCGCTGGATGCCAGGCATCGCGCACGGCGATGCCTGGCCCCTGCCTCTCCGTGCGCTTGCCCTAAGATCGCTCGCCCTGACTGGAGAAAAAGCATGCGTTACCAACGCATCGACCTGAACCTGCTGATCGCCCTGGACGCGCTGCTCGACGAATGCAACGTGACGCGTGCCGCCGAGCGCATGCACATGACGCAGTCCGCGATGAGCGGTGTGCTGGCACGCCTGCGCGACTACTTCGACGACCCGCTGCTGGTGCCGGTGGGTCGCAGCATGCAGCTGACGGCGCGCGCCGAAACCTTGATCCAGCCGGTGCGCAACATCATCCTGCAGGTCGACGCGACCCTGGGCGTGAAGCCGGAGTTCGACCCGGCCAGCGCGCGCCGGCACTTCACGCTGATCGCGTCGGACTATGTGTCGCAGGTGCTGCTATGCGAAGTGCTGCGCCGGGTGGCGCAGCTCGCACCGGGCCTCAGTTTCGACGTCCGGCCCACGCACCCCAGCATGGGGCAGGCGCTGGACCAGGGCAAGACCGATTTCCTCGTCGTGCCGGCGCACCTGACGCTGGCCGAGCATCCGCAGACCGTGCTGTTCGAGGACACCTACCACGTGATCGCCTGCGCGCAGAACCCGACGACCCGCGACGGCATCTCCCTTGCGCAGTACCAGGCCCTGGGCCATGTCGTGTACCAGGACACGCAGGGGTCCGACCCTTGGTTCGAGCAGTGGTATGCCAACCAGCATCGCAACGCGCGCCGTGTCGAGGTGATTGCGCACGGCTTCCTGCTGATGCCGCGCTTCATCGTCGGAACGCAACGCATCGCCACCGTCCAGACCCGCCTCGCTCAGCAGTTCGTGCAGGCCATGCCGGTGCGGCTGCTGGAGCCGCCCTTCGAGACGCCGCGCCTCACGGAAGTCCTGCAATGGCATCGCGTGCGTGATGACGACCCGGGCATCCGCTGGGTGCGCGATCAGATCCTGGCCGTGGCGGAAACGCTGCCGGGTCTTTGACGCCGGTGCCGAAGCCCGAGGTCGATCGGTTGAGCGTGGACGGGTCCCGGGGGCTTGCGCTGCGCATCCCGCCGAGTGCGGCGCTCGAACTCAGCGATGAAGATCTGGCGGCCTTGAACGGCCTGTCGACGCGTCGCTCGAGCGATCGCCCCCGGCGATGCCGGCGCCGACCATGAACAGTTCCAGGCACAGCGGCGAGGCGTTCTGCCGTGCGGCCGCCGCCTCGCACGCATAGTCGGACAGAACGCCGATGCCGACGGCATGCAGGCACCGTGCGACGGACGCGGGGCGCAGGCCGGCGCGCAGCTGATGGCGGCGGTGCGCGATGGTCATCACGCGGCCGAGGCGCCACACGGTCTCGGCCATGGCGCCTTCCACACGCGCCATGGCTGGCGCAGGCAACGCCGACTGGACGCCATGGCACAGCACGATCTTCACGGCGCGCGATTGCCAGGGGTCGGCCATGCAGCGCTCGATCTGCCGGCACAGCTGCTCGCGCAACAGTTCGAGCGGCTGCGGATGCGCCTCGTAGGCCGCCACGTCGTCACCGATGTCCAGCGGCCAGCGCATGCCCTCGACGAGCTCGGTCACCAGCGCGGCCTTGTCGGCGAAGTGCCAGTACACGGCACCGCGCGTGACGCCGGCACGCGCTGCCACGTCTTCCAGCGTGGTGGCGTGCACACCACCTTCGGCGAACATGATGAGCGCGGCCTCGAGCACGCGCCTGCGGGTGAGGTCCGCTTCGGCCTTGGTGCGTCTCACGACGGTGCCACCCGGGTGGGATGCGGCGACATGCGGCGTCGCCGATCAGGGTTGCGAAGCGGCAGACACCGTGGCCACCGGCGTGCCCGTCGTCTCGACCCAGCCGCCGCCCAGCGTCTTGTAGAAGGTCACGAGGTTGGTGAAGCGCGACAGCCGCGTGCTGATGAGGTTCTGCTGCGCGCTGTAGAGCGAGCGCTGGGCATCGAGCACGCTGAGGTAGCTGTCGACGCCGCGCTTGAAGCGGGCATCCGACAGCCGGTAGCTTTCGGACGTGGCATCGACCAGCGCCTGCTGCGCATCGAGCTGGCGGCCCAGGGTGTTCCGCGCGGCCAGCGCATCCGACACCTCGCGGAACGCGGTCTGGATCGCCTTCTCGTACTGCGCCACGTAGATGTCGCGCTCGGTCTTGGCGATGTCGAGATTGGCCTGGTTGGCACCGCCGTCGAAGATCGGCAGCGAGATCTGCGGCGAGAAGCTCCAGCTGCCCGAACCGCCCTTGAACATGTTCGACAGGCTTGCGCTGGAACTGCCGGCCGAGGCCGTGAGGCTGATGCTCGGGTAGAAGGCCGCGCGTGCGGCGCCGATGTTGGCGTTGGCAGCCTTCAGGGAGCGCTCGGCTTCGAGGATGTCAGGGCGACGCTGCAGCAGGTCCGACGGCAGGCCCGGCGGGATGCTGGCGAGCGGGCTGGCCGCGGCCGTTGCGCCGTCGGGCAGCGGCTTGGGCAGCAGGTCGTCCGGCAGGTCGGCGCCTACGAGCAGCACGAGCGCATTGCGGTCCTGCGCCACCTGTGCGGTGTACTTCTCGACGTCGACCCGCGCGGTCTCGACGCTGGTCTGCGCCTGGCGCAGTGTGAGCGCGGAGGCCGATCCCAGGTCGAAGCTGCGTTGGTTGAGCTTGTAGGTGTTGCTCTGGCTGGCGAGCGTGTCCTGCGCGAGCTTGAGCTGGTCCTGGTCGGCGGCCATCGTGAGGTAAGCGGTCGCGACCTCGGCCACCAGGCTGATCTGCGTGCTGCGCCGCGCCTCGGCGGTGGAGAAGAACTGCTCGAGCGCCTGCGCGTTGAGGCTGCGCACCCGGCCGAACAGGTCGAGCTCGTAGGAGCTGAAGCCCAGCGAGGCGCTGTAGCTGTGCGAGACCGTCGTCCGCCCGGTGGTCGACAGGTCGGCCGGCGTGCGGGCGCTGCTGCCGCTGCCGCTGGCCTTGATCGACGGGAACAGCGACGCATCCTGCACGCGGTAGGTGGCGCGGGCCTTCTCGATGTTGAGCACCGCCACGCGCAGGTCGCGGTTGTTGGCCAGCGACATCTCGATCACGCGCTGCAGCGACGGGTCGGTGAAGACATCGCGCCAGCCGATGTCGGCCACCGGCGTCGTGGCGGCGGCGCCGGTGTCGCCGGAGAAGGTCGTGGGCACCGGCGCCGCGGGTCGTTCGTAGACCGGCATCAGGCTGCAACCGGTGAGGAAAGCGGCCAATGCCAGCGGAGCCAAGGCAGCCAGTGGGGCCCGGGAGGGCAATGTGAAGCGGTACATGTCAGACACCTTCCGAAGCAGCGGATGCCGGTTGGCCATGAGAGGTCGCAGCGCCGGCCCCGGCCGGCTTGCGCTTGTTGAACAGACCCATCACGAGGACGAAGAACAGCGGCACGAAGAAGATCGCGAGGATCGTGCCGGACAGCATGCCGCCGATCACCGCCGTGCCCAGCGCATGCTGCGCACCGGCGCCGGCACCGCTGCCGAGCACCAGGGGCAGCACGCCCAGGATGAAGGCCAGCGAGGTCATCAGGATCGGGCGCAGCCGCATGCGGACGGCCGCCAGCGCCGCGTCGACCAGGCCCATGCCTTCTTCGTACAGGTCCTTCGCGAACTCGACGATCAGGATGGCGTTCTTCGACGCCAGGCCGATGGTGGTGAGCAGGCCCACCTGGAAGTACACGTCGTTCATCTTCCAGGTCAGGATCGCGCCGAGCAGCGCGCCCAGCACGCCGAGGGGCACCACCATGATCACGGAGAACGGGATCGCCCAGCTCTCGTAGAGCGCGGCCAGGCAGAGGAACACGATCAGGATCGACAGCGCATAGAGCACGCCGGTCTGGCCGCTGGACGCCTTCTCCTGGCGCGACAGGCCGGTCCACTCGAAGCCGATGCCCGGGGGCAGCTTGGCCACCGCCGCCTCGACGATGGCGAGCGCCTCACCGCTCGAGGCCGTGCCCGGCAGGGCCACGCCCAGGATTTCCACCGACGGCACGCCGTTGTAGCGCTCCAGCCGCGGCGAACCCGACGTCCAGCTCGCCTTGGCGAAGGACGTGAAGGGAACCATGGTGCCGGCGCTGTTGCGCACGTACCAGCGGTCGATGTCCTCCGGCAGCATGCGGTACTTGGCGTCCGCCTGCAGCATCACCTTCTTCACGCGGCCCTTGTCGATGAAGTCGTTGACGTAGCTGCTGCCCCAGGCCGCCGAGAAGGTGTCGTTGATGTCGGCCATCGTCAGGCCCAGGGCGCCGGCCTTGTGCGGGTCGATCTCCAGGCGGAATTCCGGCGTGTCCTCCATGCCGTTGGGGCGCACGGCCACCAGGCGCTTGTCCTTCGACAGTTCGCCCAGCAGCTGGTTGCGCGCCTGCATCAGCGCCGCGTGGCCGAGGTTGCCCCGGTCCTGCAGCATCAGGTCGAAGCCGGTGGCGTTGCCCAGTTCGGCCACGGCCGGCGGCGCGAAGGCGAAGACCTTGGCGTCGCGGATCGTCGCGAAGAAGGCGCTGGCCTTGGCCGACACGCCGGTCACGCTCAGCGCGTCGCCCTTGCGTTCGTCCCAGGGCTTGAGCTTGACGAAGGCGAAGCCGGTGTTCTGGCCGCTGCCCGCGAAGCTGAAGCCCGACACGGCGAACACGCCGGCGACCGCGTCCTTCTGGTCTTCCAGGAAGTGGTGCTCCACCTGCAGGATCACCTCGTCGGTGCGTGCGGCGGTGGCGCCGGGCGGCAGCTGCATCAGCACGAACATCGTGCCCTGGTCTTCGTCGGGCAGGAAGCCGACCGGCAGCTTCATGAAGCCGAACACCACCGCCGCCAGCAGCACCGCATAGACGACCATGTAGCGCCAACCCTTGCCCAGCATGTGGCGCACGACGCCCTGGTAGCGGCCGTTGCCGCGGTCGAAGCTGCGGTTGAACCAGCCGAAGAAGCCGGTGGTCGCCATGGCGTGGCCCTTGGCCACCGGCTTGAGCAGGGTGGCGCACAGCGCCGGGGTGAGCACCAGCGCGACCAGCACCGACAGCGTCATGGCCGACACGATGGTGATCGAGAACTGCCGATAGATCACACCGGTCGAGCCGCCGAAGAAGGCCATCGGCACGAACACCGCGGCCAGCACCAGGGCCACACCGACCAGCGCGCCGGTGATCTGGTCCATCGACTTGCGCGTGGCCTCCTTCGGTGACAGGCCCTCCTCCGTCATGACCCGCTCGACGTTCTCCACCACCACGATGGCGTCGTCCACCAGCAGGCCGATGGCCAGCACCATCGCGAACATCGTCAGCGTGTTGATGGTGTAGCCGAACACCGACAGCACGCCGAAGGTGCCCAGCAGCACCACCGGCACGGCGATGGTCGGGATCAGCGTGGCGCGGAAGTTCTGCAGGAAGAGGTACATCACCAGGAACACCAGCACCACGGCCTCGATCAGGGTGCGCACCACCTCCTCGATGGAGATGCGCACGAAGGGTGTGGTGTCGTAGGGCTTCTGCACCTTCATGCCTTGCGGGAAGAACTTGGCGAGCTCATCCACGCGGGCGTCGATGGCCTTCACCGTGTTGAGCGCGTTGGCGCCGGTGGCCAGCTTGATGGCCAGGCCGGCGGCCGGCTTGCCGTTGTAGCGGCCCACCGTGCTGTACGACTCGCGGCCGAGTTCGATGCGCGCGACGTCGCGCAGGCGCACCTGCGAGCCGTCGGTCTGGGTGCGCAGCAGGATGTCCTCGAACTCCTGCGCGGTCTTCAACCGGGTCTGCGACGTGATGGTCGCGTTGATCTGCTGGTTGCTCGTCGCGGGCAGCCCACCGAGCTGGCCGGCGGAAACCTGGGCGTTCTGCGCGGTGATGGCGGTCTTGACGTCGATCGGCGTGAGACTGAAGTTGGCGAGCTTGTCCGGGTCGAGCCAGACGCGCATCGCGTACTGGGCACCGAACAGCGTGGTGTCGCCGACGCCTTCGACCCGGCTGATCGCGTCCTGGACGTTGGCCGCCACGTAGTCCGACAGGTCGGAGCCGTTCATGCTGCCGTCTTCGGACGTGAAGGCCAGCACGTTCAGGAAGTTGGCCGCCGACTTGGTGACCGTCACGCCCTGCTGCTGCACCTCTTGCGGCAGCAGCGGCGTGGCCAGCGAGAGCTTGTTCTGCACCTGCACCTGCGCGGTGTCGGGGTCGGTCCCGTTCTCGAAGGTCAGCGTGATGGTGACCTGACCCGACGACTCACTGGTCGAGGCCATGTAGCTGAGTCGGTCCAGCCCCTTCATCTTCTGTTCGATGACCTGGGTGACGGTGTCTTCCAGCGTCTTGGCGGAGGCCCCGGGGTAGGTGGCGCTGATCGCGACAGCGGGCGGCGCGATGCTCGGGTACTGCGCGATCGGCAGTGTGAAGATCGAGAGGACCCCGGCCAGCATCACGATGATGGCGAGGACCCAGGCGAAGATGGGGCGGTCGATGAAGAAGCGTGCCATGACGGTCTTTCGCGCGGGTCAGTTCGACGCGCTGGTGGTGGCGGCCGGCTTCGGCGTCCACGCGGTGACCTTCACCTCGGCGCCCGGCCGGGCGCTCTGCTGGCCATCGACCACGAGCTGCTCGCCCGCCTGGAGGCCGCTGCGCACCAGCCACTGGTCGCCCACGGCGCGGTCGGTCTCGAGGGTGCGGCGCTGCAGCTTGTTGTCGCTGCCCACCACATAGGCGGTCGGCTTGCCGGCGTTGTCGCGCGACACGGCCTGTTGCGGCACCAGCAGGCCCTGCTCCTTCACGCCTTCCTGCAGCACGGCACGCACGTACATGCCGGGCAGCAGGTCGGCCTTCGGGTTGGGGAACACCGCGCGCAGGGTGATCGAACCGGTGTTCTGGTCGACCGTGACATCCGAGAACTCGAGCTTGCCTTCGAGCGGGTAGGTGCTGCCGTCTTCCAGCATCAGTTGCACCTTGGCGGCGTTGGCGCCTGCCTGCTGCAGGTCGCCACGGGCCATCGCCTGCTTCAGGCGCAGCAGCGAGGCGCTGGGCTGGGTGACGTCGACGTAGATCGGGTCGAGCTGCTGGATGGTCGCGAGTGCGGTGGTCTGGCTGGCCGTGACCAATGCACCCGGCGTGACACTCGACTTGCCGATGCGGCCGGAGATGGGTGCGTCGACGCGGGCGTAGGCCAGGTTGATGCGGCTGGTCTCGACATTGGCCTTGGCAGACGCCACGTCCGCCTCGCCCTGGACGAGCGAGGCTGCGGCGTCGTCGTAGTCCTGCTGGCTGACGGCCTGGATGGCGACCAGCTCCTTGTAGCGGTCTGCCTTCAGCCGCGTCGTCTTCAGGCTGGCCTGCGCCTTGGCCAGCGCGGCCACGTTGCTGTCGTAGGTCGCCTTGTAGGTGGCCGGATCGATCTGGTAGAGCGCGCTTCCCGCCTTCACGTCGCTGCCCTCGCGGAAGTTGCGCGTCTTGACGATGCCGCTGACCTGCGGACGCACGTCGGCGATCAGGAAAGGCGTGGTGCGCCCCGGCAGTTCGGTGTTCAGCACCACACGCTGCGGCTGCACCGTGACCACGCCGACCACGGGGGTGCCGGCTGCCGGTGGTGCGCCGCCGGGCGCTTTGCCGCAAGCGGTGAGCAGACAGGTGGCTGCAAGTGCTGCGACAAGGGTCGCGCTGTAGGTGAAGGCAGGACGCATGAAGATCTCCAGGAAAGGCTTCAGGACAAAAGTGGTTCAGGTTTAAACATACCGTACTGTACGGTAATGTAGGTTGACTTGGAGTGCTCGTCAAGCAATACTGAACACTGTGGTTCAGAAATGAGGAGCAAATGAGGAGACGACCCCATGCGAGTTAGAACGGAAGCCAAGCGAGATGCCATCCTGGAGGCCGCCTCGCAGGTCTTCCTCGAATCAGGTTTCGAGGGCGCGTCCATGGCCGAGATCGCCACCCGCGTGGGTGGCTCGAAAGCGACGCTGTATGGCTACTTCCCCTCGAAGGAAGACCTCTTCATCGAGGTGATGCACGGCGCGGCCCGACATCACTTCGACCGCATCTTCGCGGCGCTGCAGAGCGACAGCGAAAACCTGCCACTGGCGCTTCAGCATTTCGGCGAGCGCATGCTGGCCGTGCTCTGCCAGGAGCCGGCCGTCCAGGCACGGCGCGCGATCATCGCGGAGTCCGGACGCAGCGACATCGGACTGCGCTTCTACGAAGGCGGGCCCAAAAAAGGCACGATCGAACTAGGCCGATTCCTTTCACTGCAGATGGAGCAAGGCAAGCTGCGGCAAAGCGACCCGATCGTCGCCGCGCATCACCTGATGGCACTGCTGGACTCGGAGACGATCACGCCCCGGCTCTTCGGCATCGAAAAGAAACTGTCGAAGGCGCACATTCGGGAGGCCGTGGGCCGGGCGCTCGACACTTTCCTCGCCGGCCATAAGCCTCGCCCCGGTGCTCCTGGCGGCAAGGCCTGATACAACGTACCGATGTGCATCCGCAGCAGTGCATCGCCTGTCGGATTCAGGCTTCTGCGGCGCCCCCTCCGTGGTCTGCACCGCATCGGTGCTTTCTCCATCGTCCGGGTCGCCTCGGCGATCACAATTGCCGGGTTAAGCCAACTCTGCTTAACCCGTTCAGGCAACTAGCCCCCTGAAGGAACGAGAAGACCAAAACTATCTTCACTGCGGGCCGCCAAGCTCGCACAGAGGGTGGGTCGATGTTGGATGCTGCGGGCAGGATTGCATGGATCAGCACCCCTGTTGATTTCCATGCAGAAGTGACCCACTAGGTTTGGCGATTTAGTTTGATCTGATCCAAGCAATCCGCCTAACCTGATGCTTTTAGTGGCAGCGCGAAAAGCTCTTTGAAGAGACCGCGTAGCCAACTGTGCGCCGGGTCCTTCTCGAATCGGCGGCTCCAGTGCAGCGACACGTTGAAGCTGTTGCGCGGCAGCGGCTCGGGCAGGACCGCGTAGCGATGCGGGTCCATGAAGCCGAGCGCAGTTGCCCGCGGCATCACGACAGCCAAGTCGGTGCGCGCGATGATGGCCGGCAAAGCGAGGAAGTGCGCGGAACTCAGCACGAGACGATCCTCCAGTCCGAGTTGCTTCAGGATACGTATGGTCTCTGCGTGCGATCGCACTGCGACGTACTGCAGCTTGCGCAGTCGCTCCGCCGTCACCTTTGCGTTCTCGTCGACCAAGAGCGGATGGCCCGCTCGAACCACGACTGCGTAGCTGTCGTTCAGCAGTTCCATGCGCTCGATCCCGGTCACCGACGGCAGGAAGCCCAGGGCGAAATGGATGGCGCCGGTTTCGAGCGCGTCGGCAATCTCGTGGTGCTGCAGCGGGTGGGTCTGCACGAGCATGCCCGGCGCCTTGTGGTGCAGCGCCTCCATCAGTTCGGGCAACAGCCGCGCCTCGCCGATGTCGCTCATGTGGAGCCGAAGCGTCATGCGCGAATTCGACGGATCGAAGCGGTCGTCTTCCTGGAGCACTTCGTGGATCGCACCGAGCGACGGCAGCACAACGGCGGCCAGGCGCTCGGCGCGCAGCGTTGGCCGCATGCGGCCGGCCGCGCGCACGAACAGGGCGTCGTGCAAGGCAAGCCGCAGCCGTGTCAGTCCCTGGCTGGCCGCCGGCTGCGACAGGCCCAGCGCCTCTGCCGCATGGCTGACGCTGCCGAGTCGGTACACGGCTTCGAACAGGCGAAGCAGGTTCATGTCGATGTCTGAAGTATTCACGATGCTTATATGGCTATAGTTTTTTTATTGTATTGATGGATTCTGCTGCCGTCGACACACTTTGCGCTTCTCAAAGGAGCGTCCATGGAGCAGAAAGTTGTCAGTGCAAGGAACGACACCGACACCGTCACCGTCCGCGAAGCCGTGTTCCGCTTGCTGCGTGAATTCGGCATGACGTCTGTGTTCGGCAACCCTGGCTCGACCGAGTTGCCGATGTTCATGGACTTCCCAGAGGATTTTCAGTACGTCCTCGGGCTTCAGGAGTGCGTCGTTGTCGGAATGGCCGACGGACACGCACAAGCCACGCACAACGCCGCGTTCATCAACCTGCATTCGGCGGCGGGTGTGGGCCATGCGATGGGCAACATCTTCACGGCCTATCGCAACCAGACGCCGCTCGTCATCACGGCGGGTCAGCAGGCCCGGTCGATTCTGCCCTTCGAGCCCTTCCTGGGTTCGACCCAGGCCTCGGAATTGCCTAGGCCGTACGTGAAGTGGAGTGTTGAGCCGGCACGCGCCGAAGACGTGCCGCTCGCCATCGCACGCGGCTACTACATCGCGATGACGCCGCCGCGCGGGCCGGTTCTGGTGTCGATCCCGTCGGACGACTGGTCGGTTCGTACGCTGCCCGTCGCCGCCCGGCAGGTCAGTCGCGCACTGCGGCCCGACCCGCAGACTCTGGCCACCATCGCTGCAGCGCTCGACGCGGCGCGTGCGCCCGCCATCGTGGTGGGTGCGGCGGTCGACCGCGACGGTGCGTGGGCCGAAGCGGTCGAACTCGCCGAACGGCACCAGGCCCGCGTCTACGTGGCGCCGATGTCGGGCCGTTGCAGCTTCCCGGAAGATCATCCGCTCTGGGCGGGCTTCCTGCCCGCCATGCGGGAGCGCATCGTCGAGCGCCTGGCGGGGCACGACCTCGTGCTCGCGCTGGGAGCCCCGGCCTTCACGTACCACGTCGAGGGAATCGGGCCGCACCTGCCCGAGGGTGCGGCATTGGTGCAGATGACCGACGATCCTCAGGTCGCAGCCTGGGCGCCGACTGGCACCGCGGCCATCTGCAGCATCCGCCTCGGCCTGCTGGATCTCCTGGCGCAGAGCGCGCCGCCACGGCGCGAGGCGCCACCGGCGCATGTGCGACCCGTGCGCGTGGCCGAGCCGCGTGTCGGCGAGCGCCTGCCCGTGGACTGGGTGCTGCAGACCCTGAGCGATGTACGCCCACGCGACAGCATCATCGTTGAGGAGGCGCCGAGCGCGCGCTCGACGATGCACGGCCATCTGCCCATCTTTGCTTCCGAGACCTTCTACACAATGGCCAGTGGCGGCCTGGGCTGGAGCCTGCCCGCCGCGGTCGGTGTGGCGCTCGGCAAGCCCGGCGCGCGCGTCATCGCGCTGATCGGCGACGGGTCCGCGATGTACGCGATCCAGGCCCTCTGGAGCGCCGTCCAGCTCGGGCTGCCGATCACGGTCGTGATCTTGAATAACCGGCGCTATGCGGCCTTGCATGAATTCGCACGCATCTTCGGCTACCGCCACGACGATCCGGTGCCGGGAACCGACCTGCCGGACCTCGACTTCGTGGCCCTCGCTGCGGCGCAAGGCATGCGGGGGCTGCGGGTTGACAAGGCCGAGGCGTTGCGGCCGGCCTTGATGGAGGGCCTGCGATCGAGCAGTCCTCTACTGATCGAAGTCGAAGTGCGCTGACTTCCCAAATGACGAACATGAACCAGGAGACAACCATGCAAACGATATCGATGCTGATCAATGGCGAGGCGCGGCAGGCCACGGGTGGTGCCACGTTTGAAAGACGCAATCCACTGGACAGAACGGTGGCGACGATCGCGCCGGCAGCGACGGCTGCCGACGCCGCTGCGGCGGTCGATGCCGCAGCTGCCGCCTTCGAGACTTGGTCGCGCACCGGCCCCGGCGAGCGGCGGACATTGCTGCTCAAGGCAGCGCATGCGCTCGAAATGAAGGGGCCGGCGCTGATCGCGTCGATGGCTGCAGAGACCGGTGCGGGCGCGTCGTGGGGCGGCTTCAACGTGCACCTGGCCGTCGGGATGCTGCAGGAGGCCGCCGGCCTCACCACGCAGATCAGCGGCGAGGTCATTCCTTCCGACGTTCCCGGCAGCCTTGCGCTGGCCGTGCGGCGTCCGGCTGGTGTGGTGCTCGGCATCGCACCGTGGAACGCACCCGTGATCCTGGGGGTGCGTGCAATTGCGACGCCACTGGCCTGCGGTAACACGGTGGTGTTCAAGGGTTCCGAGCTGAGCCCTGCGACACACGGGCTGATCGTCGAGTGCTTCAAGGATGCGGGTTTTCCGCCCGGTGTCGTCAACTTCGTCACCAATGCGCCGGCAGATGCCGCAGCCGTGGTGGAAGCCATCATCAGCCACCCAGCGCTCCGGCGCGTCAACTTCACCGGCTCGACGCGCGTGGGCAAACTGATCGCGCAAACCTGTGCGACGCACCTGAAGCAAGCGGTGCTCGAACTCGGCGGCAAGGCGCCGATGGTGGTGCTCGACGATGCAGACCTGGACGCCGCCGTCAACGGTGCGGCCTTTGGCGCCTTCGCCAATAGCGGGCAGATCTGCATGAGCACCGAGCGCATCGTCGTGGACAACAAGATTGCCGATGCCTTTGTCGAGCGACTGGCCGCCAAGGCCACGAAGTTGCCGCTGGGTGATCCGCGCAATGGTCCCGTGGTGCTGGGCTCCGTCGTGGACGCGAGCACGGTCGAGCGCTGCAACGCGCTGATCGACGACGCACTGGCCAAGGGCGCCAGGCTGGTCTGTGGCGGCAAGGCCGACAGCACGCTGATGCCGGCGACGCTGCTCGACCACGTGACGCCCGCGATGCGCATCTACCACGACGAAAGTTTCGGGCCGGTGAAACCCATCGTGCGCGTCGATGGCGTCGAAGAAGCCGTGCGGGTCGCCAACGACAACCCCTACGGACTGTCGGCGGCGGTGTTCGGGCGCGACATCGCCCGCGCGTGGCAGGTGGCCAACCGCATCGATTCGGGCATCTGCCACGTCAACGGACCCACCGTGCACGACGAAGCGCAGATGCCATTCGGAGGTGTCAAGGACTCGGGCTATGGCCGCTTCGGTGGTCGCGCCGGCATCGACTCGTTCACGGAACTGCGGTGGATCACGGTGCAGACGACCGACCGGCACTACCCGTTCTGACGACACGAGGCGCATCCCATGAAATCACTGCTGAGTGCCGCCTTGCTGGCGGCGAGTCTGGTGTCGGCCACCCTGGCACAGGCCCAGGACTGGCCGGCGAAGCCGGTCCGGATCATCGTCAACTTTGCGCCCGGTGGCGCAGCCGACCAGCTGGCGCGGCTCATCGGGCCGTCCTTGCACGAGGCGCTCGGCCAGCCGGTGCTGATCGAGAACAAGGGCGGTGCCGGCGGGAACCTCGGCGCGGAGTTCGTGGCCAAGTCGCCGGCCGACGGCTACACGTTGCTGATGGCGTCGGGTGGCACGGTCTCGATCAATCCGCACCTCTACCCGAAGATGACCTTCAACCCGGCCAAAGACCTGGTGCCGGTCGCGTCGGTCGCACGCGTGCCCTTCTACCTGGTGGTGCGCGCCGACGGCCCCGTGAAGGACTTCAAGGGCCTGCTCGCCGACCTGAAGGCCCGCCCCGGGCAGCTCTCGTTCGGCTCGCCCGGCAACGGCAGCTCGCCGCATCTTGCCGCCGAGATGATGAAGAGCGAGACGGGCACCTTCGCCGTGCATGTGCCATATCGCGGTGCCGCGCCGGCGCTGACCGATCTGCTGGGCGGACAGATCAACTTCCTGTTCGATCCCGGCATCGCGCTGCAGCACGTGAAGACCGGCAAGCTGCGCATGCTGGCCGTGGCTAGCCCGCACCGCGCGCCGCAGGTGCCCGACGTGCCGACGCTCGACGAACTGGGGCTCAAGGGCTTCGATGCCGATGCCGTCTTCGGCCTCTACGCGCCGGCAGGAACGCCGCAGGCCATCGTCGACCGTGTCAACACCGCAGTCAATCGCATCCTGAACATGCCCACGACGAAGGAACGAATCATCACCATCGGCAATGTCGCGTTGCCGATGACGCCGGCGGAGTTCGGCCGCAAGGGTTCGGAAGACTTCAAGCGCTTCGGGAAACTGATCCGCGAACGGGGAATACAAGGCGACTGACAGCAGCAGGGGCCGGCATCGTGGACCGCAGACGGTCACCGGCCGACCCCGATCGACAGACCAGAAAGACGACACCCGATGCCAACCCAACCTTCCCCTGCCGTGCGCGAGACCGACGTCCTGATCGCCGGCGGCGGCCCCTGTGGCTTGATGCTGGCCAACGAGCTGGGCCGTCGCGGCGTGCGCTGCCTCGTCGTGGACGCCAAGGCCGACACCGCGTTCAACCCGCAGGCCAACGCCACCCAGGCCCGCACGATGGAGCACTTCCGCCGCCTGGGCTTCGCCCACGAGATCCGTGCGCTCGGGCTCCCTGCGGACCACCCCACCGACATCGCGTACTTCACCCGCTACGCACAGCACGAGCTCTCGCGCATCAGCCTTCCGACCGCTGCCGAAGCGCTGGTCAGGATCAAGTCGATGACGGGATCGTGGAGCGCGGCCGAGCTGCCGCACCGCGTGTCGCAGAAGTTCGTCGAGCAGGCCTTGCGCCGCCATGCCCAGGGCTGGCCGTCGGTCGAGGTGCGCTACGGCTGCACGCTGGAACGCTTCGCCGACGATGGCGCGTCGGTGAGCGCGACGGTCCGCCCCACCGATGGCGCCGCAGCGCAGGAGGTGAGGGCGAAGTTCCTGGTCGGGGCCGACGGCGCGCGCAGCCTGGTGCGCCGCACGTTGGGAATCGAGTGGGGTGGCGTCACTGGCATCCAGCGCGAATTCATGGGCGGGAAGATGTTCGCCATCTACCTGCGCGCGCCGGCCTTTCTCTCGGCGCTGCCGCATGCCAAGGCCTGGATGTATGTCGCGGTGAACCACCAGCGACGTGCGTTCATGGCATCGGTGGACGGCGTCTCCGAATATGCGTTCCACGCGGCGATCCGTCCCGACGAGGACGCCGACAACTGGACCGAGGAAGACGCGCGCCGCGTCTTCGCCGAGGCCGTGGGTGTCGATATCCCGATCGAGATCCTGTCGATGGGCACCTGGCTCGCGGGCCACGCTTTGGTCGCGCAGAAGTTCCAGCGCGGTCGGGTGTTCATCGCCGGAGATGCTGCGCACCTCTTCACCCCGACCGGCGGCCTCGGCTACAACACGGCCGTGGAGGATGCGGTCAACCTCGGCTGGAAGCTCGCCAGCGTGATTCAGGGCCGTGCACCCGCCACACTGCTCGACAGCTACGAGGCTGAGCGCAAGCCGCTGGCCGAACGCAACACAGCCTACGCGCGCCGCTTCGCCGACTCGGTGGGTCTGTTCTCTGCGAAGCCCGAACTGGAAGTTGCCTCGGCACAGGGAGCGGCCGAGCGCGAGCGCGCGGCGCGGCACTTCAACGAACACGCCAAGCTCGAGTTCAACATTCCGGGCGTGACCTTCGGTGGCCGCTACGACGCCTCGCCCGTCATCGTCGGCGATGGCGCAACGCTGCCGCCCGACGAGCCGAATGCCTACATCCCGACGGCCAGCCCGGGCGGGCGACCGCCGCATGCGTGGCTGGAGGACGGGAGTTCGCTCTACGACCACTTCCACAGCGAATGGACCCTGCTCGCCCTGGGCTCGGATGCGCCCGACACGTCGGCCTTCGAAAGCGCGGCGAAGGCGCTCTCGATGGACTTGCGCGTGGTGCGGATGGCGCAATCCTCGCTGCGCGAACTCTACGAAGCCCCGCTGGCGTTGATCCGCCCGGATCAGATCGTCGCATGGCGCGGTGAGCCCGCAGTGGATGCGCAGAGCGTGCTGATGCGTGTCATCGGAAGCGTGACCCCAACGACAAGGACAATCCAATGAAAGCCGCCGTTCTTCGATGCATGCAGTGGTCGACCATGGTCCTGACGCTCACGGCTTTCACGCCGTTGCATGCGCAGACCTGGCCCACCAAGCCGGTTCGTGTTGTGGCCTCCTTTCCACCGGGCACGCCGGGCGATGTGATCGCCCGGCTGATCCAGCCGGCCTTGCAAGCGGCCTGGAAGCAACCGGTCGTCGTCGAGAACAAGCCCGGCGCGGGCGGCAACATCGCCGCGGTGGATGTCGCGCAAGCCAGGGACGACCACACCCTGCTGGTGGGCCCCGACACGGTGCTCACGATCAACCCACACCTCTACAAGAAACTCGGCATCGATCTGCGCCAGTCGCTCAAGCCGGTGACCTATTTCGCGAGCTTCAATCAGATGCTGGTGTGCAACCCGGCGTCGGGCGTCACGACGCTCGCGAAGTTCGTGCAGCTTCCCGCGGCGAGGACGTACGCCTCGGGCGGGCCGGGTTCTCCCAGCCACATGGCAATGGAAATGCTGCTCGCGGCCACGGGCACCAAGCTGACCCATGTGCCTTATCGCGGACCCGGGCCGGCCGCGCAGGACATCATCGCGGGCCACGTCGACTGCGGCTTCATCGTCTCGTCCGTCGTGCTGCCGCACGTGCAGGCCGGCCGGCTGCAGGCGGTTGCCGTCTCCAGCAAGGCGCGCTCGGTTCTGCTTCCCGCCGTGCCGACGGTGGCTGAGAGCGGCTATGCCGGATTCGACGCCACCTTCTTCGAAACCTTGATGGCCCCGGCAAGTCTGCCCGCCTTGGTGGTGGAGCAGATCCAGCGCGATGTTCGTGCGGCACTCATCACGCCAGCAATGACGGCGAGGTTGGCGGAAATGGACCTGCGGGTCGAGGCGAACACGCCGCAGGAGGCTGAGGGGCGTGGCCGGGAAGACTTCAACAAATGGGGCGCGGTGGCGCGGCAGACACAGCTTCAGCTCGACTAGACACAGGAAGGCCCACGTGAGAAATCTCAACCAGAACACCATCACCCAGGCCGTACTCGCGCGCCATGCCGAGGCAGCGGACCCGCGTTTCAAGCAGATCATGACCAGTCTTGTGAACCACCTGCACGACTTCGCGCGCGAGGTCAGCCTCACCGAGGCCGAATGGGCAAAAGGCATCGAGTTCATCACGCGTTGCGGGCACATTACCGATGACAAGCGCCAGGAATTTATCTTGCTGTCGGACGTGCTGGGCCTGTCGATGCTGACGGTGGCGATGAACAACGACAAGCCCGAGGGCTGCACCGAAGCCACGGTGTTTGGCCCGTTCCATGTCGAGGGCGCGCCGCACTACGAACTGGGCGCCGACATCGCCAATGGGGCACAGGGCATCCCGTGCATCGTCCGTGGCACGGTGCGGGGCGCGAACGGCGAGCCCGTGCCGGGCGCGCACATCGATGTATGGCAGTCCGACGAGGACGGCCTGTACGACGTGCAGCATGGCGAGATCGACCACGCGCAGGCGCGCGGCATCCTGACGGCGGATGCCGAAGGCGGCTATCGCTTCCGGTCGATCCTGGCGGTTCCGTATGCGATTCCGCACGACGGGCCGGTGGGCGATCTGCTGAAGGCTGCCGCGCGCCATCCCTGGCGACCAGCCCATCTGCATTTCATGATCAAGGCGAAGGGCTACGAGACGCTGATCACGCACGTCTTCCGCAGCGACGATGACTACCTCGACTCGGACGCGGTCTTCGGCGTGCGGCAGTCGCTGATCGCCGACTGGAACCAGCAATCCGATGGCAGCTACCTCGTCGAATACGACTTCATCTTGAATCCTCTGGGCGACGCGCAGCCCGAGAATCTTCGCGGCGATTCCGGGGGCGACCGATGATCCGTCACATCGTGATGTGGGACATCGCAGGGAATACGCCGGAGGAGAAGCGCGTCAACATCGAACTCGTGCGCCGCAGCTTTGAGGGCCTGAACGGCCTCATCCCTGGCCTGCGCCACATGGAGATAGGGGTCGACATCAGTGCAGTCGACTATGCATGCGACGTCGTGCTTTCCAGCGAGTTCGAATCGCAGGCTGCGCTGGATGCCTACGCGCTTCATCCTGAGCATTTGCGCGTTCGCGACGCGCTGGCCGGCATCCGTATCAGTCGGCGGCAAGTGGACTACGAAGTGGCTGAATTGGACGGTGGAGCCTCTGCATGAACGAGTTCGTCTACAACGGCCAGGCGGGCCGCGTCGTGTTCGGCGTGGGCGCCCTGGCACATCTCGAGCGCGAGATCGAACTTTTGGGCGCACGGCGCGCGCTGGTGCTTTCGACGCCGGAGCAACAGGCCCAGGCGCAGATGGTGGCGGATCGGCTGGGGAGCAAAGCTGCCGGCGTGTTCCCGAAGGCCGCAATGCATGTGCCCATCGAAACGGCGAGAGAAGCCCGCGATGAAGCGCGCCGCCTCGGCGCAGACTGCGCCATCGCGATCGGCGGCGGATCCACCACCGGGCTGGGCAAAGCTATCGCCATGGAGTCGGGCCTGCCCATCCTCGCCATTCCGACGACGTACGCTGGCAGCGAGATGACGCCCATCTACGGCATCACGGAAGATGGCCTCAAGAAGACTGGCAAGGACCCGCGCGTGTTGCCGCGCACGGTGATCTACGACCCCGAGCTCTCGGTGGGGCTGCCCGTTTCGATGAGCGTGACAAGCGGCATGAACGCCATCGCCCACGCAGCCGAGGGGCTGTACGCACAAGATGGCAATCCGATCATGGGCCTGATGGCCGAGGAGGGCATCCGCGCGCTGGCCCGGGCGCTGCCGGCCATCCGAAGGCGCAGCGACGACATCGACGCGCGCAGCGATGCCCTGTACGGCGCCTGGCTTTGCGGCACCGTGCTGGGCAACGTGGGAATGGCGCTGCACCACAAGCTCTGTCACACGCTCGGAGGATCGTTCGGCCTTCCGCATGCGGAGGTGCACACGGTCGTCCTGCCGCAGGCGATCCGCTTCAACGAAGCCGCAGCGCCCGCAGCTATGGCAAGGATCGAACGCGCGCTCGGGGCCGAAAGCGGCGTCAGCGCGGCAGCCGGCCTCTTCGACCTCGCGCGAGCGAATGGGGCACCGGTCGCCTTGCGCGACATCGGCATGAAGGCGTCGGACCTGGATCGCGCCACGGACATTGCGGTGAGCAAGCCGTACTGGAATCCGCGCGCGGTGGACCTGCAGGCGCGCGCCGCGGTGCGGCAACTGCTGCAAGACGCCTTCGAAGGCACGCGACCACCGTGAACAAGGGTTCGCGATGGCTCAACTGCCGAGCCAGGCGAATCCACTGATGACCACGCGTCCAACAAGCGTGGGTTATGGATAGAGGGAGCGCGTAGCGCCTCGAGCAGACCCTGCGCGCTCCCTTGGATCGCTCACTTCGCAAAAAAAAAGGAGACCTATGGACTTGTCAGCTGGGCCACTCGAATCGGTGGCAACGGTGGGCGCGCGCGTCACCAACGCATGCGTCTCGAAAGACGGTCGTCTGATCTGCGGCTTCCCCCGCTGGCAGGACGACTTCACACATCCTTCCGTGGCGGAGGTGGTGCCCGGACAGGCACCTCGTTCGTTGCTGCCCTCGCATTGGGGGCAGTGGCAGCCGGGGGACACAGGGCATGAGCGCCTGGTCAGCATCCATTCGCTGCATCTCGACCGATCGAATCACTTGTGGATCCTCGATGACGGTTGCCCCAAGCTCGGCCAGCCAGTGGAGGGTGGGCCGAAGGTCATTCAACTGGATCTCGCGAGCGGCGCGCTCCTGCGCGTCTACTCGCTGGCCGCGCCTGCGACGCACGATCGAAGCATCCTGAGCCACATGCGCACCGACGATGCGCGGATCTACGTGACCGATGCAGGCTCGGGTGCGATCCTCATCATCGACCGAGAAACCGGCGCGGTGCGTCGCGTGCTCGACGGCCATCCCCTGACGCAGGCGGATCCGAGCATCGTGCCGATGATCAACGGCAAGCCGTACAAGAGCGCCCACGGCAAGGTGGCCACGCTGCACCTGTCGCACATCGAGATATCGGGCGACGGTCGCTGGATGTATTTCTGCCCGCTGTTCGGGCCGCGCCTGCAACGCGTGCCGATGGCGCGGCTGTGCGACGCCGCCATCGATGACGCGGATCTGGCGCGCGCGATCGAATTCGTCTGCGACATACCGCCCGTGGCCGGCATCCATGCCGTGGGAGACGGCGAGTTCCTGCTGTGTGCGGCCACCGATGGCGCCATCCTTCATCTGCATGCAGACGGTCGAAAGACCACGCTGCTGCAGCACGAGAACATCTGCTTTCCGAACGAGGGCGGCTTCAGCCCGGACGGCGGCCACTTCTACTTCCCGAACTCCGGTGCGCACCTGATCGGCCGGCCGTTCGAAGTCATGCGATTCAGCCTCACTCGGAACTCCAAATGAACCCCATCGAAACGAAACTGCAGTCACAGACCTTCCAGGGCCAGAGCTTCCGGCACACGCTGGTGCGTGAAGCCGCAGCGGAGGCGGCCCGCAGCCTGATCGTGCTGGTGCCCAACTTCATGGGCATCGTGCCTGCCACCACCGAGCTCGCCCGCGAGTTTGCGCGGCCTGGCACCGAGGTGCTCGTCCTGGACGTCTTCGGTGACAACCGTCCTTCCAACCATCAGGAAGCGGCTGCGCTGTCGGAATCCGCCCGGTCGGACCCCCGTACGTTAACGGAGCAGGGTCGCGTCGCGATCGAAGCCTGTCTGGCACAGCAGCGCTTCGGCCTCGATCGCGTCTCGCTGCTGGGGTTCTGCTTCGGTGGCGCCGTCGCCCTGGAACTGGCGCGCACCGGCTTGCCGGTGCATGCCGTCGTGGCGCTGCATGCGGACCTGAGTACGCAGTGGAGTGCCGACCAGATCCAGCACAAGAGCCGTGTACTGACCATCCAGGGCAGCGCCGACCCGCTGGTTCCGATGGCACAGATTCAGTCGTTCCACCAGGAGATGTCCCGATTCGCGGTCGAGTGGCGCCTGACCCTGCTCGGGGGGCTGCTCCATGCCTTCACCGATCCGGACGCGAATGTTCCGGGTGTTGCGCGGTACGACGCGGCGGGGCGACAACACAGTTTCGAGCAGGCCAGGGCCTTCGTGGCCTGAAGTGAATTTCACAAGAACATAAAGAGACAAAACCATGACCCGTTCCATCCCCTCGTCCTTGGGCCGCAAGATGATCGTCCTGGGCGCAATTGCTTTCGGCTTCGCAAATGCTCATGCGGCCTATCCGGACCGACCCATCCGCATCATCGTTCCCATTGCGCCCGGCAGCGTGACCGATGTCATCCTGCGCAAGGCATCCCAGCTATTGTCGGAAGAGCTTGGGCAACCCATCATCATCGACAACAAGCCTGGCGGCGCGGGCATCATCGGGGCAGAGGCCTGCGCCAAGGCGATGCCTGCGGATGGCTATGTCGTATGTGCCATCTACCATGCGACGACCTCGTTCAACCCGATGTTCTATGACCGGCTGCCCTACGATCCGGACCACGACTTCGCACCGATCACGCGCCTGTTCTTCCTGACCGAAGGGATCGCAGCGTCGTCGGGCATCGGCGTGAAGTCTTTCGCTGACCTCACGCGCTACGTGAAGAGCAACCCTGACAAGGTGTCGTTCGGCACGCTGGGCGACCAGTCGGTGCAGCAGCTGATGATCGGCTGGATGAACAAACGTCTGAACAGTCAGATCATCGGCGTCGCCTACAAGGGCGGTGGTCCGATCGCCACGGCCATCGCTGCCAACGAGATCCAGCTCGGCCAGATGGGCATTGGCAACTTCATTGCGATGAAGGACGCCGGCAAGCTCAACATCCTGACCGTCAACAGCCAACGCCGCTCGCCGCTTCTGCCGGATGTGCCCACCATGGACGAACTCGGCCTAGACGGCTTTGACACCCGCAGTTGGTGGGGCTTGGCCGCGCCGAAGGGAACGCCTGCCGAAGCGGTGAATCGCCTCCATGCTGCCTTCAAAAAGGTATTCGAGAACACCTCGTTCAAGACCTTCCTTCAGACCCAGTACGTCGAGGAATCCATCACAAGTCCTGCCGAATTTCAGACGTTCATCCGGCAGGACCGGACTAAGGCCCAAAGCCTGGTGAAACTCTACAAGAACTGATGAATTCCGCAGCTGCCTACAGCGTCGAGCGACTCCGGGTCGCCTGTTACAGCCGTTTGCCGAATTGCCTCTTGGATTTCTACGAAGGCGGTGCCGAAGACGAGATCACGCTTCGGGCCAACGCGACGCAGTTTTCTGGCGCTACGCTGTGGCCCCGCGTGCTACTGGGGGTGGCGATGCCGCGTATCTCCCAAAGCCTGTTCGGAGTGACGCACGCGCTTCCTTTCGGCGTTGCCCCTATGGGGGCACTCGGGTTCGGCTGGCACAAAGCCGATAGCGCCCTGTGCCGCGCGGCGGCTGCGTTGGGAACGGTATACACATTGTCAACCATGGCCACCGCGAGCCTGGAAGAAATCGCCGCCACCAAGGCCCCTCACCGATGGTTCCAGGCCCATCTCTTTCAGCCGCGGTCCAGAACGCATAAACTCATCGCCCGCGCGCGGGCGCTCAATTACGAGGCTCTGGTCGTGACCGTCGACCTGCCCGTGGGCGGCAAGCGCGAGCGCGACCTGGCCAACCGCTTTGTACTGCCGTTCCGGCCTGACGCGGGGCATGTTCTCGACTTTCTCAAACATCCGGCTTGGCTTGCAGGCATCGTCCGCCACGGTGTGCCGCGCATGCCGAACCTACAGATCGATGCAGCCCGCAACGGCCTAAGCACGATTGGACATGGATTCGACAGCAGCTTCGACTGGAAGGCCCTTCGTGAAGTCCGTGCGCTTTGGCCAGGCCCGCTCATTCTGAAGGGGGTGCTGCATCCGGCCGATGCGCGTCTTGCCGTACAGGCAGGCGTTGATGCCGTGTGGGTTTCCAACCATGGCGGCCGGCAGCTCGATGGGG
>Ga0308159_1002202_pt1 | contig 23435 bp, 23 predicted proteins | sample PhyCR1_FD_201040 | JGI IMG/M metagenome (GOLD analysis project Ga0308159, IMG submission 201040) | Phyllosphere microbial communities from UC Gill Tract Community Farm, Albany, California, United States - DLSLC.R1 | ecosystem: Host-associated > Plants > Phyllosphere > Unclassified | place: USA... | reverse complement strand
TGATGCAACCAGCGCCGGTCAGCGGCAGGCTGCACTTGGCCAGCAGCTTCGACTCACCGTCCTTCGACGCGTGGGTCATGATCACGATGATGTTGTCGGCGCCGGCCACCAGGTCCATCGCGCCGCCCATGCCCTTGACCAGTTTGCCGGGGATCATCCACGAAGCGATGTTGCCTTCGACGTCGACTTCGAACGCGCCGAGCACGGTCAGGTCGACATGGCCGCCGCGGATCATCGCGAAGGATTCGGCGGAGTTGAAGATCGACGCGCCGATGCGCGCAGTCACCGTTTGTTTACCGGCGTTGATCATGTCGGCATCGATGGTTTCTTCGGTAGGAAAGGGACCCATGCCGAGCAGGCCGTTTTCCGACTGCAGCATGACTTCCATGCCTTCAGGAATGTAGTTGGCGACCAGGGTCGGAATGCCGATGCCGAGGTTCACGTAGTAGCCGTCCTGCATTTCGCGGGCGACGCGCTGAGCCATTTGTTCGCGGGAAAGTGCCATGGTTTTGTTCTCCGTCAGCCTGAATTATTTGCGGATGGTGCGCTGTTCGATGCGTTTTTCGAACGTGCCGCAAATGACCCGATCGACGTAGATGCCCGGGGTGTGGATCTGCGTGGGGTCGAGTTCGCCGGGTTCGACGATTTCCTCAACCTCGACCACGGTGATCTTGCCGGCTGTCGCTGCCAGCGGGTTGAAGTTCTGCGCGGTGTGGCGGTAGACGACGTTGCCGAAGTGGTCGGCTTTCCAGCCTTTGACGATGGCGAAGTCGCCGGTGATGGATTCTTCCATCAGGTACTTGCGCCCGTTGAACTCGCGAACTTCCTTGCCTTCGGCGACCGGGGTGCCGACGCCGGTAGCGGTAAAGAACGCGGGAATGCCAGCACCGCCGGCGCGCATCTTCTCGGCGAGGGTGCCTTGCGGGGTCAGGATGACTTCGATTTCGCCTTTGAGCAGTTGCTCTTCGAACAGCTTGTTTTCGCCGACGTAGGAGGCGATGACTTTGCTGATCTGACGGTCGGACAGCAGCACGCCAAGGCCGAAGCCGTCGACGCCGCAGTTATTGGAAACCACGGTGAGGTCGCGGGTGCCTTTGCGCTTGATCTCGGCGATCAGGTTTTCCGGAATGCCACACAGGCCGAAGCCGCCAGCGATCACGGTCATGCCGTCCTCAAGCCCGGCCAGGGCTTCCTCGTAAGAACTCACGCGTTTGTCGAAACCTGCCATATGCACCTCTTTTATTATTTGCGGGCGGCTGGCTAGCCGAATGACTGGAGTGTCGCGCTGAAGGATATATTTGTTAAGTTGATTTTTAAGGTTGATTGATTGATAAAGCTCAACAGTGCCCGGCAATGATCGTTCCCACGCTCTGCGTGGTACTGCCTCAAGGGACGCTCTACGTCCAGTGACGCGGAGCGTCACGGGTTGCATTCCCACGCAGAGCGTGGGAATGATCAGCGTGTCAGGCTTGCCACTTGACGCTAATAGCTTAGAACTGGAGCGCAGCGACGATGACCATCAAACAGATCCGTGCCTTTCTCGCCGTCGCCCAAAGCCTGAGTTTCGCCGTGGCCTGCGAGCGCTTGCACCTGTCGCAATCAGCGTTGAGCCTGACCATCAAGGCGTTGGAGGAGGGCCTGGGTGGGCGTTTGTTCAGCCGCAACACACGTAACGTGGCGCTGACCGCAGAAGGCGAGTCGCTGCTGCCACTGGCCCGGCGTCTGATCGCCGACTGGGACAACGCCGAAGATGAAATGCGCCAGCGCTTCAGCCTGCAACGCGGGCGGGTGACGCTGGCGGCGATGCCATCGTTTGCCGGCAACCTGCTGCCGCCGATTCTGAAAACCTTCCGCGCGCGTTATCCGAACGTCAACGTCACGGTGAACGACGTGATCAACGAGCAAGTGCTGGAAATGGTCCGTGACCGCCAGGTTGAACTGGGCGTGGCGTTCGAGCCGATGCAGAGCACGTCGCTGACGTTTACGCCGTTGTACATGGATCGCTTCGTTGCCGTGGTGCCCAGGGATTCACCCTTGGCCCGGCGCACCGAGATCGACTGGCGGACGCTGCTGCAGGAACCGTTCATCACCTTGCAGCGGCCATCGACGGTGCGGGTGATGCTGGAGGAGCATTTGCAGGCGCGGGGCAAGAAATTGCCGGTGGAATTCGAGAGCCACCAATTGGCGACGGTCGGGCGGATGGTCGCCAGCGGGCTTGGGGTGAGTGCGGTGCCGGCATTGTGCGCCGAACAGATGCATGAACTTGGCGCTCAGTGCCTGACGCTGATTGACTCGGTGGAACGCGCCATAGGCGTGCTGACTGAACCGGGCAATGAGCTGTCGGCGGCGGCGCAGGCGTTGTTTGATATTTTCAAGGCTGAAGATTTGCGATAACCGTCACATGCTGACCCTCACCCCAGCCCTCTCCCGGAGGGAGAGGGGGCCGATCGGGTTGTCTTGCGTCATACATCGACCTGCAAAACCGAGGCGATAGGGATCCATGTTGTATTTCCAATTGCGGATTCACAGTAGGACGACCATGTCACACTAGCTCTCGAATATCCCCCAATCGGTCCCCTCTCCCTCGGGAGAGGGCTAGGGTGAGGGGCCGATTTCAAGCCAAACAAATATTCCACACGCTCATCGCCCCAGCGCCAATGCCAACAAAGGCAACAACCGCTCACACGAAGCCTCTATCTTCACATCCAGCAACTCATCCGCCCGGGTCTTTCCCAGATTGATCGCAACCAACGGCTTACCGCGATCGGCAATCACCCGACATAAACGAAACGCCGAATAAGCCATCAACGAAGACCCGACCACCAGCATGCCCCCGGCAGTTTCCGCGGCTTTCATCGCCCTGGCCGCCGTGGGCTGCGCGACGTTTTCACCAAAAAACACCACGTCCGGCTTCATCCGTTCACCTGCGCAATGCGGGCAGTGCGGCACCTGAAAGCGTGCTTCGAAAGCGGGGTCGAGCAAGGTGTCGCCATCGGGTGCCTGCACCGCATCGATGCCGGCCAGATAAGGATTTTGCTGCTCCATCAACTGCTGGATCGCATCGCGTGCAGTGCGCTGGCCGCAGTCCAGGCACAGCACCCGGTGCAGGCTGCCGTGCAGTTCGATCACATCATGACTGCCGGCCTGATCGTGCAGGGTATCGACATTCTGCGTGATCAAGTCTCTGATCAGCCCTTGCTGCTGCAAACCGGCCAAGGCCTCGTGCGCCGCATTCGGCCGCGCCTGACGCACCCTCGGCCAGCCCAGCATGGCCCGTGCCCAATAGCGCCGGCGCGATTCCGGCGCAGCGAGGAATTCCTGATACATCATCGGCTGCCGGCCACGGCGTACACCGTCGCTGTCGCGATAGTCGGGAATGCCCGACGGCGTGCTGATGCCAGCGCCGGTCAGCACCAGAAAATCGCCAGCGGCCATCAATTGTTGCAGGGTGTCGAGGTGTTCGCGGGTCGGGCTGTCGAGCATGGTCAGCGCTCCGAAAAGACGTTGCCAGCAGGTTAGCACGACCCGCGCGGGTTACTTGCGCGCCTCCAGAATCAGGTTGAACGGTGTCTGGCTGGCACGGCGGAAGTGCTTGAACCCGGCTTCAGTGAAGACCTTGCGCAAGCGCATTTCTCCCGCTTGAGCTCCGAGGCCCAGGCCGACCTCCTGCGACAGCGAGTTCGGCGTGCAGATAAAGGTCGACGCTGCATAAAACAGCCGCCCGACCGGATTGATATTGTCGTCCAGCGTGTCGTTGGCGAACGGCTCGACGAGTAGCACCGTGCCGTCATCCTTCAGCGCTGCATAGGCGTGACGCGCGGCGCCGACCGGGTCGCCCATGTCGTGCAGACAGTCGAAATAGCAGATCAGGTCGTAGTCATCGCCGGGGTAGCCTTTGGCCGAACCCTGAAAGAATTTCGCCCGGCTGCTGACGCCGCCTTCCTCGGCGCGCTGGGTGGCGACGCTGATTGACGGTGCGTGATAGTCGTATCCGACGAAACGCGAGTTGGGAAACGCCTGCGCCATGATCACCGTCGAGGCGCCGTGGCCGCAGCCGATGTCGGCGACTTTCGCGCCTTCTTCCAGTTTGGCCACCACACCGTCCAGCGCCGGCAGCCATTCGGCGATCAGATGACCCTTGTAGCCCGGGCGAAAGAAGCGTTCGGTGCCGCTGAACATGCACGGATGATGATCGCCCCACGGCAGGGCGCCGTTGCCGCGCATGGCTTTGACCAGTTTGTCCTTGTCGTGGAAAAACGACGCCACCACGCCAAGCCCGCCAGCCACGTAGACCGGCGAGTCCTCGACGGCCAGGGCCAGCGCCTGTTCTTCCGGCAGACGGAACTGCCCGTCCTGATGCTCCATGTAACCGGACGCCGCATGGGCGCTGAGCCATTCGCGCACCAGCCGCGGATTGCAGGTAGTTTTTGCGGCAAGGGCATCGGCACTGATCGGCTGACTGTCGGCCATTGCCCGGTACAGCCCGAGTTCTTCGCCGACGATGACATTGGCCAGCATCGCCGCGCCGCCCATGTCGTTGACCAGTTTGCCCATGAATTGGTTGAGCTTCGCCTCGTCCATCATGTGTGCTCCTGAAACAGGATCACAGTCCGGCGGCGTCGAAGGTCGAGGCGTGCGCCACCGGGCGGTGGTCGCGGAAACGGGCAGGGCACGACTGAAGTCCTGCGTCCCCCTCGACTGGGTAATGAATCAGTCTAGCTGCGCCCTGAGAGTGGCGCCGACTTTGTGACCACTGAAAAACCTGTGGGAGCGAGCCTGCTCGCGAAAGCGGTGAATCAGACAATGAAGACGTTGAATGATAAACCGCGTTCGCAAGCAGGCTCGCTCCCACATTGGATTCGCAATCGAGCTGTATCTTCGTGTATCCCGTTCACCGAGGGATACACAGGGTTGCAAACCTGTGCTCGGTTGCACACAGCCGCGATACAGCCAGCGCGTCAACTGGAGGCAAAACCCACCACAGAGGTATTGCCCGTGCGAACGCCGCTTTCATCACTGCCACCCAGCGTCGGCCTCGGCCTGCGCCGTGGCCTGCTCAATGATCTGCGAAACGCCCGTCCCGGCGATTTCGACTTTCTTGAGGTCGCGCCGGAAAACTGGATTGGCGTTGGCGGGGCGCATGGCGCGGCGCTGGGTGAACTGGCCGAGCGTTATCCGTTGTCCTGCCACGGCTTGTCGCTGTCGCTCGGTGGCCCGGCGCCGCTGGACGTCGGTTTCTTGCGGCAGGTGCGGGTGTTTCTCGATCAATACAACGTGCCGCTGTACAGCGAACATTTGAGCTATTGCAGCGATGACGGGCATCTTTATGACTTGCTGCCGCTGCCGTTCACCGAAGAAGCGGTGTACCACGTCGCTGCGCGTATTCGTCAGGCTCAGGACGTCCTCGGCCGGCGTCTGGCGGTAGAAAACGTGTCGTATTACGCCGCACCGCGCCAAGACATGGACGAAGTGACATTCACCAACGCCGTGCTGCGCGAGGCCGATAGCGATCTGCTGCTGGACGTGAATAACGTCTACGTCAATTCGGTCAATCACGGCTTCGACCCGCAAGCGTTTCTTGCCGGCATCGAGCCGGGGCGGGTGGTTGGCATGCACGTCGCGGGGCATTTCGATGCATCCGACACGCTGAAAATCGACACCCACGGCGCCTCGGTAAAACCCGCGGTGTGGGACTTGCTGGCGCAGGCTTATGCGCGGTTTGGTACGCAGCCGACCTTGCTGGAACGGGATTTCAATTTCCCGGCCTTTGCCGAACTGATTGCCGAGTTGCAGACCATTCGCCACCTGCAAGCAGGAGGGCGACCTCGTGGATAACCTGCAACGGCAACAACAGGCGTTGACCAACTACCTGCGTGATCCCGAGCAGCAGATGCCGCCCGCCGATATGAACGTAGCGCGGGTCGAGGTTTATCGTGATCTGGTGTTCAACAACGTTTCGCAGCTATTGAGCGGAACCTTTCCGGTGCTGATCCGGATCATCGGTGAACCACGCTGGCGCTTGCTGGTGCGTGGCTTTTTGCGTGACTGGCGGGCGCAGACGCCGAAATTCGGCGAGATCGCCGGGGAATTTATCGACTATCTGGCGGCGCAACCGCAGGTGTTGCAGGACGGACAGTGGCCGGCGTTTTTATTGGAGCTGGCGCATTACGAATGGGTCGAGATGGTTCTGCAGCAGTCTGATGCGCCCGCGTTGCCGCTGACGGATCCGGCCCTGCTGCTGCACCGCCCGCTGCAGGTTTCGGCACTGGCCTGGCCGTTGGCGTATGTCTGGCCGGTGCATGAACTCGACCCAAACAACCAGCCCGATTCGCCACCGGCGCAACCGACCCTGCTTCTGGTGCGGCGCACGGCGGATTTCAGCGTGAAGTTTTCCCTGCTGAGCCCGTTAGCTATGCGTTTGTTGCAGCGTGTTGGCGAGTTTGCAGAGTTGACGGGGCGTGAGCATTTGCAGGAGCTTGCAGAGGAGGCGGAGCAAGCGGCCAGTGACGCGTTCATCGACGAAGGCCTGGCGTTGCTGCAACAGCTACATGCGGATCGGGTGGTTGGCATCACCTGAATGAAACAAAAGTCATTGCAGGCTCACTCGTACAATTATGTGTGCGCTTATTGGTTGATGGGCAACTCCAGTTCCGCACACAGCCCGCCGCCCTCACGGTTGCTCAAGGTCAGCGTGCCGCCCAGCGCCATCGCCAGTTGCTGAGCAATGGCCAGACCCAGACCAGTCCCACCGGTATCGCGATTACGCGAGTTCTCCACCCGATAGAACGGCTGCAGCACCTGCGCCAGTTCGGCTTCGGCGATGCCCGGGCCGCGATCGAGTACGCTGATCGACAGACTGGCGCCGTCCGCCGCAACGTGGACTTCAGCAGCGCCAGCGAACTTCAGCGCATTGTCAGTAAGATTCACCAGCACCCGGCGCAAGGCGTGCGGGCGGGTGTCGATGACCGCTGCGCTGTGGCCGACCAGTTGCACCTGCTTGCCCATGTCCTGGTAGTCGAACACCAGACTTTCGAGAAACGAATCCATGTTGGTGCGCCGGCTCTCTTCGGTCGAACCGTGGACGCTGCGCGCATAGGCCACGCCTTCACGCACCAGATGTTCCATCTCGCTGAGGTCGTTCCACAGTTTGTCTTTCTCGGCGCAGTCGTCCATGAACTCGGCGCGCAATTTCATCCGGGTGATCGGCGTTTGCAGGTCGTGGGAAATCGCTGCCAGCAATTGCATGCGTTCTTTCAGGTAGGCGGCGATGCGCGCCTGCATGGTATTGAAGGCACGCGCCGCGTAAACCACTTCAGTCGGGCCCGATTCGTCGAGGGTGATCGGCTGGGCGTTGGGGTCGAGGGTTTCCACGGCGTTGGCCAGACGGGTCAGCGGCCGGATCGCGATGCGCACCGCCAGCCAGGTGCAGGCGATCATCAAGGCCAACTGGCAGAGCAGCACGGCCGGCAACCATGGTGACAGCGGGGCCATGGCCGGGCGCACGTCGATGGTCAGCGGGCTGCCGTCGCTCAGGCGCAGATGGCCCTGAAAGTGCTGGCGCGGCCCCGGCACGTCGGTGAAGGTCAGCGGGTAGCGCTCACCGATGGCCTCGGTGATCGAGGTCACCGCCACCGGCACATCACGGGCATCGATCGGCGTGCCCGGATCGCCTTCGCTCAGCAGATAACCGTAATTCTTGCGCGCCAGACGGGTAAGCCACGCCGAACGTTCTTCGGCAGGCAGGCGATCGAGAATCGCCACAGAGGTGGAAACGTCGGTTTCCAGGTTGCCCAGCATGGTGTTCTTCGCGCTTTCGTAGCGCTCGTAGTACTGCGCGCCAAACGACAGCGCCTGGGCGAGGATCAGCCCGATCAGGAAAATCAGCGACAGGCGCGACGCGAGGGCGCGTGGCCAGTGCAGCTTCAGGGTCACGCCGGTGCTCCGAGAATTTCCACCGGCAACGAGAACACATAACCCTCGCTGCGCACCGTCTTGATATACGCCGGTTCGCGCGCGTCATCGAGCAGGCGCTGGCGCAAACGGCTGACCAGCAAGTCGATAGAGCGGTCGAACAGGTCGGCATCGCGGCCCTGGGTCAGGTTGAGTAACTGATCGCGGCTGAGCACCCGTTGCGGATGATCGAGGAACACCCGCAGCAAGCGATATTCGGCGCCGCTGAGGGCGACCATGGTGCCGTCGGTATCCAGCAGGTGCCGGGCCGAGGTGTCCAGTTGCCAACGGCCAAAGGCGAGCAGGCGCCCAGCTTCGGTGACCACCAGATTCGGCGGCAACATGCGCGTGCGGCGCAGTACGGCGTTGATCCGCGCCAGCAGTTCCCGCGCGGCGAATGGTTTGGTCAGGTAGTCGTCGGCGCCCATTTCCAGGCCGATGATGCGGTCGGTTTCATCGTTGCGCGCGGTCAGCATCAATACCGGCGTGGCCTTGTGTTTGCCCACGCGCAGTTCCCGGCACAACTGCAGGCCATCGTCGCCGGGCATCATGATGTCGAGCACGATCAGGTCGACAGTGTTGGCTTCCAGGAAGCTGCGCATCTGCCGGCCATCGGCGACGACTGTCGTGCGCAGACCGTTTTTCTTCAGGTAATTGCCCACCAGTTCACGGATCTCGCGGTCGTCGTCGACGATGAGAATGTGATCGACATGTTCCATCGGTTCAAGCCTCTGTCAGAAGGGGAATGGTCTGCAGTTTATAGCGCCTGTATCGGCGCGCCTGCCAGCCTTTGTATTGCAGTGTATCTGCCGTGCTGCCGGATACACGGAAACGCAAAAACAGGTTTTTTTCAGGGTTTTGTATCGCTGTGTATCGCCCGCTGGCAGGGATACACAGCGATTGAATCGCGCCTGTTCCTGACACAGACGCGATACCTCGCGAGCTTTAAATAGGTTCCATCGAGGCAAACGCAGAACGCCTCGGCCCAAACCCAATGAAGCCTTGAGGAGTACCGCCATGAACAACAAATCCGTCGTCGCCGCCTGCCTGTTTGCCGCTTTGAACATCTGCACGCTGTCGGCCCGTGCCGAAGCAGCGCCCGCCCCGCAAACCTACACCTACGGCACCCACCTGGATATCCACAAAGTGGTCTCGCTGGAACAGGACAAATCGGTGGCCTGCGGCATCGTCGAAGCGCGCATGACTTACCTCGATTCGGCCGGCACCACCCGCGTGCTCGATTACAGCAAATTCGCTGACGGCTGCAACAACGACAACTGATCCATCACTCTTTCTGGAAGGTAAACATCATGAACAACGTAACGCGCTTTCTGACAGCCATCGCTTTCTCTCTGGCCGGCGTGGCCGCCCATGCCAACGCTGCGGTTGAACAGCCTGGCTGCCACACCAGCACCTGTTTCCAGCTGACCCCGGTGGCGAAGCAGGGCACCGATGGCTTGCTCGCGGCGGACGGCGCCAGTCGCACCCCGCAAGGGCAGATGGTTGCTGCGGACGGCGCCAGTCGCACCCCGCAGGGGCAGATGGTTGCTGCGGACGGCGCCAGTCGCACACCACAGGGGCAGATGTTTGCCGAGAACGGCTCCAGCCGCACACCACAGGGCCAATGGCTGCAAAGCCAGAGCGCCTGATTGCTCGCCACCGTCATTAAGAAAAGGTGACTCACCATGTACCTCATCGCGTTTCTCGGCGGTCTGCTGACCGTGCTCAGCCCCTGCATCCTGCCGGTGGTGCCGTTTCTGTTTGCCGGTGCGCAGCGTAGCCGCGCTTCGATCCTGCTCACCCTCGGCGGCATGGCCCTGACGTTCGCGCTGATCTCCAGCCTGGCGGTGGTCAGCAGCGAATGGGTGATTCAGGCCAGCAACACCGGACGCCACGTCGCGTTGATCGTGATGAGCGTGTTTGCCCTGTCGCTGATCTCGGCGCGCATCGGCGACTGGTTGACACGTCCCTTTGTGATGCTCGGCAACCGTCTCGACCCGAATGCACAAAACAAGGCCGGGCCGCTGGGCTCGATCATGCTCGGGGTCGCCACCGGGCTACTGTGGGCACCGTGCGCCGGGCCGATCCTTGGCGTAATTCTCACTGGCGCCATGCTCCAGGGCGCGAATGCGCAAACCAGCCTGCTGTTGCTCGCTTATGGTGCCGGCAGTGCCTTGTCGCTGGGCGTGCTGATCTTCGCTGGACGTGGGCTGGTCAATCGCTTGAAGCCGTCGATTCCGTTCACCGGCTGGTTGCGTCGCGGTGCCGGTGTCGCCGTGCTGGGAGCGGCTGCGGTGATAGCCACCGGTTTTGATAAAACCTTGCTGGCGAACACATCCTCCCAAGGCGTGGCCAGCGTCGAAAAAAGCGTGCTGGAGAACGTGCCGAAAGTCGTCGACTACCTCGTCACCAAGGTCCGGGCGGACTCGCCGATGGAGGAGGGCAAAGGCGTGATGCCGCCACTGACGGGTGCGGTGCAATGGCTCAATTCGCCGGAGCTGAGCAGCGAATCCCTGCGCGGCAAAGTGGTGCTGGTGGACTTTTGGACCTACGACTGCATCAACTGCCAGCACACCCTGCCATACGTGAAGGACTGGGCGAAAAAGTATGAAAAGGACGGCCTCGTGGTGATCGGTGTCCACACCCCGGAGTACGGCTACGAGCGGATCATCGACAACGTCAAGGATCAGGTGAAAAAGCTCGGCATCACCTACCCGGTGGCGATCGACAACAACTACGCGATCTGGCGCAACTTCGATAACCAGTACTGGCCGGCGCATTACCTGATCGACGCCAAGGGGCAGGTGCGTTACAGCCACTTCGGTGAAGGCAGTTATGAGGCGCAGGAGCAAATGATCAGGCAATTGCTGGAGGAGGCCAAAGCGCCGGCAGCCTGATCAGCGAAACCAATGGCTCAAAGGTCGCGGACCATGAGCCATTGCTCGTTTCCCCAGGCTTGAAAGCTTTCAAGTACTTGCCAGCCACGTTTGGCGTAGTAATCCCGCTGGGTTTGCGTATGCAGGTACAAACGTGGCCAGCCGCGATCCTTCGCCTCCTGACAAACCCCTTCAATCAAGCGCTCCGCCAACCCCTGGCCGCGGGCGTCAGGGCTGACGAACACGCAGGCCAACCAGGGTTCGAGGTCGGGCCGCAGGGCAAGGTCGGCGCGAGCCAGTGCGGCGCCACCGATCAACTGCTCATCGTCGAGGGCAACGAGGCAAGGCCAGTCACCATTACTTTGCCCCGCAGCGAATTCGCGTTGCCAATCGGCGAGTGGCTGCTGAGCGTATTCGTAGGAGAACTGGCTGTGAATCCATTCGGCATAGCGGTCGCTGTGGTGCAGATGATCGGCTAGCCAGACGAGGTGCGCAGACATCGGTCGAGTCCTTTCCTGAATTGAACGTGCATGAAAGACCAAACTTTTCTTGCAGGCAATCGTCGAGGTGTTTCAAGTGCTTGACAGATTGCCACCATTCATCGGCAAAGCCCCGGTTTTCATGGGTTGACGGACGATCGGCAGGGACGCCGATCCGCCGTAGCGCGATAGTGGCAAAGCAGGGCGAGACCCGGCGACCTGCGCCTGTGGCCACATAACAAGAAATGCGAGGTTGTCATGCCCAAATTCGTGATTGAACGCGAGATACCCGGTGCCGGTGAACTGTCGCCAACCGAACTCAAGGCCGTGTCGCAAACGTCGTGTCAGGCGTTGCGCGACCTCGGTCCGCAAGTCCAGTGGCTGCACAGCTACGTGACTGCCGACAAAATCTATTGCGTGTACATCGCACCTGACGAGGAACAGGTGCGTGAACATGCCCGGCTGGGTGGTTTTCCGGCCAACAGTGTTGCGCGGGTGGAGCGGATCATCGATCCGACCACCGCCGAATGACCACGCTTTCACTGTTCAGCGGAGTTCGACGTCATGAGTACCCCGATTGATCTGACTGCCCTCAAAGAACGCCAGAAAGTGGCATGGGCCAGTGGCGATTACGCCTTGATCGGCACCACTTTGCAGATCGTCGGTGAGAACCTCGCCGAGGCCTGCGATTTGCGTTGCGATGAGCAGGTGCTGGACGTCGCTGCCGGCAATGGCAATGCCACGCTGGCGGCGGCGCGGCGTGGGTGTCTGGTGACTTCCACCGACTATGTTCCGGCATTGCTGGAACGTGGGCAGGATCGGGCCCGGGCCGAGCATTTGGACGTGACCTTTCAAGTGGCTGATGCCGAGGCGTTGCCGTTTGCTGACGAGAGTTACGACGCGGTGCTGTCGACCTTCGGCGTGATGTTTGCGCCGGATCAGGCCCAGGCGGCGGCGGAGTTGGGCAGGGTTTGTCGGCGTGGCGGGCGGATTGGTCTGGCCAACTGGACGCCGGGCGGTTTTGTCGGGCAGATGTTCAAGGTGCTCGGCCGGCATCTGCCAACGCCAGCCGGTGCGCAACCGCCGTCGAACTGGGGCACGGAGGCGTGGTTGCATACGCATTTTGCTGATCAGGATTTTGTGATTGAGGTGACGCGCCGGCATTTCAATTTTCGCTATCGTTCGGCGGCGCATTTCATTGATATTTTTCGTCATTGGTATGGGCCGGTGCACAAAGCTTTTGCGGTGTTGCCGGCGGAGGGCGCGGAGGCGCTGGAGGCCGATCTGACGGAGTTGCTTGAGCGGTTGAATCGGGCGGGGGAGGGATCGTTGGTGGTGCCGAGTGAGTATCTTGAGGTGGTGATTGGCAAGCGTTGATTTTTTTCTGGATTGATTGGGGGCATATCCGTTGCTGCGGGTGTTGCGGCTGGCGGTTTCGCCCTTACGGCGACTCACTTTTTTTCAAACGCCAAAAAAAGTAAGCAAAAAACGCTTGCTCCTACGTACGGCCCTCGCAAGCTCGGGTCCCTTCGCTGCGGGATCGATCCGGGCGCAGCGGCTACGGTTTGCTGCGCTGCACCTACTTCCGCTGTGTCTGGCTGCGCCAGACGGTCGCTGCGCTCCCACGCCCGGATCAATCCCTGCGCTCAGCCTTCCGATGTCGCCGGTGGATCAAGATCAAAGGCACTCGAGCTAACGCTCATTGTTGAGTGGTTAGAAGCGGGTGGTTGGCTTGGGATTTGTGGTGTGGCTGCCCCTCACCCCAGCCCTCTCCCGAGGGAGAGGGAGCCGATTTGTGGGCATTTCAAAGTCAGAGTTCAGCTCGATATTTCAGGTCGGCGCACCTCGCCCAGACACCACGATCAGTCCCCTCTCCCTCCGGGAGAGGGTTAGGGTGAGGGACTTTTGATTTTCAGGACGACGTTCCAACTGAAAAAAAGCGCTCAAACTGTGGGAGCTTGCCTGCAAGCGATGGCGGCCTTACACCCGACCAATTTCCAATCAATGCCACCTATTTCACCTGCCCACGATCAAACCACTCCAGCGCCGTGCGCCAGATGCAGATACCCAGAAAATAAGCCGACATCAGCAGCCACACACCCATGACCATCGGGTTGATCTGCGGATGGTTAAGCACCAGCGACAGGCTGCACAGCAGCCAAATCGCAGTGACGGCGATGTTGATCGGCATGAACCGGCGTACGCGGAAGGGGTGGAGGAATTTCATTCGGGTGACGGTCAGCAGCGCCAGGCCGATCACCGTAAGAAAAGTGATCCACGGTCCCGGGCCGATGATGTACAGGCACAACGCAACCACGTTCCAGGCGGCCGGGAAGCCGACGAAGTAGTTGTCTTTGCTTTTCATGTTGACGTTGCAGAAGCAGAACAGCGACGACACCAGAATCAGCGATACCGTCAGCAGCAAGGTGTAGTCGGGCAAGGGGATGTAGCGATAGATGAACAGCGCCGGGATGAATACGTAGGTCAGGTAATCGATCACCAGGTCGAGGATCGAGCCGTCGAAGCTCGGTAGCACCGATTGCACGTTGACCTTGCGCGCCAGTGCGCCGTCGAGGCCGTCGACGATCAGCGCCACGCCCAGCCACATCAGGCAGTGGGTGGGCTGGTTTTCCAGCAGGGCGAGGGTCGCCAGAAATGCGGTGACCACGCCAGTCGCGGTGAAACCATGGGCGCCCCATGCTTTGAGCCTGGCGATGTGTATGGTCGATATCACGGGAGCGTTCTCCAGAAAGTGCAGCTGGCCGGGTGTCACCCTTGCAAGGGCGCCGGCGAACCGGGTCGGGGTTGCAGCTATCGACCGGTTTGGCCGGGATAAGGTTCACGCACCATCAATCTTAGCCGGGCGGTGAAAAAATTCCTCGACTGGCGTGGTCAGACCTCGAGTGTCAGCCAAACGGTGCTGGCGCTACGGCTGGTGGGGTCTATCGTTGCCTGACGCAGTCACGGCCTATGCCTGAGGATGACGTCATGAACACCAGCGATTTGCTCGAACAACTGTTGCGGGGCCAGGCCTCGGGGCGGCAGTCCACGGGGGCGTCTGCCGGAGAGGGTCTGGGTGGGCTCGGTGGTTTGCTTGGCGGGCTGTTGGGCGGCGGTCAGACCGGTGGCGGTGGAGCGGCGGCATCCGGCGGGCTCGGCGGGTTGGGCGGCCTGCTCGGTGGCTTGCTCGGCGGTGGCGGTGGTGGATTGGGCGGTGCTTTGGGCGGGGCGCTGGGGGGCGGCAGTCGCAGTCGTTCCGGCGGCACTAATTACGCAGCACTGGCATCGCTGGGGATAATGGCGTACCAGGCTTATCAGGCCTGGCAACGCAGCCAGGCCAGCGCGGCGCCACAGCAGATTCCGCAAACCGCCGATCTGCTCGCTGGCCCGCAAATCGAAGAGCACAGCCACGCGGTGTTGCGTGCGTTGATCGCGGCGGCCAAGGCTGACGGTGAAATTGATGCTCGGGAAAAGCAGATGATTGACCAGCAGATCAGCACTTGCACTGATGATCGACAGTTGCAGCAATGGTTCGCTGATGAAATCTCCAAACCGCTGGATGTGAACGAAGTTGCGCAGGCAGCAAAGGGCGATGAAGCGGTTGCCGCAGAAATGTATTTGCTCAGCGTAATCCTTGTAGACGACCAACAAAACGCCGAGCGCAGCTACCTCGACGAACTCGCCGCCGCCCTCAACATCGACCCGGATCTGCAAGTGCATCTGGAGGCGCAGGCCAAAGGTCAGGCCTGAGCCCAAAAGGCAAAACACGCCGACAATCAAAGCTCTTGGCGCTCCATCCGTCCGGGGCTTTTTCAGCTCGATTGAATTTTTCTCACGGCGCATCGCTCTTCTGCATAACAGAGCCAGTCTGCTATCGGTGCGCCCATGAACAGGAATCTCGACGACTACAACCGCATGCGCGATTTTTCCGCGACTTCGGAACCGGCTGCGGTAAAACGCTCCGGCCGTAGAACCGCCAAGGATCACGCCTTGCAGTTCTGCATCCAGAAGCACGACGCTTCGCACCTGCACTACGATTTTCGCCTCGAACTCGACGGCGCCCTCAAGAGCTGGGCGGTGCCGAAAGGGCCGTCGCTGGACCCCAAGGTCAAGCGCCTGGCGGTGCATGTCGAAGATCACCCGCTGGATTACGCCACTTTCGAGGGCAGCATTCCCGAGGGGCATTACGGTGCCGGCGACGTGATCGTCTGGGACCGCGGCGTATGGATCCCCCTCGACGATCCGCAAAAGGCCTACGCCAAGGGCCGGCTCAAGTTTGAGTTGCAGGGCGAGAAGCTTGGCGGCATCTGGAATCTGGTGCGCACGCACATGCCGGGCAAGAAAGAGCAGTGGTTTCTGATCAAGCATCAGGACAACGCCGCGCGGCCGCAGGATGATTACGACGTTTTGGTTGCCGAACCGGACAGCGTGTTGAGTGAGCGCACGATCGTCGCCAGCCCTAAGAAAACCGCAGAACAAGCCAAACCGCTAAAAAAGGGCCCGGCGAAACCGCGCAAACAGGCGAGCGGCAAGCTCACTGGCGCACACAAGGCCAAGCTGCCGGCGCAACTCAAACCCGAGCTGGCGACGCTGGTCGACAGTGCGCCCGAGGGGCAGTGGAGTTACGAAATCAAGTTCGATGGCTACCGGATCATGGCGCGCATCGAGGGTGATCAGGTGCAACTGTTCACCCGTAACGGCCATGACTGGACGCACAAACTGCCGCAACAAGCCGAAGCGCTGGCTGCGTTAGGCCTGGAGTCGGCATGGCTCGACGGCGAAATGATCGTTGCCAACGAGCAGGGCGTGCCGGATTTTCAGGCGTTGCAAAACGCTTTCGAAGTCGGGCGCAGCGGCAACATCGTTTATTACCTGTTTGATTTGCCCTATCTCAACGGCGTCGATCTGCGCGAAGTTGCGGTCGAGGAACGGCGCGCCGCACTGGCGACCATTCTCGGTTCGCAGAAAAGCCAATTGCTGCGCTTTTCCGAAGCCTTCGAAGAGACGCCGGACGCGTTGCTCAACAGTGCCTGCCAGATGCAGATGGAAGGTTTGATCGGCAAGCGCCTCGGCTCGCCCTATGTGTCTCGGCGCAGCAGCGACTGGATCAAGCTCAAATGCAAACACCGGCAGGAATTCGTCATCGTCGGCTACACCGATCCGAAAGGTGCGCGCAGTGCCTTCGGCGCGTTGCTGCTCGGCCTGCATGATAGTGACAGCGGTGAATTGCGCTACGCCGGCAAGGTCGGCACCGGGTTCAACGAAACCACGTTGAAAAGCATTCTGGCGCAACTCAAACCGTTGCAGGCCAAAAGCGCGGCGGTGGTCAATCCGCCCAGCGGTTTTGAGGCCAAAGGTGTGCACTGGCTCAAGCCGAAACTGCTGGCAGAAGTGGCGTTTGCCGAGATGACCAAGGACGGCTCGGTGCGCCACGCCGTGTTCCATGGCCTGCGCAACGACAAACCGGCCAAAGCCATCACCGAGGAGCGAGCGAAGCCTGTGAAGACTGTCGAAAGCAAAACTGCCGAGAAGAAACCAGCGAAGAAGACCGCTGCCAGCAAGGCTCCGAGCAAGCCTTCAAGCAAAAAAGCCGCGGCGAGCAAAACCGAAAGCGCGCCATCGCAAGCGAACCTGGCTAACGGTAAAGTGCGTATCACCCACCCGGACCGGGTGATCGACGCGGTCAGTGGCACCACGAAAATGCAGCTCGCCGAGTATTACGCCAGCGTCGCCGAATACATTCTGCCGCACCTCAAGGATCGCCCGGTGGCGCTGGTCCGCGCCCCGGACGGGATCGCCGGCGAACTGTTCTTCCAGAAAAACGCCGAGCGCCTGGCAATCCCCGGTATCAGTACACTCGACAAAGACGTCACCGGGCAACCGGTGATGATGATCAACAGCGCCGAAGCGCTGATCGGCGCCGTGCAGATGAGCACCGTCGAATTGCACACCTGGAACGCCACCCAAACCGATCTGGACAAGCCCGACCGCTTCGTCCTCGACCTTGACCCGGACCCGGCGTTGCCGTGGAAAAGCATGGTCGAAGCCACGGCGCTGACCCTCACTGTGCTCGATGAACTCGGGCTCAAGGCATTCCTCAAAACCAGCGGCGGCAAGGGGATTCATCTCGTCGTACCGCTGACTCGCAAGCACGGCTGGGACGAGGTCAAGGATTTCAGTCACGCCATCGTCAGCCATATGGCCAAGCTGTTGCCGGACCGTTTTTCAGCGGTGTCCGGGCCGAAAAACCGCGTCGGCAAGATCTTTATCGATTACCTGCGCAATGGTCTGGGCGCCACCACCATTTGCACCTATGCGGCGCGCGCGCGTGAAGGCATGCCGGTGTCCGTGCCGGTTTTCCGCGAGGAAGTGGCGGAGATCAAGGGTGGCAATCACTGGAATATCCATAACGTCCACGAACGCCTGGCCGAGGTCGGTGAAGATCCGTGGGCGGAGATGAAGAAAACCCGCCAGACCATCACCGCGCAGATGCGCAAACGCGTCGGCATGAAAAAATGATCAGGCGTCGCGCAGCAAGTCGTGGGCGTTGAGCAGTTCGAAAGCGATCGCCGGGTTGTTGTTCAGGCCTCGGCGAATCGCCGTCGGAATGGCTTTGCGGGTTTTGCGGCACAGCCCCGGCAGATCGTCGATTTCGATGTCGATGCCGAGCATGGTCCGGACCTCGTGAAAGCCCGGGGAGACTTCAACGCGGACACCCAACTGCTCATACATGCGTTTTTGCAGGTGGCGCAGATCGTTGAGGTCTTTGAGTTGCTCAAGGCGCGCCAGCAGGACTTTCTCTTCGTTGCGGGTCAGACGCAGGATGCGCAAATCCGCGCCGGGCGTGTCCAGCAACGGGTCGCGCCCGCAAACGCAGGCGCCGGGTGGGCAAGGGGAGCGCAAGGGCGCGGTGGTCGTCATGGCCTCCATCATAGAGGCCGTCGGACCGTTTTGCCTATGTGCGTGAGGCAGCCGTCCATCGGCCGCCGTCTTCCTGAAAACTAAGGTTTCAGGCCTTCGTAATGCACCAGAATCGCGTTGGCGAGGTCTTCATCGCTGGCGTTGAGGCCTGGGTTGTCCTGGCGCACCTGCTGCAGCACCGATTCAAGATAAACCCCACGGATGGCCCCGCCACTGGCGACGAATGCAGACACGTCGTCACGGGCTGGAATGACCATTTTGTCATCCTTGAAGGTCGAGTACAGCGACGCGGAAACACCGGCCGAGGTGGCGACATCGCCCGCATCGACACGGGCCAGCGCCGAACCGACCGGCAGGCAAAGGAGTAGAGATGAAACGAGCACTAACTTGCGCATGACGGTGTTCCTCCGAAGGCGCGAAGCAAAAGGGAAGGGACTACATAACGTCAGAGATGATCGGCGCGCGGGAGTTCCGTGAGCGGCGAAAACCCAGCGGCAAGGAACCGGGGAAAACGGCGAAAGGTCTACCGCTTGCCCATATCGTTTGAGAGTCGATTTGATGCTCCTCAGAGTCAACGACGACATTGCCCGCCCCGCAGGTACACGAATCGAAGTCGCCTTGCTTGGCGGGTTCATCCTGCTGGCCATCGCCCTCGGCATAGCCCCGCGAAGCCGAGTCGACTGGCTGCTGGAAAATGTGCTGGCCATGGCGCTGGTGTTGACCCTGGTGCTGGCGCATCGGCGGTTTCGCTTGTCGTCCTTGTCGCTGGTGATGATCTTCGCCTTTTTGTGCATCCATGAAGTCGGCTCGCATTACACCTATTCGCGGGTGCCCTACGATCAGTGGAGCACACTGCTGACCGGCGTCAGCGTCAACAAGGTTCTGGGCCTGGAACGCAATCACTATGATCGGCTGGTGCACCTGAGCTACGGATTACTGATGGTCTGGCCGATGCGCGAAGTGCTGCTGCGCCTGACCCCGTTGCGCGGCGCCTGGCTGGTGTTGATGACCTTGAATGTGGTGCTGGCGACCTCGGCGTTGTACGAATTGATCGAGTGGGTCGGCGGCGCTTATCTGGGCGATGACACCGGACAGGCGTTCGTCGGCGCGCAGAACGATCCCTGGGACTCGCAGAAGGACATGGCCCTGGCGCTGGTCGGCGCCGGGCTGTCCTTGCTGATATTGGCAGGCGGGCGTCGAGCGCCGCGTTGAGCCGTCAGATCACGCCGCAGGCCATGCGATCACCGCCACCGCCCAGTGGCTTGGGCATGTCGGCGTGGTTGTCGCCGCCGGCGTGAATCATCAGGGCGTGGCCCTTGATCTCGGAAATTTTCTTCAGACGCGGGGCCAGCACCGGGTAATTGGCGATACCGTCAGCCGTCACATACACCGCCGGCAGATCACCCAGATGGCCGTCGGCGTAGGGGCCAAGGTGCTTGCCGGTTTTCGCCGGATCGAAGTGACCGCCCGCGGCCAGTGCCGCGCCTTTCACGCCATCCTTCACTCCCGCTTCGCAGCTGCCGTTTTCATGCACATGGAAACCGTGAATGCCGGCCGGCAGTGACTTAAGGTCAGGCGTAAACAGCAGGCCGTAAGGCGTCTCGCTGACGCTGACCGAGCCGATCGCCTGCGGCGCACCGTCGGCGCTGACCAGATTGATTGCGACTTTCTCCGTTGCTGCCTGTGCGGTACCCATCGCCAGGGTGCCGAGCAAACCAAACCATAATGCGCGTTTCATAAGCATTTCCTTCAGCTGCACGAATGTTTGAAGCGATGGAGTCGTAGCCTGCCAGCGTTAACCGGCGATGAAGACGCAATCCATCGGCGCTGCAGCGTGTGACTGGCCGCTCGATCGAAAAGTTTTGCCGGATTCAAGTCACCGCTGACATCAGCCGATACGCTCTGTGTCGGCAGTTCCATGCAAATAGGCTTAACTGAAATCCGACAAGCGCAATCCAGCGTGCCCACGGGAGATTCCACGGTGTCGATCAAACTGCGTTTGGTGTTGCTGATTGCGACCAGCCTGCTGACGGCGCTGATCGTGAGTCTGGTCAGTTATGTCGGCAATCTGCGGATGGCCACGGCCGTCGGCGATAACACGGTGAGCATGAGCGCGCTGCGCAACCACATGGAAGCCGACATGATGCACGACGCCCTGCGCGCCGATGTCTATTCGGCGATGTTGGTGGGGCTGGGCAAAAGCACCGGTACGGCGACCGAAGTGCGCGATTCGCTGGCCGAACACGCCGGGCATTTTCGTAAAGTGCTGGATGACAATCTGAAACTGCCCATCAACCCGCAGCTGCGCACGGCGCTGGAGCAGATCAAGCCGAGCCTCGACACCTACATCAAATCCGCTGAGCAGATTGTCGGCGTGGCGCTGGACAACCCGGACGCCGCCCAGCAACAACTCGGCGCCTTCAACACGGCGTTCAGCCAGCTCGAAGAGCAAATGGCGACGCTTAGCGAACTGATTGAAAGCAACACCCGGCAAACCAGCGAAGGCACTGAAGCCGCCATAGCCAATGCCAACCTTGCCCTCGGCGTCGTGCTGATCGCCAGTCTTTTATTGTTGCTGGTTCAAGGCCGCTGGGTCATTCGCAGCATCACCGGGCCGTTGCAAACCGCCAGTCGCATCGCCGAAAGCATCGCCCATGGCAACCTCAGCGAGCCGATCGCCGAGCCCTCCGGCAAGGACGAGGCCAGCGCGTTGATACGCACGCTGGCGACCATGCAGCGCGACCTGCGCAACATGATCGATGTGGTGCGGCGCAACGCTCACGGGGTCAGCGGCATGAGCGAACAGCTCAGCCACGGCTGCCACCAGGTCGCCGACAGCAGCCAGCAGCAAAGCGTCGCCGCCGGCACCATGGCCGCAGCCGCCAGCCAGATGACCGCCAGCATCGAAGAAATCACCCGTCACGCCGAACGCGCCTTGAGCATGGCCAATCAGGCCGAAACCCTGGCGAAAGAGGGCGGCGGGGTGATCCATCAGGTGGTCAGCGATATGGATGACATCGCCCGCTCGGCGCAACAGTCGGCGCAGGTCATCCGCACGCTGGATCAGGAGTCGGAAGCCATCTTCAACATCATCCAGGTGATCAAGAGCATCGCCGACCAGACCAACCTGCTGGCGCTCAACGCCGCGATCGAAGCGGCCCGGGCTGGCGAACAGGGGCGCGGTTTTGCCGTGGTCGCTGACGAGGTACGCAGTCTGGCGGCGCGCACCAGCGCCTCGACCCAGGAAATCGCCGCGATGGTTGCGCGCATCCAGAACAGCACGCGTGAAGCGGTCAGCAGCATGGAGGCCGGGGTGGCACAGGTCGACAAAGGCATGGCGGTAACTGCGGAGGTCGAACGGGCGATCCGTGAAATCCTCGACGCGACCTTGAGCACCACGCAGCTGGTCAACGACATCACTCGCACGATCGGCGAGCAGAGCCAGGCCAGTAACGAAATCGCCCATCAAGTGGAAATGATTGCCGGGATGTCGGAAGGCAACAGCCGGGTGATCGGCCAGACCGCGACGACCACGGACGAGTTGTCAAGCCTGGCGGGGCAGTTGGCGCAGTCGGTGGATCGGTTTCGGTTGTGATAACGGTTGGATCAATTGCAATTGCAGCGTCTGATAAAGCCCCATCGCGGGCAAGCCCGCTCCCACAGGGTTCCATGTTGTGAATGCGAGTGTATTTACACCATCACTCACTGTGGGAGCGGGCTTGCCCGCGATGAGGCCAGCCCGAGCAACATCAAATCAGGCTAGTAACGCCGATCAGAACTTGAACGCCTGCCGCCCAATCAGCAACCACTTGCCCTGCTGCTTCTGCCAGATCTGAAAATTCTCGATCTCGGTCGGCACCACCTCAGTGCCCTTCAACGCCTGCGCCGAAAAATGATTGCGCACCAGCGCGGTATCGCCGGACAGGGTGATCGTTTGCTTCTGCATTTCCAGGGTCTTGAACGCGCTTCGGCCGGTTTCGATGTCGGCGATGAATTCTTGCTTGTCCTGAATCTTGCCGCTGGAGTGGCCGTAGGTCAGGTTGGGCGCGGTGAGGGCGTTCAGTTCGGCGATATCCTTGTGCAGCATCGCCTGTGTCAGATGATCCACGGCCTGGGCGACGTCCTTTTCCGCCGCGGCAGGCGCGGCCATGGCGTAACCATTGAAGGCGCAGAGAAAACCGATCAGAAGTCGGGTCTTGGTCATTTGCGGTAGTTCCTTGTTGTTATGGGGTTATGACTGGTTCGTCAGTCATCGTACAACTTAGCAGATTATCCGGCGGTCAGGCAGTAGTTTGCGGCGCTTCGTTCTTCGTCAGTAAGCCGGGTGTCAGCGGTCATGTTCCGCCGCTTGCGGCCGATAAACCCATCGCGACGCAAAACGACTTTGAAGTCGGGAACAGACGCGCGGGTTTGCCCTGACGTGATATTCTGCGCGCCAACTTGGTTTGACCTTATTCAGTCAGCGTGCTCGTGGGTGCGCTGGCAGGATCCCTGTCGCTCAAGTAGCTGAAGCCAATAATGATAAGAAGTCAGTTCAGAAGGGACATCAACTGAGGTCGATGCGGCATGTCGGCCTTGTGTGCCCACCCGTCAAAATTGAAGTGTGCCGGAATCTGCGACGCCAGCCTGAGCGTCATCCAAGCGGATCGCATGCTGATAACAGAGGCGGGCGGAAGGCGTTTTATCATAGGTGCAACAGATGTTTAAGAAAGTGAACACAGCCTTGCTGGGTCTGGCTTTGGCAATGGGGATGACATCCGCCAATGCTGACGAAGCAAAGAAAGTCGACGTCCTGCTGATCGGCGGCGGCATCATGAGCACCACCCTGGGTGTGTGGATCAATGAGCTGGAGCCGAGCTGGTCGATGGAAATGGTCGAGCGCCTCGATGGCGTCGCCCAGGAAAGCTCCAACGGCTGGAACAACGCCGGTACCGGTCACTCGGCACTCGCCGAGCTGAACTACACCCCGGAAGACGACAAAGGCAACGTAACGATCCCGAAAGCCGTCGAGATCAACGAAGCGTTCCAGGTGTCCCGTCAGTTCTGGGCGTGGCAGGTTCAGCAGGGCGTTCTGAAGAACCCTCGCTCGTTCATCAACACCACACCGCACATGAGCTTCGTGTGGGGCGATGACAACATCAAGTTCCTGAAAAAGCGCTACGAAGCCCTGCAGGCGAGCCCGCTGTTCGCCGGCATGCAGTACTCCGAA
>Ga0308159_1002201_pt1 | contig 23438 bp, 20 predicted proteins | sample PhyCR1_FD_201040 | JGI IMG/M metagenome (GOLD analysis project Ga0308159, IMG submission 201040) | Phyllosphere microbial communities from UC Gill Tract Community Farm, Albany, California, United States - DLSLC.R1 | ecosystem: Host-associated > Plants > Phyllosphere > Unclassified | place: USA... | reverse complement strand
CTTTCAGGGTCAGCTTCAACGGAGTGAAATCCGCCGCGACCGCTTCGCGTGTCAGGGGCAGGGTGCTGATGAAATCGATGCCGCCTGCGCAGCCCATGTAGATTTCACCTTCGGTTTCCGAATCGGTATTGATAAGGATCTCGGCCTGCAGCCAGTTCGGCTGAAGTCCAAAGGCACCGTCCATGCCAGACTCTTCTGTCATGGTCAGCAGCACTTCCAGCGGACCATGTTCAACGTCCTTGGCAACCAGCGCCGCCAGTGCCGAAGCCAGGCCGATGCCGTTATCTGCGCCGAGCGTCGTGCCGCGCGCTTTTACCCAGCCGTTATCGACGTAAGGTTGAATCGGATCTTTGAGGAAGTCGTGAACGGTGTCGTTGTTTTTCTGCGGCACCATGTCGAGGTGGGCTTGCAGCACGACGGGCTTGCGGTTTTCCATACCGGCGGTAGCAGGCTTGCGCAGCAGAATGTTGCCAACCTGATCGCGTTCTGCGTGAAGACCCTGTTCGGCGGCCCACTCCAGAATGTGCCTTGCCAGCTCTTCTTCATGATAGGAAGGATGCGGAATGGAACACACTTTGGCAAAAATATCCCACAACGGTTGTGGCGAAAGTTGAGACAGTTCAGACACTGTAAGTCTCCCTATTTTGTTTGGCGAATAAGACGACGAAATGACTGACAGAATAACACTTTCTCCTAGCCAGTGCGCACAAGGCAAAGGGGATAATCCGCCAATTTTGGCCATTACGTGCGGGATAACCGCTGGTTTTTAGCCGCAGGACTCACTATAATCTCGCGCAACAATTTTTCCCTGAATATTTTTTTAAAAAGCCGTTAATCTTACAGGCTGGGAAATCCCTTTTTTGAGAGTTAAAAAATGAGCGAAAAGTACGTTGTAACCTGGGACATGCTGCAAATTCACGCCCGCACGATGGCCAAGCGCCTGCTGCCGGTAGAACAATGGACCGGCATCATTGCCGTCAGCCGAGGTGGCCTTGTTCCAGCAGCGTTGCTGGCTCGTGAACTGAATATCCGTCACGTGGATACCGTGTGCATTTCAAGCTACGACCACGACAACCAGCGCGAGATGAAAATCCTCAAACGCGCTGAAGGCGACGGCGAAGGCTTTATCGTGATCGACGATCTGGTTGATACCGGCGGCACCGCACGCGCGATTCGCGAAATGTATCCGAAAGCGCATTTCATCACCATGTTCGCCAAGCCTGCGGGTCGTGAGCTGGTAGATGACTACGTCATTGATATTCCACAAGATACCTGGATCGAACAGCCTTGGGATATGGGACTCGCCTTTATTCCGCCTATCGCGGGCAAGTAATTCGCGTCATCGTTCAGGCCGGAGGCGCAGTCGTCTTCCGCCTCTCAAACGCCCGCCTCTGCGGGCGTTTTTGATTTAGGTCGTGATCCGGCCTCGCCAGAGTTTGTTATAATCCGAGGCACAAGAGGGAGCGCCTGCGCTTTCTTGCCTGCCAAAAGAGGATGTTAACTGTTATGGCACCCGCAAACCTTTCCGAAACGCTGTTCAAACCTAGATTCAACTATCCCGAAACCTCGACGCTGGTTGCACGCAGCGATCGCGAGGCTTTTGCCGATATTCACTCAGCCCTCGAGGGCGACACTGCGCCGAGCTGGTACCGGGTGATTAATCGCCTGATGTGGCTGTGGCGCGGCATCGATCCGATTGAGGTCGAAGAAGTGTTATCGCGCATTGCCGTTTCCACCGCCGAACGAACAGACCCGCAAAAGCTGGATACCGTCGTCGGCTATCGGAGTGGCAACTGGATCTACGAGTGGTCGAATCAGGCGATGATCTGGCAGCAAAAGGCGCAGGATCAACAGGATAACCAAAAAGCCAGCGAGTATTGGCTGCGCGCCGCGAACCTTTACAGCATTGCGGGTTATCCGCATATAAAGGGTGACGCGCTGGCCGAACAGGCCGAAGTGCTGGCAAACAAGGCTTTCGAGAAATCGACGGAAGGTGCTCCCTACAAGCTGAAAGAGTTCAGCCTGCCGGTTGAAGGCAGTAAACCGATTATCGGATTTGTTCATCTTCCTAACGAAGGCACCGCGCCGTTCCCTGCGGTGCTGGTCTGCGGCAGTCTGGATACGCTGCAAAGTGACTATCATCGACTGTTTCGCAGCTATCTGGCGCCGCTTGGCATCGCGATGGTAACCATCGATATGCCGTCGGTCGGATTTTCGTCGCACAGTAAACTGACGCAGGACACCAGCGTGCTGCACCAGCAGGTTCTGGCACAGCTCGATAAGATTCCGTGGGTCAATGCCACCCGGATTGCCGTTTTTGGTACCCGCTTCGGAGGTAATGTGGCGGTGCGCCTGGCCTATCTCGAACCCCGCAGACTTCGCGCCGTAGCTTGTCTTGGGCCGGTCGTTCATCAGCTGTTGACCGATCCCGCCTGTCAGAAACGGGTTCCGGCCATGTACATGGATGTGCTGGCGAGCCGTATTGGCATGCCCTATGCCTCGAATGCGGCGTTAAGGGTTGAACTTAATAGGTATTCTCTGAAAATGCAGGGGCTGCTGGGGCGTAGAACACCCGTGCCGATGCTTTCCTGCTTCTGGGAGAACGATCCCTTTAGTCCGCAGGAGGAATCCAGACTTGTTGCCGGTTCCAGCCCGAATGGAAAAGTGCTGGCCATCCCGTCTCTGCCGCTCTACGCCAGCTATGACAAAGCGCTTAAAGAGATTTGTCACTGGTTGAAATTAAAATTGTCCTAACGAAATAGTTTGCTAATTTTTAGCGGTTTGCTAAAAAGGGTGTCTACATAAGGAGATTGTACATGACGTTACCTAGTGGTCACCCTAAAAGCAGACTGATGAAACGTTTCGGCACGTTGGGACCTTATATCCGTGAAGCGAAATGTGAAAACGAACGTTTTTTCTTCGATTGCCTGGCATTTTGCGTCAATGTGAAACCCGCTCCCGAAAAGCGCGAGTTTTATGGCTGGTGGCTTGAGCTGGAAGCGCACAGCGACAGATTTACTTATGTCTATGAGTACGGCCTGTTCGACAAAGAAGGCAACTGGAAAGCACAAGCGATTAAAAATACCGAAGCGGTGGAGAAGGTTGACTCCACATTGCAGAACTTTTTCAAAAATCTGCACGCCATGATTGCCGAAATGGACCTCAAGCTCGAACCCGCAAAAGAATTGACGCAAGACCCCATCAAGCTCCCCGCATAAAAGTCAGTTTCGCTCTATCCGGTTTGTATGTCATTATTTAGCGTTATGCCAACAGGCATAACGCGCCCAGCCTGTCACAAGACGGCGCGCAAGATGGCATCGACCTTCGATTTTACTCTCAAGACAAACGGCAGAAAGATTATGAGTGGCAGCCAAACGCTGGTTGTAAAACTGGGCACTAGCGTGCTCACCGGTGGTTCACGCCGCCTTAACCGTGCCCACATTGTTGAACTGGTGCGCCAGTGCGCCCAGCAACATGCGGCAGGGCATCGTATTGTAATTGTCACCTCTGGCGCGATTGCCGCCGGACGCGAGCATCTTGGCTACCCCGAACTCCCCGCCACCATCGCCTCCAAGCAGCTTTTGGCGGCGGTAGGGCAGAGCCGTCTGATCCAGCTTTGGGAGCAGCTGTTCTCGATTTATGGCATCCATATTGGTCAGATGCTGCTGACCCGCGCCGATCTCGAAGACCGCGAACGTTTCCTGAATGCCCGCGATACCATGAACGCGCTGCTCGATAATCACATCGTTCCGGTAATTAACGAGAATGACGCGGTGGCGACGGCTGAAATCAAGGTCGGCGACAACGATAATCTTTCCGCGCTGGCCGCGATTCTGGCCGGTGCCGACAAACTGCTGCTGCTGACCGATCAGCCGGGCCTGTTTACCGCCGATCCGCGGACCAACCCCGAAGCTGAACTTATTCGTGAAGTTACCGGCATCGACGATGCGCTGCGCGGAATTGCAGGCGACAGCGTGTCCGGTCTCGGCACGGGCGGTATGGCGACCAAGCTACAGGCCGCCGATATCGCCTGTCGCGCCGGTATCGACACCATTATCGCCGCAGGTAGCCTGCCGGGTGTGGTGGGCGACGTGATTGCCGGTCATTCGGTCGGAACCCGTTTTCACGCAATGGAAACGCCGCTCGAAAACCGCAAGCGCTGGATATTCGGCGCACCGCCAGCGGGCGAAATCACCGTCGATGACGGCGCGGTTTCCGCCATGCTGGAACGTGGCAGCTCGCTGTTGCCGAAAGGCATTCGCGATGTAAAAGGCGACTTCTCGCGCGGCGAAGTTATTCGTATTCGTAATCTCAACGGTCGCGATTTGGCGCACGGCGTCAGCCGCTATAACAGCGATGCCATGCGCATGATTGCCGGACACCATTCCCAGCAAATCAGCGACATTCTCGGCTATGAATATGGTCCGGTCGCCGTTCACCGCGACGATATGATAGTAAGTTAAGGAGTGATTATGTTGGAGCAAATGGGTAAAGCCGCCAAACAGGCTTCTTACCAACTTTCCACATTAAGTACCGCGCAGAAAAATGCTGCGCTGATGCTGATTGCCGACATGCTCGAAGCCAACAGCCAGAGCATTATTCAGGCCAACGAACTCGATATGGCCGCCGCCCGCGAAAGCGGCATGAAGGCGTCGCTGCTCGACCGCCTGCTGCTGACGCCGGAACGTCTGGGCGCTATCGCCAACGACGTGCGCGATGTCTGTCGGCTAACCGATCCTGTCGGCCAGGTCATGGATGGCGCGCAGATGGACTCGGGCCTGAAACTGCAACGCCGCCGTGTTCCGCTCGGCGTTGTGGGTGTTATCTATGAAGCGCGTCCGAACGTGACCATCGACGTAGCCAGCCTATGTCTGAAAACCGGCAACGCGGCGATTCTGCGCGGCGGCAAAGAGACGCATCACACCAATCTGGCGACCGTTAACGTTATTCAGAAAGCGCTTGAAGCGTCTGGACTGCCTGCGGCCGCGGTACAGGCCATTCAAAGCCCCGATCGCGCGCTGGTGGCCGAAATGCTGCGCCTCGACCAATACATCGATATGCTGATCCCTCGTGGTGGCGCGGCGCTGCACAAACTGTGTCGTGAGCAGTCCACCATTCCGGTGATTACCGGCGGCATTGGCGTGTGCCACACCTTTGTGGATGAAAGCGTAGATTTCGACAAGGCGCTCACCGTTATCGAAAGCGCCAAGGTACAGCGCCCAAGCGCCTGCAACAGCCTCGAGACGTTGCTGGTTCACGAGGCCATTGCCAGCCGTTTCCTGCCTGAGCTCAGCCATAAAATGCACATTGCCGGCGTTACGCTGCATGCCAGTGAATCTGCCATGCCGCATTTGAAAAGCGGTCCGGCGACCGTCGTTGCAGTGAAAGAAGAAGACTATAACGACGAGTGGCTGTCGCTTGATCTCAACGTGACGGTGGTTGCCGACCTCGATGCTGCCGTCGCGCATATTCGTCAATACGGCACCGAGCATTCAGATGCCATTCTGACCCGCTCAATCAGCAGCGCAGAGCGCTTTGTGAATGAGGTCGATTCTTCGGCGGTGTATGTTAATGCCAGCACCCGTTTCACCGATGGCGGGCAGTTCGGTCTTGGCGCAGAAGTGGCCGTCAGCACCCAGAAACTTCATGCACGCGGACCTATGGGCCTTGAAGCGTTAACCACCTACAAATGGATTGGCTACGGAGACTCTCTGGTTCGTCCGTGAGATAAGTTTCTGCAAGTCAGCCCAGGTTAAACCGGTGAAGCGCCCGTCGCGACACCGGTTTTTTTATGGCGCAGTGCTTACGCGGCATACCATGAGCTAAAGCGTTTAAGTCGATTATTAAATCATCGCTTAATTAGAAAAAATTTAAATGAATTAGAGATATTTAATAATTCAACCAGATATACAGGGAACATGACATCGTAAAAATGAATGCGAGGGTTATTTAGATCTCGTTAACTTAAAATAATAATAATCAATTAAAATTACTTGCCTGACCTGCTTTTCAGATTTTATGCAGTCTGCTTTTTGGTATCGTCATTGAAAAAATAGACGGAGGCCGTATGCAACAGAACGTTTTATATGGATGTATTATGTCAGGCGAAATAAAACCCTCACGCCATTCACTGTTTTTACGGCCGATCGGGGGCGAACGTCATGTGTGATTTTCCGGTCAGTCTCGATAACGCCGCAGTCACATCGCACTATTTTCTAAGACCTCGACTTTCACTAGGTTACCCCGATTATAACCTTAATAAAAATATAACGAGAATCGATCAAAGTCAGGTATTACCGCAGTCTTATGCCATTCAAGATAAAAGAGCCGGCGAAGAAATGGCTAACCCGGGAAGAATGCATTCAGTACCGACAAGATTGATAAAAAATAGATCGCCTAGAAATCCTACTGAAAATAAAGCTAATTATGCAAGACGATTAAAACTGTTATTTCCGTCAATATCGTTGGTCGAGGCAGCTGAGATTTCAGAAACCCGCGTAAGGAATATTCAGCAATTGCCTGAGTTTAATGAGCTTTCCATCGAAGGGCGATTGGCGAATAACACCATGCCTATGATTGTCGGTGAACGACCTTCAATGTATGCTCGACGTCTCAAAGCAGCCTATCCTGATTTAGATATTAAAGATTTTTGCCATCTCTCCGGAATGAACAAAACCAGTATATTAAATTTACCCGAATTTGCAAAAATCTCTTCTTCGGCGTTAAGAGTTCATCGTAATATGCCTCAACAAGAAGATGAATTGCCAATAGATTATGCGCGTCGAATAAAATTGGCTAATCCAAACTTACGCCCAAGTGATTATAGTGCTATTTCAGGTATATCTATTCCGCGTTTGAGATGTCTTGGGCTATTTAATAAGTACAGTGTTGAGGCGCAATTTTTAAGCCAAAACACGCCAAGATTAAAAAATGAAAAAGCGATAGATTTCGCCCTGCGATTAAAGAAGATATGTCCCTGTTTCACCCTTGAGGAATACTCTTTTTTATCCGGTGAAACAATAACTAATCTTAATAAGCGGGTAGAGTTTGTAACATTGACACCCGAGCTGGAAAAGATAGCTCACTCTGTTCCGCGTCTTGGTGGCGAAAAAAATACGGCCTATGCCCGTCGGCTTAAACATCAATACCCTGATTTGTCATTAGAAGAATGCTTTAAGATAGTAGGGGGGAGACACTATAATTTGCAAAATATGCCTGAGTTTAAAGTTTTGTCGGTGGCAGGAGAGGTTATTTCACAATTTACCTCAAAGAATAATGGTGAAACAAACCATCAATTTGCTTGTCGCCTCAAAGACACTTATCCTCAGTTGGATATTGATGATATTTCTAAATTAGCGAATGTTTCTTCTTCTGGTCTAAAACATAGAGCACGGTTTAAACGGTTATCACCCGCTGCACAGGCCATTATTAGTAAAAGCCCTAAGTTCCCCCAGGAAGAAAGCATTGATTATATACGTCGACTAAGAGTGTCTTATCCTAATATCTCGGTAAATGATTGCTCTGCCTTATCGGGTATTGAGGAGTTTGTTCTGCGTAAGTTGCCCGAATTCACAAGGTTATCTTCAAAAGCTCAAGTAATAAAGGTAACGGAACTTAAAGAAGATAATGAAAGCGAAAGCCACTATGTCAGCCGTATTATAAGAAATCACCCTGACCTTATGCTCAAGGATTACGTAGGAATTACAGGTGTTGATAAAAAAGAGGTAAGGATAATCAATCGAAAAATCAGGCAAATGTCCAGAAAAAGTCGAGAATATGTTAAGGGTAAAGCATCGATGCGCGCGCCGTCACCCAGTTTTGAAAAACAGCTGGAACAGGCTATTCAGGGCGAAATGTACCGCAATGACTGGACAATCGAAGACGTGTTTTCATAAGGCATGAGAAGAGAATAGAGACGTTAACGCAGAACGCCCGCGCTTTACTTCTCTATCCTCAATGTGCCTGACTTAATTGACTGTAAATAATGTCCGATAAACCGGTTACTCTACCGCGATCGGTTTTTCATCTATTTTGGCCGGGTCGCTACCCTGAATGTCTTTCACTCGCTGTTCAACTTTTTGTACGGCGGCAGCATCTTTCAGCAGTGAATAAGTCAGGGTAAATTCGGTACTTTGACCGGGTTGCAGTTGTCTGACGCGGCCCTGTTCTTTTTCGACAGTCACCGGATAAGCATAATTAGTGCCCGGTTCGATTCCGGTAACATAACCCTGTTTAAGCGTGTCGGTGTTTTTCCACATCGTCAGCAAAGGCAGTTGATGCGTATCGAATTCAATGGCGGCACCTTTATCGCCTTTACTGTTAATCACCGCTGCGATGGTTTTACCGCTGCTGTCCGCTTTAGGTTTCAAGTTAAAGACCATCTCGTCGAAATCTTTGGTCGGTGCACCATAGGTTGCCCAATTATCCAGACCTTTCTTCGCATAGTCGTTAAATGGCGAAACAGATTCCAGCGGAGCAATAAAACGCGCATTTTCTTCTAGTATGGGCGTACCAAAATTACTGTGATAAATGATTTGATAATCGTGCGGATAATCGGCCTGATTGGTCAGAACATCATGCACGGTAAATGCGTCACTGCCCGGCACATAACGTAATTCCGTCCAGGTTTCGAGATTGGCTTTCTTGAAAGTATGTTCTTTAATCAGACCACGAATACGAATTTCGTGCGGCGCATTATCATCGACAATGACTTCAACCTTCGAGGCTGGCGTATTGCCTGCTTTGCCGTGCAGCGTGTAGATAACGCCGTCTTTGGTCACAGGGTGGCCGGTCCATTCAAAGCCGCAGCGCACCATCATTTCGTTGAAACCTTCCAGCCAGCCCAACCCGTTGCGGCTTTCCAGATTGATATAGGCGGGGTTCACCACCTCGTTGACCGGTGAATCCCAGCCAAGCCGCACGCCGTGACCCGTAACTCGCAGTAAATCCATCCCTCTTGTCGGACTCAGCATGATGGTCAGCCCATTTTTACTGGTTAGAGTAATGACTTTAGACCCTTCCTGTTTCCCGCCGTGCAAGACTTTCTGCTCAATGCTGAATGCTTCTCCCGATGCTTTCAGCTGCGCACTGTTCACCTGCCAGTTTCCCTTTTCGGTATTGCTGTCAACATCGGTCAGCACCCACGTTTTCGCGGCTACGTGACCACTGATTAACGCCAGAATTAGTCCTGCCAGAATCTGCTTTTTCATCACTCATTCCCTTTTGGCTGAATTGATTTAGCTTGAAACCCTTGCAGCCTACAAAGTTGAGAGATTTAAAAACGTGAGGCGAGTCACCCGTGAGAAAAAGGCGGCAGAGAACTGTTTAAAGCGGGGGATACATCACAATTAAAGATGAGCAGGAAGCGTACGGACACAAAAAATTGTGCGATGGGCAGAGAGAACCGGACCAGTAAGAGGATCGTTTCAGCTCATTTACGCACCCACTCATCCTCTCGATTCATGGAGGTTAGAAATTACCCGCGAGCGCGGGTTGTCAATCAAACACCTTCACGAGCATATTTCGCGGCCTGCTGAAATAATGCGTCGTCAGGCCTGACGCCGGTATAAAGAACAAACTGCTCGACGGCTTGAATGGCAAACACTTCGGAGCCGGTAATCACGGTTTTATTCTGGCTTTTGGCAAATTTCAGCAAAGGTGTTTCGGCCGGAAGCGCCACGACTTCAAAAATAACCTGCGCGTCCCGGATTTGCTGTTCGCTAAAGGAAAGCTTATCGGCATCTGCACCGGCGGCCATGCCAATTGGCGTGGCATTGATAAGCAGATCGGGTTTGATATCATCCAATTCCATGCGCCATTCAAATCCATAGAGATTGGCGAGTTCCGGGCCGGTTTTTTCATTCTTGGCAATGATATAGCCTTGAGTAAAACCGGCATCTTTTAGCGCGCAGGCTACGGCCTTGGCCATACCACCGCTTCCACGCAGTGCAAAGGTAAGAGTCGACGGAACCTTGTACTGCTTCAATAAAGTCGCGATGGCGATATAGTCGGTGTTATAGGCTTTGAGATAGCCGTCGGTATTAACGATGGTATTCACCGAGTTGATGGCCTTCGCCGAGGCATCCAACTCGTCCAGCATGGGAATACATTCTTCTTTAAAAGGCATCGAAATGGCACAGCCCCGAATACCTAATGCCCGTACGCCCGTAATGGCACCGTTGAGATCCTGTGTTGTGAAAGCTTTATAAAGATAATCAAGGTCCAGCGCATTATAGAGATAGTTATGAAAACGGGTGCCAAAATTACTCGGCCTTGCAGCCAATGACATGCACACGGTGGTGTCTTTATTCAAATGGTTGGTCATAAAAATATTCCTACCTTGTCTCGTTCCTTGTTAGAGCGGCGACTTTGAAACTCGATGCTAGACATCGCTCATCGTCATTGCGAATCACTAAATAATGTCCTAAAAAGGTGAGATTAAACACTGCTGCGTTTTGAAAACTGGAGTTCCTCTTTTATGGCTCGTCACCGTCTTTTGCAGCAATACCTGCGATTGCTTGCACTTTTTCCCTCCCGGCATGGCAGCACCACGCTACAGACTTTGGCCGACCATTTGCACTGTACCAAGCGCCATATGCGCAGTTTGCTGGTGCAAATGCAGGCGCGTGAATGGATCCACTGGCAGGCAACGGCGGGGCGGGGGCATCGTTCGCAGCTTACTTTGCTGCGTAATGCACATCAGTTAATGATGGAGAAAGCAGACAAGCTGCTAGATGCGGGCAATTTTGATCAGGCCATTAATTTACTGGGCGATGAAAAACAGCTGGTGACGACCCTTCTGCGCAGTAAACTAGGCTATAACATTCGCGACGATTACCAGTCTTTACGGGTTCCTTATTATCGCACCATGCCCAACCTTTACCCAGGCACGCCCCTGAGACGATCGGAAATTCATCTGGTACGACAAATTTTTAACGGCCTGACGAGAATCAATGAGGCGAGTGGCGGCGTGGAGCAGGATCTGGCGCATCATTGGCGACAAGTGGATGCGCTGAGCTGGCACTTTTACCTGCGACCGGGCGTGCAGTTTCATGACGGCCGTGAATTGACCAGTGAAGACGTAGCGGTTTCACTGAACCGCTGTCGTAAGGCGCCGCTGTTTTCGCATATTAAACGTGTTGAATGCCGTGGCGCGCTCGGCATCGTAGTCGAACTTTCGCAGGCGGACACACAACTTCCTCTTTTATTGTCTCATCCGGCGGCCCTTGTCTTGCCAGCCGACCATGCCTCGCGAGCGAATTTTGCTTCACATCCCGTTGGCACAGGGCCTTATCGGGTCAGTGAAAACAACGATTGGCATCTGCTTTTGAAAGCATTCGATCATTATTTCGGTTTTCGGGCATTGCTCGATGAAGTTGAAGTGCTGATGTGGCCCGATTTGGCCACTTTTTCAAAGACTGAAAATAACGCGCTGGCGCACGCCATGCCCTCACAGTCGGCGGCCTGGCTTAGTTCGAGCATTAGCGATATCGATTATGTTGCCGGTCATGCCGTGAATTTCACCGGCAAACCTTCCGATATGTCGAGTGAGATGTTTCTGGAACGCGGTGGTTATTTCCTGCTGTGCGATAGCCGTTCTCAGCATTGGCAGAAAAAAGCGGCACGCCGCTGGTTACGGGAGAATCTCAACCCTAACTTGTTGATTCAACAATTAATCGAGCCTATTCGTCAGTTTTGGGTGCCCACGGGTAGCCTGCTGCCGTCCTGGTTTCACGGTATGGATGCCGGGGAGATCTTTGCTCCGCAAACTCCTTGTCGAATGACGCTTGCCTATCATGCCCAGCACCCCGAATTCCGTATGCTGGCGTTGGATATGCAGAAAGTTCTTGCCGATAAAGCGATCGTTTTAGACATCAAGGAGCTTGATTATGAGCAGTGGGCCAATGGAACGGCCAACGTCGATCTGTGGCTTGGCACGGTCAACTTTCCGATCCCGGAAGAGTGGAATGTGGGGGCCTGGCTTTTAGACATGCCGTTGCTGAAAGAAAATATTTCCGGCGGTAATAGTGCTGTTTTCGAACGATGGCGACAACAATGGCGTGAGCAATCACTAACTTCCCAGCAACTGGTACAGAATGTCGTGGGGGAGGGCTGGCTGCAACCTCTGTTCCATCATTGGATGCGTCTCAAGGGACCCGAACAGGCGCAAGGTATTCATCTCAACAATTTGGGGTGGTTCGATTTCAAAACAACATGGATGGAGCCAGAGTAAAGCGGGTTTTCGATATCGAGGCTAGAATATCGAGGCTAAAAAGAGTGCCGCTTTCCTCCCGGACTTGCTAGCCTTAATTTTGAAACCGCCTACCCGAATTGACTCTGGAGTGATTATGCAGGAAGAACAGTTTATCAATGCATTGAAAGCGCAGGGGTTTGAAGCCCCCGTGTTGGTAGAACGTGACGCATTTGGAGAGCTTGACTCCCATGCTCATCCCTTTGAAGCCAAGGCGTTGATTCTCGAAGGTGAAATCCGCATTCGAACGGCAGAGGGCGAACGAACCTATCTCGCGGGTGAAATATTCCATTTACAGCCTGACGAGCCACATTCAGAAAGCTTTGGGCCACAGGGCGTTCGCTACCTTTCCGGGCGCAAGGCTTTAAGATGATCCCGCGTGAATTCCACTGGTGCAGTATCGGCGACAGCGCGGTGCAGCGCTCTACGGGTGAGGCGAACTTGCGCTTTCCCTACTGGAGTTTCACGAAAACCATTATTGCGCTCTGCGCCATGAAGCTTGCAGAAAAGGGGATAATCGACCTCGACGAGCCTCTTTGCCAACAGCCTTATTCACTCCGGCACTTGCTGCGGCATACTGCCGGACTCGCGGATTATGGGCAGATTGCCGACTATCATCGCGATGTGGCGTTGAATAATACGCCATGGTCACGAGATAAACTGCTCGCCGCCGTTCGAGCTTCGGGACCGTTGTTTGCGCCCGGAGAGGGCTGGTCTTACTCCAATACTGGTTACATGCTGGCGCGCGAGTCTTTAGAAAGCCTTTCCGGAAAGGGCTTCGACGAACTTGTCGATGAGTTGATAGCCACGCCGCTAGGTTTGAAAAGCCTTGAACTGGCCCGTACTCCGCAACAGTTTGCGGCACTGCATTGGAAAGAGGCAGCGAATTATCACCCCGGCTGGGTTTATCATGGATGTTTGACGGGAACCGCCGAAGAGGCGGCAAAGATACTGCATGGCCTGTTTAACGGAACGCTGATTGGCGAAAAATCGCTGCAACAGATGCTGACGCGCTGTCCGCTGGGAGGGCCGATTCCAGGACGTCCGTGGCGCGAATGTGGTTATGCGCTGGGCCTGATGAGTGGAACCGTCGAGGGGTTGGGCCGTGTCATCGGCCATTCGGGCGCGGGTCCTTTTTGCGTCAACGCGGTCTATCACTTTCCGGACCGCGAAGCGCCTCTGACCGTGGCCTGCTTTACCGACGGTTGCAATGAAGGCGTGGCCGAGTTCTTTGCGACACAACGCGCCGAATCGCGCACTTAAAGCAGTTCATAAAATTGCAGGGAAACGCCCTGCGCGGTGCGTTGACCGGTGCAAATGAAAATAGATTCCGTCATCCAGCGTAGCGACTCGCTGTAAATCTCAAACTTCGGCACCGCTTTGAAATAGATAGCTTCCTGCGGTATCTCGTTGAAAAAAGACATATCTTCGTCAAATAGCCGATCACGCCACTGCGCGGGGATCCGACGGATGCCATTGTTCTCGATATATACGCAGCCCTGATCGGTTTGTACGCCGTAACGTGCTGATAAATGGCAGGTTCCATCCGGCAAAATTATCTGGCTGTCGATACCGCCGGGTAAAACCGTTCCCGTAATTTTCCCGCTGACCTTACCTTCCAGAATGGAAATCAGCTGGCGTTTACCGCCTTCTGCTGTCGCGTTAACCATTACCGGTTTGTCGACCTCTATCTCGATTGAAAAACTGTATTTAAGCTCTGGCTGCATTTTTCCTCCGCATTTGAGCGATTTATAGCTGTTTGCGGGCAGAAACCGGTCTAGTTTGTACCCGCTGGCAGGGAGGTGGTTCCCTGCAAAAAAATCATAAATTTCAAGGAAAGAAGAGATGAACTATAACATCGCAGAACGTTTGCGTAACACCCTGAGTAATATGGGGTATCCAGTCGATGCAAATCAGTTTGATGCTCATTCCACCATTGAAATCAGCTTTACCAATATTCCCAGCCTGTTTTTTTCCGTCATTGACGATCGCCTATGGTTATGGAGCGCCCTGACCTGGATGGACAGCTCGACGTTCAGCTCATGGGGTGCCGAACTGTGGGAGGAGTTGCAGGAAGCGCTGTGCTGGGTTGTCACCGGCCAGCCCGTTCTGGGTTTGGGAAGTGAAGGCTACGAGCTCAAGGCGCTGGTTGATGACCTCTGTTTCGACGAAGAATCGAGACTGGAGGAGTTGCTGGAAGGCTTCTATGTACTCTGTTTAAGATTGAACGAACGTTTCAGTCAATCAAGGTAACAAGCAGCCTGTCCGGAACGTTATCTTGAACCTATTCTATGAGTTAATTTGATGGGCGTCACGATATCAATATTTCATAGATCATTTAAATGGCTTGTTTGTTTCATTATGTGCAAAGTATATCTCATGCAGCAGTTAAAAACTGATGAGGTTGACCATGTACGCGATTGCCAATGCGCCCTGTAGCTGGGGCGTTGACGACCCTAAAAATCCCTACCTTCCTCCTTTCGAGAAAGTCTTGCAGGAGGCCCGACAGGCTGGCTATTCGAGTCTGGAGCTAGGCCCTTGGGGTTTTTTGCCCCAGGATCCACAAACCTTGACGCAGGCATTGGAGAAACATGCGCTGTCATTGGTTGCAGGCACGCTGTTCGACGATTTGGTTTCAGAAACCAATTTCCCGAAGATGGTCGAACTGACCCATAAAGTCTGCCATGTGCTGCGTCATACGCGCATTGCCCGCGGCCTTGGCACCTTTGCACCGCCTTATCTCGTCATTATCGATTTCGGTAATCCCGACCGCGCAAAGTTCGCCGGACAACCGGATAAAGCGCCTCGACTGGGTGCCGAAGACTGGCAACGTCTAGTCAGTCATATTCGCGAAATCTCGCGGATTGCGACGCAGGAATATCAGGTGCGCCCCGTCATACATCCTCACGCGGGCGGCTATATTGAATTTGGCGATGAAATAGAACGCATTGCGGCCGCGATCCCTTCCCGGGAAGCGGGCCTCTGTCTGGACACCGGACACCTCTATTATGCCGGTCTGTCGCCCGAAAAATGGATTGAGCGCTATATTGACCGTCTGGACTATCTTCATTTCAAAGATGTAAACAAGACAGTTTTTCAGCAGGTTATTGCACAAGGTACCGACTTTTTCACCGCCTGCGCGCAGGGCGTGATGTGTCCGTTAGGGCAGGGCGACATCGACTACGCAGCGGTAAAAGCCATGCTGGACAGCTACCACTGGCAGGGCTGGATAACCATCGAACAGGAACGTGACCCTCGTGACGTCGCGGGCAGTCTAGCCGATGTTACGGCGAGTCTATCTTATTTAAAGCATATGGGTTTTTAGGGAGAGATCATGAAAAAAGCATTCCACGGTGTTTCCGTCTGGTACAGCAATGCAGTGACACAGTTGCGTATCGCCAGCGAAACGGGCTTCGATGCCCTGGAAATTTTGCCCGAACATTTGTTTCGTTACGTCGAAAACGGCGGTTCACTTGAAAAGTTTCTGGCACTGACGGAACAGCACGGCGTTGAGATAAGTTGCATCAATGCGCTAAAACGCATCGGCCGCCATCAGCCCGAAGAGCGCGCCGAGATGCTCAAGGAAGCACATAAAATCTGCCACGCTGCGCAGGTTCTGAAATGCCCGGTGGTGCAAATCATGGCGCTGAATGAACTGGATCATCTGAGTGAAGACGCGCGCAACGAGATTCTGGTGCGCAATATTGCCGACATCGCCGATATTGCCAAAGAGTACGGAATCAAACTGCAAATCGAAGTCGTAGCCTTCACTCGCTTCAACAGCTTGAGCCAGGGACTGGAAGTCATTAAACGCTTAGGGCGCGACAATGTGGGGCTGGTTATCGACTTCTGGCATCTACACGCGGGCGGCAATACCCAGCCTGAAGAAGTGGCCCGTATGGACGTCAATCTCATTTACGGCATCCATTTCTGTGACGGGCGTGCCGCACGTCCGGGTGAAGCATGGGACGAATGGGTTCAGCGCGATTATCAACCGGGGGAAGGGGATGTAGACATCGCGGCCTGGATTGATGCCGTGCGCGCCACCGGTTATGACGGCGTCTGGTGTCCCGAACAGTTAAGCCCAACGCATTGGGAAGACGACCTGTGGCAGATAGGCAAAGACAACTTCGAAAGCCTGACCGCCTGGACAAGCCGCTAATACGCTCGACGGGTATTCTGTTCATGATAACGGCGTGAAGAGATGACTCTGCGGCTGAAAACGGCCGCTGTAGAACAAGGATGTTCTTAAAATGGGATCCTGCTCGGAGTCTGCGAATGAAATATTTTGTTCATTTTGTTAGACTGAAGCATTCAACATGATGTTTTTAAAAGGGCCACTTCCGTGTCAAAACATACAACTCAATTGTCTATTTTACAGGAAGACATCCGCACCCGTTATGACAGCCTTAGCAAGCGTCTGAAGCAGGTGGCACGCTATATCCTTGATAATAGCAACAGCGTGGCATTTGATACGGTTGCGTCCATTGCCCAGCGTGCCGATGTTCCCCCCTCAACCCTGATTCGTTTTGCCAGCGCGTTTGGCTTCAGCGGTTTCAATGAAATGAAACAGGTATTTCGTCAGCAGCTGATGGAAGAGACGGTCAGTTATACGGAACGTGCACGTTTATTTCGAAAGTCTTCTGCCGACGACGGCATTGCCGCGCCGGAAAAACCCGACGAAGTGCTGAATATGTTCTCGATGGTCAATGCGCAGGCATTGCAGCAGTTGCCTACGCACATCACCGCCGAGCAATTGGACGATGCCATCGCCATGCTGTCACGGGCCGACAATATCTATATCATCGGCTTGCGCCGTTCGTTCAGTGTCGCAAGCTATTTGACCTATGCACTGCGTCATCTTGAACGCCGCGCTTTCCTGATAGATGGTTTAGGCGGCATGTTCTCGGAACAACTCAGCATGGTCAGCCCCAATGATGTGGTTATCGCCATCAGTTATTCTCCCTATGCCGCAGAAGCCATGGAGCTGGTCCAGCTTGGCGCTCGCCGAGGTGCGCGGCAGATTGTAATAACCGACAGCCAGGTCAGCCCGCTTGCGGCTTTCAGTGATGTCTGTTTTGTCGTGCGGGAAGCGCAACTCGACGGGTTCCGTTCTCAGGTCGCCTCAATGTGTCTGGCACAAACCCTCGCGGTTTCACTCGCTCTCAATAGCGCCGGTTAACTGCGGGACGGGGTAGATTAAAGACTGGCATGTTGCTGCTTAAAGACAAGGTCTGAATGCCGGAATAACGGTTCGAATGCCTGACCTTCAAAGGCGATAGCGTCTATCGCCTTTATAAATTTCATTGTGTCTACACCGTCGCTTCCTGTTTCACTCTACACGCTAAACGCTTTTGAAAAGCGCGCGATCGCGATATCGGAATCACCCTCTGCCCACGCCTCCATCCCCACCACGCCACGATAACCTGTGTCATACAGGGCTTTGGCGACGGCGGGGTAATTTATTTCTCCGGTGCCGGGTTCTTTGCGGCCAGGAACGTCGGCGACCTGAATTTCGCCGATGTAAGGCGCTGAGCGGCGAATAATTTCAATCAGATTCCCTTCGCCGATCTGGGCATGATAGAGATCCAGATTCATCTTCAGCCACGGGCTGTTGACCTTTGAAATCAGCGCCAACGTATCGCTGGCTTTGGCAAACGGCGTGCCGGGGTGATCGACAAGGGTATTCAGATTCTCCAGCAGAAATACTTTCTGATAACGTTCGCCGAGTCTAGCAATCGCGCACAGTGTGTCGTAAGCCTTTATCCACATTGCACCTGTAACTTCGCTTACGGGCGCAATAGGCAATCCGCGGCCGTCGAGTCCGGTACCGTGCAGGTTAAGACAGGGGCAGTTCAGGCGCTGGGCAATCTCGATGGAGATTTCGGCCGTTTCCAGCAGTTTCTCAATCTCGTCGTCGTCGAGCAGATTACCGCTGATATAGCCGGTCATGGAGGTAAAGTGCGCGCCTGTTGCGGCCAGCGCATCGATATCTTTTTGCGTCCAGTCCCAGATTTCAACGGCGTATCCGGCGGCATGAATACGCTTCACACGTTCGATAAAGGGTAAATCCAGAAAGACCATTTCGGCGCAGACGGCCAGTTGGAAAGGCGATGAAGAGGATGTAAACATCACGAACTCCCTAAAAAAATTTCTAAAAAAGCAGCCCGGAGGCTGCCTTGAAATTTAGCGCGAGAACGGCGAGTCGAGGGCTAGTCCTTGTTGCGCGGATAGTCCGGCGAATTGACCCAGGCGTGATCTTTCTCCCAGGTGAATTGCCATTTGCGCTCTGGACCGGCCATCACGTTCAGATAGTAGTTATCGTATCCGGCAATGGTAGCGACCGGATGATAACCGCGTGGAACCTGCACGACATCGCGGTCGTAAGGCGCCATGCACTCGTCAAGAGAACGATCGTCGGTATAGACCCGATGCAGGGCGAAACCCTGGGGAGGATCGAAACGGTGATAGTAGGTCTCTTCGAGGTAGGTTTCCTTGCCCTCGACCGGCGTGTCGTGCTTGTGGCTCGGGTAGGAACTGCTATCGCCCTCGTCGGTATACACCTCGACGACCAGCAAGCTGTCGGCAGGTTGGTCATCCGGCAGAATGTTATGCACCAGACGGCGGTTGCGACCTTTACCCCGAAGCTCGACGCCGACGTCCTTCGGCGCAATCAGACGTACAGGCAGCGAGCCAAAGCCCGGTGCGCTGCATACCGCCAGTTCGAGAGCCGTCTCGGCTTTGACTTTCGAAATCGTATTGTGCGGCACGTATACCGACCATGCTGGTATGCGTTCGAAAGGACTCATTCTCTCGCCGATATTTTCGAAAGTCTCTGCTGGCGTCACCACGCTTGCCCGACCTGATACCAGCACCAGGCAGCGCTCTTTGTCATCGGCGGGCAGATCCAGCGTCTGCCCCTCTTCCAGTTGATAAACGTCGAAACCAACGTACTTCCAGCCCGCACTTTCCGGCGTGACATGCTGGATACGGCCGTCTTTCGACGGGGCGTATTTACTGAGCAAGCGGGACATATTTCTCTCCTTGTTTTGAAAATCTTAACCTAACGTTGGCATGCTGAACTCGGCAACGGTGTGTTGTCCGGTCGGCCAGCGGGTGGTCACGGTTTTCATACGAGTATAGAAGCGAACGCCGTCGGGACCATGCACGTTCAGCGCGCCGAACACGGAGCGTTTCCAGCCACCAAACGAGTGGAAGGCAACCGGCACAGGAACCGGGATATTTACGCCCACCATACCGGCTTCCACGTTCTGCACGAATTCGCGCGCGTAGTGACCATTGGTGGTAAAGATAGCGCTGCCGTTACCGAATTCATGGCCATTCACCGTTGCCAGTGCCGATTCGAAATCCTTCTCGCGCACAATGCCCAGGACCGGCCCGAAGATCTCTTCACGGTAGATTTTCATATTGGTAGTCACGTTATCGAATAGCGTGCCGCCCACATAGAAACCTTCTGGGTGACCTTCCACTTTATGGTTGCGGCCATCGATAACCAGTTTTGCACCCTCAGACACGCCGTGGTCGATATAGCCGAGCACTTTGGTCTGATGCGCCTTGGAAATTACCGGCCCCATTTCGTTCTCTTCCTTGCCACGCAGATTGCCCGGACCGATGCGCAGGGCATTGACCAGCGGCGTCAGTTTGGCAATCAGTTTGTCCGCCGTGTCGTCACCGACCGCGACCACGATAGGCAGCGCCATGCAGCGTTCACCGGCCGAACCGAAAGCTCCGCCCATAATCGCCTGTACGGTGGCGTCGAGATCGGCATCCGGCATGACAATGGCATGGTTTTTCGCGGCGCCGAAGGCCTGCACGCGTTTGCCGTGCGCACTGGCGGTGGCATAGATATGCTGGGCAACAGACGAGGAGCCGACAAAGCTTACCGCCTGAATACGTTCATCGGTGGTGAGCAGGCTGGCGGCGTCGTTGCCACAGTGAACCACGTTGAATACGCCATCCGGCAAACCGGCTTCTTTCAGCAATTCGGCCAGACGCAGGGAGGCAGAAGGTGCCGGAGCAGGTGGTTTCAGAATAAAGGTGTTACCGCAGGCGAGGGCGAGCGGGAACATCCACATCGGCACCATCGCGGGGAAGTTGAACGGGGTAATGCCCGCCACGACGCCCAGCGGCTGCATCACGGAGAAGCTGTCAACGCCTGTACCCACATTATTGGAGTATTCGCCCTTTTGCAGATGCGGAATACCGCAGGCAAATTCGACCACTTCCAGACCACGGGTCAGCTCGCCCAGTGCGTCGGAAAAGACTTTACCGTGCTCACTGACGATCAGTTCAGCCAGTTCGTCACGGTTTTTCTCGATAAGCGCCTTGAACTCGAAAAGGATGCGCGCACGACGCAGTGGCGGGGTTTTCGACCAGGCCGGGAAGGCGTTGTGTGCGTGTTCGATGGCCTGCAACACTTCCTGTTCGGAGCTTTGTGTGACCTGGCGGATAACCTGACCGGTGGCCGGATTGGTGACGGGCAACGTCTCTTTGCTGCTGCTGACGATGCGTTGGCCATTAATGAAATTCGCGATTGTTTCCATCTTCTACCTTACCTCAGGACCGTAATGAGTTTCTGGACCCCATAGGGGCCACCCGACAGTTTTAAACATATTACTTTGAACTAAATGTTTCAAATTAAATTTAATGGAATTTATTTTTCTGTGATCCGTAGCTTGCTTTTCGGAAATACACGAGGAAGGTTATGGCTATTTTAAAGTTTGATTATTAGCTACTTTATTGATTTAAATCCTTTATTTTTCTTATGAAAGTTATCCGCTTTGCGTCGGGATTTCGCAAGAGAGCACCAGGCGTTTTATGATCCAGATAACATTATTTATTTCAAAAAAACGGTATAAAAAGTTCATTAATGATTTAATTTGGAAAGCTGAGCCGTCTTACGTAGAGGATTTGAACCATGTCATATAGCGCGTCGTCCGAATCGAGCATCAAGGTGGGCATTATCGGGTACGGTTTTTCCGGCAAGAACATTCATTCACGTTTATTGGCCGCGACACCGGGTCTGGAAGTGAAAACGGTGTGTGATAAGCATGCTTCTCTTCAGGAAGGCTCTCCCTTTACGCGAGTAGATAACGTCGATGCGGTGTTTGACGATCCCGATATTGAGCTGGTGGTGATAGCAACGCCCAATCTGACACACTTTCCCCTGGCAAAAGCCGCCTTGCTGGCCGGTAAAAACGTGGTGGTCGACAAGCCGTTTACCGTCACAGTTGCCGAGGCCGAAGAGTTGGCGGCGCTGGCGATTCGGCAGCAGCGTATATTGTGTCCTTTCCAGAACCGGCGTTATGACAACAATTTCCTGACCGTACGCAAGCTGCTGGAAGAGAAGGCTCTGGGCGAGGTGCGTTATTTCGAGTCCAGCTACACCCTGTTTCAACCCGGCGTCAACGCGGGTTGGCGAGAGAAGAAGACTCAAGGGTCGGGCGTATGGTTTGATTTGGGCGCTCACCTCATCGACCAGATGGTGCAGCTCTTTGGTGAGCCGCAACAGAGTGTCGTCACCTTTGACACCCAGCGTGAGGGCGCCAGCAGTCCGGACTTTTTCCACGGCACTTTCGTGTATCCGTCACTGCGTGTGGTGCTGCACGGCACCTTGCTTAGCGCCTGGGAGCCACCGCGTTTTCGCATTAACGGCACCGAAGGCAGCTTTGTGAAATACGGTCAGGATCCGCAGGAAGCGGCATTGGTTGCCGGTATTGAGCCGGGCAGTCCGGGATGGGGTCATGACGAACTGCCGGGCACGCTTTATCGTCGTGAAGGCGATAAGGTCATTGAAACGACCTATCACGGCGTTGACGGTAACTATCCGGCGTTTTATCTGCAATTGCGGGATGCACTGCGCGGTATAGTAGAGCCACCCGTCAAGGTCGAGCAAGCGCTGACCACCATGCGGATTATTGAAAATACGCCGCGACTGTAAAAGAGCGGCGAGCCAATCTGATTTTTATCTGATTTATTCCTGATTTTTTTCTGATTATTAAGAACTGACCGGCGCTAAAGGCACCGGTTTTTTTATGGCCGTCGCCGACCCAGCCCTAACTTCACCAGCAGCATGCCGAGAAACGCGCAGCCGGCCGCCAATATAAAGACGCTGCGATATCCGGCATGGCTCGACAATATGCCCGCAAGCGGACCCGTCAGGCCGTAGGCGAGATCCTGAAAAGCCGAATAGCCGCCCAACGCGGTGCCTCGGGCCTCGGCAGGCACACGCCGCACCACTTCGACCCCGAGCGAGGGGAAGATAAGCGAGCAGCCACAACCGGTAAGTGCCGCGCCGGCCAATGCCATCAACGGATGAGTGGCCAGACATATCAGTACCAGTCCCGCACATTCAACCAGCAGGGAATATTGTGCCACCCTGATACCGCCGAGTTTGTCGGGAAGATGACCCAGAACCATCCGCACGGCGATAAAGGCGCAGCCAAAGGCCGTGAGGGCGAATCCGGCATAGGACCAGCCAAACTGATTGAAATACAGTGTGATAAATACACTCAGCACCGAAAAGCCAATGCCCTGCAACATCAATCCCAGTCCCGGCCGCCAGATGCTGGCCCAGATAGTGCCGAGCGGCTGACGTTTACCGCCGTGAGCGGCCACCGCCGGCACGCCACGGTCGACCAGCAGCGCAATCAGCGGCAGCATGAGCATCAGCGCGGCGGTGGTCGCCATGCCCTCGGCGTGATACAGCGCCAGACCCAGCGGCGCACCGGCCGCCATCGCGCCGTAGGTCGCCATGCCGTTCCACGACATCACCTTGCCTGCCAACCCGTCTCCGGCCAGACCCATGCCCCAGGTCAGATTCCCGGTCAGCAGCAGACTCTCTCCTATGCCGAGCAGAATGCGACCCACAATCAGCAGCGCAAAAGCCAGTTCGACGGAAGGCTGCGGCATCAACGCGGCGGCAAGGGTGGCAACGCCTGACGCGGCACAGCTTGCCATGCCCATAAATGCGGTGCGACGGGCACCATGGTTATCGGCCAGCCGTCCGGCGGTACTGCGGGTGATAAGCGTGACAATAAACTGGGTGCCGATGGCAATCCCGACCATCACGTCACTCAGCCCCAGCTGCTGGTGGACATACAGGGGAAGAATGCCGAGCGGTAACCCGATGGAAAGATAGGCGATAAACATTGCCATGCTGATACGT
>Ga0308159_1002199_pt1 | contig 23459 bp, 23 predicted proteins | sample PhyCR1_FD_201040 | JGI IMG/M metagenome (GOLD analysis project Ga0308159, IMG submission 201040) | Phyllosphere microbial communities from UC Gill Tract Community Farm, Albany, California, United States - DLSLC.R1 | ecosystem: Host-associated > Plants > Phyllosphere > Unclassified | place: USA... | reverse complement strand
ACCGCATGGTCGTGGCCGAGGAAGGCTTCCCGGTCTGCTCGATCGCCTCGGAAATCATCGCGATCTGCATGGAAGACGGCTTCGACAACCTCGACGCGCCGGTCGTGCGCGTGTGCAACGAGGACGTACCGCTGCCTTATGCCGCGAACCTCGAAAAGCTGGCGATTATCGACGCCGACCGCATCGTCGGGGCGGTGAAGAAGGTCACCTACAAGTAATCTCGCGGCCCTTCGGGGCTTGGGATGATGCGCGGGCGGCGGTGTTTCGGCACCGTCGCCCGTGTCGCGTTTGGGGTTTCGCCTCGCTCCGGCACCGACTAGGGAAACCGGGTGACCGACTCCCCAACTCCCACGATTTCCGCCTCCAACGAGGATATCCTCTTGCAGTCGCTGCCCACCGTATCGCGCCTGGCGCTGGTCTATGCGCCCAAGTCCGCGCGTGAGCAGACGCTGGCGCTACTGGCGCTCGATGCGCGCCTTGCCCATCTGCTACGGCATTCGCGCGAGCCGATGATGGCGCAGCTGCGTCTGGCATGGTGGCGCGAATCCCTCGGTCAGTCCGCCGAGCAGTGGCCCCAAGGCGAACCGCTGCTGGCGCTGCTGAAAAGCTGGAACGGGCATCATGGCGGTCTCGTAGCGCTGGTCGATGGCTGGGAAGCCATGACCGGGCCCGCGCCGCTTTCAGCCGAAGCGCTCGAGACCATGGCGCAGGGCAGGGGCGAGGCGTTCGCCGCGCTGGCCGACGCTCTCGGCCGGAGCCAGGAGCGCGAGGCCGCGCTGAAGTTGGGCCGCGCCTGGGCACTCAACGATCTGGCGATGCGGCTCGGCCATGCCAGCGAGCGTGAGACCGCGCGCGAACTTGCACGGGCGAGCAGCGGAGCGCGCGTGTCCCGTCCGCTGCGGCCGCTGATGGTGCTTCATGGTCTGGCTGCGCGGCGTCTCGCCAAGGGTGACGAATCCGGCGCGACGTCGCCCGCTGCCATGCTCAAGGCGATGCGACTAGGCTTGCTGGGCTTCTGATTGCAGTGTTGTAATTTCCGCTGGAGCGGGGGGTGGTTCTAGGATCGCGGGGTCATGGATACCGCGCAATGAATCGCTTCCTGCTTGGCGGCCTCGCCGTCTTCCTGCTTCTGGGTATCGGCCTGTTCTGGTGGCAGGGCCACGCCGAGGTGGAGGCCGCCGCCCCGCCGGCGGCACCGATGGCGACCGAACCGGCTGCGCTCCCCAGTGCCGATGTCGGCGACATGGTAGGGCCGGATTTGCCCGAATCCACGGAGTTGAGCCGCGAACAGCGCCGCTTCGGGCGTTACGACCGGGACCGCGACGGCAGGATTTCACGCAATGAGATGCTATCGACGCGTTCGGACATTTTTCGCAAGCTCGACAAGGACGGCAACAACCTGCTGACCTTCGAGGAATGGGCCGTGGCCACCGTCGACAAGTTCGATGGGGCGGACGCGGATCGCGACGGCTATCTCACACCTGCGGAGTTCCGCAAGACGGCGCCGCCGCCCAAACCCAAGGCGAAGTGTTCGTGTTGATTTTTGCGGTCGGGTGGTGCCCACCCCGCTGCGACTAACTCGCTACGCTCGCAAGTCTCGCTGCCCCTCCCGTCAACGGGAGGGGGTAAGCGCAGGCATCTCATTCCCCTCCCGCTTGCGGGAGGGGGCAGGGGTGGGCCGCACCAGCGTCAGACCGCCATGCTCTCCAGCCACGGCACGATTTCGGCCTTGGCGCGCTCGGTGTAGGCTTCCTTGCGCTGTTTCTTCTTCACGTCGTGCAGCGGCGGGAACAGGCCGAAGTTGACGTTCATCGGCTGATAGGTCTCGGCCTCGGCATCGCCGGTGATATGCGAGAGTAGGGCGCCCATCGCCGTCGTGCGCGGCGGGGCCTGCCATTCGCGGCCCGCCAGTTCAGCCGAGGCCATCAGGCCCGCCATCAGGCCGACGGCGGCGCTTTCCACATAGCCCTCGCAGCCGGTGATCTGCCCGGCGAAGCGCACGTTCGGCGCGGTCTTCAGGCGCAGGGTGCGGTCCAGCAGCACCGGCGAATTGAGGAAGGTGTTGCGATGCAGGCCGCCGAGCCGGGCGAACTCGGCGTTTTCGAGGCCGGGGATGGTGCGGAACAGGCGCACCTGCTCGGCGTGCTTGAGCTTGGTCTGGAAGCCGACCATGTTCCAGATCGTGCCGAGGTTGTTGTCCTGCCGCAGCTGCACCACCGCATAGGCCCAGCGGCCGTTGGGATGCTCGGGCGTGGCCCAGTGCGGGTTGTCGAGGCCGACCGGCTTCATCGGACCGAAGCGCAGCGTGTCGATGCCGCGTTCGGCCATGACCTCGATCGGCATGCAGCCGTCGAAGTAGGGAGTGTTAGCCTCCCACTCCTTGAACGCGGTCTTCTCTCCGGCGACCAGCCCGGCGTGGAAGGCCAGGTACTGCTCCTTGGTCATCGGGCAGTTGATGTAGTCCTTGGTCTCGCCCTTGTCCCAGCGCGAGGCCATCCAGCACACGTCCATGTCGATGGTGTCGCGGTAGACGATGGGGGCGATGGCGTCGAAGAACGCGAGGCTCTCGGAGCCGGTCGCCTTGCCGATCGAGCCGGCCAGCGCTTCGGCGGTCAGCGGGCCGGTGGCGACGATCACCGGCGCATCGGCGGGCAGGGCGTCGATGCGTTCGCGCACGATCTCGACGTTTGGCAGGGCGGCGAGGCGCGCCTCGACTTCGGCGGAGAAGATCTCGCGGTCCACAGCCAGCGCCGATCCGGCGGGCACTTCGGCCTTTGCGGCGGCGCCCATGATGAGCGAATCGCACTGGCGCATCTCGTGGTGGAGCAGGCCGACGGCGTTCTTCTCGTGGTCGTCGGAGCGGAACGAATTCGAGCAGACCAGTTCGGCGAGGCCGTCGCCCTGATGGGCCGGGCTGCGTTCCCCGGTCCCGCGCATTTCCGAAAGGCGCACCTTGAAGCCCCGGCGGCCGAGCTGCCATGCGGCTTCGCTGCCGGCGAGGCCGCCGCCGATGATGTGGATCTGATGGGTCATGCTGGCCGCCTAGACCCTATCGCAGCGATGGAAAAGCCCTGCGGCATCTGTCATGGCAATGCGGCAACCCCAGGAGGATGAATGCCGCACCGCGCCCTGATCGAACGCCGTCCCTGGCTGCTGGCGAGCATCGTCCTCGCCGTGGCATGGGTATGGCTGCGCGGCAGCACCTTGCCGGGAATCTACCTGATCGTGCTGAAGGGCGCGCCGCTGGGCTTGCTGGCGGTCTATGCGGTGCTGCGGCATCGGGGGAACGACACGCGCTCGCTGGCGGGAATGCTGGCGCTTGAGGCGGTCGGCTCGGCGCTGTGGTATGATGTCCCGGTGATCGGGCTGAACGCGATCCTGATCGCCTTCCTGATCGGGCTGTCGCTGTTCCTGATGCACCGCCGTGCGGTGATGGACGGCGGGCGCAAGGTGGCGGCGCTGGCCCTGACGCTGGGTACGCCGCTGCTGTGCTTCTTCGCGGCGGACCGGGCGGGCGTGGGTGTGCCGTTATTCCTGGGCCTCGCGCTTGGCGGCATGGCGGCTTCGGCGTGGATCAGCACGTTCGCGCGCTCGCGCGTGGGTCTGGGCGCGGCGCTGATCGTGGCGGGGGTGGTGTTGGAGATCGCGGCCTCGGGCGGCAGCGCGCTGCTGGCAATGGTGGCCTGGCCGCTGTTCTATATCGGCAACCTGGTGCTGGCGACCGGGGTGACCGGCGAACTGCGCATGCGTGAGGAGCGGTTCTGAGCGGCGGCTACAGGAGAAGTTGGGGCGGCGGGTTTACGCCGTCATCCCTGCTCCCTGAATGATGATGTCACTTTGACGGGGGTGTGCGTGCAGTTAGCGCACGCGGAAACGCCCGCTGGCGAGTGCGGGCCATTACGCCGGGGAAATCAACGCGAATACCGAGAACATCGGGTCGGCGTCGGGAGCGTCCAAGCTGGGACGCAGGGTTTTGTTTTCCGTGAAGCTCTGGCGAGCGGCCGGGTAACTCACGGTGCAGCCCGGCTCGACCTGTATTCCATCGGACTTGTCCCATGTGGCCGTCGTTAGGGTTCGCGTCGTTATCGGCCGAAGGCTATCCGGGATGGCCGTCCCAAGTCCTGCCGTGTGTCGCAGGATCGTATGGACGGCGTTTCCGGTAGCGCAGAGACAGTCCGGGTCTTCGATGGACGCGTGGTTTGCGTGATCACGGCTTGAAACCGCATCCCGGCCCACGACGCCGACCCGATACACCTCTCCGGCGTGATCATCGCCGGATCGGATGCTGGGCCATATAACCTATTTGGTGATAAATGTCAAGATCGAAGGAGCCCGCCCGTCATCCCGGCGAAGGCCGGGATCGCTGGCCGTAAAAGCCCACCTCTCGCGAGAACGTCCTGACGCGCGCTATCGCCTCAAGAACTGCCAGCGATCCCGGCCTTCGCCGGGATGACGGATCGGCCGTGATGGCAGATCGGGTGCGATGATGATCAGCGTGGAAGCTGCAGCGCTCCGCCCGCATCGCGCTCGACCGGGCCGTGCACGACCACCGCTGACAACGGCAAGTCTGCATAGATGTGCGGGAACAGCGCGCCGCCGCGCGAGACTTCCCACTTCACGGTGTCGCCCAGCGCGGTCAGATCCACGGCGGCGATGTGCAGGTCGTCCTGTCCGGCGAAGTGCTTGTCCAGCGTGCCCTGCGCCTGATCGGCAGTGGACATATGGATGTAACCGTCGGCCAGATCGACTGGCGCCCCGGCAAAGGTCCCGTCGGCGAGCAGCCGTGCAAGCTGCTCGCCGGTCAGGATTTTATATGCGACCGTATCCCTCACGCTTCGGCTTCCGGAGCCTCCGGCGCGGCCTCGTCGGCTACCGGGGTCTCGACTTCCGGTTCTTCGTCCAGCCGGACCGCGCTGACGACGTGCTCGTTTGCGGAGACGGTGAACAGGCGCACGCCCGCCGAACCGCGACCGATGACGCGCAGCGAATCGAGCGGCAGGCGGATCAGCTTGGCCTGGTCGGTCACCAGCATCAGCTGCTGGGCGCGGGTGGCCGGGAAGCTGGCGACGACAAGGCCGTTTCGGCCTATGTTGTCGATATTGGTGATGCCCTGGCCGCCGCGACCGGTGCGGCGGTACTCGTAGGCCGAGGACAGCTTGCCGTAGCCATTGGCGCAGACCGTCAGGATGAACTGCTCGCGTTCTTCCAGTTCGGCCATGCGCTCTGCGGACAAGGTGGACTCGCCCTCCTTGTCGCCCTTCCACGGGGCGAAGCGCAAATACTGCTCGCGGTCCTCGGCATCGGTGCCGACGCGGTGGAGGATCGAGAGCGAGATGACCTCGTCGTCGCCCTTGAGGCTCATGCCGCGCACGCCGGTGGACGTGCGGCTCGTGAATTCGCGCACGTCGTCGCCGGGGAAGCGGATCGCCTTGCCCTGGCGGGTGGCGAGCAGCACGTCGTCGCTGGCTTCCAGCAATGCCACACCGATCAGGCGATCGTCGCTGCCTTCGTCGAAACGCATCGCGAACTTGCCGTTGCTGGGGATGTTCGCGAAGGAATCCATGGAGTTGCGGCGCACGTTGCCCTTGGCGGTGGCGAACACCACCGACAGCGCGCTCCACTCCGTCTCATCCTCGGGCAGGGCGAGCACGGTCTGGATCGTCTCGTCCTTGTCGAGTGCGGGCAGGAGGTTGACGATCGGGCGGCCGCGCGTGGTCGGGCCGCCTTCGGGCAGCTTGTAGACCTTGAGGCGGTAGACCTTGCCTGCGGTGGAGAAGAACAGCACCGGGTTGTGGGTGGAGGTGACGAACATCGTCGTCACCGCATCCTCGTCCTTCGTGGCCATGCCGGCGCGGCCCTTGCCGCCGCGGTTCTGGGCGCGGAAGGCGGAGAGGGCGGTGCGCTTGATATAGCCGTCCATGGTCACGGTGACGACCATGTCCTCGCGCTCGATCAGGTCTTCGTCGTCGATCCCGTCGAAGGCGGCGGTGATCTCGGACAGGCGCGGGGTGGCATAGGCGTCGCGCACGGCCTGCAGTTCCTCGCGCATGACGGCGTAGAGCTTCACGCGGTCGGCGAGGATGGCGAGGAATTCCTCGATGGCGATCGCGAGCTGCTTGAGTTCGTCGCCGATCTCGTCGCGGCCCAGCGCGGTCAGGCGGTGCAGGCGCAGGTCGAGGATCGCCTTCACCTGTACTTCGGACAGGCGGTAGATGCCGTCGGCGGCTTCGGCCTCGGGCTCGATCGCCTCGACCAGACGGATGTACTGCGCGATGTCGCCGATCGGCCATTCCTTGGCGAGCAGCTTGGCGCGGGCGTCGGCCGGATTGGAGGCGCCGCGGATGATCTTCACCACCTCGTCCATGTTGGACACGGCGACGACGAGGCCGAGCAAGATGTGTGCCCGGTCGCGCGCCTTGTTCAGTTCGAACTTGGTGCGGCGGGTGATGACCTGCTCGCGGAACTGGATGAACGCCTGCAGGATGTCGCGCAGGGCCATGATCTCGGGGCGGCCACCGCGGATCGCCAGCATGTTCGCGGCGAAGTTCGACTGTGCCGGGGTGCTGCGCCACAGCTGGTTGAGCACGACTTCGGGCGAGGCGTCGCGCTTGAGGTCGATGACCACGCGCACGCCTTCGCGGTTGGATTCGTCGCGGATGTCGGAGACGCCCTCGATCCGCTTGTCCTTGGCGGCCTCGGCGATCTTCTCGACCAGATTGGACTTGCCGACCTGGTAGGGGATCGAGGTGAGGACGATCGAGCGCGAATCCTTGCGGCTGCCGCGCCCTTCCTCGACATGGCTGCGGCAGCGCTGGATGATCGAGCCGCGCCCGGTGGTGGCTGCGAGCCGGGCGCCGTGCTGGCCCAGGATCAGCGGGGCGGTGGGGAAGTCAGGGCCAGGGATGATCTGGAACAGTTCCTCCGAGGTGATCCCCGGATTGTCCATCATCGCGAAGCAGCCGTCGATCACTTCGCCCAGGTTGTGCGGCGGGATGTTGGTCGCCATGCCGACCGCGATGCCGCCGGCGCCATTGACCAGGATGTTCGGGAAGCGCGCCGGAAGCACGGTCGGTTCCTGACGCGAACCGTCGTAGTTGTCCGCGAAGTCGACGGTGTCCTTGTCGAGATCGTCGAGCAGCGAATTGGCGACGCGGGCGAGGCGCGCCTCGGTGTAGCGCATCGAGGCCGGCGGATCGGGGTCCATCGAGCCGAAGTTGCCCTGACCGTCGATCAGCGGCACGCGCATCGACCAGTCCTGCGTCATGCGTGCAAGGGCGTCGTAGATCGCGCTGTCGCCGTGCGGGTGGTAGTTGCCCATCACGTCGCCGACGATCTTGGCCGACTTGCGGTAGGGACGCCCGGCGACGAAGCCGCCTTCCTGCGAGGCGTAGAGGATGCGGCGGTGCACCGGCTTCAGGCCGTCGCGCACGTCGGGCAGCGCGCGGCTGACGATCACGCTCATCGCGTAGTCGAGGTAGCTCGTCTTCATCTCGTCGACGATGTCGATGCGGGTGAATTCGCCCTCGGGGCCTACGGGCTGGATATCGTTGGTGTCGTCGCTCACGCGGGTTGGATCGCTTTTGCTACGGAAAGAGAATGATGGACCGCACTAGGCCATGCTCGGGGGGAAAGCCACCGGAACCGGGGGTCGGGCAGGGCGATGTGCGCCGTTTTCCACATATAAGGAACGCGCGCGTGCGGGGAACCTGAACGGCTGCGACGAATTGCATTCAATGCGCGTTCAGTGGCGCAAACCTATTTGCGGCGAGAGGTTGCCAAGGGTCTTTTTCCCCGCCAAACCTTCTCGGCCTTTTTCATCCTGCCTGGGCAGGATATCGTTTGTCTTGAGAGGAGTAGCCTTGATGGCTCGCAAGTTCCTTGTTTCCCGTGTCGCTCTTGCTGTGGCGCTGTCGAGCGGTCTGGCGGTTACGGTCGCCACCCCCGCGATGGCTGCGAAGAAGGAGAAGGAAGCCGCAGGCGGCAAGTTCTCCCCCGAATTCGTGAAGGCCGCACAGCCGCTGCAGAAGGCCATGGAAGCCGCGATCGCCGCGCTCGGCGGCCAGCAGACGCCCGAGGCGATGGCCAAGGCCAAGGCTGCCTTCGACGGCGCCGTCGGCGGTGACGGCAAGGCCGCGTTCCAGGCCGCTGTGCCGACCGCGACCACGCCCGACGACAAGAACGCGCTCGGCTCGATGATGCGCAACTTCGGCATCATCTCGCAGGACCTCGCTCTCAAGCAGGAAGGCAACAAGATGCTCCTCGGCAGCGGCAAGCTGCCCGCCGAGGAAGTCGGCAAGACCAACTACGACGCGGGCATTACCGCCTACCAGCTCAAGGACTACGCCAGCGCTGCGACGTACCTGAAGGCGGCCAAGGACGGCGGCTTCGTCGATTCGTCGGGCCAGCTCGATGCGGTCCTCGCCGATGCCTACAAGCGCAACAACAACCCCGAGGCCGCCCTGCAGATGGCCAAGGACGATGTTGCCGCCGCGCAGGCCAAGGGCCAGGCGCCTTCGGAAACCGCGCTGCGCTCGGTCCTCCAGCAGACCTACACCGCCAAGCAGCTCGCCCCGTCGACCGAATATGCGGCGATGCTCGGCCAGTATTACCCGGGCACCTGGAATACCGCGATCTCGGTGGTCCGCCAGCTCGCCTCGCTGCCGCGCGACCAGAACCTTGACCTGATGCGCCTGATGTTCCTCACCGGCTCGATGAACGACAAGCGCGACTACTTCGAATACCTCGAGAACGCCGATCCGCGCGCGTTCCCGGGCGAAGCAAGCAAGGTCATGGCTGACGGCATCGCGAAGGGCAAGCTGACCGCCGGAGACGTGCCGGACAAGGCCAACACCGATGGTCGCGTCGCAGCGGACAAAGCCTCGCTGCCCGCCGCTGAGCGTGACGCCAACAAGCCGGGCGCGACTGCTGCTACCGTGGTCGGTGCCGCAGACGTGTTCCTGAGCTACGATCAGGCCGCCAAGGCTGAGCCACTTTACGCCAAGGCCGCGTCGATGCCGGGCGTTGATGCCAGCAAGGTCGCGCTGCGTCTCGGCATGTCGCAGGCTCTGCAGGGCAAGTACGCCGATGCGGAAGCGAACTTCGCCAAGGTTACCGGCACCCGCGCGCCTGTCGCCAAGCTGTGGTCGGCCTATGCCAAGAGCAAGGCGTCGCCTGCTGCGGCGACGGCTCCTGCAGCGAACTGAGCTTTCGCTTCTGCCTGAACGAGAAGGGCGCCGGAAAACCGGCGCCCTTTTTGTTGGTTCGAGGTGAGGGCAGTCCAAGTAGCTGCAATTCCTCCGTATTGCGATCGTCTGGTCGAAAGTCATACCCTTTCGCTCTCTTGTCGCCTGTTCAGGCATGTCTGTTGGTCCATGTGGTGAGAGCTTCTGTCTCCCGTTCGGAGCGACAATTGAAGAGCGACGTTTACCTGCAGAAGACTTCAACTTGTATTGCGTGCGGAATCCTGCCGCAAAATTCGTCATTTACGAAGGCGATGTCCCTTAGGGCGTTGGGGTTCAGCTCGAACGCACTGCGCTTCTTGCTCGCCAAATCAGCTACTTCGGAGCTTCTGCCTGCAATCCGCGTTGTCATCATGATGGGTATTGGAAATCAGGCATTTCGGCTCGTGGTTCTGCCGTTGGCTTGGTCGAACCTGCCCAGAACGACATAGAGAAATTTTTCGGGCGGGAATGATGCGAAAACACGCGATGGTATTGTGGGGGCTCGCTCTCTTGGCAGGCTGCGGCAAGGAAACCCCTGCCGAGGAGGCGGCCGAGAACGCGCATGACGTCGCCATGGTCGAACGCATGAGCAAGGAACCCTTCAAGCCCATCGTGCCGATCCCGATCACCGAACTCGACATGGACCGCTATGGGCTCGACAAGCCCGGGTGCAATTTCGAGAAGGACGTGGTCGAAGAAGAGGACGCCGGAAAGCGTGGCCCGATCTTCATCGCCACCAGCGGCGAAGGTTTCATGCGCGTCGGTCCCGACCTCAAGCGCTTCGCCGCGAAAGACGAGAGCGCCGATCTGCCCGGCGGTGCCCGCACGACATATGTTGGGCTTTCCAGCTGGGTCGATATCGTGCGGCTCCCTGACTCGGGGAACGCCAGCGACCAGCAGACCTGGCCCGCCCGCCTGATCGTCCACGATTCCCAGGAGCGCGTGGCTTACCGCGCCGACGGGGTCATGCGCTGCCGCAGCTGAGCTTCACCCCATGGCCATCGGTTTCAGCAGCATCCACAGCGCCATGGCGACCATGAACACGTTCTCCATCAGCGACACGAAGCCTAGCGGCACGCTGCCCGATCCGCCGACGCAGGCGCATTTCAACTCGCGCTTCTGGACGTAGACCGCGTAGAATACCGAGGCTCCGCCGACGCCGCCTATGACCAGCGCCACCGGGATCGACAGCCAGTTCAGCACGCCCGCCGCCATGAAGGCGCCCGCGAACCATTCCAGGAACGGATAGGCATAGGCGTAAGGCACGTATCGCCGCGCCAGCAGATCATAGCCCAGGAACATCGAGGAGAAAGTCTCGATGTCCTGCAGCTTGAGCATCGCCAGCAGCATCATCGTGATCGCCACGAACCACTCCGCCGCATGGGCCGTCAACGGCGAGCCGAGCGCAGTCCAACTGACGGCGAGCGCGATGGCCGCGGCGGTTACGAACACCCAGAGCACCGGCGCATAGCTCATGCGCTTGGCCTGATCATCGAGCCCGAGGAAGCGCTTGAGGTCGGAATGGCCGCCGATGCGTTCGCCATCGATGAAGATCTGCGGGGTGGTGGCGACGCCGTGCTCTGCCTTGAAGGCGTCAACTTCGTCGCGGTTGGTCAGCCAGTGGTCTTCGACGCGATAGCCTCGGCTTTTCAGCAAGTGGCGGGCCTTGAGGCCGTAGGGGCAGACGTGTTTTTCCATGACCATGCGATACAGCACGGCGGTTCTGGCGGGGGCTTGGTGATCGCTCATGCCATGCTTATAACTCCCGTACCATGGTACGGAGTCAAGCGTGGCCCTGACGATTTCCCAACTCGCCCATGCCGGAGGTGTCGGTGTCGAGACCGTGCGCTTCTATCAGCGCAAGGGCCTCCTCCACGACCCGCGCCCGGCCAGCACCGGGGGTGCGAAAGGCCAGCGGCATTACGGCGAGGAGGACGTGCGGCGCCTGCGCTTCGTGAGGGCGGCGAAGGATGCGGGGTTCATCCTCGACGAGATCGCCGAACTGCTCGGCCTCGATGCGGGCGATGACCGGGCGCGGGCGCGAACGATGGCGCAGGCGCGGATCGCGCATCTGGATGAGGAGATCGCCCGGCTCGAACGGGCGCGAAACGCCTTGCGCAAGCTGGAGCGGGAATGCGCCGGAAGCGACACCGGACCATGCCCGATCATCGCGGCGTTCGAGGAGGGGGAGTGCTGCCGTTAATATAGAACCGTCATCCCCGCGAAGGCGGGGACCCATCTGATGACGGTTCAACAAGCGAAGTCAGGAGATGGGTTCCCGCCTTCGCGGGAATGACGAAGATGGAATTGAAGCATCACCGCCGGGTGCGTCCTTGACGAGGCACGCCTGAAGACTGCCAGCGGTCCCGGATCAAGTCCGGGACGACGGTTATTCTGCGTTTACTCAGACGTTGAAGCGGAAATGCATCACGTCGCCGTCGGCGACGACGTATTCCTTGCCTTCCTGGCGGAACTTGCCCGCTTCCTTGGCGCCCGCCTCGCCCTTGCAGGCGATGAAGTCGGGGTAGGCGATGGTTTCGGCGCGGATGAAGCCGCGCTGCATGTCGGAGTGGATGGTGCCCGCAGCCTCGGGGGCCTTGGCACCCTTGTGCACGGTCCAGGCGCGCGCTTCCTTGGGGCCGACGGTGAAGAAGGTCAGCAGTTCGAGCAGTTCGTAACCGGCGCGGATGATGCGCGCGAGACCGGCCTCGGCAAGGCCCATCTCCTCGAGGAAGACCATGCGGTCCTCCATGTCCATGCCGGTCAGTTCCGCCTCGATCGCGGCCGAGACGATGACGGCGCTCGCGCCTTCGGCCTTGGCCTTCTCGAATACCCGCGCGGAGAAGGCATTGCCCTCGGCGGCGGCTTCTTCCTCGACGTTGCAGACGTAGAGCACCGGCTTGGCGGTGATCAACTGCGCCTGCGCGAAGACGCGCGCTTCGTCCTCGTCCTTGGGCTGCGTCAGGCGGGCGGGCTTGCCGTCGCGCAGCAGGTCGAGTGCCTGGCCGAGCACAGACGCCACGATCTTAGCCTCCTTGTCGCCCTGCGTCGCCTTCTTCTGGGCAGCGGGAACGCGCTTCTCGAGGCTTTCGAGGTCGGAGAGCAGCAGTTCGGTCTCGACGGTGTCCGCGTCGGCGATGGGATCGACCTTGTTGTCGACGTGCTGGATATCGTCGTTCTCGAAGCAGCGCAGGACGTGGATGATCGCGTCGACTTCGCGGATGTTGCCGAGGAACTGGTTGCCGAGGCCTTCACCCTTGGACGCGCCGCGCACGAGGCCGGCGATGTCCACGAACGACAACTGCGTCGGGATGATCTTGGCCGAACCCGCGATTTCCGCCAGCGCATCGAGGCGCGGGTCGGGCACGCCGACCTGCCCGACGTTGGGCTCGATCGTGCAGAACGGATAGTTGGCCGCCTGCGCCGCCTGCGTCTCGGTCAGCGCATTGAACAAGGTCGACTTGCCGACATTGGGCAGACCCACGATTCCGCAACGGAAACCCATCGAAAACTCCGAAAACTGTTTAAGGCGCGCCCATAGCCGGGTGCGGGGCGCTTGGCCAGAGCGAGAGCGGTTGCAGGCGGTTGACGGAAATTTCAGGTCTTCCACGTAAGCCGTCCGCCATGAAGAGCACCATGCGCCTAGCCCTTCCGCTCGTCGCCCTCGTCGCCCTGGCGGCTTGCGGAGACAGTCCTGAAACCCTTTACTCCAAGGCACGAGAGGACTTCGCCGCCGGGAACTACCAGCGGGCGCGTGTGGAAGTGGCCTCCGCGCTGAAAGACAGGCCCACGGATGCCGCGATGTTGGCACTGCTGGTGGAGACGCAACTGCGGCTCGGCGATCCGGACGGGGCCGAAGGGGCGATCGGACGGCTCGAACGGGCAGGGGGCAAGGATACGGCCCGAATGAAGGCCGAAGTCGCCCTGCTGCGTGGTGACGCAAAGGCGGCACTGGCGACGCTTGGCAACGAAACCTCGGTGGACGGATGGCGCGTGCGCGCCGAGGCGCAACTGGCGCTGAAAGACGAAGAGGCCGCCCGCGATGCCTTCGAAAAGGGAATGAAAGCGGGGGGCGATATCCGGCTGGCGCAATCCTACGCCCGCTATCTGCTGGAGAACGGTGACCTGGCGCGCGCGGCTTCGCTGCTTGGAGAGATGCAGCGCATCGCGCCACGATCGTATGAGGCACTGGTGATGGCAGGCGATCTGGCATCGGCGCAGGGCCGCGAAGAGGATGCCGCGCGCGCCTATCGCACAGCTATCGATGCGTTCCCCGACCGCGCGGCGCCGATGCTGGCGCTGGCCGAGCATTACGACGGTTTGGGCAAAGTGGACGAAGCATCGAAGCTGGTCGATCAGGCTGCCGAAGTGGCGCCTGATGACCCGGAGGTGGAGGTAATGCGAATCCAGCTGCTGTCCGAACAGGGGCAGTGGGAAAAGATTCGCACCACGCTCCAGACGCGCGAATCCGAACTGGCGGCAGGGTCCACGCTGAGCATGCGCTATGGCGAGGCGCTGCTGCAGCTGGGCCATGCGGAGCAGGCGCGGGTGATCTTCAGGCGGGCGGTGCTGGCGCTTCCGGGCAATCCCTATGCGCGACTGATGCTGGGTGCGTCGCAGCTGACGACCGGCGACGGTCAGGGTGCCTGGGCGACCCTGAAGCCGCTCGCGGCATCGACGCTGGCCGGGCCGCAGGTGCTGGAAGCTGCCGAACAGGCTGCCCGCGCGGTGGGCGCGCCCGAGGTGGCGGCGCTGCAGGCGCGGCTCGATCCGGCGCGGCTCAAGGAGACGATGGCCTTGGTCGGCCAAGGCGAAGCCGCCATCGCCGGGCAGCGCTGGGCCACGGCGGCGGGGATTTACGAGAGACTGCTGATGCGCGGTGAGGACCCGGAGGTGCTCAAGCGCCTCGCCTTCGCGCGAAGCGGGCTGGGTGAGGGGGATGCCGCCATCCGCGCCGCCGATAAGGCGGTAGCGCTCGGCAGCGACAATCCGGACTATCTCTACGTTGCCGGACTGGTGCGCGTCGTGGCGGGGCGCGATCTCGGCGAGGCGCAGCGACTGCTTGAGAAAGCCGCCGATCTCGATCCCGCCAACCGTGCGATCGCGCGCGAGCTGAAAAAGGCGAAGGCCGCCGCCGGGTGATCCGGCGACGGCCTTTGCCAGATTATGTAGAACCCACCCCCACCCCCTCCCGCTTGCGGGAGGGGAGCGAGACTTAGGCCAAAGGCCTTAGTCGCAGCGGGGTGGGCACCAGTGCCGAAATATCAGGCGCGGGCCTTGCGGCGGCGCGCGTAGGCAAGGCCGATCAGGCCTGCACCCAGCATGCCCAGCATGCCCGGCTCCGGAACCGCGGTGCCGCCCGAGGAACCACCGCTCGAACCGCCCGAGGTCGAGGTGGTGCCGCCGGAGGTCGTCGTAGTGGTGCCGCCGGAGGTCGAACCGCCCGAAGTCGTCGTGCCACCCGAGGTGCTGGTCGTGCCACCCGAAGTCGTCGTGGTGCCGCCCGAAGTCGAACTGCTGGTGGAGGTGCTGCCGCCGCACATCTTCCTGCCGATCTTGTCGCCGCAATCGCAGGAGTGCGTATGCTTGCCCTTCGAATAGGTCGCCTGCGCAGGCGAGGCCATGGCGACGGTGGCGCCGGCGGTGATCGTGAGTGCGATCAGAGTCTTGCGGATCATCGTAGTCTTACCCCAGTTACCCGTGTTGGTTGACCGCCAATACGCAATCACCGTGCCAATCGCCAATTTCCGCCAATTTCATTGAATAGGACGGGGGTGAAGCGATCCATATGTAAGCTAACTCGACACCCTTCAGTCCTGCTGGCGCAGCGCCACGTCGTTCATGAAGCGGGCGTCGTCGCCGTTCGCAAGCCGATCCGCTTCCGCCGCCACCGCGCCCAGCATGTCGGCCAGCGGGTCCATCTCGGCCTTGGCGTAGTTGCCCAGCACGTAGCCGTGGACGCGGTCCTTGTGCCCGGGATGGCCTATCCCGAGCCGCACGCGGCGGAACTCCGCGCCGAGGTGCTGGTCGATCGAGCGCAGCCCGTTGTGCCCGGCATGGCCGCCGCCCTGCTTCACCTTCACCTTGAACGGCGCGAGGTCGAGTTCGTCATGGAAGACGGTGAGCGCGGACTGGTCCAGCTTGTAGAAGCGCATCGCCTCGCCCACCGAGCGGCCGCTCTCGTTCATGAAAGTGGCGGGCTTGAGCAGCAGCACTTTGTCGCTGCCGATGCGGCCTTCCTGCAGCCAGCCCTGGAACTTCTTCTGGACCGGGCCGAAGCCGTGAATCTCGGCGATCGCGTCGGCAACCATGAAGCCGACGTTGTGGCGGTTGAAGACATACTGCGGACCGGGATTGCCCAGACCGACCCAAAGCTGCGTGGCCATCCGTATTCCTTGCCTGCGTCCTTGCGGTTGCATGAAAAGAAAAGGCCCCTCCCACGCGGGGTGGGAGAGGCCGTTTTCTACCCGAAAGCAGGAGAAGCTTACTCGGCCTCGGCCGCTGCTTCGCCTTCTTCGCTGCGCAGGGCAGAGGGAGCAGCGATCGTCGCGATCGTGTAGTCACGGTCGGTGATCGCGCTCTCGACGCCCTTGGGCAGCTTGACGTGGCTGATGTGGATCGATTCGCCCACGTCGAAGCCGGTCACGTCGATGGTGATCTCGTGCGGGATCTTCTCGGCGTCACAGACCAGTTCGAGGTCGTGGCGAACGATGTTCAGCACGCCGCCGCGCTTCAGGCCCGGCGACAGCTCTTCGTTCTCGAACACGACGGGCACGTTGACGTGCACGGTCGCGCCCTTGGCGAGACGCAGGAAGTCGGCGTGGAGCGGACGGTCACTGACCGGGTGGAAGGCAACGTCCTTGGGCTGGGTGCGGAACTTCTTGCCGTCGACTTCGACTTCGATGATCGAGTTGAAGAAGTGGCCGGTTCCGAGCTGGCGGGCCAACTCCTTTTCCTGGACGTGGATCGCGAGGGGCTCTTCGTTGCCACCGTAGATGACGGCGGGGACGCGACCTTCACGACGCAGTGCACGGGAGGCTCCCTTGCCAGCCCGATCACGCGTCTCGGCCGGCAGGTTAAGCGTATCGCTCATGGATCTTGCCTTTCAAAACTGGATAATAATGCGATGACGCGCCGCTCATCGGTGCGCACCGTCCTGCCACGCCTCCAGGGATGACCATGACAGGAAGGCGCGGCCCTTACTGGGAGACGGGCGGAAAAGCAAGCCGTTCGTGCGTCCGTGGGCGGGATGTCGCGGCGTTTGAGGGGGCGGTTGCGACCCTTCGACAAGCTCAGGGTGAGCGGGGTTGGAATAAATCTCCCAATTCCGCTCAGGCTGAGCTTGTCGAAGCCCCCAAAGCCTCACTCCACCCGCGTGACCGTGAACCCCTCGGCCGTCAGCATTGCGGGCAATCCCTCAGGCCCGGCCATGTGCGCTGCGCCGACAGCCACGAACGGCTTGCTGCCCGAGCGAACCGCCCGTGCGATCCGGCCGGTCCAGCGCCGGTTGCGGCCGGTGAACAGCACTGCGCGCAGTTCCGGGTCGGCGAGCAGGCCCGAGCGGGTCTCCGCCTCGATCGCGTTCATGTCGCCCTTGCGCCAGCTGGCCGAAAGATCGCGTTCGGGATAGGCGGCCTCGGCGACGACGGCGGCGAGGAGGTCGCGCTGCTCGCGCTCGGGCAGGGCGTCGAACAGGCCGAGCTGCGCGGCAGCGCCTTCGAGTTCGACCACCGGCCTTTGCCCCGCCGCCGCGATCACGGCGCGGTCGACACCGTTGCGGGTATCGCCTTCGTCGGCTCCAGCGCGGGCGAGCGTCAGGGCTGCGGCCCAGGTATCCATCGCCGCGAAGTCGCCGTCGCCCCGGCCGCTCTTCTTGAGTAAGGCGGTGAGGGCGGCGCGGTCTTTCGGCGGTACGCGTTCGGAAAGCGGCGGTTCGTTCTCGCTGCGCGCGAGGCTTTCGAAAGTGGCGGCGACTTCCGCCTCGTTCGCGAGGTTGCCGACTTCGACCATGATTGATCCGGCTTCGTCCAGTGCGGAACTGACTTTCGCCGTGCGCCACGCAAGGGGGCGCTCGGCGCTGTGGATCGTGCCGAAGAGCCAACCGGCGTGGCCCTGACCGTCCTCGACCCGCCACAACGCGGGGTTGGCCTGCTGGGGCTCGCTCGAACAGGCGACCAGCCCGGCGATCGCCAGTAGTACCGCAAAACGACGGATCATCTACTGCACCCGGGTCGAGGAAACGCCCGCTGCGGCAAGCTGGTCCTGCACGCTGCCCGGCCCGGCGAGATGCCCGGCGCCCACCGCGACGAACACCGTGCCCGGCTTGTCGAGGCGCGTCTTGAGCCACTTCGCCCAGTTGGCATTGCGGTCGGTGATCAGCACCTTGCGGATTTCCGGATCGCTCTCGTCTTCGTTCATCAGTTCGGCGAGGTGGTCGGCATCGCCCGCCTTCCACGCGGCGACCATCCTGTCGACATCGGTTTTCACGTCGGGCAGGGCCTCGACCACTTCGTCGAGATAGGCGCGCTGGGTCGGTTCGGAGAGGTTGTCGAACAGGCCGATCTGGTAGTCGACGGTCTCGAAGGCATGGTTGGCCAGATGCCGCGCCCGCGCCCTTGCCGCGACCTGCTGGTCGATGCCGGTCTCGGTGTTGTAGCCGGCGGTCTTGAGCGGGATCAGCGTCAGCATCAGAGCGGCGAACCAGGCATCGTTGGCATCGAAAGCCTGCGCCGGGATGCCGATGGATGTCAGCGCGCCCTCGTAGGCGGTGCGCTCCTTGGCGGAGAGCATGTCGCGCAGGGACTTGCCATCCTTGCGCGCGGCCATCTGCAGGATCGTGCCCTGCGCCTGTTCGGTGTCGTCTATGGGTATCTCGGTCACCAGTTCCTGCGCGCTGTCGAGCGCCTTGGCGACCGGACCGGCGTACCAGTCCACCTGCTCGGGCAGGACGTGGATCGTGCCGAACAGCCAGATCGTGGTGTCCTCGTCCGCGACTTTCCAGAGCGCGGGGCGAACGGTGGAGCTTTGTGCGGCCTCCTGCGCCGAGGCCAGCGGCGAGGGCAGGGCAGTGAAGGCGAGCAGGGTGGAGCCAAGCCAGTTGCGAAGTTTGATGCGGGCGGGGGTCATGGCATTCCTATCGGGCAGGAGACTGTAAGGATGAATGAACGGATCAGCGCCAGCGGCGCCAGCCCCACCCGACGCACCAGACGATGCAGACCATCAGGCAGATCGCGACGCCGTTCGGTTCGGGCAGCAGCCCGCCGCGCCACGCCAGCCACCACGCAGGCGCCACCGTGACGAAGGCATAAAGCCCGGCCATCGCACCGAATTCGTATTCGGCGCGCTCGATTTCATCGAGGGTGGTGTGCCAGTAAAGCGACAAGGCGACCGTGACGATCCACGCAGCCAGCACTGTCAGCGTAAGCGGAAGGCTCAAGGGCGTTGCTGAAAACATGTTCGCAATGCCATGCGCCGGATCGGCGTGACTGACTTGCATCTGCCATGCAAACCCGGCGGCCACTCCGATAACCGTCGATATGCCGAGCGAAGCATAAAGCGCGATCCGTGAACGTCGAACCTGCGGACTGCGCGGTAACGCGAGAGTGCCTCGCGCCGAGAATATCAGCCATCCTCCGCCAACGAGCGCCAGCGCGGCCAGCCCGAGGCCGATCACGACGCCGGTGCGGAACTCACCATGCTCGCGCCATGCGGCGATCACGCCCGCAGCGATCCCCGCTCCGAAGATCGCAAGGAAGAACCCGCCGCCAAGCCTCAGGGCGACGCCGACGGTGCCGAGCGGCTTCTTGGTTTCAGCGATGTCCGTCATCGAATATCTCCTCGATGGAAAGGGCGAACAGCCGCGCGATGCGGAAGGCGAGGGGGAGCGAGGGGTCGTGCTTGCCGGTTTCGATCGCGTTCACCGCCTGGCGGGATACGTCGAGGCGCTCGGCAAGCTCGGCCTGGCTCCAGTTGCGCTCCGCGCGCAGCACTTTCAGCCGGTTGTTCACATTCAGGCCAGCGGGGCGAGGACCACGATGCGCGAGACCGGCTCGGCATTGTGCGTCTGCGACCGGGGGGCGGCATCCGCCTCGAAAGCGATCAGCGCCACGGCGAGTGCGGTCAGCGCCATCGCCAGCAGCACGATCACCTTGTGCTCGGCGCGCGGCGCGGGGTGACCCCAGCACAGGTAGTTGCGGCGTTCCTCGGCGGTGGCGCCGGGCTTGCCGAAGAACAGGGTTTCCAGAACGCTGCGGACGGTGACGCTCTTTGCGAAACGGGTCATGATGCACCTCGTCATGAAGTCCTGACTATATGTCAGGTATGCCTTACTTTATGTCGCGATTCTCTGACTGTGTCAACAAAACCTGACATTGCCCGATCGCGGAGGCTGAACCGCAATGCTTTGTGTTGTTGATTTGACAGCCCCGATCCGCCAAAGGCCGCGCATTCAAGAATTCGACGGAACCGCAATGACCGCCGCCAAACAGCCGCTCAGCTTCCAGGACATGATCCTGACGCTCCACAACTTCTGGAGCGCGCAGGGCTGCCTCATCCTGCAGCCTTACGACATGCGCATGGGCGCAGGCACCTTCCACCCCGCCACGACGCTGCGCGCGCTCGGCCCTGAGCCGTGGAAGGCCGCCTATGTCCAGCCCTCGCGCCGCCCGACCGACGGGCGTTATGGCGAGAATCCGAACCGGCTGCAGCACTATTATCAGTATCAGGTGATCCTGAAGCCGAACCCGGAGAACCTTCAGGAACTGTACCTGCAGAGCCTCGCCGAGATCGGCGTCGATCCGCTGGAGCACGACATCCGCTTCGTCGAGGACGACTGGGAAAGCCCGACGCTGGGCGCCTGGGGTCTGGGCTGGGAGGTGTGGTGCGACGGCATGGAAGTGACGCAGTTCACCTACTTCCAGCAGATGGGCGGCTTCGACTGCAAGCCCGTCGCGGGCGAACTGACGTACGGCCTCGAACGTCTGGCGATGTACATTCAGGGCGTGGACTCGGTCTACGACCTTCGCTTCAACAACGAAGGCGTGAGCTACGGCGACGTCTTCCTCGCCAACGAGCAGCAGCAGTCGAAGTACAACTTCGAGATCGCCGACACCGATGCGCTGTTCGCCGGCTTCAAGGCTGCCGAGGCCGAGTGCATGCGCTGCATCGACGCCAAGGTGCCACTCGCAGCCTACGATCAGGCGATCGAGGCGTCGCACCTGTTCAATCTGCTACAGGCGCGCGGCGTGATCTCGGTGCAGGAACGCGCCAGCTACATGGCCCGCGTGCGCGATCTCGCCAAGGGATCGTGTCAGGCGTGGATCGACGTGAACAAGGACAAGTGGGAAGCCAAGTTCCCCGGGTGGAGCGTATGACCGACTTCCTTCTCGAACTGCGCAGTGAAGAAATCCCCGCCCGCATGCAGGCGGGCGCACGCGCCGATCTGGAAAAGCTGTTCCGCAAGGAACTGGCCGCCGCTGGCGTCACGCCCGGCCAGATCACCGTATGGTCCACGCCGCGCCGCCTTGCGCTGATCGCCAATGGCCTGCCCGACGTAACCGAGGCCGTCAGCGAGGAGACCAAAGGCCCCGCCACCAGCGCGCCCGAGCAGGCGCTCGAAGGCTTCCTGCGCAAAACCGGCCTGACCAAGGACCAGCTCGAAGTCCGCGACGTCAAGGGCAAGGACACCTACTTCGCCGTCGTCGAGAAGCCCGGCCGCGCCGTGAGGGACGTGCTGGCCGAAGCGATCCCCGCCATCGTGCGCGCCTTCCCCTGGCCCAAGTCGCAGCGCTGGGGCGCCGCGTCGATCGGCACGGATTCGCTGCGCTGGGTGCGCCCGCTCTCCGGCATCGTCGCCATTCTGGGCGAGGACCTTGTCGAATGCGAAGTCGGCGGCATCCGTTCGGGCTATGCCACCAAGGGCCACCGCTTCCACGCGCCCGGCGAGATCACCATCGGCGGCGCGCATGACTATGCCCGCAAGCTGTCCGCCTGCCACGTCATCGTCGACCATGTCGAACGTCAGGACCTGATCCGCGACGAGGCGCGCAACGTCGCTGCCGCCGCCGGTCTCAAGCTGGTCGAGGACGAGGGGCTGGTGATCGAGAACGCCGGCCTCACCGAATGGCCGGTGCCGCTGCTCGGCCGCTTCGACGAGGCATTCCTCGAAGTCCCGCCCGAAACGATCCAGCTGACCGCGCGCGTCAACCAGAAGTATTTCGTCTGCGAGGACGCTGACGGCAATCTCGCCGACGCCTTCGTCTGCACCGCCAACATCGACGCCACCGACGGCGGCGTGGGCATCGTCGCGGGCAACCGCAAGGTTCTGGCCGCGCGCCTGTCCGACGCGCGCTTCTTCTGGCAGCAGGACCGCAAGGTTTCGCTGTCGGATCAGGCGAAGAAGCTGGCCCGCATCACCTTCCACGAAAAGCTGGGCACCGTCGCCGACAAGGTCGAGCGTGTCGCCAAGCTGGCCGAGTGGCTGGCGGCCGAGGGCATCGTCCCGAACTGCGATCCCGTACTGGCGCGTCAGGCGGCGGAATTGTGCAAGGCCGATCTCGTCACCGAGATGGTCGGCGAGTTCCCCGAACTGCAGGGCCTCATGGGCGGCTACTACGCCCGCGCCGAAGGCCTGCCCGACGCCGTGGCCGACGCCATCCGCGACCACTACAAGCCGGTCGGGCAGGGCGATGAAGTGCCTACCGCGCCGGTGACTGTGGCGGTGTCGCTGGCGGATAAGCTGGATACGCTTGTCGGATTTTTCTCGATTGGAGAAAAACCAACTGGCTCGAAGGACCCCTTCGCGCTTCGGCGAGCGGTTCTAGCGATCATTAGAACATTGGTAGAAGGCAACATTAGAATGCCGCTTACCAATGCATATGTTCATGCATATGCATCGTTTGTAGTCATCGATCTTATCGAGAATGTTACCTCGAAGCGGCAGGCCGCGCAGGATGCGTTGACGCAATTGCTCGGTAAATCAATTGATCCATTCTCGTTAGGAGACGCTAGCGAAGGACCGATTAGGGATCAGTTTGCACAGCAGTTGTTTGCGGGGCGTGAGGCAGCCGCTTCGCTTCTCGACTTCTTCGCCGACCGCCTCAAGGTCCAGCAGAAGGAAGCAGGCGTTCGCCACGACCTGATCGACGCGGTGTTCGCGCTCGGCGGCGAGGACGATCTGGTGCGCCTGCTCGCCCGCGTCCATGCGCTGCAGGCTTTCGTCGGAAGCGAGGACGGCGCGAACCTCCTCGCGGGCTACAAGCGCGCCGCCAATATCCTCAAGAAGGAAAACTGGTCGGCGTCCGATGCTGCACCCGCGCACCCGCATACCGGTGACGAGGACCCGCTCGAAAACGTGGACGATCCCGACATGCAGGAAATCTATGCTGCAGCGGGTTCGGGGCTCGGCTATCCGGCCGAACCGGCGGAACAGGCGTTGATCGACGCGCTCGATGCTGCGGAACCTCGGGCAGCCACAGCCGTTGCTGCAGAAGATTTCGCAAGTGCAATGAGTGCGCTGGCATCGCTTCGCGCACCTATTGACGGGTTCTTTGATCAGGTGACAGTCAACGATACTGACTCCATAAAAAGAACATCTCGTCTTGCACTGCTTGATCGCTTCCGTGCTGCGGTGCACAACGTAGCGGATTTCTCGCGGATCGAGGGGTAGGAGGGTTTCCCCACGGTCTGCATTCTTGCGCAAAAATCCCGGAGATTTGGGACTAATGACTAAGCAGGTCTACACGTTCGGCGGCGGCGTAAAGCACGACGATCCGCGCGCGAAGGACAAGGTGATCACCGGAGGCAAGGGCTCGAACCTTGCCGAGATGGCCGGAATCGGCCTGCCGGTGCCTCCCGGCTTCACCATCACCACCGAAGAATGCGTGAAGTATCTCGCGGAGGGCGCGAACTTCTCGGACGAACTGCGGGCCGAAGTGGCCGAGGCGCTGGCCCATATTGAGAAGTCGGTCGGCAAGTCCTTCGGTGATTCTACTGATCCGCTGCTGGTCTCGGTCCGCTCGGGCGCGCGCGTCTCGATGCCGGGCATGATGGACACCGTGCTGAACCTCGGCCTGAACGACGTGACCGTGGAGGGTCTTGCATCGACTTCGGGTGACGATCGTTTCGCGTGGGACAGCTACCGCCGCTTCATCCAGATGTATTCGGACGTCGTTCTCGGCGTCGAACACCATCTGTTCGAGGAAGCGCTGGAGATCGCCAAGGAAGACAACGGCTACGACA
>Ga0308159_1002196_pt1 | contig 23509 bp, 25 predicted proteins | sample PhyCR1_FD_201040 | JGI IMG/M metagenome (GOLD analysis project Ga0308159, IMG submission 201040) | Phyllosphere microbial communities from UC Gill Tract Community Farm, Albany, California, United States - DLSLC.R1 | ecosystem: Host-associated > Plants > Phyllosphere > Unclassified | place: USA... | reverse complement strand
GCCATTGCTCATCACGGGTGTAGATGCGCCCGACCAGATACGCGCCCTTGTTGCGGTAGAGCACCGAGGAAAACAGCTCGACGCTCAGTTCCGGGTCCTTGCAGACCCAGTCCGGCAGGTTTTCGCGCAATTGCGCTTCGAGCCGCAACAAGTCGGCAGGCAAATCGGCGTAATTCTCGCTGAAGCGGTAGTCGGCAAACATGCTCGCGAGCATGGCCGACAACTGGCCCTGCGGCTTGTAGGTGCGGGTCTGCGCGGCGCGTGCACGGCGCAGGCTCGGGCGCGTGGTGTGGATGAACATGCAGCCGTCACTGATCAGGTCATGGCTGAACAGCCCGCAGAAAATCGAGTTGTACCAGGTTTCGGACAGCTCATCGTCGAAGCGCAGGTCAATCACACTGATGTAGGCGCTTTTCACCAGGGGCCAGCAACTGACGTTCATCAGGGTTTCTTCGTCGAAATACTCGCGCAGGCGAGCGACGGTTTCGCCGACCTTTTCTTCATACAGACTGATCCGCGCCGCTGACGCGGCCTGCGCCTCCTGCCAGCGCGCCTGTTCGAAGCGCTCCCGCGCGCCATCGGTGATGCGGCGGAAATGCTCGCGGTAATCGTCGAAGCCGGCGAGGATCATCCGGGCGATCTCGGTGGCTGGCCATTGCTGCGACATAGGTGAAACCTCGGCGGGAATTCGGTTCGTCTGAGCTTAGTCACTGAACCACTCGCAGGAAAAGCGCAATTTCTGCCAAAACCGATACAGGGCTGACCGTTTACCCGCTTTCTCGTGCCGACACCCCGGCAGGCAGAATTAAATGCCTGATTAGCGGTTGCCATGATCCGGACGCTCGGCAACACTCTCGTCCCGATCAAGGAAGGAGCCCGCCGTGAGCCCTGTCGATATTTTCCGTATGTTGTCGCTGGCCGCTATCTGGGGCGCGAGTTTTCTGTTCATGCGCATCATTGCCCCAGTGATCGGCACGATCCCGACCGGTTTTTTTCGCGTGTCCATCGCGGCGGCCGGACTGCTGGTGATCCTTGGGCTGATGCGCATCAGCTGGGATTTCAAGGGCAAGCTGAAAACCGTGATGTTGCTGGGCGTGATCAACTCGGGGATTCCGGCGACGCTGTATTCGGTGGCCGCACAAGTGCTGCCGGCTGGGTATTCAGCGATTTTCAACGCCACCACGCCGCTGATGGGCGTGCTGATTGGCGGGTTGTTCTTCAGCGAAAAGCTCACAGTCGCGAAGCTCGGCGGCGTATTTCTCGGCCTGTTCGGCGTCGGCGTGCTCACGCGCGCCGGTCCCGTAGCATTCGACCTGCAATTGCTGATGGGCGCGGTCGCCTGCCTGCTGGCGACGACGTGTTATGGCTTCGCCGGATTTCTCGCACGGCGTTGGCTGGATCAGGCCGGTGGGCTGGACAGCCGTTTATCGGCACTGGGCAGCATGCTCGGGGCCACATTGTTTTTGCTGCCGCTGTTCGCCTTCAGCGTGATCACTGCGCCGCCGGCCAGTTGGGGCGGCTGGCAGGTCTGGCTGTCGCTGCTCGGTCTGGGTCTGGGCTGCACGGCGTTTGCCTACATCATTTATTTCCGCCTGCTCAGCTCGATCGGTCCGGTGAAATCGATGACCGTCACCTTCATGATTCCGCCGTTCGGCGTGTTATGGGGCGCGCTGTTGCTGGATGAGCCGTTGTCGATGGCGCACATTTATGGCGGGGTGCTGATTGCGGCAGCGTTGTGGCTGGTGTTGAAGCCGGCGGTGGTGAAGCCTGCCGAGATGGTAAATCGGTAATCCGCTTTGTTGGCAAAATCGCCATCGCGGCAGGCTCATGCCTACAGGGGAACGCATTCCGGTTGTAGGCATGAGCCTGCTCGCGATGGCGACGCAAGAGTCACCGCTTGTCTTTCTGTTATCCGGTCTTACGGAACACAAACACCAATCCAACAATGATCAGCAGCATTCCCAACACACTCAACGCCGCGAGCCGATTACCAAAAATCAGGTAATCCATCACCGCCGTCACCGCTGGCACCAGATAGAACAGGCTGGTGACATTCACCAGATTGCCCCGCGCGATCAGCCGATACAGCAACAGTGTCGCCAGCACCGAGACCACCAGGCCCATCCATAACACCGGGACAATGAAGCCTGCGCTGTGCTCGAAGTGAAACGGCTGGAACGGTACGAACATCGCACACAGCAACAGGCCGGCCAGGTACTGCACTGGCAGCGTGCCGAGCGGGTTGTCGGTGATGCGTTTTTGCATGATCGAACCGAGCGTCATGCTCGCCAGCGCCAGCAAACCGAACAGCATGCCGGCCCAGGACATCCCGGCCAAGCCTATGCCCTGATAAACCACCATGATCAGCCCGGCCAGCCCCAGCGCCAGACCGAATATCCGGCTCGCCGAGCGCTGGCGCTCCATCAAGACCACGGTGAGTATCGGCTGAACGCCCATGATCGTCGCCATCACGCCCGGTGTGACTTTGCAGTCCAGCGCCAACAGATAAAAAATCTGATAGGCGCCCAACAGCACCACACCGGTGGCGATCGCGAACAGCATCGGTTTGCCACCCTTGGGCAGCTTCAATTTCAGCAGCGGCGCCAGCAACACCAGCCCACACAGGGCGATGGCGAAGCGAATCAGCAAAAAGGCAAAGGGCGAAGCATGGGCCAGGCCCCATTTGGAGAAAATCGCCCCACTGCTCCACAGCAGAACGAACAGGCTCGTGGACGTCGCCGCGAGCGCGGATTGTTTCGAAAGGACAAACATGAATACCACCTGTAGTCAGGCAAGAAGCCAACTCAGCCGAAGCTGAAATCCAGTAGGTTTTTCTGGCGGGCGCAGGGTCAGCAGAAACTGCCGTTCAGCCCCGAACACCAATGCCCGGCGGCGATACGACTGCGCACACCGGCGTGCTACTGACAGGTGGAGGGTAATGACTGATCTGCACAGGCTGCTGGTTCCCGCACGGCACGACGCCAGCGTTGACCGCTGAATCGACAACCGCGTTGATGAGGGATGCAGGCATTGATGCTGATCTCGTTGGGAGGAACGTGAATCGCCTGATTCACGAGCGCCGACTATAACCAGCGAGGAACACAGATTGCAATGACTTGGGCAAAGGGCCGCCAGCGATAGCGCGGTGCCGGGTGATCAGGGTAATTGGCGGTGGCAACGGATTGTCAGGAGTCACGGAATGCAAGAGATCATATCCCAAGGGAACGGACGTATTTGCGGTATCAGGTTTATCGGTCGGAGGCGAGGAAGCGGGCCGCAGTTACATTTGCGAAACGACACAGCGAACTCGAGGCGCGCGCAATTGTTGACGTTGATTATTCCAAGGTTCGCTTCGAAGCTATTGATGCGTCCGCGATGAAAGCTTATGAGCAATGGCTCGATCCGCATTTCTGCCGGGAGGAAATTGTCCGATGGAAAGCCAAAGAACCAATGAGCTTCGATTTGGCAATCTGATTTGATCGTGAACTGTGCGGACTTTGTTTCGCCAATCCGAATCAAAGCCGATTCGGCAGCCAGCAAATCGAAATTCAGGAGCCTCTTTCGGGAGCTATACCTCTATACCGTCCAAGCGGCGTATTAGCCGGATCGTCATTTTCCTTCCGCTAATAAAAAACCGCTCCCAAAGAGCGGTTTTCTATTGTCTGATCGAGTCTCACCCAAATAACCAATACCCCAGCAACGTCAGCACAACCACTGCCAGCACCGGGCGCATGACGCGGTAGGCCTTGGGATGGCGACGTTTCCACTGTTTGACCGCGCCGCTGAAACGGTCACTGAAGCTCTTGCTCCAGGCGTAAGCCTGGTTGATCCCACCGACGCGTTCATCATCAAGGTTCTGCGGCGCGGTGGCGCGGCCAAGCCAGCCGCTGATGAAGCGGTTGATGCGGGTCATCAGGCGGTTGCTCAGCGGACGCTCGATGTCGCAGAACAAAATCACGCGAGTCTGATCGGTTTCATTCTTGACCCAGTGCACGTAGGTCTCGTCGAACATCACGTCATCGCCGTCGCGCCAGGCGTAGACCTGACCATCGACAAAAATCCGGCAATCGTCGGAATTGGGCGTCGACAGGCCGAGGTGATAACGCAGCGACCCGGCGAACGGGTCGCGGTGCGGATTGAGATGACTACCGCCCGGCAACAGCGCAAACATTGCGCCCTTGACGTTGGGAATGGCACTGACCAGCGCTACGGTTTTCGGGCAAAGGGCTTCAGCCGATGGCAGCGGTTTGTCGTACCACTTGAGATAGAAACGCTTCCAGCCTTTCTTGAAAAACGAGCCGAAACCGGCATCGTTATTCTTCTCGGCGGCGCGAATGTAGCCTTCGTCAAACAGGTGCATCGCTTCGTCGCGAATGGTTTCCCAGTTGTCGCGCAGTACATCCAGTTCCGGAAACTTGCTGCGATCCAGATAGGGTCTGGACGGCACGCCGGAAAACAAATACATCAAGGCGTTATACGGAGCGAACAGTGCGGAGTGGTTGACGAACTGACGCAATACCGGCAAACGCGCCTTGCCGCGCAAATGCACATAGAGCGTGCTGCCCAGAAAGAGCAACAGCACAAACGCCTTGGCGGCAAACGAAACGGTCATCAACAACTCCTTGAATAAAGACAACGCTGCGCAATGCCCTTTACCCGGCATGGCAGCCGGCCATGATAAACACTACCGGCCTGCGGAAAAACCGCCAGACACAAGATTCAGTGTTAAGCATTACGCAACAAAGCCTTTATTAACATGCAGCACCTGAACCCTGGCTGACCTGAATCAACCGGGTTACTGCTGGTTCTCCTGCTCGGTGAACAGGTCACTGAACAACATGCTCGACAGATAACGTTCACCCGAATCCGGCAGCACCACGACGATGGTTTTGCCCTGCATTTCCGGCGTCTCCGCCAGCCGCACAGCCACTGCCATCGCGGCACCGCAGGAAATACCGCACAAAATCCCTTCTTCCTGCATCAGGCGCAAAGCCATGGCTTTGGATTCTTCGTCGGTTACCTGCTCAACGCGATCGACCATCGACAGATCAAGGTTGTTCGGCACAAAACCGGCGCCGATGCCCTGAATCTTGTGCGGGCTAGGCCTGATCTCGGCACCGGCCAACGCTTGCGTAATCACCGGCGAAGACGCCGGCTCCACGGCCACCGACAGAATCGGTTTACCGGCGGTGTTCTTGATATACCGCGAAACACCGGTAATGGTTCCGCCCGTACCGACGCCAGCCACCAGCACATCGACGGCGCCGTCGGTGTCGTTCCAGATTTCCGGGCCGGTGGTCTTTTCGTGAATCGCCGGATTGGCGGGGTTATCGAATTGCGCCGGCATGAAATATTTGTCGGCATCGCTGGCGACGATTTCCGCAGCTTTCTCGATGGCGCCCTTCATGCCCTTGGCCGGCTCGGTCAACACCAGCTCCGCACCCAGGGCTTTCAGGACCTTGCGCCGCTCGATGCTCATCGACGCCGGCATGGTCAGCATCAATTTGTAGCCACGCGCAGCGGCGACGAAGGCCAGACCGATGCCGGTATTACCGGAGGTGGGCTCGACGATGGTCATGCCCGGCTTGAGTTTACCGCTGCTTTCGGCGTCCCAGATCATGTTGGCGCCGATTCGGCATTTGACCGAGTAACCGGGATTGCGCCCCTCGATCTTGGCCAGGATGGTGACCCCGCGCGGCGCAATGCGGTTGATCTGGACCAGCGGCGTATTGCCGATGGAATGGGCGTTGTCAGCGTAAATACGGCTCATGGCTGGGTCCTTATGCAGCGTTGAATTCAGCCTTTCAAGGTAAGCCTGTTGCCGATCACAGTCCAGTCGGGTCGAACGTCTGCAAACGCGCGCAGTCAATCGGATTGAACCCATGCAACCCTCATCAGGGAACACTGTTCAAGGAAACACTCTCATGAAGCGTCGTTACAGCTGGCCGCTCTGGACCCTGGCGGGTGTCGTGGTGCTGCTGGTCGCCCTGCATTTCGCCCTGCCCTATCTGGTGCGCGACTACCTCAATGACAAGCTCGCCGACATGGGCGATTACCGTGGACAGATTACCGACGTCGACCTTGCGCTGTGGCGCGGCGCGTACAAAATCAACGGCCTGAAAATCGTCAAGGTCGACGGCAAGGTACCGGTGCCGTTCGTCGATGCACCGTTGATCGATCTGTCAGTGAGCTGGCATTCGCTGTGGTACGACCATGCCGTGGTCGCGCAGGTGCAATTTCTCAATCCTGAAATCAACTTTGTCGATGGCGGCGCCAACAAACAGAACTCCCAGACTGGTCAAGGCACCGATTGGCGGGAGCAACTGGGCAAACTGCTGCCGATCACCCTCGATGAAGTGCAGATCAACGATGGCCGCATTACCTTCCGCAACTTCAACTCCAAGCCGCCGGTAAACATGAATGCAAGCAAGGTCAATGCGAGCATCTACAACCTGACCAACGTCGTCGACAAGGAAGGCAAACGCGACGCCCTTTTTGAAGGCAAGGCTTTGCTGTTGGGTCATGCCCCTGTCGAAGTGACTGCTACGTTCGATCCGCTGAGCGATTTCGAAGATTTCGAATTTCGCCTGCGTGCCCGCGACATCGAGCTCAAACGCATGAACGACTTCGCGTCGGCTTATGGCAAATTCGACTTCAACGCCGGTCACGGCGATGTGGTCATCGAAGCGAAGGCAGAGAAGGCCCGGCTCACCGGTTACATCAAGCCCCTGCTGCGCGATGTCGATGTCTTCAACTGGCAGCAAGACGTCGAGAACAAAAACAAAGGCCTGTTCCGCTCGATCTGGGAAGCGCTGGTCGGCGGCACCGAGACCGTGCTGAAGAACCAGAACAAAAACCAGTTCGCCACCCGCGTCGAACTCAGCGGCAATGTTCACCAACAGGATGTCAACGCGTTCGAAGCGTTTTTGCAGATTTTGCGTAATGGGTTCATCCAGGCGTTCAATGCCCGGTATGAACGGCCGAAGCCGGATGAGGGCTGAGTCAACATGTGACGCTCCATTCAGAGACTGAATAAGCCGTCTGCGTTCACAGTCGACCGACGTGCGCGTTATAGTCGGCCATCCGATTATTTCGCCCCGTTCTGCCCGTAAGGTCAGCGTTACCGTTCGAGGATTTGCAGATGAAGTTCGAAGGCACCCAGGCCTATGTCGCCACCGATGACCTGAAGCTGGCGGTCAACGCCGCCATCACCCTGGAGCGGCCGCTGCTGGTCAAGGGCGAACCGGGCACCGGCAAGACCATGCTCGCCGAGCAACTGGCCGAGTCGTTCGGCGCCAAGCTGATCACCTGGCACATCAAGTCGACCACCAAGGCCCATCAGGGTCTGTATGAATACGATGCGGTCAGTCGCCTGCGTGATTCGCAACTGGGCAATGAAAAAGTCCACGACGTGCGCAATTACCTGAAGAAAGGCAAGCTCTGGGAAGCCTTCGAGTCCGAGGAGCGAGTGATTCTGCTGATCGACGAAATCGACAAGGCCGACATCGAGTTCCCGAATGACTTGCTGCAAGAACTCGACAAGATGGAGTTCTACGTTTACGAAATCGACGAGACCATCAAAGCGAAGAAACGCCCGATCATCATCATTACTTCCAACAACGAGAAAGAGCTGCCGGACGCGTTCCTGCGCCGCTGCTTCTTCCACTACATCGCCTTCCCTGATCGCAGCACCTTGCAAAAGATCGTCGATGTCCACTACCCGGACATCAAGAAAGACCTGGTCAGCGAAGCGCTCGACGTATTCTTCGACGTGCGCAAGGTACCGGGCCTGAAGAAAAAGCCTTCGACGTCGGAACTGGTTGACTGGCTGAAGCTGCTGATGGCCGACAATATCGGCGAAGCGGTGCTGCGCGAGCGCGATCCGACCAAAGCCATCCCGCCGCTGGCAGGCGCCCTGGTAAAGAACGAACAGGACGTGCAGCTACTTGAGCGCCTGGCGTTCATGAGCCGGCGCGGCACCCGCTAAGAGGCTGCTGCCATGTTGCTCAACCTGTTCAACGAAATGCGCGCAGCCAAGGTGCCGGTGTCGGTGCGCGAGCTGCTCGACTTGATCAACGCGCTGAAACAGCGCGTGACCTTCGCCGACATGGACGAGTTCTATTACTTGTCGCGAGCGATTCTGGTCAAGGACGAACGCCATTTCGACAAGTTCGACCGGGCCTTCGGCGCGTACTTCAATGGCCTGGAGAAACTAGACGACCACTTGCAGGCGCTGATTCCCGAGGATTGGCTGCGCAAGGAATTCGAGCGCTCGCTGACCGACGAAGAGCGCGCGCAGATCCAGTCCCTTGGCGGGCTGGACAAGCTCATCGAAGAGTTCAAAAAGCGTCTGGAAGAACAGAAAGAACGTCACGCCGGCGGCAATAAATGGATCGGCACCGGTGGTACCAGCCCGTTTGGCTCGGGCGGTTTCAACCCCGAAGGCATTCGCGTCGGCGATGCTGGCAAACGCCAGGGCAAAGCGGTGAAAGTCTGGGATCAGCGCGAGTACAAGAACCTCGACGATTCGGTGGAACTGGGCACGCGCAACATCAAGGTCGCCCTGCGTCGTTTGCGCAAGTTCGCTCGCCAGGGTGCGGCGGAAGAACTCGACATTGACGGCACGATCGACCACACCGCCAAAGATGCCGGCCTGCTCAATATCCAGATGCGTCCGGAACGGCGCAACACCGTCAAGCTGTTGCTGCTGTTCGACATCGGCGGTTCGATGGACGCGCACGTGAAGATTTGCGAGGAATTGTTCTCGGCCTGCAAGACCGAGTTCAAGCACCTGGAGTACTTCTACTTCCACAACTTCATTTATGAGTCAGTGTGGAAGAACAACATGCGCCGCACTTCCGAGCGCACCTCGACGCAGGATCTGCTGCACAAGTACGGCGCCGACTACAAAGTGATCTTCATCGGCGACGCCGCCATGGCGCCTTATGAAATCACCCAAGCCGGTGGCAGTGTCGAGCACTGGAACGAAGAGCCGGGGTATGTCTGGATGCAGCGTTTCATGGAGAAGTACAAGAAACTCATCTGGATCAACCCCTATCCGAAAGATACCTGGGGCTATACGTCCTCGACGAATATTGTCCGCGATCTGATTGAGGATCAGATGTATCCGCTGACGTTGCGCGGGCTGGAAGAAGGCATGAGGTTTTTATCCAAATAAACACCGGATCGTCCCCCGTTCTGCGTGGGGACGATGCAGAAAACCAGCAGCCGTTACCAGCCTAGTTTGATGTAGGACTTGCAAAGCCTGTCCATGAACTCGCGGTCATCTGTTTCGCAAATGACCGGAGGTTGCACACCTCGCCGTTTCGCCACCAGCGCCATTTCTATCCTCTTCTGGGCCTGCAGCTTTCGCCGTTTTTTTCGTTCCAGATCGGTTTCAGCTGTAAGTAACTCTTCGTGTTTGTGTTCGCCATCTGCTGCAAAAAAGCGAAACAGGACACCCGTAGGAGCGTCCGCTGCGGCGTGGTCCCCGGCAATCAGCAGCATGGATTTGCCGTTCTGATTTCCATGGTGATGCCGGTCAAACATGCGTGTCATATCCAGCCTCGCCCTGGATATGAATTGTTCGAACATGGGCGCGAATCCTTCGAAGCCGAGCTTGTCGATGCTCAACTTCTGCAGATTGCCAAAACGATCCACCTCCACTTTATAAATCGCATCACTTTCGCCGGACTCATAGAACTCGACGATATGACGTTCGACCTTGGCCGCGCCTTCAACGCTAACCTGAACACTGACTTTCATATAACGCATCTGAAACTTCCTTGTGAGAGATGAGGTTCGATGATTTCACACATCGCCGAAAACCAATGTAGGGCAATGTCCTCGGGCTCAACGAATCGTCTCGGTTTTCAGTCCGAAGTTTGGACGATCACAAGTAGGACTTCAGATAGTTGTTATGAGCTTGCCATGCACGGTCCTGCATGACCGGAGCGAAGCGAATCCTGTCTCCCGGCAACTGTTGCGCCAGGCGCGCCATTGCCAACGGCGTCAGCGCCCCCAACCTTGGATAACCACCAATGGTCTGACGATCATTGAGCAGCACGATCGGCTGCCCGTCCGGCGGTACCTGCACCGCACCCAGCGGAATGCCTTCGGAAATCATGGGTTGCCCCTGATAGTGCAAGGCATTGCCCAACAGGCGAATGCCCATGCGGTCGGCACGACTGTCCAGCGACCAGGCGGTGTTGAATGCATCAAACAGACTCTGGCCACTGAACTGGCCGATCTGAGCGCCAAGCACCAGATCCAGCGGTGCCTTCGATTGCAAATCCGGCCGCAGCGGCAACGGCACTTCACGCAGTAATCGCGATTCACCGCTATAACTCAGCGCCCCGCCCCTGGCCAGCGGTAAGCCCATGCCATCAGGTCCACCCAGTTCTTCGCGGACCACCGTGGCGCTACTGCCCAGCACTTGGCGTGCATCAAAACCGCCGGGGGCTGCCAGATAAGCCCGGGCACCGAGCAAGGGTTGCGTGAATTGCAGTTTCTGTCCTTTGTGCAACTTGAAACTGCGCCATGGCGCCAGCGGCAGTCCCTCAAGCTGCGCGCCGAGATCCGCTCCGGCCAATGCCAGCAGGCAATCCTCCTCAGCCACCACGGCAAACCCGCCGAGGGTGATCTCAACCACCGTCGCATTCAGCGCATTGCCAAGCAGCCAATTGGCCCAGCTCATCGAACACCAGTCCGCCGCGCCGCCCTGTGTTACGCCGAGATGGCGTACACCAAAACGTCCGGCGTCCTGCAACAGGCACAGCGCCGTACTCGCGGTAATCGTCAATCGGCTCATGCCAGCGCCTCCAACGGTGTGTCGTCGCCGCCCAGACGAACGAATTCGGCGTGATCCACGGCTTCGAAGCGCACCGTGTCGCCGGGTTGCATCAGGCTGTAACCGTCGCGATGCCGATCGAACAGTTTTGCCGGGGTGCGCCCGATCAGGTTCCAGCCACCGGGTGAGACGACCGGATAAGCTGCGGTCTGCCGCTCGGCGATACCGACGCTGCCGGCGGCGACTTTCTTGCGTGGCGTGTTCAGGCGTGGCGTGGCGAGAATCTCTTCGACCAGGCCCATAAAAGCAAAACCGGGCGCAAAACCAAGGGCGAACACCTGATATTCACGTGCGCAGTGGCGACGAACCACCTCCGCCACCGGCAGCCCGCTGCGTTCAGCCAACAGGCTCAACTCCGGGCCGACGCTGAGGTCGTACCAAACCGGCAAGACGTGACAGTGCCCAGCACTGCGCGCACTCGGCGCCAGATCGACCAGCGCGTCGGCGATCCTTTGGCGCGCCTGAGCCGGACTCGAAAGCGTCAGATCGAAATGCACCATGAGCGTGGTATAGGACGGCACCAGATCGATCAACTGTGCGCCAAACGCCGCGCGCAATCGCTCGCTGGCGGCGAGCATCCACGGCATGTTGGCTTCGGCGATTTCATCGAACAGACGCAGCATCAGGCAATCGAGGGCTACCACTTCAATCCTTGGATTCATGACGCACTCGACTGCTGCAAGGCTTGGCGAATACGCTGCACGGCGGCTACCGAACTGGCGTTGTCGCCGTGGACGCACAGGGTGTTGGCGCGCAGGATCAAGGCGCTGCCATCGCTGGCAATGAGTTCGCCGCCACGGGCGATGGTCAACGCTTGCTCAATGATTGTCTGCGGATCGTGATGCACGGCGCCCGGCAACTGCCGCGAAACCAGCCGGCCAGCGCTGTCGTAGGCGCGATCGGCAAAAGCCTCGAACCACAGGGTCACGCCGTATTCATCGCCGATTTGCTGCGCCGCCGCGTTGTCCCGGGTTGCCATCAACATCAGCGGCAAGTCGCGATCATAGGCGGCCACGGCCTGCATCACCGCACGCAATTGCACCGGGTTGGCCATCATGTCGTTGTACATCGCGCCGTGAGGTTTGACGTAACTCACGCGCCCACCCTGCGCCTTGCAGATGCCGTCGAGGGCGCCGATCTGGTAATGCAGGATGTCTTGCAATTCTTGCGCGGAACAGGCCATGGAGCGTCGGCCGAATCCGACCAGATCCTGATAGGCCGGGTGCGCGCCAATCTGCACGCCTTGTTCGAGGGCCAGCGCCACGGTTTTGCGCATGATGCTCGGGTCGCCGGCATGGAAACCGCAGGCGATGTTGGCGCAATCGATGAAGGGCATGACCTCGGCATCCAGACCCATGGTCCAGCTGCCGAAGCTCTCGCCAATGTCGCAATTCAATAGCAGGCGGCTCACGGTGAACACTCCTGTAGCTGCTGGTCTTTTTATCTGTAGGACAGTGCCGCGCAGGGTATCAGTTACTGCGCGTCGAGTTGCTTGCCTCGGGTTTCCGGCAGGCTCAGCGCCGCCAGAATCACCACGCCGTAGGACACCGCCGCGAAGGCACCGATGCCCATGCTCAGCGGGACTTTCTGGCTGAGCAGGCCGATCAGCAGCGGGAACAACGCCGCCAGCGCGCGGCCGATGTTGTAGCAGAAACCCTGACCCGAGCCGCGAATCCGCGTGGGAAACAACTCAGTGAGAAACGCGCCCATGCCGCTGAAAATCCCCGAGGCGAAGAAGCCCAGCGGAAAGCCCAGCCACAGCATCACGCCATTGCTGACCGGCATCTGCGTGTAGAGCAGAACGATGGTGAACGAGCCGACCGCGAACAAAATGAAATTCTTTTTGCGCCCCAGCAGGTCGGTCAGATAAGCACTGATCACATAACCGACGTAGGAACCGACGATCACCATCGCCAGATAACCGCCAGTGCCGAGCACGCTCAAACCGCGTTCGTTCTTGAGAAAAGTCGGCAGCCAGGAGGTGATTGCGTAGTAACCGCCCAGCGCACCGGTCGTCAGCAAGGACGCGCGAAAGGTGGTGAAAAGCATGCCGGGGGCAAAGATCTCGTAGAACTTCGCCGGATTCTCTGGCGTTTGCGCGGCTTTGGCTTCGCGATAGATTTCCGGGTCTTTCACCAGACGGCGGACAAAAATCACGAATATTGCCGGCACGATGCCGAGGATGAACAGCGCCCGCCAGGCATCCTCCGGTGGCAACAGCGAAAACAGCACAGCATAGAGAATCGCCGTCAGGCCCCAGCCCAACGCCCAACCGGACTGCACCATGCCCACCGCTTTGCCGCGGTCTTTGGCGCGGATCACCTCGCCGATCAACACTGCGCCAGCGGTCCATTCACCGCCGAAACCAAAGCCCATCAAGGTACGGGCGATCAGCAGTTGCTCGTAGTTTTGCGCGAAACCGCACAGGAAGGTGAAGAAGGCGAACCACAGCACCGTCAGTTGCAGGGTGCGCACGCGGCCGATGCGGTCGGAGAGAATCCCGGCGACCCAGCCGCCAATCGCCGAGGCGATCAAGGTGCTGGTGTGGATCAGCCCCGCTTCGCCCGTGGTGATGCCCCACATCGCAATCAATGTCGGCACGACGAAGCTGAGCATCTGCGTGTCCATGCCATCCAGACCGTAGCCGATCTTGCAGCTCCAGAACGTGCGGCGCTCCTGCTGGTTGATGTTGCGATACCAGTCGAACGGCCCGGGACGCGCCGCTGGCTTGGATAAAGGAAGGGTGTCGGGAGCACTCATGGCAAATCTCCGCAGGGCTTTTATTGGTCTTGTTCGAAGCTCCGACGACGCCTATCGTGGGAACCGGATGCGCCGATTTTTCGCCGCCCAGCCCTGCGCCGTCCAACGAATAAAAACCCGCCTTAGGCATAAGAAAAATTTGTCAGCCGAGCCTTGCCCATGAACCTGAAGTTTCTCGAGACCTTTGTCTGGGTCGCGCGCCTGAAAAGTTTTCGCCTGACCGCCGACAAGCTGTTCACCACCCAGGCATCGATTTCCAGCCGCATCGCAGTGCTTGAAGGTGAGCTCAAGGTGAAGCTGTTCTTGCGCGATTCACGCGGTGTCAGCCTGACCCCGGAAGGCCTGAAAGTGCTCGACTATGCCGAGCAGATGCTCGACACCATGGCGGCGCTGAAACAGTCGATCGAGACCCGTTCGAGCAAGGTCGGGCGGGTGCGCATCGGTGTCATGGACACGGTCATCCATACCTGGCTGAGCCCGCTGGTGGCGCAGATGACAGACGCGTACCCACGGGTGGAAATCGAATTGGTGGCAGACACTGCGCTGAACCTCTGTGATCAGCTGCAAAAAGGCTTTCTCGACATCATTCTGCAGACCGATCTGATCCGCCATGAAAGCGTGCGCAGCCTGGAACTGGCGAGCCATCCGCTGGGCTGGATCGTCGCGAGCAATTCGATCTACAACCGCGACTACGCCGACCTCGCCGAACTGGCGCAGGAGCGGATCATCACCTATTCGAAAAACTCACGACCGCATCAGGATATCGTCGCGCTGATGCAGGCCAGCGGCGTGCTGGCGCCCCGCTTGAATTGCGTGAATTCGGTGTCGGCGATCACCCGATTATTGCGTGACGGCTTTGGCATCGGCGCCCTGCCGCCGGTACTGGTGGCCGAGGAGCTGGCGCGCGGCGACTTGACCTTGCTCGACATCGGGCAGCGACCGGCGAATCTGCCGGTGGTGGTGTCGTGGCGGGTCGGGGTTGAGTGGGTCGAGGAGGTAGTGACGTTGTGTCAGCAGGTGCTGGCGGGGTATGCAGATAAAGTGGGCGACAGTTACATTGTCTTGAACGCCTGAAAAGCAGAAGATCGCAGTCTTCGGCAGCTCCGACAGGGGTGGTGCAGGAGCTGCCGAAGGCTGCGATCTTTTGTTCTTCGGTTTACAAACCGCGCACGTCGCGATCTTCGATCGGTCGGCTCTGGCGCAGGCGGCGACCGCCAAGCACAACCCAGTCGATCAGGCGAAACAGGCATTCGATGCCGAAAGACAGCAGCAACGCGCCGCTCATGCCCCAGATCATTGCCTCTGGCGTCAGCAGAATCTGATAGCTGTAGCCGTTCCAGGTTTCCTTGCGAATATCCGGATCAGCCGCCAGCACCACTTGCAGGAAACGCACATACCACGGCCCTTGCATCGCCTGGAATTGCTTGTCCAGCGCAACCTGACGGGTGAGCAAGGTGTTCAGGCTGTCAGCATCGCTGCGGAAAATCGGGTCTTCGCTGGCACGATAATGCGCGACCAGCGCCTGCATATCGCCCTTGAAAAACTGGTCGGCCGTGCCTTGAAAACCACGCAGACCGGTCTGCGCTTCGATCAGGTGCGCTTCGACACGCTGGGCGTAATCGTTGATGAATCCCGGCACCTGAACACCGACCAGCAGACCCGCCGCAAACAACACCAGCCGTAGATAACTGAGCAACATGGATGCAAATCCTTATTCGGTCTTGCCCTGGCTGACGCATTCGCCGCGTCGCCACAGGCTCCATTGGCCCGGCTCGTAGCGGGACCAGGTTTCATTTTCGGTCAACGGCTCGGTGGCAATCACGGTGACCACATCGTTGGGCGTGGTTTCGGCCTGGAAGTCGACAATCACGTCGACATCCTTGAGTCGCGCCGGGCCGAACGGTGCGCGCCGAGTGATCTGGGCCAGTTTGGTCGAGCAGTAACAGAACAGCCAGTCGCCGTCGCTGAGCAGGCAATTGAACACACCCTTCGTGCGATATTCGGCGCAGGCGGCGACCAGATCCGGCAGCAGCACTTCGATATCGACCGGTTCCGGAAAGGCTGCGCGGACACGGTTGAGCAAATCGCAGAACGCCGCTTCGCTGTCGGTATCGCCGACCGGGCGGTAGAAACTCTTGATCGGGGTGAATTCGGCGAGTTGGCCGTTGTGCGCAAAGCACCAGTTGCGTCCCCACAGTTCGCGGACGAACGGGTGCGTGTTGGACAGGCAGACCTTGCCGACGTTGGCCTGGCGGATATGGCCGATGACCACTTCGCTTTTGATCGGATAACGCTGCACCAGATTGGCCACTTCCGACTCGCTGCTTGCCGCCGGGTCCTGGAACAGGCGCAAGCCGCGGCCTTCGTAAAAAGCGATGCCCCAGCCGTCGCGGTGCGGGCCGGTACGACCGCCGCGCTGCATCAGGCCGGTGAAGCTGAACACGATGTCGGTCGGCACGTTGGCACTCATGCCCAGTAATTCACACATGTGCGGACTCTCGGATTACAGACGCGGCTCGACCCGCATGCGCTGCGGATTGTTCGGCACTGGCGGGCGGCCGTAGCGGTCGTCACCGGCGCCGCCGAACGGTTGATCGTCGTCGCGTTCCTCAGCGCGGGCCGCGGTTTTGGCGGCCTCGGCCCGTTCGCGCCGCGCGGTCGCGGCACGCTCGATCGGCAGGCGGATCAACACGAAGACCAGATAAACACCGAACGCGATCATGCCGTACATGAACAGGTCGGAAACCGCGCGCCAGGCGTTGTTGCCAACCTTGAACAGCATGTCCAGTGCGGTAATGGCGATGGCCGGCGCAACTTTGGCTTTCACCGGATCGACGATGGTCGGGCTGAACAGCAACACCGCCATCAGCACACGCAGCGGCTCGCGCAGCCAGCGCCACATCCAGGTGGTCAGGCGCATCCATACCAGCAGGCAGCCTACGGCGGCAAAGGCGTAAACGCCCCAGGCGATCAGATAGTCGTTCTCGGTCATGGTGTCCATGGCAAGGCAGGCAAAGAGGCGCTTATAGTAACGACTTTTCGCCCATGCGGCTTGTCCCAATACCAGACGGCCAGCAGCCGACCCTGTGGAAGCGAGCTTGCTCGCGAAAGCTGTAGGTCATTGCAACAAAGTCATCTGCCACGACGCCTTCGCGAGCAAGCTCGCTCCCACAGGCGTCTGCGGCGGTTTCAAATTGCGCGAAACCTTTATTCGAATATTGTCCGAGAGCCTTCCATGCCCCAATCCGCCCATGTCATGACTGCCCCGATAGCCCACCGGGCGCCCGGCGCCGACCCGTATGCCTGGCTGCAGGAGCGCGATACCGACGCGGTGCTCGACTACCTCAAGGCAGAAAACACTTATCAAGAGGCGCAAACCGCCGACCAGGCCGAGCTGCGTGAAAACCTGTTCAACGAGATCAAGGGCCGGATCCTCGAAACCGACCTGTCCCTGCCCTCGCCTTGGGGCCCTTACCTGTATTACACGCGCACCACTGCCGGCGACGAATACGCCCGGCACTACCGCTGCCCGCGTCCGGCCGACGACAGCCTGACCCTCGATGAAAGCCGCGAGCAACTGCTGCTCGACCCGAACACGCTGGCCAATGGCGGCTTCTTCTCGCTGGGCGCCTTCAGCATCAGCCCCGACCACCAGCGTCTGGCCTACAGCGTCGACACCTCGGGCGACGAGGTCTACACATTGTTCGTCAAGGAGCTTTCCAACGATCGGGTCAGCGAACTGGAATTCGGGGACTGTGACGGCAGCATGACCTGGGCCAACGACAGCCTGACCCTGTTCTTCGGCGTGCTCGACGACACCCACCGCCCGCATAAACTGTTCCGCTATCGCCTCGATGGCACTGCCGCTGAAGAAGTCTTCCACGAGCCGGACGGGCGCTTCTTCCTGCATTGCTACCGCGCCAGCTCCGAACAGCAATTGCTGCTGTCGCTGGGCAGCAAGACCACCAGCGAAGTCTGGGCGCTGGACGCCAATCAGCCGCATCTGCCGTTCACCTGCCTGGCGCCACGGGTCGAAGATCACGAATACGACGTCGACCACGGCCTGCTCGATGGCGTCTGGACCTGGTTCATCCGCACCAACCGCGACGGCATCAATTTCGCCCTGTATCAGGCCCCGGACACCGGCGTGCCGCCGAGCGAGGCCGACTGGCAGAACCTGATCGCGCACAACGAAGACGTGATGCTCGACGGTGTCAGCCTCAATACCGAGGCGATGACCCTGAGCCTGCGCGAAGGCGGCTTGCCGATCATCGAGGTTCACCCCCAGGGCCAGACGTCGTACCGCGTGCAATTGCCCGATGCGGCCTACAGCCTCCATGTGCAAAACAGCCTGGAGTTCGAGAGCGACCGCATTCGTCTGCGCTACGAAGCATTGAATCGCCCGGCCCAGGTGCGCCAGTTGATTCTCGCCACGGGCGAGCAAACGGTGCTCAAGGAAACCCCGGTGCTCGGCCCGTTCGATGCCGACGCCTACGTCAGCCAGCGCCTGTGGGCCACCGCCCCGGACGGCACGCAGGTGCCGATCAGTCTGGTGATGAAGCGCGAGATGGTCGGCAAACCAGTGCCGCTGTATCTGTACGGTTACGGCGCCTACGGTTCCAGCCTCGATCCGTGGTTTTCCCATGCACGCCTGAGCCTGCTCGATCGCGGCATGGCATTCGCCATCGCCCACGTACGCGGCGGCGGTGAACTGGGCGAGGCCTGGTATCGCGCCGGCAAGCAGGAACACAAACACAACACCTTCAGCGACTTCATCGCCTGCGCCGAGTTTCTGATCCTCAACGGCATCACCACCGCGCAGAAACTGGCGATCAGCGGCGGCAGCGCTGGCGGGCTACTGATCGGCGCAGTGCTCAACCAGCGCCCGGATCTGTTCGGCGTCGCGATCGCCGAGGTACCGTTCGTCGACGTGCTCAACACCATGCTCGACCCCGAACTGCCGTTGACCGTCACCGAATACGACGAATGGGGCAACCCGCAAGAACCGGACGTCTATGATCGGATCAAGGCTTACGCGCCCTACGAAAACGTCACCGCGCAGGCTTATCCGCCGCTGTTGGTGATCGCCGGTTACAACGACAGCCGTGTGCAGTATTGGGAAGCGGCCAAGTGGGTGGCGAAATTGCGCGCGAGCAAGACTGACGACAATGTGCTGCTGCTCAAGACCGAACTGGGCGCCGGACACGGTGGCATGAGCGGGCGCTATCAGGGATTACGTGACGTAGCGCTCGAATATGCGTTTGTGTTCAAGGTTTTGGGCATTGCCTGAGGAACTCTGTGGGTGGCCTGGGTCTTAACAGCAGACCCAAAGCCTTCACCGATTCCCTGTGTAGGAGCTGCCGAAGGCTGCGATCTTTTGATCCTGGTTTTGAAGGACAAGATCAAAAGATCGCAGCCTTCGGCAGCTCCTACACGGGGACCGCGTGCCCCTTGGAAACAGTGATAACAAAAAGACCGCACCGACATGTCAGAACCGACCTTCCTGAACAACGAAATCCGCGACTGGCTGATGGACTGTGGCCTGTTCGATCAATTGCAACTGGCCGATTTCGCGGCCGCTTCCGGCTACTTCAGCATCAGCACCGTGGCTGAAGGCGAGGCGATTTTCCGCGAGGGCGATGCGGGCAGTTTCATGTGCATCATCCACACCGGTCAGGTCGCCGTGCAGAAAACCGGCGCCGACGGCCAGGTGATCACCATGGCGACCCTGCGCAGCGGCCGTGCCTTCGGTGAAATGGCTGTGCTCGATGGCGAGCGTCGTTCGGCCACCTGTATCGCGGCGAGCCATTGTCAGTTGCTCAATCTGGGCAAGGACTCGCTGGAAAAAATGCTCAACGACGCACCGAAAATCGCCGCGAAGATCATCCGCGCCCTCGCCGTCTCGCTGTCCAAACGTCTGCGCATGGCCGACGGCCAACTCGCCGCGCAACAGGTTTAACCACCGGGGGATTTGACCTTGTTGCCGTTCGGCTCGATGCCCGGCACCGGTTGATCCTTGCTCGGCGGGCTGGGCATTTCGATCGGCACCAGCGGCGGGCTGCCGCTGCCGGCGCCCGACTTGGGCAAGGTGATTGGAGTGATCTGCGGATACGGCGTCGGCGTCGCGGTGCCGGGCGAGCCAGGTTGCGGCGTCGGGCTGACCGGAACGCTCTGCTGGGCCTGAACTGCAGTAATCGCGAGCGCGGCCAGGGTAATGACCGTTAGAATGGTGCGCTTCATCAAGGGCTCCGTTTGGCCTTTAGTCTGTGCTCAGGCTACTCCCAACGCGTCTGCTTGCCTTCCCCCCTGTAGAGATTTCCATGAAACGTTTCGTTCTGCTCGACACCACCCCGATCCCTGAAAACGGCGGTGCCCTGTGCCTGTTCGAGTATGGCGAGGACTTCGTCATCAAGATTCAGGGCGGCGATGGCGGGCAGTTGATGAACACGCGCATGCACGGTTCCGAAGACGCACTGGCCGAGATTCCCTGCCGCAAGGTCGCCGGCCGGCCGAATTCGCGGGTGTTGATCGGCGGCCTGGGCATGGGCTTCACCCTCGCTTCGGCACTCAAGCATTTGGGCAAGTCGGCCGAAGTGGTGGTCGCTGAGCTGGTGCCCGGCGTGGTCGAGTGGAATCGCGGCGCCCTCGGGGAGAAATCCGGTAGGCCATTGCTCGACCCGCGCACGGTGATCCGTCAGGAAGACGTGGCCAATGTGCTGCAAAGCGAGCCGAACGGTTTCGACGCGATCATGCTCGACGTCGACAACGGCCCCGAAGGCCTGACCCAGAAGGCCAACAGCTGGCTGTATTGCGCCGCTGGTCTGAATGCCTGCGCCAAGGCGCTGCGTCCCAAAGGCGTACTGGCCGTGTGGTCGGCCAGCGCCGACCGGCAGTTTTCCGACAAATTGAAGAAGGCCGGCTTCAAGGCCGAAGAAGTCCAGGTCTTCGCCCACGGCAACAAGGGCACCCGCCACACGATCTGGATTGCCGAGAAGCTCAAGGGCTGAGCTAAACTCCGCGCATAACCGTCATCAGTCTTTCTGCAAAGGTGAACCCATGAGTTCGTCCACCCCCACCAACACGTCGAAGCTGGACCGCATCCTCGCAGACAACCAGCGCGACAAGGAAATGGGCTACCGCGACAAAGCCCTGAAAATGTACCCGCACGTCTGCGGCCGCTGTGCCCGTGAGTTTTCCGGCAAGCGCCTGAGCGAACTGACCGTGCACCACCGCGACCACAACCACGACAACAACCCGCAGGACGGCTCGAACTGGGAACTGTTGTGCCTGTACTGCCACGACAACGAGCACTCGCGCTACACCGACCAGCAGTATTTCGGCGACGGCTCGCTGAGCACACCGAAGATCGCCAAGGCCACGCACAATCCGTTTGCGGCCCTTGCTGGCCTGATGAAAAAGGAAGATTAAAAGCAAAAGATCGCAGCCTTCGGCAGCTCCTATACGGTGTACGCCATTGCACTGTAGGAGCTGCCGAAGGCTGCGATCTTTTGATCTTATCCCCGTATAATCGTCGTCTTTTTCCCGAAGGCACCCCGCTCGTGGCAGACAAACGGTACAGCTGCATTGGTTTGTATAACCCCAAATCACCGGAAAACGTCGGTTCGGTGATGCGCGCCGCAGGCTGCTACGGCGTAGCGTCGGTGTTCTACACCGGCAAGCGTTATGAACGCGCCGCCGACTTCGTCACCGACACCAAACGCGTGCACTACGACATTCCATTGATCGGCATCGACGACCTGAAAAAAATCCTCCCGCTCAACTGCGTGCCAGTGGCGGTGGAACTGGTCGACGGCGCCCGGCCGCTGCCGGAATACACCCACCCCGACCGCGCGCTATACATATTCGGCCCGGAAGACGGCTCGCTGGATAAAGAGATTCGCGACTGGTGTGAAGACGTCGTGTACATCCCGACCACCGGCTGCATGAACCTCGCCGCCACGGTCAATGTCGTGCTCTACGACCGCATGGCCAAAGGCCTGAATACTCGCTCCGGGCCGAAATTCCGCTGAAGCGTTGCACATTCGATGGAACAAGCTGACCGCCACGGCAGTCAGCTTATCTATCAATCGCACCCTGCCTGGAGATAGATCATGAGCGAGCTCAAACGCGTAGAACGCATCGAATCCACCCCGTTCCAGTCCCCTGCGCACAAGAACGTGCACGGCTGGGAGCGCGTCGGCTCGTTGACCGGCGGCGTGCTGATGGTCGGCAAGGGCCTGCGCCGTGGCGGCGTGTTCGGCCTGATTCAAGTGGCGCTCGGCGGTATGGCCGTGGCCCGTGGCATCACCGGGCACTGCTCGGCGAAAAGCCTGTTGGAGAAAGGCCGTCAGGATATGAACAACGTGCGGGCGAAGATCGAGCGCGCCGGGGAAGAACTGAGCAAGCTCAAGACCAACGCCGAAGTGGCTACCGAAACGGCAACCGTTACCGGCAATGATTCGCTGGTCTCGCCGAAGGCCGGCGTCTGAGGTTTTAAAGCAAAAGATCGCAGCCTGCGGCAGCTCCTGCACGGAATCACGTTTTCCGTTGTAGGAGCTGCCGAAGGCTGCGATCTTTTGATCTTTACGGGTTCAAGAACCCACCACTTCATCAGCCCGCGCGAAAAATCAGATGATCTTCCCAGTCATCCTCCGGCACGCTGCCTTCGGCGAGCATTCGCCCGGACTGGGAAATGCGCTCGTGGTGCACCGCGTCGCGGTCGCCACACACCAGGTGATGCCATAACGGCAGATCCTTGCCTTCGCTGACCAGACGATAACCGCAGGTTGGCGGCAGCCATTTGAATTCTTCCGCCTGACCCGGCGTTAGCTGAATGCAGTCGGGGACAAACTTGATCCGGTTCGGATAATCGCTGCACTGGCAGGTTTTCAGATCCAGCAGTTTGCAGGCGATGCGCGTGTAATAGACGCTGTTGTCTTCTTCATCCTCGAGTTTTTGCAGGCAGCACAGACCGCAGCCATCGCACAGCGATTCCCATTCCTCGTGATCGAGTTGATCGAGGGTTTTGCGTTTCCAGAACGGTTCGACAATGGCGGCCATGGCTCAAGCATCAACATCAAGGTGGTGAAAAGGCCGCCAGTCTAGTGCCAGCGGGCGCGGGGGCCAAGCGTTGGCGACTGTCGGTAAATCCACTTGTCAGCCCCAGCGCCGGCCAGTAGGGTTTTGCAGCGAACTTCTACCCAATCCGTTGCAAGGAATCCGTGCATGAGTGCCAACCCTCGCGTTGCCGATTACGCCATTCACCCGCAGTTCACCGAGCGCTGGTCGCCGCGCGCCTTCAGCGGCGAAGCGATCCCTGAAGAAACCCTGCTGAGCTTCTTCGAAGCCGCGCGCTGGGCGCCGTCAGCGTACAACTCGCAACCGTGGCGCTTCCTGTATGCACGTCGCGACACGCCGAACTGGGAACGTTATCTGGGCCTGCTCAACGAATTCAACCGCAGCTGGGCGCAGCACGCTTCGGCGCTGGTGATCGTGATCTCAAAAACCACCTTCGTCGCACCGGGCGCCAGCGAGGAAACACCGGCGCTGTGGAGCACCTTCGACACCGGTTCGGCGTGGGGTCATCTGGCACTGCAAGCAAGCCTCAGCGGCTGGCACACCCATGGCATGGCCGGGTTCGATCAGGAATTGACCCGCAAGGAACTCAATATCCCCGAGGGCTACGCCCTGCATGCGGCGGTGGCAGTGGGCAAACTGGGGGACAAGGCAACCCTCGCCGAATACCTGCAAGCCCGCGAAACACCGAGCCCGCGCCGCCCGCTGAGCGAGCTGGTGGCTGAGGGCGATTTCACCCTTTGAAAGCAAAAGATCGCAGCCTTCGGCAGCTCCTACATGGGAATGCATTCCAAATGTAGGAGCTGCCGAAGGCTGCGATCTTTT
>Ga0308159_1002195_pt1 | contig 23520 bp, 23 predicted proteins | sample PhyCR1_FD_201040 | JGI IMG/M metagenome (GOLD analysis project Ga0308159, IMG submission 201040) | Phyllosphere microbial communities from UC Gill Tract Community Farm, Albany, California, United States - DLSLC.R1 | ecosystem: Host-associated > Plants > Phyllosphere > Unclassified | place: USA... | reverse complement strand
GCGACGGCCCCCTTCCGCCCCCGGTGGAGACGCGATCACGAGCGGTGCGACCGCCCTCGGGATCGAACTCGGATCCACCCGCATCAAGGCCTGTCTCGTCGACGCCGCCGACCCGTCGGTCGTGCTGGCGACGGGCAGCCACGAGTGGGAGAACCGGTTCGTCGACCGGCGCTGGACCTACTCCCTCGAGGACGTCTGGTCGGGCCTGCAGGCGGCGTTCGCCGACCTGGTCGCCGACGCGCAGCAGCGCCACGGCGTCGCTCCCACCACGTTCGGGGCGCTCGGCGTCTCGGCGATGATGCACGGCTACCTCCCCTTCGACGCGAGCGGCGAGCTGCTCGTGCCGTTCCGCACCTGGCGCAACACCAGCACGGGTCCGGCCTCGGAGCAGCTCACCGAGCTCTTCGGCGCCAACATCCCGCTGCGCTGGTCGCTCGCGCACTTCCACCAGGCCGTCCTCGACGACGAGCCGCACGTGGCCGACGTCGCCTTCCTCACGACCCTCGCGGGCTACGTGCACTGGAAGCTGACGGGCCGCAAGGTCCTCGGAGTCGGCGACGCGTCGGGCATGGTCCCGACCGACCCGGCGACCACCGACTACGACGCCTCCGTGCTCGAGGCGTACGACGGCCTCGTCGCCGGCCGCGGCCTGCCCGCGCTGCGCGACCTGCTGCCCGAGGTGCTCCCCGCGGGCGCCGAGGCCGGCGAGCTCACAGCCGAGGGTGCGCTGCTGCTCGACCCCACCGGCGCGCTGCAGGCCGGCGTGCCGTTTTGCCCGCCCGAGGGCGACGCCGGCACCGGCATGGTGGCCACCAACTCCGTCGCCCCGCGCACGGGCAATGTCAGCGCGGGCACGAGCATCTTCGCGATGGTCGTCCTGGAGCGGCCGCTCGCGAGCGTCCACCACGAGCTCGACCTGGTCGCGACTCCGGCCGGCGATCTCGTCGCGATGGTGCACTGCAACAACGGAGCGAGCGAGCTCGCGACGTGGGTCGGCCTGTTCTCGCAGTTCGCCGCGGCGCAGGGCCTCCCGGCCGACAGCGACGCCGTCTACGGCACGCTGTTCCGCGCGGCGCTCGAGGGCGACGCCGACGCCGGCGGGCTCCTCGCCTACAACCACCTCGCCGGCGAGCCGATCGCGGGCCTGGTCGAGGGCCGTCCGCTCGTCGTCCGCACGCCGGACTCGCGCCTCACGCTGCCCAACTTCATCCGCGCGCAGCTCTACGGCGTCTTCGGCACCCTCGCACTCGGCATGCGCGTGCTCGCCGAGGAGGGCGTCGAGCTCGACGCGATGTACGCCCACGGCGGCATGTTCCGCACGGCCGGAGTGGCGCAGCGCTTCCTCGCCGGAGCGCTCGACGCGCCCGTGGCCGTCGCCGAGACCGCGTCCGAGGGCGGACCCTGGGGCATCGCGGTACTCGCCGCGTTCCGCCGCGACGGCGGGGGCGATCTCAGCGCGTACCTGACCGACCGGGTGTTCAGCGGCTACTCCTTCGACAGCGTCGCCCCCGACGCCGCCGACGTGGCCGGATTCGCCTCCTACCTCGAGCGCTACCGCGCCGGCCTCGCCGTCGAGCGCACCGCCGTCGAGACCCTCACCGACACCCGACCCACCGCACAGGGAGAGACCGCATGACCTTCGATCCGGCCATCGAGGAGGCGATCACGCGCGTCCGCGAGGACGTCGCCCGCCTGCACTCCGAGCTCGTCCGCTACGGCCTCGTCATCTGGACGGGCGGCAACATCTCGGGCCGCGTGCCCGGCGCCGACCTCTTCGTGATCAAGCCCAGCGGAGTCTCGTACGACGACCTCTCCCCCGAGAACATGATCCTGTGCGACCTCGACGGAGTCGTCGTCCCGGGCACGCCCGGCAGCGACCGCAGCCCGTCCAGCGACACCGCGGCGCACGCCTACGTGTACCGCGAGATGCCCGAGGTCGGCGGAGTCGTGCACACGCACTCCACCTACGCCACGGCCTGGGCCGCGCGCGCCGAGCCGATCCCCTGCGTGATCACCGCGATGGCCGACGAGTTCGGCGGCGAGATCCCGATCGGCCCGTTCGCGATCATCGGCGACGACTCCATCGGCCGCGGCATCGTCGCGACCCTGACCGGGCACCGCTCGCGCGCGGTCCTGATGCAGAACCACGGAGTGTTCACCATCGGCAAGGACGCGAAGGACGCCGTGAAGGCGGCCGTCATGGCCGAGGACGTCGCCCGCACCGTGCACCTCGCGCGCCAGGGCGGCGAGCTCGTCCCCATCCCGCAGGAGTCGATCGACGCCCTGTTCGACCGCTACCAGAACGTCTACGGACAGAACCCCACCGGAGCCATCGCATGAGCGTGTACCAGAGCATCATCCCCGACCTCGCCACCCGCACCGTCTGGTTCCTGACCGGCAGCCAGGACCTCTACGGCGAGGACACCCTCCGCCAGGTCGCCGAGCAGTCGCAGGCCGTCGTCGCCGAGCTCAACGCGGCGAGCGCCATCCCCGTCACCATCGAGTGGAAGCCGGTGCTGAAGAGCTCCGACGCGATCCGCCGCACCATGATCGAGGCCAACGCGGACGACTCCGTCGTGGGCGTCATCACCTGGATGCACACCTTCAGCCCCTCGAAGATGTGGATCCACGGCTTCGACGCGCTCGCGAAGCCGCTGCTGCACTTCCACACCCAGGCGAACGTCGCCCTGCCGTGGCAGGACATCGACTTCGACTTCATGAACCTCAACCAGGCCGCGCACGGCGACCGCGAGCACGGCTACATCCTCAGCCGGATGAGCGTGCCGCGGAAGACCGTCGTCGGCCACGCCAGCGACGCCCGCGTCACCGAGTCGATCGGCATCTGGTCGCGCGCCGCGGCCGGCTGGGCCGCCTCGCAGAGCATGAAGGTCGCCCGCTTCGGCGACAACATGCGCAACGTCGCCGTCACCGAGGGCGACAAGACCGAGGCCGAGATCCGCCTCGGCGTCAGCGTCAACACCTGGGGCGTCAACGAGCTCGTCGAGCGCGTCGACGCGGCGACCCCCGAGCAGATCGACGCCCTCGTCGCCGAGTACGTCGAGAGCTACGACGTGGTCGCCGAGCTGCTCCCCGGCGGCGAGCGCCACGAGTCGCTCCGCTACGGCGCGGCCGTCGAGATCGGCCTGCGCTCGTTCCTCGAGGAGGGCGGCTTCGAGGCGTTCACCGACAGCTTCGAGGACCTCGGCGGCCTCCGCCAGCTCCCCGGACTCGCGGTGCAGCGCCTGATGGCCGACGGCTACGGCTTCGGCGGAGAGGGCGACTGGAAGACGGCCGTCCTCATCCGCATCGCCGCCGTCATGGGCGCCGGCCTCCCCGGCGGCACCAGCCTCATGGAGGACTACACCTACGACATGACGCCCGGCGAGGAGCTGATCCTCGGCGCGCACATGCTCGAGGTCTCGCCGTCGCTCTCGTCGAAGCGCGCCACGCTCGAGATCCACCCGCTGGGCATCGGCGGCCGCGAGGACCCGGTGCGCCTGGTCTTCACCGCGGATGCGGGACCCGCCGTCGTCGTCGCGCTGAGCGACGTGCGCGAGCGCTTCCGCCTCGTCGCCAACGCCGTGCAGAACGTCGAGCCGCCGCAGACCCTGCCGCACCTCCCGGTCGGCCGCGCCGTCTGGCAGCCGGCTCCGGACTTCAGCACCAGCGCCGCCGCGTGGATCACCGCGGGAGCGGCGCACCACACGGTCATGACGACGCAGATCGGCGTGGAGGCGTGGGAGGACTTCGCCCGCATCGCCGGCGTCGAGCTGCTCGTCATCGACGAGGGCACCACGCTCCGCGGCTTCGAGAACGAGCTGCGCGCCAACGCGGCCTACTACCGCCTGTCGCAGGGGCTGTAACCGCCTGGACCGAAGGGCCCGTCGCTGGGAGCGGCGGGCCCTTCGGCGTCCGCGACCCGCTCCCGCCACCTCGCCGCGACCGCAAGCGCCTCGAGCAGCGGAGACCGTCGGGTCGGTCAGGCGGAGACCTCGACGAAGTCGGGGAGCGGGCGGACGGCGCGCCTGGCGGCCGCGGCTCGGTGGAGAACACGCCTCCGCCTGCGCGGGTGCCGCCTCGACGCACGAGCAGCAGCCGGCCGCGTTGATGGCGCCGACGACGCTCCGTCGCTCCGCGCCGCCACCCACTGGGACGAGCCGGCCGTCGCGACGCGGAGTAGCGGCCCGGAGAGCCGCCGTTCACTCGGGCGGTTCCGCCGCGCGTGCGTCGGCCGATCGGATGCCGTCGCGCAACGCTGCTCACGGCCGTCCGAACGAGTGCCGCGACCTCACGAGGAGTCGTCCACGGACGGCGATCAGGACAGGCGTCGTCGCTCGAGGAGGACGGTGTCGCGCCAGGTCCCGGCGGCCGGTCCGTAGGTCATCAGCGCGATCCGCTCGCGGGTGCCGATCCGGCGGAAGCCGACGCGGTCGTGCAGGGCCAGGCTGGCGGTGTTCTCGGGGAAGACGCTCGACTGGATCGTCCAGAAGCCGGCGTCGTCCGCAGCGTCGATGAGCGCCCTCAGGAGTGCTGCGCCGATGCCGCGGCCACGGGCGGCCGCGGCGACGTAGACGGAGTGCTCGACCACTCCGCGGTAGACGCGCCGGCTGGAGACGGCTGAGAGCGCGGCCCACCCGAGGATCCGATCGCCGTCGACGGCGACCAGGCGCCCGACGTCGAGCTTCCCGGCATCGAACGCCTCCCATTTCGGCGGTTCGGCCTCGAAGGTGGCATGCCCGGTCGCGATGCCCTCGCGGTAGGTCGCCTCGACCGCCGCCCAGTCCTCGGGGTTCATCGGCCGGATCGCGGTCACGAGCAGCAGCTTCCTCCGGCGGATCCGATGTCGGTGGAGCAGACGCCGGTCTCGGGGAGCACGAGCTGCACGCGCCGGGCCGCAGCGTGATCGCCTGCGAGCTCGTCCGCGATGGAGCGGACCTGCTCGTAGCCGGTGACGAGGAGGAAGGTCGGCGCGCGGCCGTACGACTTCATCCCGGCGATGTAGAAGTTGGGCTCGGGGTGGGCCAGCTCGGCGACGCCGTGCGGGTCGACGGTGCCGCAGGAGTGCAGGTTCGGGTCGATGAGGGTCGCGAGGGAGCGGGGTGCTTCCACGATCTCGTCCAGGGAGACGCGGATCTCGCGCAGCACGTCGAGATCGGGGCGGAATCCGGTGGCCTGCACGACGACGTCGGCTTCGACGCTCTCGCGCTCCTTCCGGCGGCGCCCCAGCACCGTGACCCCACCGGAGGGGGCCTTCTCGAGGCGGTCGATCTCGAACCGGTCGAGAAGCGTGATCGCGCCGTCGCGGACGAGCCGGTGGACGGTGCCGCCGAGCTTGCCGCGCTCTTCGAGGTCATCGTCGCCCGAGCCGAAGACGCGCAGCGGGCTGGTGCCGCGGATCGCCCAGGTGATGGTCGTGCCGGGCTCCTCGCGGGCGAGGCGGGCGAGCGTGATCAGGGTGTTCGCCGCGGAGTGCCCGGCGCCGACGACGAGGACGCGCTTCCCGGCGAACCGGGCGCGGTCGGCACCGAGCACGTCCGGCAGCGCATGGCTGAGGTGCTCGGCGACGTCGGCGGCACCGATCGGATCGAGGCCCGCGGAGGCGAGGGCGTTGGGCGTGGAGTAGGTGCCCGAGGTGTCGATCACGGCGCGAGCGGTGACGTCGGTGACGCCCTCCGGGGTGTCCAGGCGCAGCAAGAACGGGGTCCCGGCGCGGCCGGTGGAGCGGGTGCGGTCCATGCCCTCGCGGCTCACGGCGGTCACGCGGGAGCGGTACCGGACGATCGGGGCGAGCTGCGGGGTCGCCGCGAGGGGCGCGAGGTAGTCGCGGATGAACTCGTGCCCGGTGGGCAGCTTCTTCGCTGCGGGCGCCTCCCAACCGCTCGCGTCGAGCAAGCGTCCGGCAGCGGAATCGACCAGGTACTCCCACGGGGAGAACAGGCGGGTGTGTCCCCACTGCTGCACGGCTGCGCCTGCGCTGTCCCCGGCCTCGTAGACGATGACGTCGAGGCCGCGCTCGAGCAGCTGCGCGGCGGCCGCGAGGCCGACGGGGCCGGCGCCGATGACGGCGACGGGCAGACCGGTGAGGCGGCGCTCGTCGGTGCGGGGCGGGACGGTCAGCAGCAGGGTCATCAGGTGCACTCCTCGACATCGACGGTCATCGATGAAGCGAGTCTGCCCCGCTATATCGACGGCTGTCAATGTATGGGAAGGTGGAGGCATGGCGACGACCGAGCTGACTCTCACCGCGGCGGCGGCCGCGTGCTGCGCGCCGCTCGCGCGGGAGCCGCTGAGCGCGGAGGGCGCGGAGCTGCTGGCGCGGGCGTTGAAGGCGATGGCGGATCCGGCGAGGCTCCGCCTGGTGTCGATCGTGGCATCGAGCAGCTCGGGCGAGGTGTGCGTCTGCGACTTCACCGAGCCGGTCGGGCTGAGTCAGCCCACGGTGTCGCACCACTTGAAGATCCTCGTGGACGCCGGGATCCTGGCTCGCGAGAAGCGCGGCACGTGGGCGTACTTCTCCCTCGTCCCGGGGGCCCTCGACTCTCTCGCAGGCATGCTCACCCGCGTCTGATCAGGCGGCCGTGACCCTCGCCGCGAGAGCGTCGACGCGCGCGGCGAGCTCGTCGTAGGCGGCATCGAACGCGGCGTCCGTGCCGGCGGGCACCGGATCGGGGATCGACCAGTGCAGCGCCTCCGAGCCGAGCTCCTCATGGGCGGCGTCGCAGACGGTGACGATGAGGTCGGTGTCGACGGCGACGTCAGCGAGCTGCTGGGGGGCGCCGATGGGCAGCGGGAGGCCGTGACGTTCGGCGGCGGCGATCGCTCCGGCGGCCACCGCCGCGGCCGGGTGCGTGCCGGCAGAGGCGGCGGGGATGGGGCTGCGCTGCGCCCAGAGCTGCGCAGCGAGTCGGGATCGGGCGGAGTTCGCGGTGCACACGAACAGCACGCGACGCGCTGCAGCGATGGTCGACGGCCCGAGCTGATCGAACGCGCCCGGGATCAGGTGCACGTAGCTCCGGCGCCGGTCCGCCTCCGAACGGCGTCGGAGGATCATGCCCTCCCGCTCGAGCACAGCGAGGTGGTGCGCGACGAGGTTCGAGGGCATTCCGAGCCGGTCCTGCAGCTCTCGCGGCGCCAGGTCTCCGAGAGTGAGCAGGTCGGTGATCCGCAGGCGCGCGGGGTCGCTGAGGGCCGCGTGCCGAGCGGCACGCGCTTCCAGTTCGGTTCGCTCGGTGTTCATTGACTCAATCTTGACTGAGCGATCCCAAGCGGTCAAGATGGCGAACGACATGGACACCACCTCCCCTCCTCCGCTCGCTCGTCGGGCCGTGGCCGAGTTCCTCGGCACGGGCCTGCTCGTGGCGATCGTCGTCGGCTCCGGCATCGCCGCGCAGACCCTCTCCCCGGACGACGTCGGCCTGCAACTGCTGCAGAACTCCCTCGCGACCGCTCTGGGACTCGCGGTGCTGATCCTCGTCTTCGGCCCCGTGTCGGGGGCGCACTTCAACCCGCTCGTCTCCGCCGTCGACGCGCTCCTCGGTCGCCGCGACCGCACTGGCCTGTCGGGCCGCGAACTGGCGGTGTTCCTCGGCGCGCAGCTACTCGGCGGGATCGGCGGAGCGGTCCTCGCGAACGCGATGTTCGACGTCCCGACCGCGATCGCGACGACCGAGCGCGTCACCGCCGGGCACCTGCTCGGGGAGGTCGTCGCCACCGCGGGCCTGGTCCTCGTGATCCTCTCCCTCGCTCGGACGAACCGCGGCCCGCTCGCGGCGGCCGCGGTCGGCGCGTACATCGGTGCGGCGTACTGGTTCACGTCCTCAACGTCATTCGCGAACCCCGCCGTGACCCTCGGCCGGGTCTTCACCGACACCTTCGCCGGCATCGCCCCCACCTCCGTCCTGCCGTTCGTCGCTGCGCAGCTCGCCGGCGCCGCGATCGGCGTCGGCATCGCCGTGTTCCTCTTCCCGGGCGCTGCCCGGACCGCCGGGAACCTCGTGGTCCCCGCCACCTCGACCTCTTCGCACGTCTGATCCGAAAGGCCCATCTGATGCATCTCGTCGCCATCGGCGGCAGCGACGCGGGGATCTCCGCCGCGCTGCGCGCCCGCGAGCTCGACCCGTCCGTCGACGTGACCGTCGTCGTCGCCGACTCCTACCCGAACTTCTCCATCTGCGGGATCCCGTACTACTTCTCGCGCGAGGTGCAGCCGTGGCAGTCGCTCGCGCACCGCACCCACGCCGACCTCGAAGCCACCGGCATGACCCTGCGCCTGGACACCTTCGCGACCGACATCGACGTCGCCGGACAGCAGCTCACCGTCCGCACCCCGGACGGGACGCTCGACCGGATCGGGTACGACGAGCTGGTCGTCGGCACCGGCGCCCTCGCGTCCTCCGCCGGGATCGTGGGCGTGGACGAGCTGGGGCCGGAGGACGGAGTGCACCTGCTGCACTCGATGGGCGACACCTTCGCCCTCGAGCGCTACCTCGACAGCCGCGACCCGCAGACCGCGATCATCGTCGGCGCCGGCTACGTCGGCCTCGAGATGGCCGAAGCCCTCACCGTCCGCGGCCTCCGCGTCACCCAGCTGCAGCGCGGCCCGGAGGTGCTCTCCACCCTCGACCCCGAACTCGGCGCACTCGTCCACACCGAGCTCGACCAGCACGGCGTCGAAGTCCTCACCCGCACCACCGTCGCCTCGATCGAGAAGACCGCCACCGGCCTCGCCGTGCACGCCGACCACGACGGCACACCCCTCACCCGCACCGCCGACGTCGTGCTCCTGGTCGTCGGAGTGAAGCCCAACACCGACCTCCTCGCCCGCGCCGGAGCCTCCCTCGGCGCCGGCCGCGCCGTCGTCGTCGACGAGGCCATGCGCACCGGCCTCCCGCACGTGTTCGCCGCGGGCGACGGAGTGACCACCCACCACCGCCTGCTCGGCAGCACCTACCTGCCGCTGGGCACGACCGCGCACAAGCAGGGCCGCGTCGCGGGCGAGAACGCCCTCGGCGGCGATGCCCGGTTCGCCGGCTCCGTCGGCACGCAGGTCGTGAAGGTCTTCGACCTCGTCGCCTCCCGCACCGGCCTGCGCGAGCACGAGGCCCTCGCCGCCGGATTCGCTCCGGCGACGACGACCGCGGTCGCGGACGACCACAAGCGCTACTACCCGGGCGCGCAGCCCATCACGATCCGCATCACCGGCGACACCCGCGACGGGCGCCTGCTCGGCGCTCAGCTCGTCGGCCGCCTCGGCACCGAGACGGCGAAGCGCGTCGACACCTATGCGACCGCCCTGTTCGCCGGGCTCACCGTCGAGCAGGTCTCCGACATCGACCTCTCCTACACTCCCCCGCTCGGCTCCCCCTGGGACGCCGTGCAGATCGCCGCCCAGACCTGGACCCGCACGAACACCGGAAGCAGCATCCCCGCATGACTCAGAAGCCCACCGTCCTCTTCCTCTGCCAGCACAACGCCGGCCGCTCCCAACTCGGCGCCGGCCTGCTCGAAGTCCTCGCCGGCGACCGCTACACCGCCACCTCCGCCGGGCTGTCGCCCGCGGACACGGTGAACCCTGCGATCGCCTCCACCGTCGCGGAGCTCGGCCTCGACATCAGCGACCGCACCCCCGCGCCGTCACCGTCGAGGACCTCGACACCGCGGACATCGTCGTTGCGATGAAGCCCGGCCTCACCCTGCCCGCGACCCCGACCGGCCGGTTCCTGGAATGGAGGTTCCCCGACCCGACCGACTGGAGCGCCGAGAACGTCCGTCCCCTCCGAGAGGCTGTCGCCGCTCGGATCCGGACCGAGCTCCTCGACTAGGAGCGATACGCAGCGGCGCCGCCATGCCGCTGCAGAACGCCGGAACTCACAGGATTCGTCGTCCTCTGCGTCGTCGCGGGGTTCGTGATCATCGTTCGCCGTATGGCGAGGCGCGGTGACAGGTAGGCACTGCGAGAAATCCGTCGGCCGACAACACTGCCGAGCTGCGCGGAGTATGCGAGAAGCACACCGACGCCGGCCGCCGTGTGCCGCGAGACGGCAGCGCCGGCTTCGCGACTCCCGCTCGCGGGAAGAGTCGCCCGGAGCGGGCCCCTACTCTTCTCCTGTACACGTCGGCGGGAGGGTGGCACCGTGACTGATCGATCCGCTCGTGGAGCTTCGACAGGCTGGCATGCTGGTGCACCTGTGCGGGTGCCCCTTGGCCAGCGCCTGAAGCGGGTCGCTCTCGTGATCGCCGTCTTGGCTGGGGTGACAGGTCTCTGCTTCTGGTTGGGCGATCTGCTGCTGATCGGCCCTTCCCACTCCGTGAGCCTCAGCAACGACACCGGTGCCGACCTCGACTGGTCGTGCTCCTGGTCCGATCTCCGCCTCGCCCCAGGCCAGACGGGCACGATCCGGATCCCCGAGCACCCGCATGAAGAGTTCGGCTGCGTCCCGCAGCCGGCATCGCTGCGTCAGGACATGTGTCCCAGCATCCAGGCGATGACCGAGGGAGCGAGCTTCACTGCGACCGACTTCGCAGAGCGGTACCGCTGCCGCAGCTAGCGATCCCCCTCACGGAACCCGACCGTGAGCGGTGGTCACCCCACTTCGCTGCTCATGTGCCCGTAGACGGATCCTCCTTGGGGCGCTGAGTCGACGACCGTCGTCGTGACGGCGGTCCAGGACTCGGCGGATCCGATCGGGATGGAGCTGTCGGGGTTGCCGACGTTGACGTGACGCTCTCCGATGAGCTGGCCGGTGGCGGGATCGATGATGATGTCCTGGCGCTGCCCGCTGCTCGACTCGACTCTGCCGATCGCGACGCCGGTGCGGCCGTCGAGGACAGCCTGCTGCTCGGTGATGACGACGCCGGGGATCATCGCTGCGGCTTCGAAGAGGGCTGCGCGCAGGTCCGCCGGCGCGGCTCCGGTGCGCAGGAGGTCGGCGATCCACACGAGTGCTTCGCCGTCGGTGGAGGGGCCAGTGCCGAGGGTGACGCGGTAGATGTGATTGAGCAGCCGCATCGGGTCCCGGGGGAGGGAGTCGATCTCGTCCAAGTCGGAGGTGGTGCCGTAGAAGGCGCCGCCCGGGGCGCGCACGTTCTCCTGGTAGTCGGCGCTGCCTCGCTTGTCGATCTGGCGTTTCCAGTCGGCGTCGGAGGCCGCTCGTGAGCGGGGTCCGAAGGTCTGGTACGGCTCATCGAGTCCTCGCATCCACACCCAGTCGTCGGCGGGGTCCGCGGGGATGTAGAGCTCGCTCCTGGTGAGGAAGAGGAATCCGCGCTCCTCGCCGTCGTCCTTGCCGAGGTTGCCGGAGGCGACGGCCACGGTGTCGATGCGCCGGTACTGCCCTGGCGCGAGAGCCGGGTCGACGGAGTCGATCGCGGCGACGGAGGCGGAGCGGAGGACGTCGGCCGCGGCCGCGTCGGCGCCACCGCGCCAGCCGGCGAGTCCGATCGTGTCGGTGAGAACCAGTCCCGCGACGAGGGCCGCGGCCACGCCGGACGCCGCAACGACGCCCAGCCATCGGCGCCGCCCGGGGCAGGCTGCGCTGATCGGTGTGACCGTTGCACCCCCGGTCGTCTCCTGTCCGAGGGCCGCCGCGGCCTCTGCCATGTGCGCGTCGAGCGCTGCGCGTCCGCGTTCGAGGGCGTCGTCGCTGGGCGGGGCGTCGTCAGACAGTGCGCGGCGCAGCAGCTGCAGTTCGTCCATGGTCGTTCTCCTGATCTGCGGAAGCGGTGAGGGCGATGCGCAGCACGCGTCGAGCCCGGTTCAGTCGTGAGCGGACAGTGCCGACAGGCACGTCGAGAGCCCTGGCGATGCCGCGGTAGTCCAGGTCGCCGGCGGCGTAGAGCGCGAGAACGTCCTTGTCGCCGGCGGCCAGTCGACTCATGGCCCGCTCGAGCTTCTGCACGGCGCGCTCGGCGTCGAGCCGATCGCTCGCCGTGGCGATCGAGTCTTCGGGGGCGCCTCGGATCTCTGCGATCAATGCGATGGCCATCCCTCGCCAGGCGACCGCCTCGCGGCGCGCGTACTGCTTCACGAGCGTCGTCGCGATGCCAAGGAGCCAGGGGCGGGCGCTGACATGACGGCGGTCGAAGTTCGCGCGCTTCTCGAAGGCGACCAGGAACGTCTCCGACATCACGTCGTCCGCGGCAGCGCCGATCTGTCTCGCCGCGAAGCGGTGGACGGCATCGGCGTGCCGCTCGTAGAGGACCCCGAACTGCGCGGGTTCCGTGATCGATCTGCCGATCACCTCGTTGTCGTTGCTCACAGTAGGTATTGCTCGTTTCCGCCGGAGAAGTTCACGATCGCCTTCGCCGATGCGGATGCCGTTCCCCTCACTCGCCGGGGCCGGGATGTCCCGCGTCCGATCCTTCCTGCCGCAAGCAGCCCTCTCTCCCAGGTCGGAGGCGCGAGTCGGGCGGAAGACGCGTGGAGGTGCGGGTCCCGCGCGGTCTGCGCGGCCGCTCGGGCATTCTTCGCAATCATCTCCGTCGTGAGTGTCCTCGTCCGGCACCGGGTGTCGCCGGTCTGGGCCGCGACGACTCTCTGCACAGCCGGCGACTTCACATCGGGGGCACCTGCTCTGCGCGGCGGGAATCGGCAAGATCGATGAGTCGGCGCAGGAAAGCGCCGGCCCCGCTCGGCGACCGGTCGCTGATCCCCTTCCGGAGCGATCGTGATCGACAGCGGGACAGTTCGGGTCGTACTCTCCTCCCTGACGGACTGCGCCCGACCCGCTAGCGCGGATCACGTCTTCACCGACGACGAGGGCTGCCCCGTCTCTCGCACCCATCGAACATGACGTTCCATCGACAAGCCGGAGATCGGAACGAACATGCCTCTTGCCGCGCTGGTGATGATGATGGTGGTCCTCCCCCTGATGCTCTCGGTGATGGTCGTCGCGATCCTCTGGCCCGGCGCGCTGGCCCGGCTGAATGCCGCCGCGCTTCGCACTTTTCCCGTCGCGGCGCCGCGGTCGATGCGCGAGCAGGCTGCGTCGAGATCCACACCGGGGAGACTGCGCTTCACGGGCATCGTCGGCGTCGGCCTCGTGCTCGCGGTCGGCAGCGGAGTCGCGCGGACTGTTCTCGACGAGGGATTCGTCGACAGCGACACTCGAGATTCCTCGTGGATGGTGTGGCTGGTCTGCGCCATCGGTCTTGCGCAGGCGATCGTCGGGATCGGTCTGATCGTCCGGTCACGGCTGATCTTCGAACGCCTTCGGGTCACGTTCCACCACGACGGCGCAGACCTGCGCCGGTGGATGATCATCGTCCTGGGCTCCGTCGGGCTCGCGTTGGCGGCGACCTCGCTCTTCGTCGCCGTTTCACTGAGCTGATCCTCGCGTTCGACCTCCTGGTCGGCCTACGAGACTCTCGATCCCGCGTCGGAGAGCTGCAGCACCGTGAATCCGTTTACGGAGTCGTCGCCGTCATCCGTGCCGTTCTGCTGCCTCGCGGAACGGGCTCGTTGCACGCGAGCGTGAAACCGTCGAGGAGGAGACCGGCGACGAGGGCGAGGATGGTGGCGACGCTCGCGATCCCCGCGGAGATTCTGGTGGAGAGCGTTTGCACCTGTCCACTCTCGGGTCGGCGGATGAACGGCAGGGGGCACAGGGCGGCCTACCGCCTCCAGTCAGAGCGCATCGCCGGAGGATCAGTGATCGCACGTCGATCCTCAGGCCGTTCAGGCGTGCTGAGAGGATGGGCTCATGGGGCGGCGTCCGTGGTGTCTGGCAGGTCTGGGGGTCATCGTGCTCGCCGTCGCGGGATGCGGTTCAGGAGCGTCCGGGTCGCCTTCCCCGGGGGAGCTGATCGGCTCCGGATCGGTGATCGAGTCCGGTCCAGGTTCGGGGGTGCCGCTGCTGTGCCTCTCCGCGGTGAGGGAGTCGGCGCCTCCTCAGTGCTCCGGTGACACGGTCGCTCTGATCGGCTTGGACTGGGATGCTCTTCCCGAGGTGCCCGAGACGGGCGGGACGCGCTGGTTCGACGGCACCTTCCACGGGACGTGGGACGGGTCCGCGGTCACCCTCACTCGGCCGTTCGCGGTGGGAGACCAGTCCGGAGTCGATCAGGAGGATCCGTTCGCCTCGTCGGTCGGCTCGGCCGACTCCGAGACCCTCGCGCGGGCGCTCGAGGACCTCCAGGCACGCCGGTCCGAGGATGCGAACCACGTGGACGCGGTGGAGTGGAACGGAATCGTCCACGCGATCGTCGTCTACGACGACGGCTCGATCCAGGCCGACCTCGATCAGGAGTTCGGTGCCGGAGTCGTCGTGGTCCGTTCTGCGCTGCGCCCGGTCTGACGGACGAGCCGGGCGCCTCCGGCGGGCGCGAGGGTGAGGGGTACGCGCGGAGTGATGGGTGTCGATCCGGGGGCGGTGGGCGAGAGAGCGCCCTCCGATCCGACGCACGAGGCGCCCTCCCCGAGAGAAGTGCGGGCTGCGCGGAGAGGAGGAAGGACGCATGCGCGAAGTCGCTACCGTCCCTCCCTGGAGGACGCGATCGCGCGTCCACAGCGGTCCGACACGACCGGCACCAGAGACGGGCACGGCGCGAGGACCGTCACGTCACCCGGGAGTCCGGCGGCGTCCACGTCCGCTCCGGGCCGGCCGCCTCGGCGATCCGGCGGCTGATCCGCCCCAGCTCGTGCGCCTGGCGGTCGGTGAGGGCGTCGAAGACGATCCGACGGACGAGCTCCTCGTGTCCGGGCGAGGCGGCCCGCACTCGATCGTGACCCGCAGCGGTCAGTACTCCCCGCGTGATCCGGCCGTCGTCCGGATCGATGACCCGGGTGACGAGGCCGTCCTTCTCGAGCCGTGTGATCGCCCGCGAGAGCCGGGACAGAGTGCAGCTGGCGTAGCCGGCCAGCGTCTTCAGCTGGAGGCTGCGATCCGGCGCGGTGTCCAGAGCGAACAGCAGACCGTACTCGAAGTGGGTCAGACCGGCGTCGCGCTGGAGTTGCGCGTCCAGGGCCGCGGGAAGCCGTTCCAGGACGGTGGCGAATGCGGCCCACGTCGACAGTTCATCCGGGTCGAGGCTCATGATCCGATGGTAGCTCTTCACTTGCCCCGGCAAGTCATCGCCGGTAGCGTCGCTTGCTCAAGCAAGTGATCGGGGCCGCGCGCCTCAGGACGGACACTCCATGGACCTGCAGTTGCACGGCGCCACAGCATTCGTGAGCGGCTCGACCGGCGGCATCGGCTACGCGATCGCGGCCGCACTCGCCACCGAGGGCGCAGCGGTGACCCTGAACGGCCGGAGTGAGGACCGCGTCACCGCCTCGGTGGAGCGCCTTCGAGCCCAGGTCCCCGGCGCGGCGGTCGCAGGCATCGCCGCCGACTTCGCCGACGCGGCCGCCGTCGCGGCGCTGATCGAGGAGCTCGACGAGGTCGACGTGCTCGTCAACAACGTCGGCGTCTTCGAGGTCGTGCCGTTCGCGGACATCGATGACGCGACCTGGCAGCGGTACTTCGAGATCAACATCCTGAGCGGCGTGCGGCTCTCGCGGGCACTCCTCCCCGGCATGCTCGAGCGCGGCCGGGGCCGGGTGCTCTTCGTCGGCAGCGAGTCGGGCGTCTCGGTGCCGCCCGACATGGTGCACTACGGCGTGACCAAGGCCGCGACGATCGCCCTCGCCAATGGCCTCGCCAAGACGACGCGCGGCACGGCCGTCACGGTCAACACGGTCCTCGGAGGACCGACCTGGTCGGACGGAGTCGCAGCAGCGGTCGAAGGCCTCGCCTCCGCCCAGGGCGCACCCGTCGACGCGGTTCGCGCCGCCGTCATCGGCAGGAACTCCACCACCCTGCTCGAGCGCTTCCTCGACCCGGCCGAGATCGCGTCGCTGTGCACGTACCTGGCCAGCCCTCTGGCCTCCGCCACGAACGGGGCGGCGGTCCGAGCCGACGGAGGCGTTCTCACCTCGACTCTTTGACGGCGCTCCGCGTGCACATCGCGCTCGTCGTTCACGCCGTGGCCGGTTTCCGAGTACTGACGGACGTCCTCGGACTGCTCGCGCAGCCCGTCGACGGTGTGACGGGTCGAGACGTGCCGTGGTGCTGTCCGCAACCGAGGTCGGGAGGTCTCGCGGAACCCGCTCGAGCCGTCGGGGCCGCTCTCGACCTCGGTTGCGAACCGCGCGGCCCGCAGAACGCACCGTCCTTCGTTGCGCGACACCACAAAGACTCCCCGTTCGGGGGGAAACGCGCATCCGGAGTGCGTAAACTCGGCACTTCGGAGCAGCCGGGGGTCGGGTGCCCCGCCGAGCGCGGGAGGGTCGCAGTGGCAGTCGGATTCCGCCAGGACGGGCCGCTCCGGGCGCTCGGACGGGCCCGACTGCAGCCGGTCAGCGACCTGTCGCTGGCCCGCGGACCCCGCCGCACGCGGCTCTCGGCTGCGATCTCGATGCCGTCCGGTCCCGGCCTGGTGCGTCCCTCCGCTCTCGCGCAGCCGTGGGAGGCGGCGCTCATCCGCCTCGTCCGCGTCGGCGCCCCTGCGCCCGAGCTGCACGCTGCGACCGCCACTGCACCTGAGGGGGCCCGACTGGCCGCAGTGATCGAGCTGGCGCGCGACGCCCTGGACCGGCCGGACGACGAGCGGGCACTGCGGCTCGCGGGCTGGCTGGTGCGCATCCGCTACGACCCGGGCAAGGACCCGTTCCTCAGCCGCTACGGGATCTCGCTCTCCGTCCGCCTCCCCCTCAGCGCGGGGCTCGACGTCACGGTGCCGCTCGAGACGGAGTCGCTGCGGCTGCTCTTCGCGGAGCTCGCCGCGGCGGAGGATCCAGCAGGCGCCGCCGCCGCGGTGGAGGCCCTCGCGCCGTCCACGCTCGCCGCGTCGAGTCTGACGGCGCTCTACTCCGCTCGCCGCCGCTGGTCGGACATCGCGCAGCTGACCTCCCGGATCGTGAACGTCGATGCGGCGTCGGCGGCCGCCCTCATCCGCCGCGGGGTCGCCCTGCGCGAGCTCGGGCTCATCGAGAGCGCGCTCGACGCCTTCGACAAGGTGGTGCGGCCCAACGTGACCACCGCCCGCCCGTTCGAGCTGCGCGCCGAGGCCCTGCTCGAGCGCGCCAGCACGCACCTCTCGGACGGGCGGCGAGCGCCGGCGCGACGCGACCTCGAGCGGGTCCTGCAGCAGTTCCCCGAGAGCACGGAGGCGCGCGAGCTGCTCGACGCCGCGCGTCGCTGAGAGCGCTCCTCCGTCCCGCCGTGCCCGGGTGGGGAGATGTCAACCGTCTCGCCGCCGATGCCTCCCCGACCTACCGTGACTACGGACCGGAGGAGGACCTGGATGGCTGTGACGCGGTTGACGCTCGACGGCTTCGACTACACGCTCGCACCCGAGATCGACCTGGACGCGCTGCGCTCGGCGCTGCTGGACGGCGTCTCGAGCGTCGGACGCTGGGTCGGCTTCCCGTCGCTGAACCGCGGAGTCGTGCACGCGCTGATCACCCCCTCGAGCAGCGTGCGCCTGGAGGAGCACCCCGACGCCCCGGTCGAGTTCTCCTGGGAGGGCGACCAGCAGGGGTACGACCTGGACTTCAGCTACGGGATCTCCTGACGGCGGTTCCGGCGGTCGGCCTTCTGGGAGACGTGGGTCTCGAGACGCCCCCGCGGGGCTGCTCGACCAGCGAGGCCGCGGGTGCCTCCACCCGGAGAGGACGCGGGAGGCGTGCGGGACCTCGGTCGAGAGGGCTCCTCAGCCGCGATGGTGGCTGAAGGGTGCTCCTGGCTGAGATTCTGCGGCGGCCCTCCTCGGGTACGCGGCGGGCGCCGCGCCTCCCTCTGCTGATCGAGTAGCGCGCGGAGCGCGCGTCTCGAGATCCGCGATGTCCGGGACTGGGCAGGTCTCGAGACGCCCCTGCGGGGCTACTCGACCAGCAGCGGGGGGCGGCGGTACGGGGTCGCGACGCGGAACATCAGTGCCGCCGCGACCACGAGGAAGGCGGCGCCGATCAGCCCCGCGCCCGGCGGCTCGTCGGCGGAGGTGTGGCCGCCGTTGATCGCCGGAGTGAAGACGAGATCGATCAGCGCGCTCCACGCCAGCACGGCGACGAGCGCGAGTCCCGCGGTGCCCAGTCGCCTGCCCGCGGCGACCGAGGCGCCGATCACGGCGAGGGCGAGCAGCACCTCCGCGAACCACAGCCAGAACGGCAGGAGCTGCAGCGGCGACACCGCCTCGTACTGCAGGAACGAGCACGCCGCGCTCTCGTACCCCTCGGTCCAGCAGGGCCGCCAGAAGACCGCCGCGCCGATCCCCTGTACGGCCGCGTGAGCCAGCAGCAGGACGCCGACCACCACCGAGAGCGCGGCCAGCAGGATCGACGCCCGGTGTCGTCGGACGGGGGCAGGCACGGTCCCGGTGATCGCCACGACCGTCAGGCTAGGGACGGGCGGTGAACGGCGGGAGTCGCGCGGGCACCGTTCAGGCGAGGAGCCGGACTCAGAAGTCGTCGAAGTCGATCGTCTCGCGGTCGGCGAGCGGCAGGGCGATCGGGTGCGCGACGAAGGAGTCGTCGGGGCGGTTCTTCGCGATGCGCTTGCGCAGGTCGGCGACCGCGGCCTCGAGGACGTCGGACACCGACGGATCCTGGTCGATGTCGAGCTCGACGGGCACCGCGACGAGCTCGCTGCTCGCGTCGAGGGTCATCCGGGCGTCGATGAGCTCGCCCTCGTCGGTGAACGCCGGCACGGTGACGGCCTCGGAGTGGTCGTGGCGGTTGATCGCGGTGACCAGTTCGAGGAGCGCGTCGGCGACCGCGTCCGTGGTCACGATGCACTTGGACGCGTAGGTGATTTCCTGCATGGGTCCACCCGACCAGCCTCCGCCGGAGCGTGCCAGCCCTTGCGGGGGGCCGCCGCCGTCGCCTAGGTCGGCGGGAGGAAGCAGCCCGCTCACGACGGACGGCCGCCGGGGAGCATGCTCCTGCCGACGGCCGTCCTGCCCGCGCCCGACCCGCTCGGGCACATCGATCCGCTCCCCGACCTCAGCAGCTCCGAGCGGAGTAGGCGGTGACGGTGGTGCTGGAGACGCTCCGCCCCTCGATCACCGCGGTTCCGGTCACGCTCACCTCGCCTGCAGGCAGGGTCTTCAGGCGCGTGGTGAAGGCCGAGGTCGTGTTCTGCGAGGGGGCGACGGACGCGGTCGACTTGGTCCCGTACGCCGTCGAGACAGTCACGGCCAGCGGTACGGCCTCGTCGTTGCGCACCGTCGTGGTGAGGACGGCCTTGCCCGAAACGCAGCGGGTGGAGGCGGTCGTCGTGTAGTCGACCGGTGTCGCCGCGGCTTGCACGGTGACGGAGTCCCAGACGAGCGGACCGGAGTCGAACTGCACGGCGATGCGCACCGACCCGGCGCCGGTCGTCGACGGCAGCGTCGTGCTGCCGCGCTGGTCGGCGTCGAACGCCACCGGACCGAGGTCCGCCACGGCGCCTGCGGCCGTCACGGAGTAGGCGCGACCGGTCGTCCCGGCGTGCAGGGGCGAGCCGTTGCGCGCCGTCTGACGCGCGTCGAGCGGGACGGTCGCTCCGGGAGCGACCGGGGCGTCACCGACGAGGGCGGCGAGGCGGGTGCGGTCGTCAAGCTGGGCAGGAACGGGCGCCTGCTGCACGAGCCGCCAGTCCTGGGAGCCGTCCGTCGTCGAGGCCTGCAGGGTGGCCGGCGCGTTCGCGGAGCCGGCCGAGAGGTAGAGCCCGGTGTTGCGCGTCGACTGGAAGCGGACGAAGCCGTCCTGCCCGGGAACGGTGTTCCAGAGACCGGGAGCGCTGTTGTCGATCCACTGCCCGATGCGCTGCCCAGCACTGGCACCGCCGCCCCAGATCGCGGCCTCGCGCCCACCCGCCTTGGTGAGCAGGGTCAGTGCTCCGTCGGCCTTGCGGGTCAGGTGCCAGTACTGCGTGTCCGGGTTCGACGCCGATCCGGCGGCCTCGGACGCGACGCTCGGCACGTCGGCGTTGCCGATGTTGTCGTCGTTCGTGTTGCCTCCCGTTCCGAGGACCTGACCGGTCTTGCGGTTCACGAGCTGGTAGTAGGCGCCCTGCGAGCGGCCGAGGTCGACCTCGCCGTTGCGCACGGTGGCCTGCGTGCCCGGCCCACCCCAGGTCGCCGAGAGGATCACGACGCGGCCGGTGCCCGCGACGTACTGCATGTTGCGGCTGTAGCCGGCGGGGAGCGGGGTCTGGAACTCGGTCCAGGCGCCGTCGCTGCGGCCGGACTCGTTCACCCAGATGCTGCCGCTGTCAGCCGCGTTGTAGAGGATGCGGCCGTCGGGCAGCGTGATGAGGACGGGGCTGCCGCCGGTGCCGTGCGGGCGGGATCCGGGATCGCGCGGCAGTGCCGTGATGTTCTCGCCGTTGGGCGATCCGGCGTCGCGGAAGCGCAGCGGGTCGTCGGCGATCTTGTAGTGGACGCCGTCGCCGCCGCCGAAGTACTCGAAGGTCAGAATGTACTTGCCGTCCGTGGTGGGAGCGACGGTGGTCATGCCGGGGCGGCCTCCGCCGATCTGGGTCTTGCCGTTCCCGCGGTCCACCGTCAGCCCCGGGACGTCGAGGATCGTCGGGCTCCACGAGGAGGCGGCGCGGCCGTCCCAGGTGCGGTGCGCCAGGATCTGGCCCGTCGAGTCGGGAGCCGTCGCGTTCGCGGGGTCCACGATCGCCTCGCCGGTCGCGGCGTTGTAGCCGAGGTAGTCGTTCTCGTCCGAGTAGTAGGCGACGAGCTTGCCGTCGTGCACGTCGAGGTGCGGCTCCCACAGCGGATCGACCTGGCGGGTCGCGTTCGCCGCGGCCACGTTCGTCCCGATCGCCCCGGCGCTGCCGCCCTGCCACCCGCCGGTGGCGATGATGTTCCGGATCGACCAGGTCGCTCCCTCGTCGGCGGAGGAGTAGAGCGCGATCGCGACGTCGCGGCGGTCGCCGTCGTTCGACGGCAGCCAGTTCGGGTCGGCCGCCTTGCGCTCCTTGTAGTACTCGTCCTCCCCGGTGACGACGGTCGCCAGCAGGAGGGTCCCGGCAGCGAGGTCGCCCACGGCCTGCGGCAGCACGTAGAGGTTCGGATTGGTCCAGTTGCTCGTGTACTTCGCGTACCGGGGGTCCGTGGACAGGTAGGCGGGGGCCTTCACCTCGGACAGCGGCTGCCACGAGGTGCCGTCGTCGTCGCTGCGGTAGACCGGCATGGTCTGGCCGGTCGCCCCCTGGGACGACGCCACGACGGTCGACTTCTCGAACGCTGCGAGGATCCTCCCGCTGGGCAGCTGGACGGACTTGGGGTAGACGGCGCAGTTGCCGCGGCCCTTCAGACACGGTGCGTCGGGATCGAGCTGGTACAGGATCCCTCCCTGCGGCACGTAGGCCTGGGCGGTGATCGTCGGGCCCGCGAGCAGCGCGGCGGCGACCGCCACTGCTCCGAGCAGCATCCCGGAGCGCCGGGACGTCGTGGTGAACCTCATCGTTCTCGTTCCTTCGGTCGTGGCTGGCGGACGAGGCGGTACTCGAGTCGTCGCCGGCCCGGTCCTCGCCTCTGAGTCCCTTCACCGCGCGATGTTGTCGATCACTTCGCGCGGCTTTCGCCAATGTTATCGACAACAGAACCGACGAGCGCAAGCCTCCGCGCCACACTGGAGCGACATCGGCCCGGCGCCGGTGCTCGGAGGGGGAGGTCCATGGCGGAGGAATCGCTTCCCGCGCGCGCGGCCGCGAAGCAGGCGACGATCTACGACGTGGCCCGCGTCGCCGGAGTGTCGCACCAGACGGTCACGCGGTTCCTGCAGGGCTTCGAGGGCATCCGGCCCGCCACCCGCTCGCGGGTCGAGGCGGCCCTGGCCGAGCTCGACTACCGCCCCAATCTCACCGCGCGCTCCCTGCGCGCCCGGCGCTCGCACCGCATCGGCGCCCTCACCCACGAGATCGACCAGGTCGGGCCGAGCAAGATCCTGCAGGGCGCGAGCACCGCCGCCCGCGAGGCCGGCTACGTCCTCGACATCGTCTCGCTCGACATGAGCGACTCCGCCGCGATCGAGGAGGCGCTCGATCTGGTCACCCAGCACGAGCTCGCCGGCGTCCTCGCCCTCGCCTCGACCGACGAGATGACCCGCGCCTTCCGCACGACCCGCTTCCGCGTCCCGGCGCACCTGGCCGTCGAGGAGGACGACGACGCGACCCGCTCGCCGTCGCAGCTGACCACTCAGGGCTTCCCCGCCCTGGTCGCGCACCTCGCCGACCTCGGCCACCGCGAGTTCCTGCACCTCGCGGGCCCGCCGACCTGGTCGGCCGCGCGCAACCGCCGCAAGGCCTACGAGAGCGCCGTCAGCCGGCACGGCCTGCACTCGACGGCGGTGCTCGAGGGCGACTGGTCGGCCCGTTCCGGCTACGAGCTCGTCCGCGGTCTCGACGAGCTCCGCGCGACGGCGATCGTGGCCGCGAACGACCAGATGGCGCTCGGCGCGATCCTGGCCCTCACCGACCGCGGGCTGCGCGTGCCGGAGGACGTCAGCGTGACCGGCGTCGACGACATCCCGGAGGCGGCCTATCTCGTGCCGCCGCTGACGACACTCCGGGTCGACTTCGCCGGTCAGGGCCGCTCGGCGCTCGGCGAGCTGCTCGCGCTGATCGACGGGGTCGACGCCGCACCGCACGTGACGCTCGCCTCCGAGCTCGTCCCGCGGCGCTCCTCCGGGCCCGCGCCGCGCTGACGCCGCATCAGCGGGCCGGACCGGTCGAGGCGCGCACGACGAGCGAGGGACGGGGCGCGCCCGCTCGATCGGCCGCGGCCGGATCCTCGATCCGGTCCAGGAGCGCCTGCAGCGCCTCCCTCCCCTGCGCCTCGAAGTCGAGTCGGAGCGTCGTCAGGGCGGGCGTGAAGTAGGCGGCCTCGGGAGTGTCGTCGACGCCCGTGACGCTGACGTCGCCCGGCACCGCCGCATCGCGCGCATCGAGGGCGTGCAGCGCACCCAGCGCCATCTGGTCGTTCGCGGCGAGGATCGCCGTCGGCAGGCGCTCGAGGGCGGCGACCGCCTCGAATCCGGAGCGCGCCGACCAGTCGCCGTGCAGGATGCGCGCCGGGGGCAGGCCGTGCCGCTCGAGCGCCGCGACCACCGCACGGAGCCGGTTCCGGGCGGCCGACCAGGCGGCAGGGCCGGCGATGTGGACGAACTCCTCGTGCCCCAGCTCGACGAGGTGGTCGACGAGCTCGGCGACACCGTGACCGGACGCGGCGAGCGTCGCTCCGTCGGCCTCCTCCTCCGCGGCGATGACGACGGGGACGCCGAAGTCGGTGTGCTCGAACACCTCCCGCACGCCGTCCGTCGACGCGAAGGCCAGGAGCCCGGCGAGGTCGTGCCGGGTGAGCAGCTGGAGGGCGCCCTGCAGCTCCGCGGGGTCGGCCATGTCGAGGGTCACGACGTCGAGGAGGTATCCGGCGTCGCGCGCGGCGCTCGTCGCGGCCTGGATGATGCGGTTCGGCCCGACCTGGCTCACCTCGTGCGTCAGCGCCCCGATCCGCATCGACCGCCCCGAGATGAGCGCCCGTGCGCTG
>Ga0308159_1002194_pt1 | contig 23527 bp, 19 predicted proteins | sample PhyCR1_FD_201040 | JGI IMG/M metagenome (GOLD analysis project Ga0308159, IMG submission 201040) | Phyllosphere microbial communities from UC Gill Tract Community Farm, Albany, California, United States - DLSLC.R1 | ecosystem: Host-associated > Plants > Phyllosphere > Unclassified | place: USA... | reverse complement strand
ACGACCTGCACATTAATGCCAAAATCGACAAGGCTGTCACTGCGCTGTTGAAAAACTGTGCCAGTGGTAAGCACGTCACTAAGGTTGAAGTTTCAGTTTGCAAGGCTGGCGGTACGCAAATCGAGTACACCCGCATCACCCTGGAAGACGTGCTGGTCACCAACGTACAGTTCGTGGGCTCTGAGCACGATGATACGCTGGGCGTAACCTATGCATTCCAGGCTGCGAAAGTGAAACAGCAGTACTGGGAGCAGAGCTCTTCTGGCGGTAAAGGCGCAGAAAGCAGCGCTGGCTGGAATATCAAAGAGAACAAAGAAGCATAAGAAAAAACGCCTCCTTATCAGGAGGCGTTTCACTCTGCTATGCGATTTTTCTTTTTGTGCGTTAAGTTCTCAGCCGATTTACAAGGATTTCTCTGGATCAGGTTTATTGGGTGGAGATAGTAAATGAGTATTACAGGGTCAGTTGGTATAGGTGGCCGCAATAATTACGGCGATGTAAAAACGGTACAACGACTTTTACAAAATAATGGTTTTCCCCAGCTTCGTGATGATGGACGGATAGGGCCAAAAACTATTGAAGCAATAAAAAGTTACCAATCACGTTTCATGTCACGGCCAGATGGTCTGGTTGATGTACATGGAAAGACATGGAGTACACTCTCTCGCTCAGGTAACGATACTAATAAAATTTTACCACCTAGAAATGTCGATGATCCAAATGTTAATTCTGGCCGTCTTACCGTTAATGCGGGACAAGTTACATTTGATGCTGAAGGTAATGACAACATTCATAGTCCTTATTTCAGTAGGCATATACATTGGCCTGGATATAACTCAGGTGTAACTATCGGAAGAGGTTACGACATGGGAGGAAGAAGTACAGGTGAAATTTACTCTGATCTTTTGATGGTGGGGGTTGAACAAGAGCAGGCAAGACGCCTTTCTTTAGGCTCCACAAAAAAAGGAAGTGAGGCTCATGCCTGGGTTAAAAAACACAGGGAGGAATGCGGCATCATATCACGTGAGTCGCAGGCAAGGCTCTTTGAGAGTATTTACCCAATATATGTAAATCGTGCTAAATCTTCCTATCTTTCTAAAACAGCTAGTCATCAAGAAAGAACGGATTGGGATAAGCTGAAGCCTGTAATCAAAGATATTATTGTGGATTTAGTTTATCAAGGTGCAGGTTCGACAATAAATATGCAGGCCGCTATGCATAATGATGTCGATAAATTGGCAGATTTTATTGATAGCTCAGCTTATCTACAAAAGTTTGAAAAGGGTCGTAATCGTGCTCGTTATCTGAGAAGTAGACGATAAATAAGAGGTTACATGAACAAGATATTAATTTCCACTTTGCTTTTAGTTGGTGTGCAAGTCCTTAATCCGGTCTATGCTTTAAGTGACTGCTCTCAAGGAAATAACGATCAAGAGGTTTACTCCTGTGCAGAAAAGAATAAATCTGAAACAGAAGTGATGTTGAATAAAGAGTATAAAGCGGCTAAATCGAGGATTCAGGATATATATAAAGGCAATGATGAGGATCTTAATAAATACATAAATATTTTAACTGAAGCGCAGCGGGCATGGTTGAAATACAGAGAGAATGATTGTGAACTTGCCTCTTTTGCAGCGGATAAAGGTAGTGATGCAAGTGTTTCGTACAAAAATATGTGTATATCAGAACACAATGAACAAAGAATTAAAAGACTAAAATTGATACCCTATCATTAATTTAATTATATTGGTCAATTCCTCTGGGGTGCAGCTTTATTATATTCAGGTATGGTTAATTGAATGTGATATAGGATGAATGATGTGTTTTAGAAGATCTGGTCTTATTGGCACTCAATAATAACTCATAAATGTATGCACCTCTTTTCAGTAAGGCAAGTCAGGGTTGGATGTATTAACTCACATTGAAAGTTCACAGAAAATCTTTTGCTGATTTTTAATGGGCTTGTACATAAAAGATATTTTAATTTCTTGTGGTTTAGCATGATGATATTAACAATGAGACTTATTTTGTTAGGGGTGCTTTATTAGATGTAATTTCTTATAGGTTGAACTTCTTTGATTTTATTTTATCACTGTCACAAAACTTATTTGAGGGACGAACAGTGTCAGTTGTATGCGCACACCGTATTTAATAACGAGTGCGTCGCCAGGCTTGATGAGTTACGCACGAAAGAATTATCAGAAATGCCCTACGATTAACTTTCACGGATGGCTATCTGCAACATTAGGGTTGCGTTTATCTTCCGTACCATTGACTACGCTTCTATATCCCGCCTTTCTCCCCGAGAGACGCGCGATATAGATGTCGAACAGCTAACCGCAGGAATCCGTGATGCGCTTTACGATAATAACCGCTAAACCCGGCCATGAACCGCCGCAAATCAGTTTCGATTTTCTTCCTCCAGGCGGCACTATTGGTCGAGGCGTGGATAATAATCTGATATTGCCCGACGACGATCGCACTATTTCTCGCCTGCAGGCTATCGTGCATATTACTGCAGAGGGTGAATGTCGCCTGACCAACCGCGGTAACGTTACGCGCGTGCTGCTGAATGACATCCCGCTTGAACGTGGACGTCAGGTGGAGTTGCAGGACGGAGATATTCTCGGCATCGACGACTATCGCCTGCTGGTTAACGATCTTAATGGCGAGCAGCAATCGCAGCAGCCTCCGTTGACCGCTGCAGCCGCACCTAAGCCGCAGCCCGTACCCAATGCGGTCCCTGTACAGGCGCCGGCTGCCAGCACGGCTGCCATTCCCAGCGAGATCTGGGACAGCCTTGCCAAAGAGTTTTCAATTTCTGATGATTTATCGAAACGTAAAAGTGCTGCGCCAGAAATGCCGGAGGCAAATCCGTTAACCTCTACAGCGGCAAACCGTAATCCCGAAGATCCGCTGGCTCAGTTAATGAGCGATAAACCGCTAGATATCGGTCAACAACCTAAGACAAGCAGCCTGTTTGATGAAGAGGATGCACTGTTTGCTCAGGAAAGCATTTTTGATGACCGCACGCCCAGCACCTTGTCGGCAAAACAAAATGCGCAAGGGCAGCCCAAAATAGAGGAAACCTCCACAGACGTGGACCCGTTAAATCTGTTTGGCAGCCAGACCACGCCGGACCCGCGTCATCATGACGATCCGCTGGGGTTAATGATGAGCGGTGCCGTGCCGCTGGCTCAGCCAGATATGCCGGTTTCGCAACCTGTGGCTGCGCCATCGCAGCCGAAAGAAAACCATCAGTCTGCACCCTTGCAGCAGAAAGAACTCCATCAAGCGGCGCCATTACAGCCGCAAGAAAATCACCAGCCGATGCCAGATATCCTGGATACTGCACCGGTTGAGTTGGCTGATTTAAGCAGTTCACCGCTGTTTGATCACACTGAAACGCAGGTCACTCACGATCCCGCTTTCGATCCTCAACCGCAGCCTGCCCAGCCTGAAGGAGCGCAAAGCCCGATTGATTACGGCGGCATTACCTTGCCAACACCGCAGGCGGTGCAACGCACGCCTTCGCCCACGCCAAAAGGGCGGCTGCGCATCGATCCGGTTGCCTCGCACAATAACAGCGGCGGGACCGAGCAGAGTGGCAACGCCAGTAGCGGCGATGCCTTAAAGGGCGAGTTGCTGGATGCACTGCTGGAAGGTATGGGCCTGCAGGATCTGCAACCGACACCGCAGTTCGATCGCGAGCAGATGCGGCAGTTCGGCCAGATGCTCAGCATGTTCTCGCAGGGAACGGTGGCACTGCTGTCTTCCCGATCGATTTTAAAACGCGGTGTAAAAGCCGACATGACCGTGATCCTGGATGATGCTAACAACCCGTTTAAGCTGCTGCCGTCGGGTAAAACCGTATTGATGCAGATGTTTGGCAGCCGTATGCCAGGTTTTATGCCGCCACGCCAGGCCGTGCGTGACGCTCTGATTGACCTCCAGGCGCACCAGTTAGGGATGATTGCCGGGATTCGCGCCATTATTGCTTCCATGCTGCAGTCCTTTAACCCCGATCAACTCGAAGAAGAAGCGCGTCAAAACGGTTCCGTATCGCGCATTGGACTACCCGGCAGCCGTAAAGCCGCGCTGTGGGAGCATTTTATCCAGCGCTATGGCGAAACTGCCGGTGAAATTGAAGATGACTTCCATACCTTGTTTGGCGAAGCCTTCTTGCACGCGTACGACATGGAAGTAAATCAGTATAAAGACTCACAAACCCACACGGATGACGCATGAATATCTCTACTGCTTCCACGTCGAATCAGGGCGACCGCGCCAGCAATCAGGATCAAACCGGTGAGAGCATCGGCGAGCGTTCGGCTTGCTTTGTGGTGTGTGATGGTGTGGCAGGGTTTCCCGGCGGTGACGTGGCAGCAAAAATTGCACGCAGTAGCCTGATGGAAGCCTTTGATGGCAATGCGCATCTCGATGCGCAAACCATTCGCGATTACGTGAATTATGCCAATGGCGCCATTCGGCAACAGCAAAAGGCAAACAGTCAGCACAGCCGGATGGGCACCACGCTGGTGAGTTTGTTTATCGACAGAGACTATGAACTGGCCTACTGGGCGCATGCAGGCGACAGTCGGCTTTACCTGTTTCGTCGGGGCTATCTCTACCACGTGACCACAGACCACAGCCTGATTCAGCAAATGAAAGATGCCGGGCACCAGACAGAAGGCATTAACAGTAACCTGCTCTATTTTGCATTAGGCATGGGCGATGAACAGCGGGATGCCAGTTACAGCGATGTGGTGCCTATTGAGGATGGGGATGCCTTTTTGCTGTGTACGGATGGTTTCTGGCATGGCGTGACGCTGGAACAAATGCAGCAATCATTGCATATGGTGAATACGCCAGAAGAGTGGCTGACCCTGATGCAACAAATTATCAAAAACAGCCAACCGCAGGGGGGTCAACAGGACAACTTCAGCGCCATGGCTGTGTGGGTAGGTTCACCAGAAGACACCACCTTATTGCACTCGCTGTCTGATGCGGCGCAGTTTTTCCCTCTTCGAGATTGAGAACGCCAACATGAAATATGGATTAGTGGGCCTGACTGCATTGCTGTTGAGTACACATGCCTTTGCAGAGAACTATCGCATTGTGCAGTCGCCAACTCAGAAACTGGATGTCTGGATTGATGATGTAAAAGATAACCAGCTGTCGAGCTGGTGTAAGAGCACCGTAAACCTGCGCATTGTGACGCATGGCGATAAAGATGCGTCGGTGCTGAGTGATTTCCTGCCGCGCGTTGCGGGCTTGATGGCCTCACAATGTAAGCCGTTACAGCAGCTGCACTGGCAATTAACCGATACCGAGGGCGCCGCACTGGCCAATGGTACGGCCGCGAAAGCGCAGCAGTGGAAATCGGTGGTGACTCCGCCTGCCGCTGCACAGCCCGTTCAACCGGCTCAGCCCGCCCAACAGGCGCCGGTGCAGCAGGCGCCCGTCAGCCCGCCCGCCGCGCCTGTCGTGCTGAATTCGCCAGCGGCGGATACCACACCGTGGCTCCAGTTTAGCTTGCTGGACGGTTGCCATTTCCGCACCTGGTGGCATCAGCCCTCGCAGGCCAGCGCCCTGTTTGTGCCGGCTAAGCAGGGCGTCACCTGCGGGAAAGATGGTTGGTTAAGCGGGCACAGCACACTGACCCAGACGGGCAAAGACGCGACCAAATCCGTTTCCGTGAGTTTTCTGCAGGGGTTCCCGGTTGCGGGCCTGAACGATAAACAGCAGGTTGATGAACTGACCATTACCACGGTTAACAGCGAACGCATGGTGCTGAGTGATGAAAAGTCACCCGACAGCTGGCTGGTGTTGCCATTTAGCCAGCAGTTTAACGGCTGGCAGGCGATAAACCAGGTGGTGGTTGAGATGCCCGCCAGTGAAGCGGCAGACGAAAATGCGCTGCGTGCGCGCCTGCAGGAAGTGCGTAAGATCTGGTCACCCTGGTTAAGCAGCCCTGCATCCATTAAGGTGCAGTTGGTGGAAAAACTGCATCCGGAACTCAAAGATCCGGCCGCAGCCGTGTATCGCACCATCAACTAAGGCATAAGGAGTTTGAATGGACTCACTACAACAGCGACTGGCCAATGCCACCCTGGCGGAAAACCTGTCCAGCATCACTGCACAAATCCAGGCGAATCCGGCTGATGCGGATTTACGGGCGGCATTTGTGCAACTCCTGTGCCTTGACGGTAACTGGAGCAGGGCGCAGACACAGCTGAAATCCTGGCTGGCCATGCTGCCTCAGGCGCAGCCCACCGTGACCTTGCTGCAACAGGCCATTGAGGGCGAACAGAAACGTGCAGCGGTTTTGCGCGGTGAAGCCGAGCCGCAACTGCCAGGAAGCGCCTGGCCGTGGTGCCAGGTCTTACTGGCCGCGCTGAAAGCGGACATAGCGGGCGATAAGGCCGTCGGTGCGGCACTGCGTGCTCAGGCGCTGGAAAGCGCAGAGGCGAGCGCCGGTACGGCCACAACCCAGGAGGGGGAAAGCCCGTTCGCCTGGATAATGGACGGTGACAGCCGCTTCGGACCGGTCTGTGAAGCCATCGCCAATGGACACTATTACTGGATCCCGTTTGCTGCCATCAGCGAAATAGAGTTTCAGGCTCCGGCAAGCGTCACGGATCTGGTCTGGCGCCATACTCGCCTGCAGCTGGTGGACGGAAGTGAGCAAATTTGTCAGATTCCGGTGCGCTACCCGCTTCAGGACAAGGCTGATGAACGCTTCCTGCGGGCAAGCGTAACGGAGTGGCAGGAATCAGGCAGCGATGACGGTCAGTTTATCGGTCACGGGCAAAAGATGTGGCTCAGCGATGAAGCAGATTATCCCTTACTGACGCTGCAGCAGCTTATTTTCAACGAAACTGAGTTACCTCATGAGTCGTAATGACAATTCGTCCGGTGACGGCTATTCGCAGCTGCATGGCGGCTATCGTGCGCGCAAAAATCGCGACACGCTGACGGCGCGTGACAAACTGCAGTCGTCCCTGCTGGACAGGCTGACAGACGACGCGCCAGATAAAACCACCGAGTCAGGCAACAGTTCGATTATTACCCACAGTACGCTGCGGCGTAATGTTCTGCGCGATCTCCAGTGGTTATTCAACACCATCAATAACGAGGCGCAGCACGATCTGAGCGACCTGACGGAGGTCCAGCGTTCCGTGCTGAATTTTGGCGTGGCCCCCCTGGCCGGACAGAATATCTCGGACATCGAGTGGCAGGATATGCAACGGAAAATGACCGATGCCATTCTGCACTTTGAGCCACGCATTTTACCCCAGGGCTTACAGGTTCGCTGCGTAAGCGACCTGACCTCTCTGAGTCTGCACAACGTACTATCGATTGAGATTAAAGGCCGGTTATGGTGCGTGCCGTACCCGCTGGAGTTTCTGTTCCGCACTCAGGTTGATTTAGAGAGCGGCCATTTTGAACTACAGGATGCAGGTTAATCATGGACAGCAAGCTGCTTGATTACTACAACCGTGAACTGGCCTATCTGCGCGAGATGGGCGCGGAGTTTGCTGCCCAGTATCCCAAGGTCGCCGGGCGGCTTGGTATGCGCGGCATTGACGTCGCCGATCCTTATGTCGAAAGACTTATGGAGGGTTTCGCGTTTCTGACGTCACGCGTGCAGTTAAAGATGGATGCCGAGTTTCCACGCTTTTCTCAGCGGATGCTGGAAATGGTGGCACCGGGCTACCTTTCACCTACGCCGTCGATGGCCATCGCCCAGCTCACGCCGGACAGCCGCAAAGGCGATATCAGCAACGGTTTCTTAGTGCCGCGCGGCACAATGATGGAAAGCCAGAACCTGAAAAAAACGGGCGTCACCTGCAGCTATACCACCGCGCACGATGTGATGTTACAGCCCCTACGTATCAGCGATGTGTCGTTAGGTGGCGTGCCAGCGGATATCCCGTTAGGCGAGTTGAAAGCGGGCGGCTCGACGGCGGCGTCCAGCGCCCTCCGTATCCGCATCACCTGCGAAGGCATTTCATCGTTAAGCCAGCTCAGTCTCGATGACGTGATGTTTTTCCTGAGCGGACCCGATATCCAGGCCCTGAAACTGATGGAGCTGCTGATGCAGCATCGTGTCGGAATCATCCTGCAGTCCGTGGAAGCAAAACCGCAACGTCAGGTTCTGCCGGATGACGCGCTTCAACAGGAAGGCTTTTCGACCGAGCAGGCCCTGCTGCCCGACGATCTGCGTAATTTTGACGGCTACCGCCTGCTGCAGGAGTATTTTGCATTCCCGGCACGCTTCCAGTTTATCAGCCTGCGTCAGCTGGCGCCTTTCCTGCAGCGCTGCGATAACGCCCTGTCGTTTGATATCGTCATCCTGCTGGATAAGGCCGATGCGGCGCTGGAAAGCGTTGTCGACAGCGCCCATCTGGCCCTGCACTGCACGCCGGTCATTAACCTGTTCCCGAAAACCGCCGAGCGGCTTAAGGTCAGCGACAGTCAGCACGAGTATCACCTGGTGGTCGATAACATTCGTCCGCTGGACTATGAGATCCATTCGCTGAAGCGCTTGTTTGCCTCTGTCGAAGGGCAGCGCGAAGAGCAGATCTTCCGGCCGTTCTGGAGCACCTTCAGCCATGACGGCGGGGATTATGGCGCGTATTTCTCCCTGCGTCGTGAACAGCGCACGCTCTCTGAGCACGCGTTGCGCTATGGCACCCGAACAGGCTATATCGGTTCTGAAGTGTTTCTCTCCCTGGTGGATCAAAATCATACACCGTGGAACAGCGATATCCGCTATTTGTCTGCGGAAGTGATGTGCACCAGCCGTGACCTGCCTTTGATGCTGCTACAGCAAGAGCAGGCCAACTTTGTAATGCCGGATTCCATTCCTGTCGGGCAACTTAAATTGTGCAAAGGCCCGACGCCACCGCGTCCGGCGCTTGCTGAAGGGCTTTCAGCATGGCGACTCATCAGTCATCTGCAGATGAACTATCTAAGCCTGATGGACAGCAGCGATGGCGAAGGGGCTGCGGCACTGCGCCAGATGCTGAGCCTGTATGCCAGCCTGGCCGAAACGCCGCTAACGCGTCAGATTGACGGAATTCGGCACTGCAACCTCAAAGCCGTTCACCGCCGGGTGCCCGAGCCGGGCCCCGTGGTGTTTGCGCGCGGGGTCAGCATTGCGCTTGAGGTGGATGAGCAGGCGTTTTCAGGTGCCAGCCCCTGGCTGTTCGGCAGCGTGCTGGAGCGGGTCTTTTCTCGCCTTGTGGCGCTTAACAGCTTTACCGAATTCACCCTCAGCAGCCAGCAGCGCGGCGAAGTGGGCTACTGGCCGCCGCGCATGGGCAAAAAGGCGCTGCTATGAGTGAGACGGCGCACGTTATTCCCCTACAGCGGGCGGTGCGTCTGCCTGACGGTTTCTGGCAGGCCGTGATGGCCGCGCCCTGGCGCTATGATCTGTTTCAGCTGCTACGCAAGCTGGACGCCCAGAGTGGGCAGCGTTATGCCTTAGGTAAAGCGCCACTGCCCAAATTTGAGGCCGTGCGTCTTGGGCAAAAGCCATCCCTGGCCTTTGCACCGTCGACCGTGTCACAGGTTAAAGCGCGTGAGCAGGACGAACGCTACGACGTCTCCATTTACAGCTTTGGGCTGTTTGGTCCCAACGGTCCTCTCCCTACGCACCTGACGGAATATGTACGCGGACGTATCGATCACCATCAGGATCACAGCCTGAGCGCTTTCGCCGATCTGTTTCATCATCGTGCCACGCTGCTGTTCTACCGTGCCTGGGCTAATTCACAGCCAACCAGCTCCCTGGATCGCCGCGACGATCGGCGGTTTCAGGATTATCTGGCCTGCGTGGCCGGTATTGGGTTACCGGCCCAGCAGAAAGCCAGTTCGCTGAGTCTGCATGCGCGCCTCATGCTGTCAGGGCATCTCAGCCGCCACGGTCACGATGCCGAAGGGCTGGTACGCATTTTGCGTCACTACTTTGCCGTTCCGGTTAAGCTGCAACAGAACGTGCCGCAGTGGTTATCCCTGGACAGCCGCGATCAGGCCCGTCTGTCGGCCGGTCGCCATATGCCGCGCCTGGGTGAATCGGCCTTTCTCGGTGTGGCCGTTCGTGATGTACAGCATCGTTTTCGTCTGCGCATCGGTCCACTGAGCGCCGAGCAGTACGAACGTTTTTTACCCAACGCGCAGGGCGCTTGCGAAGTGCGTGACTGGGTGCGCCACTATCTGGGTATTGAGATGCAGTGGGATCTCAGCCTGATTCTGGCAGCCGATGCCGTTAAGGGCGTAACCCTTGGCGGTCAGGCGCGGCTGGGCTACACCAGTTGGCTTGGACAGCAACCGCAGCCTGTCGATCGTGAAGATTTTGCCTTTGAGGTTGAAGCTACGCCGTCATAGCCCAACCGCTTTCCCCGATAGTTAGCCCGCTTCTTTCAATAAAGAGAACCGATATGTCAGAGATCAGCCGTGCCGTGCTATTCGGCAAACTGGATACGCTGTTATTTACCTCGCTTGAGAGTGCGACCGCCTTTTGTAAACTGCGTGGCAACCCCTATGTTGAACTGGTGCACTGGTTGCATCAGCTCATGCAGCAGCAGGATGGCGATCTTCAGCAGGTGATTAAGCATTTTTCACTGGATGAAAACGCGCTGACGCGGGATATCGTCGCTGCACTGGACCGCCTGCCTCGCGGTGCGGGTGCGGTGTCCGATCTCGCAGAACACATCGACAGCGCCGTTGAGCGCGCCTGGGTTTATGCATCACTCAAATACGGTGCGACCCGCATTCGCGGTGGTCACCTGCTGATAGGTATGCTGAAGACCTTTACGCTCGCCAGCGTCCTGAAAGGCATTTCACCCCAGTTTTCACGCGTGAACGCCGATGCTTTACTGGAGCAGTTCGATACCTTGCTGGCGAACAGTAAAGAAGTTCAGCAGGCGCTGGTTCAGCCCGCAGGCGATGCTGCCGCCCCTCCGGCGGCGGGCGACAGCACGTTAGCGCAGTATGCGCAGGATCTGACCGCGCGAGCGCGCGACGGCAAAATCGACCCGGTTGCGGGCCGTGATGAAGAGATCCGCCAGATGGTGGATATCCTGATGCGCCGTCGCCAGAACAACCCGTTACTCACCGGTGAAGCTGGCGTGGGTAAAACGGCGGTGGTAGAAGGGCTGGCGCTGCGCATTGCCGCCGGTGATGTACCTGCACCGCTTCGTGACGTGCAACTGTGGCTGCTGGATATTGGCATGTTGCAGGCAGGCGCCGGCATGAAAGGCGAATTCGAAGCGCGTTTACAGGCCCTGATTAACGAAGTCCAGTCCAGCCCTACGCCGATTGTGTTATTCATTGATGAAATTCATACCCTGGTCGGTGCAGGCGGTCAGCAGGGCACAGGCGATGCCGCCAACCTGTTAAAGCCGGCCCTGGCGCGCGGACAGTTGCGCACGATTGGCGCAACGACCTGGGCGGAATACAAGAAATACATCGAAAAAGATCCTGCATTGACCCGCCGCTTCCAGACCGTTCAGGTGCAGGAGCCGGATGAAGCAAAAGCGATTCTGATGCTGCGCAGCACCGTGAGCGCGCTGGAAAAACATCATCAGGTGCTGTTACTGGATGAAGCCGTCAGCGCCGCCGTTAAGCTCTCTCACCGTTACATTCCTGCCCGCCAACTGCCGGATAAAGCCGTAGCCTTACTGGATACCGCCTGTGCACGCGTTGCCGTCAGCCAGGGCGCACAGCCTGCCGCGCTGGAAGACTGCCTGCACCGTCTGGCCGCGCTGGAAATCGAAGCGGAGATCGCCGAACGTGAAGTCAAAGTGGGGCTGGGTGATGAAACCCGCCAGGCCACGATTGCCGCCCAGCGCGCTGCCCTGGAAGCAGAGCGCGATGCGCTGGACGCCCGCTGGCAGCAGGAGCGTGAGCTGGTCGAACAGCTGATTGCCCTGCGCGCGCGTTGCGTGACCGAAGGAGAAACTTCCCTGCGCGAGCAGCTCGATGAAACCCGACAGAAGTTGCATGCGGTTCAGGGTGAAGCCCCGTTACTGTTTGCTGCCGTTGATGCCAGCGTCGTTGCCGCAGTGGTATCCGACTGGACCGGCATTCCGCTGGGCCGGATGGTGAAAAACGAAATTGACGCCGTGCTTAACCTCGCGGACACGCTGAATCAGCGCGTAATTGGGCAGCGTCACGGGCTGGATCTGATTGCCAAACGCGTTCGCACCTCACGCGCCCGACTGGACAATCCCAATAAACCGGTCGGTGTGTTTATGCTCTGTGGCCCGTCAGGCGTCGGGAAAACCGAAACCGCGCTGGCGCTGGCCGAATCGCTTTATGGTGGAGAGCAAAACATCATCACCATCAACATGAGCGAGTTCCAGGAAGCGCACACCGTTTCAACGCTGAAAGGTGCCCCTCCAGGCTATGTAGGTTACGGTGAAGGCGGTGTGCTGACGGAGGCCGTGCGTCGTCGTCCTTACAGCGTCGTGCTGCTGGATGAGATTGAAAAAGCCCATCCTGATGTGCATGAGCTGTTTTTCCAGGTGTTCGACAAAGGCTGGATGGAAGATGGAGAAGGGCGCCACATTGATTTCCGCAATACCATTATCATCCTCACCTCTAACGTCGGTACGCAACTGATCAGTGCGCTCTGTGCCGATCCGGAACTCATGCCGGATCCTGACGCGCTCAGCACCGCTTTACGTAAACCCTTACTGGAGGTGTTCCCGCCTGCACTGCTGGGCCGTCTGCTGGTGGTGCCTTACTATCCACTCAGTGACGAGATGCTGGCAGAGATTGTTAAGCTGCAACTGGGGCGCATTGTACGCCGCCTGGAAGAGAACCACGGTATTGAAGCGATTATTGACGATTCGGTCGTCAGCCAGATCGTGCAGCGTTGTACGGAAGTGGAGTCTGGAGGTCGCATGGTCGATGCCATCCTGACAAATACCCTGTTGCCGCAGATGAGCCAGATACTGCTCAGCGCCCATGCTCGTGATGAACGTTATCGTCGCGTGCAGGTCAGCTGTGATCAGGGCGAGTTTGTTTGCCAGTTTGCTGTCTAAAGCCGTTTGTTATCAGAGAGCTTTCGAATATGTCGGAAAATGATAATCACCAGAATGTACCCAATGCCCTCCCGATTGGTTACCGGTTTAATGAGTTTGAAATCAAAGATGTCATCGGCGGTGGCGGTTTCGGCATTGTCTATCGTGCCTGGGATCACCAACTGGAGCGCGATATCGCGATTAAAGAGTTTATGCCCGCGTCGCTGGCCGTGCGCAGCGACGACCTGAACCTGGTATTGCGGAGTGAGCGATTCAGTAAAACTTTCCATGCGGGCCTGAACAGCTTTATTCAGGAAGCCCGTCTGCTGGCACGTTTTAATCATCCAAACCTGCTTCACGTTCTGCGCTTTTGGGTGCAAAACGATACGGCCTATATGGGCACGGTGTTTTACAGCGGCACCACGCTGTCTAACATGCGTGAACGCCATCCCCATTTGATTGATGAGAACTGGATCCGTCGCCTGCTGCCACCGCTGCTGGGTGCCATCAAGACCATTCATGATGCGGGCTATCTGCACCGCGACATCTCGCTGGATAATATTCAAATCCAGAGCAATGGCGATCCGGTATTACTGGATTTCGGCTCCGCGCGCAAAACCATCGGTAACCTTTCTGATGAAAGTGAAACCATGCTGCGTCCGGGCTATGCGCCGATTGAACAGTACAGCGATAACGATGAAAGCGAACAGGGCGCGTGGACGGACATTTACGCGCTGGGGGCCGTGCTGCACACGTTAATCACCGGCGCACCGCCACCGGTCAGCGTGGTGCGCAGTATTGAAGATAATTATCAACCGCTCGTGCAACGCGCACCTGCGGGTTACAGCGCAACGCTACTGGCAGCGGTCGATAGCGCCTTGTCCCTTAAGCCGGAAGATCGTCCACAGAGCATTGATGCCTTCGCGGCCTCAATGGTGCTGCCAGAAAAAGCGCCTGAACCACTGCCTGAAATGAAGCAGAGCGGGCCGGGGACCATGCTGGTACCGGTTGAGGAAGAGGATGAAGCGGCCGCCGCGCCCGCGACGCCGTTTAAAAAACTGATGCGTAACCGCTTTGCACTGCCGGGTCTGGTCGCTGCAGGTGTGCTGGTGGGGGTTTGCGTCGGTGTCCTGATGGCGGGCGGCGACAAAGACGGTGATGCACCTGCCAATGTCGCACAGACCGAAACGGCCCCAGCCACTCAGGCACCGGCTGAACAACCTGCTGCAACGCCTGTGCAAACCCAGACTGCCCAGGCCGAACCGGAAAAACCTCAGGAGCCGGTTGCACCACCGCCTGAACCCGTGGCGCAGGTTTATATTAAGCTCCAGCCCGGCGAGCGTGTTCAGGTGAATGGCAAGCCTCAGGCAGTGGTTCCGGCAGCCAATGGCTTTGCGGCGCTGCAGCTGGCACCCGGCAACTACACGTTTTCTGTAACAGGTCAGGGTGGCGAACGTGAACAAACGTTGACCATTAATCAGCAAGGCGTCTGGTTACTTGATCCCCATAGTTAACAGGTATGTCTATGTTCTCACGTATTACTCTACAACTTCCCGCCCAGGGACTGCTGTTCCGACGTCTGAGCGGCAGCGAAGCGCTGTCCCAGTCGTTCGTGCTGCAAGCGGAGCTGCTCTCCACCGACGCGCGCATTGATCGTAAGTCGTTGCTGGGCAAGCCGGTCACGTTCACGCTGCCGACGGACGGTCTGCTGAGCGCGGTGAATCCGCGCTACATCAACGGCAAAATTACGCAGATAGGCGTGCGCAGCGAGGAGCTGGGCGGCGTGCGCTACGCGGTGTACGGGCTGACGGTGGAGTCGGATCTGTGGCCGATGAAGCGCGACCGCAACCTGCGCATCTTCCAGAGCCAGACGGTGCCGCAGATTGTGCAGACGCTGCTGAAGGAGTACGGAGTGAACGTGGAAACGCGCCTGGCGGGAAGCTACCGGGTGTGGGAATACTGCGTGCAGTATCAGGAGAGCAGCTTCGACTTTATCAGCCGGCTGATGGAGCTGGAGGGGATGTACTACTTCTTCCGTCACGAGGCGGACAAGCACACGCTGGTGCTGTGCGACGCGCCGGACCAGCATCAGGCGTTCCCGGGCTACGAAACGATAGCCTACCACGTGACGCCGTCGGGCGGCAGCGTGACGGAAGAGGGCGTGAGCCAGTGGGCGCTGTCGGAAAGCGTGACGCCGGGGATGTACAGCACGGACGACTACGACTTCCGCAAGCCGAACGCGTGGATGCTGCAGGCGCGGCAGAACCCGGTGTCGCCGACCCCGGGCTCGGTGGACGTTTACGACTGGCCGGGTCGCTTCGTGGAGCACGGTCACGGCGAGTACTACGCGCGTATCCGCCAGGAGGTGTGGCAGGTGGAGCACCACATGGTGAGCGGGAGCGGCACGGCGACGGGCATCGCGCCGGGCTACACTTTTTCGCTGCTGAACGCGCCGCACTTCAGCGACAACGGCAAATACCTGGTGACGTCGGCGCACTACGACTTTGAAGAGAACAGCTACGCGAGCGGCGACGTGGGCGCCACGCGGCACAACATCGACTTCACGGTGCTGCCGGCGGCGGTGACGTACCGTGCGAAGCCGGAGACGCCGTGGCCGAAGACGCACGGCCCGCAGACGGCGAAGGTGGTGGGGCCGAAAGGCGAGAGCATCTGGACGGACAAATACGGCCGGGTGAAGGTGAAGTTCCACTGGGACCGTCTGGCGAAGGGCGACGACACCAGTTCGTGCTGGGTGCGCGTATCGAGTGCCTGGGCGGGTCAGGGCTTCGGCGGGGTGCAGATCCCGCGCGTGGGCGATGAAGTCGTCGTCGATTTTATCAACGGCGATCCAGACCGGCCAATTATTACTGGCCGTGTCTACAACGAAGCCAGCATGCCACCCTGGGATCTCCCCGGCGATGCTACACGAATGGGCTTTATGACACGGAGTAAAGACGGACATCAGGCCAATGCCAGCTATCTGTTCTTTGAAGATAAGCCGGGCGGTGAACTGCTGAATATGCATGCTGAGAAAGACATGAATATTTCGGTGGAGAATGATAAGACCGTTGCCATTGATGGATCCCGGACCACCACTATTGGCAAAGAGCAGAATGACGAAGTAACAGGTGATGCGACTTTTCATTACAAACAAAAGCGGACGATAACAGTTGACCAGCTCGAGTCAAAAAATTTTAATAACGGTGAAAGTGTTAAAGTAAAAAATGGTCGCAAAACCATCATTTCTAGTGGTGGGAGCCACAGTGAAGTAACAGGTGATAAGTTTTTAAAACTCGACGGCCATTTTTCCAGAAAAATAAGTGGCAACGATGAAGAACACATTAAAGGTAGCAGAGCGGCCACTATAGATAACGGTGATACACTAACCATTACAAATGGAGGACTTAATGTTAACGTAAATGGCTTATGGCATCAGAGTGCAACCGCAGGTGTGAAAATTGAATCGCCGCAAGATATTACTATAAAAAGTAGTACTAAAGTTTTTATTGATTCACCTGTTTTTGAAAGAAACGATGTCCAAAAAAATAGCTTTGCACAAGATGCAATGGATTTTATTAGTAAGTATGTTTCATTTTCGGTAGGAAGTGTGGCTTTCAAAGGTGTCAACTATGGCATGACAGGTGTGAATATATCACATCAAGGGTTTGCTTTCGGTCGGACCATCATTAATGCTCAAAGAGTTGAAGCCGCTCGTGTTGACAGTGGAAGCCTGAGGACAGCATTGTTTGCTCTCCACATGATTATGTAAAGAGGATTTATGTCGATATCAGGTATTGTGAATGTTGTTTTAACTATTCTGGTTATTTTTGCATGTTATTATTTTGCGAATAAGATAGTGCGAGGCTCACAGCAGCGCGAACAAACTATTATTGAGAATGGCAGTGACGTGCAGATAACTATACTGTCGATGAAGCAGAACGGTCTTTTTCTTAATAATAATCCAGTAGTGGAAATGAGCTTGAGAGTAACGGACTTACATGGGAAAAGTTGGTTAGTCGAAAAACACGAAGAAACAGTATTGCTAATTGCGCTTGATAAATATCAGGTTGGCGATGTGTATGACGGTAAGTTCGATATAAAAACCAGTAGCATTTTATTTGTTAAAGATGAGAGCGGGAAACCAATAAGGGCTAAATAATAATATTAGGCTCTGGTTTTATTGATGCCTTTGTATCTTTACCTGGTCATGTATAAAAGCAGATTTTGACTGATTTTATATGATCTTGCGCTGATATCTTTAATTTTTAAATTTTGTAATCATATTGATTTTTGTTTTTAGTGAATTATACCTTTTGATTAACGTAACGTTCATAATGGCTGAACTAATCAGGTTATATATATGACTTTTTTAACTGAGGCCCCTTTTTTGATTGGCGTTATCATTACGCTTTGTGCGATTGCGATATCATTCTCTGTGTTGAAGCCTGATAAATCACAATTGAAAGGGATTAAAGAGTGGGTTACTCGTGACGATTGGTCAGGTGACGTGATCATCGTATCTGCGTTAAATTGGTGTCAAAATGATACCAAGTACGGCGATGATTATTTTTATACTTTTTATTTTAATGCTACCATTTGTGGTGTTAAGAAAAGATATTCTGCTATGTGTGCCGTTAAATCCAGTCAAATACATAAAATAAAAAAAGGAATTAAGCTTTCTGTGAAGTACAGCTGTGGTGATCCACCTAAAATGGCTGTGGTTAATCTCGAATAAGATTCATTGCCCTATAATTTTGACGGCCTTCAAGAATAACCTTCATGCGGTGAATGACTATGTTTGGGTATGAAAATATGCTTCAGAGGTTGTTATGAGTGCATCAGAGAAGGGATGGGCAATTTTTGCTGCAGCCGTTTCAGTCGTTGTTCTGTTTCGTATGGTAAACGTTTTCACCAGAATTTTTTTGCCGCTTATTAAAAATGGTTTCGTGCAAGCTAATATCATCAAAACAGGTATTGCCGCTAATGCTGATATTATTTCCACACGACAGACTACGGTTTGGAGTGGTGGTCAACCTGTTTATACAATTTGTGTTAAATTTAGAACCTTAGAAAATAAACAGATTGAGGCCAGTATAATGCGGAACTTAACGTTTGAAGAGATTGAACGGTTTAAGCCTGGAAATGGTACGACCATAAAATATGATGCTAAAAATCCCAAGCGAATTGCGCTCTATGATAAACCTCTCATATTGGAAAGGTAACTTTCATCAGGTTTTAAGAGTTTTTTTAATTCAAAAGTCGCGTTTTTCTCCTAAGTTTATAGCATGCTGTGGGATTGGCGTAAATTATGCAAAGACGCATAATGTTAGTGCGAGTTTGCCTTGGGTATAGGAAGTCGTGTTATTTGAGCGGAAAACTAACCGCTATAAAAAGTCGGTAATGAATTTAGCCTCATTGTAATGAAAAACAGCCAGGCATCATCAAACTGAATACCGTCGGTTTAACAGAGTAACAAAAATATCTTGATTAGTTTTTGACTGACATCTCGTCCTGTTCTTTGACTGAAATCTTGGCCGGGATAGCCGGGTCTTAGTTCTACACGCTTTATATAAAGGAACCCCAGGCATGAAAATTATTAAACCTCTCCGCCTGAGCGTACTTAATCGTCCATATCGCTGGCAGGGTAAAAACCATCTTGGCGTCACCGTGCTGGCATTAGCCGATATGAGTGATAACCCGAAGCTCCGCCCGGAAATGGAACTGTGGCAACTCGCCGCCAGCGAATTACAAACCAGCGGCGGCGTCCTCGATTTAGCCATGCCAAAAGTGTGCGCCGAATTTCTGGCGACGGGCAATGCCTACACGCATCATCAAAGCGATAAAACCGCCTGCGCAGCAAAGATCGAAGTCGATACGCTAAGTAAGTCGCTGGCGGTATTTGGCGATCGCTACTGGGTTGGAAATAACATCACAGCGCCGCTGCCCTTTGAACAGATGCGACTGGACTGGAGCCGGGCTTTTGGCGGCGAAGGGCACGATGACAATCCCTATGGCATTGGCATTCATCCCGAAATACATCAGGGCCATGAGTTCGTCCGCCTACCTAACATCGAAGCGATGAGCGGACGTCTTACGCAGCCTAAACAAAAGCCTGAACCTGCTGGATTTGGTCCGCTGGATATTAGCTGGCCACGACGTTTTAGTCGTATGGGAAAAAAATACGATTCCAGTTGGTTACAAAATGATTTTCCCGGTTTTGCGTGCGATATCGACTGGAAAGTCTTTAATGCTGCCAGTCCTGATCAATGGTGGGCAGATCGCGATACCTTACCTGAACAAGCCGCCTGGCGAATCTGGAATATGCATCCGCAAAAGCCGGTGCAGGAGGGCAAACTCCCTCCCTGGCAGGCACGCTGCTTTATTAATCGTCAGCGCGAAGATGAAACACTGTTTGAGGAAATTTCACTGCGGGCAACCACGGTGTGGTTCTTTCCTCATCTGGAGCAAATGGTTCTGTTATGGCAAGGGAACACGCGCATCAATGAAGATGACGCGGCTGATGTCTTGCAGTTGATGCCCGCGCTGGAAAGACGGGGTTCGCCGCGCTCGGTCAACCATTACCGCAAGGTGCTCACGCAACGCCTGGACAAGGAAAGCGGGGCGCTCTTTTCATTCCGCGAAAAGGATCTTATTCCAGATGACACGATCGGCCCCTGGATTGATAACCAGGTTGAGCAAACGCCCAGTCCGATGCGGGATAATATGCAAACGCGGGCAAAACTTCTTCGTGAGCAGCACCGTGCGCGTATTGAGGCATCCGGTGGAGATATAGGTGACTTACTCAACGAACCCGATGAGCCCGAACTGCCGAAGCTGGAAGACCTGCCGGAGTTTATCGAAAAAATGGAGCGCCAGGCTGAGGAGATGAAGGCACAGGCAGAGCAACGTAAACGCGATATTGAGGCTCGTTATCCGCAAAATGAAGGTGACGAACATCAGCCGCGTGGTCCGGAAACGCTTTTTCGTATGCAGGAAATGCTCCAGCGCAACAAAGCGAGCTTAAGTGAGAAAAAGCTGGCACAGATGCGTGATGCTCTTCATCAAATGTACATCATGTCCGTCAACAGTCAGCCACCCGCCCTGCGCCTGAAGGGCGACCTGGCACAGATCATTCGTCAACGTGCGGAAAGGACGCTTGCTCAGGGTGGAAACTTTAGCGGCATGGATCTGACCGGCGCGGACTTTTCGGGTATGGATCTTCGCGGTGCCGACTTTAGTAAGACGCTGCTGGAATGTGCCGATTTAAGTCACTGCCAACTGGACGGGGCTAATTTCAACAGCGCAATGTTGGCGCGAACCGAATTGCACCATAGTTCGCTACGCAACTGTAATTTTGAACGTGCCAGCTTTGCTTTAGCCCAGTGTTGCCAAAGTGATTTCTCGGGTTCGTACTTTAAAGATACACAGTTGCAAGAAACGCTTTTCGATAACTGTACCTTTAATGAAGCGACCTTCAGTGAATTATTGTTCCGGGAAACCTGGTTTACCCAATGCCGTTTTCAGCACGCCATCCTTCAGGCTTGCGTGTTTATGGAACTCGATTTGCCGGGTCTTGATTTTACAGAGGCGAAACTCAGTAAAACGACATTTATAAAATCCACACTGGAACAGGCTGTTTTTAACCGTGCCGAATTAGAGAGCTGCTCATGGGTGGAAACGCAGGCTGACCATGCAATTTTCAGCGGCTCAATCTGGTTGACCTGTGCGGTGGCTTCCGGCAGTTCCCTTAATGATGCAGATTTCACGCACGCCACGTTGCGGCAAAGTAATCTGCGCCAGACACCGCTTAACGCCGCAGTGTTTACCCAGGCAAAACTGGAGAACAGTGATTTGAGTGAGGCAAGCTGTAAAGGGGCTAATTTTCAGCAAGCGAACCTGGCAGGCAGCCTGTTTGTGCGCACGGATTTTCGCGATGCAGACTTCACTGATGCCAATCTGATGGGCGCGATATTGCAAAAAAGCCAGTTAGGTGGGGCATGTTTTCGGGGCACGACGCTTTTTCGCGCCGATCTGTCTCAGGCTTTTACCAGCGAAACCACGGAACTTGATGGCGCCTTTACAAAGCGTATCAAAACGTTGCCGAAGCGTGATGGAGAAATTGTATGACAGCGCTCACTCCAGCGGAGCTGCATCGGCGAATCAAACAAGGTGAGGTCGTCAGCGAGTTAAACCTGAATGGCCTCAATCTGCAGGGATATGATCTTTCTGGTGGGATCTTTCAGGACGTGTCCTTAACAGGGGCGAATCTGCAGGGTGCCAATTTAAAAGAAACGGTTTTTACTGAATGTGAGCTTGACCAGGCTGATTTGCGCCAGGCAATAATTGAGCAGAGTGTCTTTAACCAGTGCGAAATGTCGGGGTTAATGGCAGATGAGACAAGCCTGAGCGAAACCGTATTTAACCAGTGTGCGCTTACCAATAGCAGTTTTGCGCGTAGCACCTTGTTGAGCACGCAGTTTATGCAATGCCCGCTCGCGCAAGCTCAGTTTAAACAGGCTCAGTTTGATCGCTGCGTCTTTTTTGATTCAGTGCTGGATGGAACAGACTTTGAGGGCTGCAAAAGTCTGCTGACGACCTTTTACAGCATTGACCTACGCCAGACAGTCCTGAGTGCGGGTGAGTTTGAACGCACGGTATTTTTTAAATGCGACCAACGCGAAAAGAATTATGCACAGCAACGGTTTATTGGTTGCCAGTTCATGGACTGCGCGCTGGATAAAGCGCTGTTTAATGGTGCTCAACTTTCGCAATGCAATTTTAAAGGCGCTTCGCTTAAAGCCGCTCAGCTTAATCAGGTAAACGCCAGCCAGGCGCTGTTCATGGAAGCCGATCTCACTGGAGCACAATGCAAAGGAAGCCTGTTTGATCAGGCCATTTTCGTTGGTGCCATGCTTGAGCGCACTGATTTTACAGGCAGTCGTTTTTTCCAGAGCATCCTGCACCAGGTAAAGGCCTCTCAGGCGCTCTTCATTCGCTGCGACCTGACATACAGCGACTTTACCGCAGCCGATATCAGCATGGCAGACCTACGCGGTGCAACCTTTTCCCGAACGCGCATGCACCGGGCGCGCCAGGAGAACGCGCAGTTCTCTGGTCGTCAGGGCATTCTTGAATTTGATGAAGAATTACTGGCAGCTGAAGCCTGGAGCGCGCAGCGCCAGAGCCGCAGTTGAGGAGATCAAACAATGAATAATGTCAATCATACGCTGGCAAAAGCCATTTTACCGCCGGTGCAGGCCGCGGGTGTTGTCACGCACTGCTTCGTCGATGGCAGCCTGACAGTTGAATGTGAAGGGCGAGGCTGGCATTGTCGCCGGGCAGCAAGTTGCGTCATTGTGCCGCAAACGGGTGACACAGTATTAGTTACCAGCGTCGAAAACCAGATTTGGCTACTGGCCGTGCTGGAGCGTAGCGATCCGCAAAAGGCCGAACTCAGCGTACCGGGCGATTTACATATCAATAGCGCCGGCGAGCTGAGCTTAAGCAGTGCCGCGCTGCGCGTCAGCGCTGAGCAAGGGGATTGCCATATCAACGAGATGAATTACAGTGGTGACAAACTGTCTGCCTGGGTCAGTCTTTCTCGTATCGTGGGCAAACGTGCAGAATCCGTATGGCAAACCATCACCCAGATTAGCCATAACCTGCTGCGTACCACGCATAACACAGAGCAGGTCCGTGCCGGGCAACTTGATATGAAAGCGGAAGATTACGCACGTTTGCATGCTCACAATACGGTAATCACCTCGAAAGCGATAACTAAAGTGGATTCTGAACAGATCCATATGGGTTAAGGAGAAACGATGTTTGCAAACTGTCAGCTTTTTGGTGTGGATCTGGCTTTCCCGGATGTGTGCCTGACGCCGACGCCCGCACCGGTGCCGATTCCTTATCCCGATATTGCGCTGGGGCCGACGGCAATCCCAAATGCGCTCAATATCCTTTTCATGGGAATGCCTGCGCATAATATGGCAACCGTAACGCCACTCACCAACGGCGATAACCCAGGCGTCGCAACCGGTGTGGCATCGGGAACGGTCATGGGACCTTCGCGTCACCTTACCGGTTCATTCACGGTGTTATTGAAAGGCACGCCGGCAACGCGGCTTACGAGCATGAGTCTGCAAAATTCAACGAATGCGATCGGCATGCGTATTGTTCCCAGCCAGTTCAAAGTATTGATGCTTGCGCCTTAACGCGTTAACCCTTTTTACCAACCCCTTTTCTGACAGGGATGAATTTTATGTTTTCACGTATTACAGTCCAGTTACCCGCACAAGGACTGCTGTTCCGACGTCTGAGCGGCAGCGAAGCGCTGTCCAAGTCGTTCGTGCTGCAAGCGGAGCTGCTCTCCACCGACGCGCGCATTGATCGTAAGTCGTTGCTGGGCAAGCCGGTCACGTTCACGCTGCCGACGGATGGTCTGCTGAGCGCGGTGAATCCGCGCTACATCAACGGCAAAATTACTCAGA
>Ga0308159_1002193_pt1 | contig 23532 bp, 22 predicted proteins | sample PhyCR1_FD_201040 | JGI IMG/M metagenome (GOLD analysis project Ga0308159, IMG submission 201040) | Phyllosphere microbial communities from UC Gill Tract Community Farm, Albany, California, United States - DLSLC.R1 | ecosystem: Host-associated > Plants > Phyllosphere > Unclassified | place: USA... | reverse complement strand
AGCCGGAACAGCACGGCAGGACTGCCATCGGCTGTTGCGGTCATCTGCATCGCATAATCAGGGAGCTGGTCAGCCTCCACCACCTTGCGGAGCATCCGGTTGAACTCTTTGGGTTTGCTGTCGCTGCCGGTCTTGTCACGCAGCACCTCGACGCGACACGTCCACCCACCCTTCTGGTTGCCGGCGTGTTTGCGCGCGATACGATACAGGGCGCGCTCCAGCCCGCCGGTCAGCAGGAAATAATCCTGGTGCATGGTGAGCAGGGAGCGCTCCCCCATAATGCCCTCATATACCCAATCCGACAGCGTGATGGTCATCCCGCGCGGTTGGTCGGTGTCCGGGTCCACCTCTAGCGTCCATTTGTCGAGCCAGTTGAAACCGGCCTTGGTCCGCCGCTTGGGCGCGCGGATCGAAGTCGATATGGAAGTCGTCTGAAGCCGCTGGAGGGCGGCCTGTAACTCCTGATAGGCACGGCCGCTGGTGTCGCGCTTGATCGCCCGCAACAGGTCGTAGGACGTCGTTTTAAGCGTTCGGGGAAGGTCGTTGACCCCCTGCTCCCGCATCCGATTGAGCGTGGACGCCGCCCATATCAGGATATCGGCATCCCAGATCGTCGCCATCCCGTAGGCAGGGATCGCCTCGATCTTTACCCACGTCTCGCCATCCGGGCTGCTATATTCAATCGGCTTCACCCGCTTGCGCTTCTGGAGTGAGAAAAACGGCCTCTCCATCGTCTCCCGCTGATCCTTCAGCGGCAGGTCGCCCATCAACGGGATGAATAGATCAAATTCGGGATTGGGATTCTGGCGCTTGGTCATGCCGCTTCAATCCTGCCGTTCTGCATTATTGCAGATGTGCACATTATCACGCACGGCCGAACTGCTTGTCGGCGTCATATTTGGCGACCAGTTCGCTGATCGCCTCGGCAAGGAGGTCCTGGTGACTGCGCCGGGTCCGCGCTGCCAGAACACGAAATGCCTCCGCCGTAGGATCGGCCGGATCGAAATATGCCCCGAGGTGATACTTTCCCGGCCGCTTGCCACTCAACCGTGCTGCACTCGATGGCGAGGTCGACGGCGCCGGCTGATGATCCGGCTCGGGTTTGCGAGGGGAGGGGGACGCTACTGCCGGTCCCAACAGGGAAGTCCGTTTCGCCATAATCAAGCCTTCACATTTGCAGGTGTGCAATTCATCACATCATCAAATATGTGCTTCTGCAAGGCTGCAATCTCTAAGGCGGCCTTGCCTTTCGGCTCATGTTCGATGACGCCCAAGCCATAAGGCCATGCCGCTCGGTAGGCGCTGCGCTCCCGCAAAACGGCACGCGCCACCCGCAAGCCGGTCGCCTCGGCAAGCGTTCTGGCATCGTCCAGCAACGTGGTTGCGGTAGGGGGGGCGGCATTCAGCACGACCACGCCCGTTCGCCCGGTACTGGTGATAAGCTGCGCCGTTCGTTTGATGGCATCAAGGTCGATCAATGACGGACGACAGGGGATGACGACCAGATCGGCACGCTGCGCCGCTGCTGCGGCTTCCGCGCCCGCTGCCGGCGGTGTGTCGATGATCGTAAGCGCAAAGCCGTTGGCCTCTGCGGCGTCGATCGCCTGATCAAGGCGACGTGCACTGATCGGTTCGACGTGGGGTAATTCGGCTGTCCGTCGCTCGCTCCAAGCGGTCGCGCTCTCCTGCGGATCAAGATCGAAAAGAGCGGTCTTTATTCCGGCCGCTTTGGCGACAACCGCCAGATTCACCGCCAGCGTCGTTTTACCGACACCCCCTTTTTGTGCTGCAAGCGTGATAATATGCAAGTGTGCACACCTTCAATATTTCCATTCTGATGGTATGCAGAATGGCAGGATCGTGCAACTGCCTATTCGCTAAGCGCCTGATGTGCAGGGAGGGGGTTACGCCAACGACTGACCAGCCATGGGGTGTCGCTACGGTCGTCCCGTTGGGATGGTGAATGGGACAGTATCGGTCCGTTGTAGCCGTCTGCGTCTACCTGTATGTCTGTCGCTCTGGCTGCTCGCACCGCTCGGCCTTTCGGAAGGGTGACATGCCCAAGAACCATTCATCGATGTACCGTGAAAACGAAATACGCGAGCGCGCCAGCGCCGCTGCTTCGACACTGGAGCATGTCGCCGCCATGCATCTCAGGGCTGCCGTGAAATGGGGTGAACTCGCGGCGCGCCAGGAGAAAATCGAGCAAGGCTCATAAGCTGTCGGACACTGAGGCCGTAAGCCGACAGCCGGGCCATTTGCAGATCATCACATGGATAGTTGATCTTTTCGGATCGTCATGCGTTGTGTGCCGACTTCGTCGGCGAGCCGCAATGCCTTCGGGGCACGATCTGTGCTATGCGGCCAGGAGAAGCCGATGCCGCATTCACCCGTACCGATGCCCGAGCACCCGTTGGATACGGAGACGCTGCTGATCGATGCGAGCAGCAAGCTCGCTCATGCCAAATCGTTGGACGCGGTGGTCGAGGTTCTGCGTCAGACCGCCCGGGCAGCCTTGGAGGCAGAGGGCATCGCGGTGGTGATCCGCGAGGACGATCATTGCTTCTATGCCGCCGAGGATGCTGTCGGAAAGCTATGGTCCGGCAATCGCTTCCCGGTCGGTGAATGCGTCTCGGGATGGGCGATGCAGCACCGACAAACGGTGGTCGTTCCCGACACGAGGATCGACCCACGCATACCGCAGGATGCGTATGCACCAACATTCGTCCGCAGCATGATGCTGGCCCCGATCGGAGCGCCGGTCGCTGTTGCTGCCCTCGGTGCCTATTGGTCAGACGTCCGTGACCATGATCCTGTCACGATCCGGCGCCTTGAGGGACTGGCGACACTCGCCGGCATCGCTATCGAAAACGCCCGGCTGCTGCGCGTGGCGGGCAATGCCGATCGTCAGCGTGCGCTGATGTTGTCGGCCGGAAAGATGGGACTTTGGTCCTTTGACGTCGCGACGGGCGAGTTGCGAACCTCCGAGTTGTGCCGGGTTAACTTCGGCCGCGACCCAGACCTGCCGTTCACCTATGCCGATCTCCATGCAGCGATCCATGAAGACGACAGCGCGCGGGTCCTCGCTGCGATCGAAGCCAGTCTGACGCAGGGTGTCGAATACCATATCGAGTATCGATTGCGGACGCCGGCGGGCGAGGTTCGCTGGATCGAGATCAGGGGCCAGCCCGGCTTCGGCCCTGACGGAACGTCACAGACCCTAGACGGCCTCTCGATCGACATCACTGAGCGCAAGCGGATGGAAGATGCGTTGCGCAGTTCCGCTGCGACGCTGGAGCATCTCGTCGAGCAACGGACCCGCGAACTGGTGGCGGCTCAGGAAGCGCTTCGTCAGTCACAAAAGCTTGAATCGATGGGCCAGCTGACCGGTGGGGTCGCACATGACTTCAACAACCTGCTGACGCCGATCCTCGGCAGCCTTGATCTTCTCCAACGCCGCAAGGTTGGAGGGGAGCGCGAGCAGCGGCTGATCGAAGGTGCCCTGCAATCCGCTGAACGCGCAAGGATGCTGGTGCAGCGTCTCCTGGCCTTCGCACGCCGCCAGCCCCTGAAGGCCGAACCGGTCGATACCGGGGCACTGGTGCGCGGGATCAGCGACCTTGTTGCGACGACGATCGGGCCGCTGATCCCGTTGCATGTGGAGGTGGGAGAAGACCTGCCGCTCGCGCACGCAGACGCCCATCAGGTTGAGATGGCGATCATCAACCTGTCGGTGAACGCACGCGACGCCATGCCGCGCGGCGGGAGGCTTAGCCTGTCGGCGCATCGGCGTAGCCCCGGTCGTCAGCATCCCGAAGTACCGCCAGGGACCTATGTCGTGATCGCACTCTCCGATAACGGGGAAGGCATGGACGAGGCGACACGCCTGCGTGCGATCGAACCGTTCTTTTCGACCAAGGGCATCGGCAAGGGCACAGGCCTCGGCCTGTCAATGGCGCATGGCCTGACGCTTCAGCTCGGGGGCGCTATGACGATCGAAAGCGAGTTGGGCGCAGGAACGACGATCAGCCTGTGGTTGCCGCTTAGCCGGATGGCTCACGCTCCGGTTGCATCGTTGCAGGTGTATGATCCGCTGGTCACAGGGATTGCCGTGCTCGTCGATGACGAGGATGTGGTCAGGGCCAGTACGGCCGACATGCTGGTGGAAATCGGTTTCGAGGTCATCGAGGCGCGCTCCGGGATAGAAGCGTTGCAGGCATTCGGTGAACATCCGCATATCGACGTGCTCGTGACCGATCATCTGATGCCGGGCATGACCGGAGTCGAACTGGCGCATTCGATCTTGCAAGATCGCCCCGACCTGCCCGTGTTGATCGTCTCAGGATATTCCGACAGCCTGGGCATCGACGCTGGCTTTCCGCGACTTGAGAAGCCATTTCGGCATCATGATCTTGCAAGCAAGCTTGCCACGCTTCTCACCAAGAATGGCGCCAGATCGCCACTACAGTCGCCAATTTACTGACAGGGTTTCGGGTGGGGGTAGGATCACCAAAGTGCGTGTATGAGACTGCGCCCTTCCCATGAACGATGGTGTAATGGGAATGTCCGCTTCTGGTGGAAACGGACATTCGCGAAATCGCATGATCGTGACACGCTAAGGTCAGAAGCGGACCCGTGTCGGACGGATCAGGCAGGAAAATGAATTCCGCACAGTTTGTTACCGTCGGGGTCACGAAAATAGGCCAGTTCGATGGTGCCCATGGAGGCAGTTTCGCGCGGTCCGGGCGGAGCTTCGATCGAGGTTCCGCCAGCGGCGACGGCGGTGTCGTGAAGCTGCTTCACCTGCTCGGGGGAGTCGCAGGAAAATGCGACGGTGCTGCCGTTGGCGACGCTTGCCGGTTCGTCGTTGATCGGCTGGCTGACGATGAAATTGGTTCCGTTGCCATTGTTGTAGATCAGACGTGTATGGCCGCTATCGGCGATGTTCCGCGTCCCTTCCCCTGCACCCAAGGTGCCAAGCACCGTGTCGTAAAAGCGCTTGGACCGTTCAATGTCGTTCGATCCGACCATGGTGTGAAACAGCACGTATACTCTCCTAAAGCCTGATCGACTGCCGATCGCCATTATCGGTCTAACCTAACCGGCATATAACCAGCAGTCACGCTTAGTCCCTCGGAATGCCCGCTACTACGCGAAGCGGACATTTCCAAAATCGAACGGCCCGCGAGACGGCGCGGCCGTTCTCGAAATCGATCGAGTAGTGGGAATGCCCTCAGTCTTCCATGAACACATGTCCCGCATTGGAATCGAAGAATGCGGCGCGCAGTGGCAGGGTCGCAGCGCCGATAGCCGTCGCATCTCCGTCGATCATCGAAGGAATGATTCGGGCTGACGGCCGGTGGAAGCCGCGCCGTGCAGGATTGGTGAAGCTTATACGCTGGGCAATCCGTGACGCGAGCGAGGCCGGCAGGCGGCCGCCGAGCACGATCGCGCCCGGATCGATAGTCGCAAAGATCGCCGAAGCGACGAGATTGAGCGACGGCATACAACGGTCCAGCCAGGTATCGACAGCGGGATGACCAGCGTCGAAGTCCGTCAGCATCGCGTGCAGGTCGGGGAACGACGTGCCATGCTCCTCAAAGGTTAGGCGCAGCGCCTCGAGATTGGGTTGCGGCCAGTCGGCGGGCAGGATCGACGCGAACTCACCCGCATTGCCGTGACGCCCGCGCAACGGCCGCCCTTGCGCGATGATGCCCCCGCCAAAACCGGCAGAGAAATAGAGATAGGCGAAGTCGCGCGACACACGTCCAAGGCCCAGCATCGCCTCGCCGATTGCCGCGACGTTGCCGTCATTGTCGATCCAGACCTTTTCGCCCAGCGCTTCGGACAGGATCGTATCGAGCGGCACCAGCGCCCAGGGGTCGAGCAACCTTGGCGGGTTCAGCCTCGCCCCGTCGCCGATAAAATAGCCGGTAACGCCGATCCCGATCCCGACCAGCCGCGTTCCATCGCGCCCCGCGTCGGCGATTGCGGCGTCGATCATGCCGCGGATCTGGCGGCAGGCAGGCTGGATCTCAATGTCGGCCAGCCGTTCGCTGCGCGCGCCGTGAACCTGCCCGGCCAGGTCGAGCAGCACGAGCGATACCGCATCGGTCATCACCGACAGGCCGATCGCAAAGGCGGCGGAGCCCTCCAGCGCCAGTTTCGCAGCGGGCTTGCCGCGCCCCGCCGCGACAGGCAGCGCTTCCCGCAACAGGCCCCGCACGATCAGCGGCTCGACCAGACGGGTGATCGAATGCGGTGCCAAGCCGGTCAGCCGGGCCAGATCGGCGCGGCTCGACGGTCCTTGCCGCGACAGGAGATCCATCAGCACCCGCTCATTGGCGGTTGCGGTGCGGCGGCCGTCTTCGCGAAGGAAATGGGCGGGGTAGTCGCCTGCGGTGATCGCGTTCATGCCTTCGGCAAGCCTGCCTGAGGCGTCGGTGTCAACCCGGGTAGCAGCAGCAAGGCTGCGACGCCGCAGGCCGCACCTACCGCGAACACGAAGGTGACATAGCTCGCGGGCAGGAAGGTCGGCACGCTGCCCACCCCCCCGGCAAGAGCCAAGCCGGCGGCGCCCAGCGCCAGCTTGGACGCCATGGTGTACAACCCGTAGCCGCGCGGCCCGGCTCCCAGCACCGGCAGGATCGCCCATCCGATCAGATTGGTCGTTCCCAGGGCAAGACCGAGCAGGACGAGCATCGGCGCAGCTGCGCTCCATGAGAACCCGATCGCAATGGCCGCCGCGACGGCATAGGATGCGGCCAGCAGCGCTATGCCGCAGTGCATGTCGCGAAGCCGGATTGGGAGGAGCGCCGCAGTCGTGCGCCCCATGATCAGCAGGGTCAGGATCGAGGTACCGTCTTGACTGCGATGCCAACCCGCCGGCAGATGCAGCACCGCTTTGGCCAACGCCCCCAGCGCGACGATGCCGATGACGCTGGCTGCCAGGAACGGTAAGGGCAGCGCACGCGTCGTTGGGTGAACGACCTCGCGGGGTGATGACGAGGGGGCGAAAGCGAGCAGCAGCGGCAGCATCGCCGCGCCGATCAGGACGCCGCCCGCCGCGATGGCCCATAACAAAGGTGCGGCGCCGATGCTTGCGGTGTTGCTCGCGACGCCAGCGGCCAGCAGCGAGGCGAGCGCCGTCCCAACCGTCCGTCCGCGCGCCAGACTGACCGCGCGGGCCGGCGTGTCGCCCAGCCGGGTGAGCAGCGCATTGTGCGGCACGTCGGCCCCGGCATAGGCAATGCGGAATGCCAAAGTGGCCGCGAGCAATGCCGCCGAGCCATGGGGCGCGAGCAGCACAGTCGCCGGAAAGCTGATCCCAGCCAGCACAAGCATCGCCGCCGCGATCGGTGCCGCGTGACGGGGATGCCGCGCCAGATGGCTGCCGACGATAAAATCCGCAAATGCATTAGCCGCCAGGCCCATGAGGAATAATGCCCCCGCCGTCATCGGGTCCAGGGCATAGACCGTGACCAGCAGATAGATGGTCAGCAGGTCGCTGGCCGTCCATAACAGGCTCTTGCCGATATGGGCCACCTGATAGGTTGTCCAGGCCCGGCGCCACGTCATCGGCGCCAGCGAACCTTGTAGAGTTTCATTCCCGTCGTCTCGATCCGGCGCGGGTGGCCCGCATCGCGGTCGGCGACCGAGAAGCCATGCGCCCACCAGCTTTCCTCCGCCTGCACCCACGCTATCGCCCCTTTCGTCACGCTGACCGCCTTGACCCGCAGCTTGGGGTTCAGTGCTGGGATGGGCGTGAAGGCGCCGCGATCGGGATCGAAGCTCCATACGCCATCGTCGGTGGTGACGACATAGCCGCCTTCGGGCGTCGCGGACAGGTCATGGCCGTCGCGACGACCCGGCAGCGTCCAGCGCGCCGTTTCGACCAAGCGCGGTTCGCCGGCCTTCGGATCGAACAAAAAAAGCTGGATCAGATCGTGCGACAGCGCGAAAAGCCCTTGCCGCCGTGTGTCCCAGACTGCGCCGTGGCCGGACGGCAGGGGGAGGCTGACCAACGGCTGTTCGCTCCGCGACAGCCGGTAGAGTTCCAGCCGGTCACCGGCCGGGTTGATCGACAGCGCTACAGCAGCATAGCCGCCGGGCAACAGGTCCGCTGAATGTGCCATCGGTGCGGTCGCGCGAAACCGCACCTTCCCACTGGCGCGATCGAGCAGCACGACGCCTCCGGTCGAGGCGGTGACGAGGATCGCCCTGTCTCCATCAACCGGTTTGCAGTCGTCGATATGGGCGAGCAATTTCGTCCGATAAGCTGGCGGCAGGTCGCTGGCCTCGCCAGCGGTCCACCGCCAGGTTTCCGACGCGCCGGTTCTCGTCAGGACATATTCGCGAACCTGATCGTCGCCACAGGCATAGAGGCGATCCGCCGCCGCCGCGCCGGTGCTGCCGACCAAGCCGACCAACACGCTCAACAACCTCAATCCACGCATCGTTGCAGTCCTTGCTTGATGATGACCTCGCGGCACGTCGCGCCGTCATGTTTATGTCACCTATAGTGAGTAATACACGGCCAGCCTTTTCGGGGAAAGAGGGAACTACGATGAAAACGTCACTGGCCATCCGCCGTCTCCTGTTGTTGTCATCGGCTATCGCGGCGCCGATCCATGCCCAGACCACGGCACCGTCGGCGATGCCCGCTGCTGCGGTCGAGGCGGGCGAAGAGATCGTCGTAACCGGCGCGCACCTGCAGGCGGTGCGGGAGATCGCGGCCAAGCGCGACATTCCCGTCATTTCCGACAGCATCAGTTCGGACGAGATCGGCACGCTGCCGGATTTTGGGCTGGGCGAGGCGCTGACGCGCGTGCCGGGCATTTCGACGATCCAGAACAATGCGCGGGGGGAGGCGCAATTCCTGTCGATCCGTGGCCTGAATGCCGACTATAATCTCGTGGAGATCGACGGCGTTGCGTTGCCCGCCAATGAGGTCGGACGGCGCAACGTGTCGCTCGACGTGATCCCCTCGTCACTGGCGTCGCGAGTGGAGGTCTACAAGTCGCTAAATGCGACGATGAACGCCAACGCGATTGGCGGAATCGCCAACCTGCGCACCCGCAGCGCCTTCGACAAAGGCGGCAAGCCGTTCGTCGGCGGTCGCTTCGACATCGGCCGATGGGATTTCCAGCGGACGCGCGGCAAGGCGGGACCGTCGGGTCAGGCCGAGCTGGTCGCCTCGACGACCTTCGGGCCGGATCGCAAGTTCGGCGTGGTCGTGGCGGGCAGCTACTTCCGGCGCGATTCCGCCTCGCTCAACTCGGCCAGCGACTACTACCTGTACTTCGACCAGACGACCGGCACGCGGCTGACCTCGCCGGCCAGTGACGTATCCGGCGCCGTCGTCGCGCCCGATCGTCGACGCTGGCTGCATTACGACAACATCCGTCAGCGTTACGGGGTGTTCGGCAAGCTAGAATTTGACGATCACCGGATGTTCAAGGCGGCGGTGACGCTGGCCGACTTCCGCCATATCAATGACGAGGAACGTCAGTCGAACCTTATCACGGCCAATACGGCGGTGACGAGTGCCACCAACCGCTACACCTACTTCAGCGACGTTACCGCCACCGGCGGCAACGTCGCCAGCGCCGGCGGGCAGGTCGATCTGGTAAATTACTATCAGACCCGCCGGATGCGCTATGCCGATTTCCGGGGCGAACTGACGCCCGGCGATCGCATCCGTGCCGATCTGGGCGTCAATTACGCAGTGGCGACTTACAGCCAGGACGCCCGCCTCGCGACCTATCGTATCGCGAACACCAGCAACCTCGCCTACGCCTATACGATCACGCCCGGCCAATTCACGCAATTCGACTTCGCCAACCCCGCCTATGTCGCGAACGCGGCCAACTACCGACAGTTCGAATATGGCACGACCGGCGAGGACCAGCGCGAGAATGCGCTGACCGCCCGCGCCAATATCCGCTTCAATGCCGAACCGGACGATCGCGGCTTCGGCATGGCGACGGGGGTCTTCACCCGCTTCCTAGATCGCCGCTATGACTCCGTGCAGGACAATTACCGGACGAACGCCGCCTCCACTTATCTGTTGCCGGGCACGCTCGCGCCGGAAAGCTACAGGCCGTACAATGGCGGCGGGCAGACGATGTTGTTCGTCGATCCGTCGGCCGCACGCACCTTTTTCGAGGCCAATCGCGGCGGCTTCACCGCCAACTCCGCCAATGCGGGCAACAGCCTGCAATCGGACTACAACCTGACCGAGAATATCCTCGCGGGCTATTGGATGGCGCGGTACGCGCTCGACACTGCGCGGCTGACGGCAGGGGTCCGGTTCGAGGATACGACCCTGACCACCGGGTCCTATCGCCTACGTGGTGGCGCTTATAGCTGGGGCCAGCAAAGGCAGCACTATGGGGACTGGTTGCCCTCGGCGCAGTTCGACTGGGACCTGAGCGATCGTCTGCGCGTCCGCGCTGCCTATAGCCGCACGCTCGGCCGCCCCAATTACGACGACCTGGCCGCGCGCGAGGGCGTCAACGTCAACAGCTCGACCGGCGCGATCAGCATCACCTCGGGCAATCCCGACCTGAGACCCCGGCGATCCGACAATTACGACCTGAGTCTGGAATATTATGTGAACCGCGACGTGCTGTTCTCCGCCGGACTGTTCCGTAAGGACATCAAGGACGAGATCATCACCGTGCGCAACCAGGCGAGCGAGCTGTTCGACGGTACGCAGCAGCTCGTCACCCGCATCCGCCCGGTCAACGCCAGCAGCGCGAAGGTGCAGGGGGTCGAACTCAACGCAGTCGTGGCGCGGATGCCGTTCCTGCCCGGCCCGCTGGCGGGGCTGGGCGCGTCGGCCAACGTCACGCTGCTCGACCCGGCCCCACCGGAGGTGACGCTATCCGACGGCGTTACACGCCGTCGTCTGTCCGGTTTGTTCGAAAGCGCGAACACGGTCGCCAACGTGAAGCTGTTCTATACCGCAGGCCCGGTCACCGTGCAGGGCGCGTGGAACCACCTGTCGCCGATCCTCTATTCGGTATCGACCAGCGATCCGATCGGCGACCGGCGCTATGCCGCCAGCGACCTGTTCGACGCGCAGCTGCGTGTAAAACTAAACCGTCACTGGACGATCGTCGCACAGGGCAAGAACCTGACCAACTTCCGCCCGCAGCGGATGTTCGGCCCCGCCTTCGGCCTGTTGCGGGAAGAAATCGACAACGGCCGGGCCTTCTTTATCGGCGCGCTCGTGCGCTATTGATGCGGGTGGCCGCCGGAGCCGCGATACTGCTGCCAGCCCCCCTCGCCCGTTGCGACTAGCCGCCCGGCCATCGGCGAGCGGCTGCCTTGCAATGTCGTTCTATCGTCACACGGGCGAAACGATGGCGAAACCAAGCCGACCTAGCCACGCCCGCGTCAGAACCAATCCGTATCAACCCGTTTTCAAGCGCCAACGCTCAATCTGGGAGAAACTGATGTTCGATTACCTTGGACATTTCCGCCATGCGGTTTGCACACTGACCGGTGCCGCAGCACTGTTCGGCGCGCATCAGGCCAGCGCCGCCACCTGCCAGACCGCCGCCTATCAGATGGACGAAATCATGAACACGCGGGCAACCAACGACACGCTGTTCCTGGCGCATCGCGGCAATTGGGGACAGTATAACCGCAACGACAACTCCATCCCGGAAAACTCCATCGCGGCCGGTGCGTCGGCGAACGCCGACTGCATGGACGGGATCGAATATGACGTGAAAGAGTCGAAGGACGGCGTCCTCTACCTGATGCACGACTTCAATCTGGGCCGCACCACGGACGTCTACCGTTTCGAGCCGGGCGGCAAATACGACCCGATCCGCGACCGGGGCGCCAACCCTGCGGTCAGCAGCATGACGGCGACCCAACTCGACCGGCTCACCTTGCTACTGCCCAATCGCTCGGGATTGTCCGACCAGCGCCTTCCCCGTGTCAGCAAGGTGCTGCAAACCTATACCGGCGATCGTTGGTCGACGCCGATCATCTTCGATACCAAGACGACTAGCGCGGTGCGGATACTCGATGATCTGGTCAAGGGCCTGGTGCCGGACGGCGGCCGGGTGATGGGGGTGAAGGTCAACGCGACCCTCTATCCGACGCCCCAGTCCTTCTGGCGGCAGAGCAGAAACCTGAAGGTCATTCCGGTCTTTACCACCAACATGCTGGGCAAGATCAGCGTCGCCGACGCTTTCAACGCCTGGTCCAGCCGTGTGAAGACGATGGAGATCAACGTCAAGCAAAGTGGTGGCCTGCTGTCCTACCAGAAGGACGAGGCGCTGAAAAAAGGCATCCGCGTCGGCGTCTTCCAGGCGATCCCGGACGGGCCCAATCCGAACACCTTCTACAAGAACACCGGCGCGTGCTGCTACAAGCTGTCGGATCTCTACTACACCTATTACGTCAATCGCCAGGTGGCTGGCCGCGACACGGACGATCGTCGCGGGGAGATGCCGTTTCTGGTTCAGCAGCGTTTCGGCCTGATCACCACCGATGATCCCCACGGCACGGTCCGCTACCTGTCCCGCGCGGGCAAGCGTCAGAACCATTTCCAGGGCTATTGGGGCTGACACCATCCGACCTACGACGGCCGATGGGCGACCTCGCGCCGCCCATCGGCCCGCAACCGATCACTGCGCCTTTCGTTCGATCCGGAACAGCAACCGATATTGGTCGGGGCCGAGTTCTTCGATCTGGATGGGTTCGGTTAGGCGGTACCCCGCCCGTGCGAGGCTCGCCGGCATGTCCTCCTGGACCAGCTGCGAGAAGGCCTGTTCGTCGAGAGGCGCACCGGCCGCGCTGGGCTCGGCCGAGACGCTGCAGCGATCGGCATCGCATTCGCTCCGTACCTCCCGCAGGACGGGGAGATATTGCGACACCATCCGGTCGACGTCCGTCGCATCCAACATGGCGGGAGATGGCATCATGGCCTGTGACGGCATTGCCGGGTCGGTTTCAGGAAGTTCGCGATGGGGCACGTCCTGCGAGCGAGCCGATATGACCACGATCCCGTCGTTTGACGACGTGCCACCCTCAGACTCGTGGTGGCGGATCAATAAGACACTGGCGCTCATCATAACGGCCAGCCCTGCAATCGCGGCTAACGGTTTACGCGAGTTACGAACATCGGCAGGCGAATCGATCATATCTCCACCATTACAAGTTTACTTTGTTACAGCATTACATGAAAAGACGGAAATCTCAACAATCAATTCGTTGTTATATTTCCGTGTTAAAATCAGCGGGATGAAATCTTTTATGAAATATAGCTATAAATTCGCAGTAAAAACTGTACTAGCTGCTATATTAATTTCACCAATTTCCGCAAAAGCGCAAACGGAGATGAATGTCATTGATCAGCACCAATCGTCCGTAGCTGCAATGTTACATTCGCGAACGGACTTTGCATGGCTTTTCGATCTCGTTCTGCTCGAAAACACCGAGATTACGGAATCAGAGAGACGTGATGCTCGACAGGTGATCGGCTTGGCGAATGTTGCAAGAGCCAAGGGAATGGCCGACCGGGCCGACGTGCGTGCCGCTCGGGCCGCAGCGGACGACCTGATCCTCGCCGAGGCGGCGCGGCGCAGTCTCGTGGACTCGGTCCGGCCGACCGATGCGGAGGTCGCGCAACGGATCGCGGCCCATCCGGAGCGGTACGACGAGTACAGCCTGCGCCACATCTTCGTCGCGGTCGGCCCGACCCGCGACGGCAAGAGCCGCAGCGAAGCCGACGCACTTGCACTCGCCCGACGTATCCTCGCGCGGATCAAGGGCGGCGAACGCTTCGAAACGGTCGCGGAGGCGGCGTCCGAGGATGCGTCCACGGCCATTGAGGGGGGCGCGCTTTCCGAACTGCTCGGCGCCACAATGAGCGATGCCTTCTTCCCCTATGTCCAGGCACTGCCCGTCGGCGGGATCACCGAACCGGTGCGCGGCCCGGAAGGTTTTCACATCCTGAAGCTTGAGGCGCGCCAGCCCGCCAGCCCCGCCTCGGCGCGGTATTGGGTGGAGCAGGATATCCTCAAGGAGCGCTTACCGGGACTGATCGCGCAGGCGATCGCCTCCGACAGGAAGGCCATTAGCTCCGTTCATGATCGCGGAGCCGGTGAAGGCAGTGCCAACGTTAGATGAGAGTGACGCGGTTGGATTACCGTCGTTTCTTATCGCAATCGGCTCCAACCGGCTGTCAGGTCTGCACTCGTTTCCGGTCTGGGACGGGCAGCCGAGACAGCCGGGGCATCCCCTTATGAGCGAGAAAGGCCGCCACTATTGAAACCGCTTGCGGAGGAAGAACCGCTTCTGCCCTATGGGATGACCGTCAAGCGTGCCGAACACTTCAAAGCCTTGATTCTCGTAGAAGCCACGAGCTTGAAACTCATAGGTATTGAGCCAAAGTCCAATATAGCCGTTAGCACGCGCAATACCTTCAGCCTGGCTCATTAGTGACTTGCCGTAGTATCCGCCTCGGTACTCCTCCGGGACGACTAGAAGCTCTACGAACAGCCAATCGTAAGCGCACTTGCTCCATAGGCCGCCGATGTGAGCGCCATGCTCATCGGTCAGCAAATAGCGACGGGACGGATACGCGGATCGCCTGCAAGAGCAATGTTGTAGGCGCGCAGCGGCACAAAAACAGCGTCGCGATCTCCCTAGGCATCGTGGACAAAGGGCAGCCAGAGCAGGACTGATGCGAGGCTGACGAAGCCGATGTAGGACTCGGCGGTTTTGTCGTATCGGGTTGCGACCCGTCGCCAATTCTTGAGTTTGTTGAACAGTCGCTCGATCTGGTTGCGCCAGCGGTACTTGCCCCGATCATACGCAGCCGGGTTGCGACGGTTGCGCCGAGCCGGGATCACGGCCTCAACGTTCATGCTGGTCAGGGTGTCGCGTACCGCGTCGCTGTCATAGCCTTTATCCGCAAGCAGAGCGTCGATCCGGTCGGCGATCATGCGCATCAGAGGGCCGAAGCCTTGCGTATCGTGCGCCTGGCCCGGCGTCAGGACAAAGGCGAGCGGGCGACCTCTGACATCGCAGCGGGCGTGGAGTTTGGTGGTAAAGCCGCCGCGCGATCGGCCAAGCGCCTCGGTCGCGCCAGTCCCTTTTTTATGCCCACGGCACAATGGTGTGCCCGGACAATGGTGCTGTCGATCATGTCGGCGCGACCATCGCGTTCCACCGCACCGGCCAGCGTCTCCAGCATGGCGTCGAACACACCCGTCGTTGCCCAGCGACGGTAGCGGCGAAACACGCTGTTCCACTTGCCATATTCATCCGGCAGATGCCGCCACTGCGCACCCGTCCGCGCGATCCACATCATGCCTTCGAAAAAGGGGCGGTTGTCACCAGCGGGACGACAGCCACGTCCGCGCTCGGCCGGTAGCAGCGGCCCGATCAGCGACCATTCCTCATCCGACAAACCGATCCGCTCGCCCAAGCCTGCCCCCAAAAGGCAGCCTTGAATCAGTGGCGAGGCACGCCGTCAAGCTTTGTCCACGATGCCTAGAATGGATTCTTGGGGATTGTGATGCGGAGTGCCATTAACCGAGGGTATCGGAAGATCGTCATGCGCCAAAGCGCTTTCCCACAAACGAACCTCCAACGGGACGACCGTCACCGACGCAAAAATGCGTCGTATCTCCGCCGGGGCTTTCCCAAAATATGTTCCCGAAATATGAGTCCCGAAATTCGCTGTTTGAGATGGGATAACGGGACTCATGCTGGTTGGTTATGCGCGTGTCTCGACCTCCGATCAGGACCTGACGCTACAAACCGATGCGCTGACCAAGGCCGGCTGCGAAAAGCTGTTCACCGACAAGGTGAGCGGCGCGAAACTGAACCGGCCCGGTCTGACTGACGCTCTCAATTTCGTGCGGGCCGGTGACACGCTGGTGATATGGAAGCTCGATCGCCTTGGCCGTTCGATCGGTGGCCTGATCGAGTTGGCGGCCGACCTGTCGGCGCGCAAAATTGATTTTCGATCCCTGACGGACGGGTTCGATACGTCCACCCCATCGGGCCGACTGCTATTTCATATCCTCGCCTCGGTCGCGGAGATGGAACGCGAATTGATAAAAGAGCGGACAATTGCCGGGTTGGCAGCGGCGCGGGCAAAGGGCGGCACGGGCGGAGGCCGCAAGTCTGTTATGACGCCCGACATGCTCGACACCGCCCGCAAGCTGCTCAAGGCGGGCGACAAACCGGCGAAGGTCGCAAAGCTGCTACAGGTCGGCCGTTCGACCTTCTATCGCCACTTCCCTGCGGCCGAGCGTCAGCCCGACTGATCCGGCCTCAAAATATCGTTGCATAGTAAGAGTGGAGGATGCTCCTAGTCGCGCGTGAGCTACCCTGCCATGAAGCACCTGCCAATTAGACGCGAGCGCCAATGATGCCCGAATTGCAATTCCTCTTCCGATTTCGAGATTTGGTCGCGCGCACGATCGAGGCTCATCAAGAAATAATCAGCGATAAGGGAAGCTGCTGGTGGGGGTGGTGGAAACGCCCATCCGAGGACTCTCGTACCGACGTATGGTCAAGATTAGCAGCGTCGGCCAGCAACTCGACACCGCAGACGGTCGGGCTTTTCGACTCTGGCACGGGCATCGTCTACCAAGCGCTCGTCACCGAAGTTGTTGTTCCGTCGGATGAATCGCTTGGGAATCCTGTCGCATCTTTACCAGACAATGAACGGGAACGGGTACCTCTATACTATCGTGAGAGCCCGTTTAGCCGAGCGTGGATGCGCATAACCGAAATAAAGCTTTTACCCAACTTCTTCGGTAATTATTCATACGACGTCGCTCCAGTTTTGCCGAACTATACGGCTTCCACATTGAAGCGGTTTATCGGAAAAAGGATTATAGGCCCGGACGAGCTTCGTGGCATGGATACAACGATCTGGCGTGTCCGCCCTGCGCGTGAAGAGGACCCTGCTGAGAAAATTGTTTTAACCGTTCCAGCCATCCCGGCTGCCGTTTCGTCAGAGGCCGTACGCTGCAAGTCAAACCGTATTCTGCACATCACGGATCCTCATTTCTCGCTAGACGCACATAGGAAGCGTCACGTTTGGCGCCTTGAAGGGGAGAGCGACAGCACAAGCCATACGATGGCCGATGCAATCGCCGAAGCTCTGATAGACAAACCTGTGGGCGCGGTTCTTTTAACCGGAGATTTAACCTTTCTGGGATCAGCTTCGGAGTTCGCCGCGGCTCGCGTGTCTATCACCAAGCTTCTAGGGCAGCTTGATCTTGGCGTTGACAACCTAATGGTTATACCTGGAAATCACGATATCCAGTGGGGTACCACGAACGATTATAGCAACGGCGCCGAAGTAATATCAGCTCCAGAGGAAGCTAAAGCAAACTACAAGCAGTTCTATACAGATCTTTTTAGGCATGATCCAAGTCCTCATCTTTCAATGGCACGGCGCTTTTTGTTGCCTTGTGGCTTGGTTTTCGAAGTGGCTGCTCTTAACTCATCATCACTCAGCACCGGGAAGAAGTTCCTAGCAGGGATGGGGAAGACTGACGAAGCCGGTTGGGCAGAAGCATCCGCCGCGCTTGGGTGGAAAACCAAGAGCACGTTGGCGCTGCGAACTTTGGCCATACACCACCATCTAACCGTGACGGAGGACATCGAGCCTGCAAGCGGCTATTATCAGGGATACGGCATGGCGGTCGATGCGGTTCGCCTACAGAGATTGGCTGCATCACACCGCGTTCAACTAGCACTTCACGGTCATAAGCACCGGGCGTTCGTATGGCGCTCATCCGTGTATGAACTGCCGGAACACGCCCATAAGCAATACAAGGTAGGGGAGATATCAATCGTGGGCGGAGGTAGCTCCGGCTCCGAAGAGACCGAGAGTTACCGGAATTACTTTAACGTTTTAGACTTTTCTCCCGGGCGACTTTGCTTAGAGATTTGGAGGTCGCAAAATAAGGGCACGTTTACTCCTATGAATGAGTTTATTGCACCTCTAGGTTATGACCCGGATGGTAATGGCTTAGTTCTTGGAGATTGGCAGGGCGCAAGAGACTAAATATGCGCAAGGTATCACTACTAATTACCGATCTAGACAACACTCTTTATGATTGGGTGTCGTCATTCGTTCCGGCGTTTTACGCGATGGTGGAGCGGGCCTCCGAAATTTTATCTATCGATCAAGAGAGCCTTTTAGACGAACTGCGAAGTGTCCATCAGCGCCATGGCAATGCGGAACATCCATTCGCGCTATTAGAAACGAAGATAGTTGCCGGTCGTCTTAATAGCTTGAGTTATGACGAACAGCGTATGACGCTAGATCCTGCGTTCTACGCCTTCAATAGCGCAAGGAAGAGATCGCTGACCTTGTATGATGGCGTAGAGGATACCTTGCAGGCAATTACAGCCGCAGGCGTTCCTATTGTAGCCCATACTGATGCAAGAGCACCTAATAGTCTATATAGAATTCGGGCACTGGGTTTAGAACGATATATCTCTAGGCTATACACTCCTCGGCAAATGTCGGCGAGTTTGCATTTGTCCGCGCCTATAAATGAGACGGACTTTTTGAGACTTCTCCCTAGTGAGGATAGAAAGCCTCACCCTAAGACACTAATCGATATATGCAAAGACTTCGGCGTGTCACCTGAGGAAGCTCTATATGTAGGGGACAGTTTGTCTCGTGACATATATATGGCCTCGTCAGCGGGAACCCTGTCGGCATGGGCACGCTATGGGACCGAGGTTGATCCGTCCATGTGGTCCCGTTTAGTAAGGGTAACCCATTGGACAGATGCGGATATACGGAGGGAAAGCAGCTTGAAGGCTGAGGCCTCTAACGTTCGCCCGGACGAAACGCTATTTAAATTCTCGGACATTTTAAACGCGTTCTGCTTTAATAAAAGCACTCTTCCGCCATCGTGAATTTCTTAATTATGTCTAATTTATGGATGTATTACGTTTATACCTGGAAAGTACTTGATGAAGTCGTCTTCGTTAGTCGTTAACAGGGGAATACCCTCCACTTCTGCTAGTGCGCCAATCAGAAAGTCGGGTAAAACATTGTTCTTAAAAGGCTCTCCGGGACCGCGCTTTTTCTGGCGATATGCCTTGTAGGTCTGCCCTGCCTTGAAAAGCGCATCGTCGTTGTTGCTAAGCCGCTCAAATGCCCATTCGGCTATGGCTGCGTCCGTTTCTGCACGGGTCTGCATGCTCGCCGAGAATTCGCTGTATACGATATCTGCGATGACAAGAGGGCCTTCGGCCCGTCGCTCTTCTATCATGGCAATTGACCAGTCATGATGAGGTTCATCTTGGTTGATCGCTGACATGATGACGCTGGTGTCGAGGAACGTGGTCATTTGTCTCTCGTAAGCCTCATCAACTCCTCGACGGACATTGTCGGCATGACGCTCGCGTCCTTCAGGCGTGTCAAGGCGCGTTGAGCGTGATTTCGTATAAAGCCTTGAAGGTCGAATGCCTCCAGCTCGTCAGCATCAATGACCTCGAAGCCCGCATACTTCGCCAGCATGGCGCACGCTCGCGGGATGGTTTTTAGGATGCGCGGGTTGGAAGGGTGCACCGCTCCCTGAGGCCGATTATCGTTCGCCGCGAACCACTGAACGTCCGGGATTTTCAGCTCTGTTCGCTCTCGGACGTGCTCATCGGAAAACCGCGCCCTGCCGCCGCAAGCAGCATAGAGCATGACAACGTGTTTGGTCGCGAGATCCTTTTCCAGACTACGGGCGCCAGCGATCTGGGCGAAGCTCGATCTTGCCAACAGTGAGCTATAGCCTCCCGACTGGACACGTTCCCCATCCAGCTCCCGATCTTCGATGAGGCGATCAAGCGCCAAAAACAGCGCGTCCACCCACCATCGCTCGACACGCTTGCTGGAGAAATCGGACAGATGCCCTATTTCGTAAATATAATTTAAGTTAGTAGATAGCTTCCTTGCCGATTTCGCCTTGTATCTGGGACTTCCCGCTACAAAGCGTTCGATATCATTGGCCGAAATACGTGCCGTATTCCAGCCATACTCGTTAGCAATTTTCTCTGAAACGTAGTTGTTTGCCCACAACGCTGGCCGACGCTGGGCTGCGTCAGCTCCTGTCCATCGGCCGACATAGCTAAAGTTGAGAGCAAAAATCGCCAACTTATCGAAGTTTTTTGTGTGCGGCGCGGTGAGCGCCTGGAAAACCAGCTCGTCTGCAACAAGGTGATCAATGCCGTTCTTGTTCTTATTAAATAGAAAAAAGTTTACCGGAATGTACTCAGAATGGCCCGATTGTGAGACACGCTGACGAAATACATCGCGTGGCACATCCTCCATCTGACCATCGAACCCGATCCGAATGCTTTCGTACAGCTCCAGCAGACCATTAGCTGGCGGTCCCCAGCTGAAGTTCTTGGTGAAGCTACCTGGCTTCCAATCCTGCTTGCCAGCAGCCATTCCGTATCGACCGCCCCCTTGCATCTCGTATCAATGCGAGTTGTGACCACAGGCATACGGATCTCGCATCTAAGAGGCAATCTGTGCCACTTGGGCAGATCGGAATCAGCAGCTGCGCCGGTAGGCGCTATGGGTGAGCATGTTTGAGGATCTGGCCGAACGCGGCTTCCAAATCGAGTTTCATAGCCACGCGACGGCAATCTTAAGCGTCGACTTTCCGGACGCGATCGGTGAGCTGGGGGCGGCGCTTGGCGCGCTATCCATTCCAATTGAGGAGATTATCGGATCGGGTGGCGGCGAGACGAAGGGCACCCAGCGCTTACGGCGAGCGCTGGCCGAGCTGGGCTGGCACAAGGTCAATTTCACGATCGAGAAGCGCATTAACGGGGTTCAAAGGGAGTCAATCTCCCATGAGGTCGATCATGTTCGTACCTTCCCCGATGGCCGGGTCATCGCGCTCGAGATCGAATGGAACAACAAAGATCCATTTTTCGATCGCGACCTGGAGAACTTCAAGCGCCTGCACGCGGAAGGGGCGATCAGCGTTGGCGTGATCGTCACAAGGGGATCAAGCCTACAGGATGATATGGTGCAGCTCGTCCGTCGTTTTGCAACGGAGCGGAGCTTAGAATCGAGCGAAGATCTTGGCTCTCTCGGCCTCACGCCCACCCCCCGACAGAAAGCTGATGTTGCGCGCCGTATGCGTGCGGGCGGTGCGACATTTGCGGATGCGTGGTCGCTGAGTTTCGTGAAGGACAAATATGGAGCCGCGACGACCCACTGGCGCAAGCTTGAGGATCGTGTGCATCGGGGGGTGGGCAACCCGTGCCCGCTCCTCCTCATCGGCCTACCCAGCACGATCGTTACCTTCGACGAGCATCTTGACGTGGAGGCGATAGTAGAAGGTGACGAAGCCGAAGTGGTGCCAGGAGATACATTCGAAGATAGCGCCGATACCGGCGACGATCCCGTCAACTACGACCCAGACCACGAATTTAGAGAAGCGCAAGCGCTCGTCGCTAAGCAAGAGCGTGCCATGAAAAACTGGGAGGATAGCCAACCGTGATTTATGGATTGCCTAGCCTTTAGGCAAACGGCTCCTACTCCGCTGCCACCGGTAATTCAGCCTTAGAATGGTGGGCATAGGTCGGCCAGGACGGCGTATATTCCTCGTCAGCCTGGTTGCCCCACACCGTCCAATCCGGACGTGTTCCGCGCGAGAACAACTCTAGGAACGGGCCAGGGCTGCACTCCTCGATCAGCGGATATTGCTCATCAGGCTTGCGGCTATGCTCCCGCTTGCGGCTTTCCAGATAATTGACCTGGGTTCGGCCGGGATCGAGCGTGCGAGCGTTTTTACCCCGCACGCCAAACAGAATCAGCTCGGTGACGTTGCGGAAGTAGAAGCCGACGCCCCGGCCATCTGACCCGCCATCCTTGCGGATCTTCCGCCAAACGATGTTGGATTTGTACTCGAACCCCCATTCGCGCAGCACGCGCAGCCCATCAGGCAAAAGGGCATTGGGAACCCACAGGTAGAGGTGTGCTGTCGGCGCGACACACTCCTGGACTGGCAACGCGCAAATGTCGTCCAGTGTCATCGTTTCATAGCGGTTGAGCCGACGATGCTCGGGTGCAACCTTCCCAGTTCGGTTTTGAAACTGCCATGGCGGATCTGCCAGCACGGTCCTAAAGCCACCGCCGCCGGCAACATCCAACAGATCCATTCCCGCCGGGCTGTAAACCGGTGACTTCGGGGACGCCTTGCGCTTGGGTTGTGACATTAAGCTGCGTCCTCATTTTTAATCGACTTTGATGCCCGGCCGACATAGCCGCGCAATCCACGCCGGATGACCTGACTCATTGTCTCGTCTCGGCTATCGGCGACCTGCCGTGCTCGCTGCACGAGCGTTTTCGGCACCCGCACCGTCACCACAATATCGTCTGCCATCTGCCTCTCCGGCGTACACTGTATGTTCTGATATTGCGTTGTAATACGACATGCAAGCCCCATCGACCTCAGGATGCTTCTTGCCTAGCTCAATTGGATTTGAGCTAGGATGCTGAGATGAGCAACACGGAAGAGCAAGGTGGCATTGTTTACGTCCTTACGAACGATGCCATGCCACATATGGTCAAGATCGGGCGAACCTCGGGGGAGGGGGTGGAGCGACGCGTCGCCGAGTTAAGCCGGGCAACAGGTATTCCGCTGCCCTTCAAGGTGGCAGTAGCTCGCACCGTCCATGATGCCGGTGCCGTGGAGCGAGCGTTGCATATCGCTTTCGGCCCGGACCGAGTGAACCCGGCCCGCGAGTTCTTCAGCATCGCACCGGAACGCGCGATTGCAATTATCAGCGCTTTCCCCGGACAGGATCTAACCCCGCAGGCCGAACGCGCCGTCGAGCAGGCAGTGGAAGCGTCTGAGCCCGGCACTCGGGCTGCGGTGCGGGAGTTCGAGAAAAAGCGTCGTCCTCCGCTAAACTTCGTCGAGATGGGCGTGCCAGTCGGATCCTCACTAATGCACATTGCGACAGGCGAAGTCGTGCAGGTGATTGAACCCAAGAAAGTGCGCCTACGCGGTAATGTTATGTCGCTGACGCGCGCGCAGCAGATTATGTCCGGCGCCGACTATGCCATTGCGCCAGGACGGCACTGGACCTTCAACGGCGTGCCAATAAGCACGCTGTACGACGCCACTTATCCTGCGACTGAAGCGGATAGCTGACTTCGGGAGCGGGAGAAAGGTAGACCTTTCTACCTCAGTTCATCGCGTCTGTACTGCAAGACGACAGCGGTTGGCGTGATCGGCTTTCGCCGGCGCAAACGCAGCCTGCGGTTCAGGCGCGACGCTTCCTTCACCGCTTGGGGGTCGTTTAAATCGATCATGATGCTGGTCCTCGGACAGGCAGCACGCAGCGGCGTGCCTAATATCCTGTTCCGGGACGGAAGGCCTTGGCGGCATAGTTTCGCCGATCGGCCATCTACCAGCACCAATGTCGGTGTCAGGCGAACGCCTCGTCCTCAAGCGTACCTTTGCGACTTTCCACGATGATGGAGACGGTGTTCTCGTTGTCGCG
>Ga0308159_1002192_pt1 | contig 23538 bp, 18 predicted proteins | sample PhyCR1_FD_201040 | JGI IMG/M metagenome (GOLD analysis project Ga0308159, IMG submission 201040) | Phyllosphere microbial communities from UC Gill Tract Community Farm, Albany, California, United States - DLSLC.R1 | ecosystem: Host-associated > Plants > Phyllosphere > Unclassified | place: USA... | reverse complement strand
GCCACCGGCCGCAAACAGATCATCATTGCCGGCGTGGTCACCGATGTTTGCGTAGCGTTCCCGACCTTGTCGGCGCTGGCGGAAGGTTTTGATGTGTTCGTGGTCACCGACGCGTCGGGCACCTTCAACACCACCGTGCAACAAGCCGCATGGAGCCGCATGACCCAGGCTGGCGCACAGATGATGAACTGGTTCTCGGTGGCCTGTGAGCTGCACCGCGACTGGCGCAACGACATCGAAGGTTTGGGCAACCTGCTGTCGCAGCGTATTCCCAACTACCGCAACCTGATGAACAGCTACTCGGCGCTGACTGCACAGCAGAAATAATGACCTGGTGAAAAACGCAAAGCCTGCTGAAAAGCAGGCTTTTTGTTGTTCAGGCATTTAATACTGCAAGTCAGGTCATGCTCATCGACGGTTGCGGCACCCGCGAAGCCGAACGCGCGGCGAGCAACGCCAGTACCGCCGCGACGATGAGCAGCCCGGCGCTGGATTCGAAGGTCGCGCGATAGCCGCTCATGTCGAACAACACGCCGCCGACAATCGCCCCCGAGGCGATCGCGAACTGCACCACCGCGACCATCAGACCGCCGCCCGCTTCGGCCGCATCCGGCAGGGTTCGCGCCAGCCACGTCCACCAGCCCACCGGCGCCGCCGTCGCCACCAGCCCCCACAATCCGAGCAGCACCGCTGTAATGACCGGAGAACTACCGAAGGCAATCAGTGCCATGGCGATCACCGCCATCAGCAGCGGAATGACGATCAGCGTGCGATGCAAGCTTTTTTTCACAAACCCTTCGATCAGGAAAGTCCCGGCCAGCCCGGCCGCGCCGAGGCCGAGCAACATCAGCGAGAGCACCGAGACGTTCACCTGAGTGACCGTTTCAAGGAACGGCCGCAGATAGGTAAACAGCATGAACTGGCCCATGAAAAACACACTGACCGCGAGCATGCCCAACGCCACCGGCGGGCGTTTGAGCAAGCGCAAGACATTGCCCGAAGCGCCGCCACCAGCGGCTTTCATCGACGGCAGACTGAACATCAGCCAGGCCCCGGCCAGCAGCGCGACCGGTACCACACAGAAAAACGCACCGCGCCAGCCGATCAACGCGCCGAGAAAACTGCCCAGCGGCGCGGCAATCACGGTGGCCAACGCATTGCCGCCGTTGACGATCGCCATCGCCCGCGTGACCTGTTCATCCGGCACCAGCCGCATCGCGGTCGCCGCCGACAGCGACCAGAAGCCACCAATCGCCACGCCGATCAGCGCGCGGCCGAGCATGAACACCGTGTAGTTCGGTGCGAACGCGACCACAGTCCCGGAGACGATCATCAGCCCGGTCAGCGACAGCAGCAGCGGCTTGCGATCAACCCGCGCCGCCAGCAACGGAATCAGCAGACTGGTGAGCAAGGCAAACAGCCCGGACACGGAAATGCCCTGACCGGCCTGGCCTTCGCTGATATGCAGGTCGCTGGCAATTGGCGTCAGCAGGCTGACCGGCATGAACTCCGAGGCCACCAGCACGAAGGCCGCGAGCGACATGGCGAATACCGCGCCCCACGAGGCGGGCGGTTGTGGCGGGGTGGATATGGTCATGGTCATTGTCGAAATCCTGTGTTGCGCGAAACGCCCATTGTCCCGGTCAAGCGCGCACGGCTGTAGCGCGATTCGCTGGATTTCTTGCCTGATCCGCTGAGTCGCGCCATTTGCGCGGGACGCTCGCGCGCCGGCACGCTACAGTTCAGCGCAGAGGTAACGGAACCCTATGACCATGACACTTCCCCAATATTTATCGCTGCAAGCCGAGCTGGCGCAGACCATCGGCGCCCATGCCCAGGTGCCGGGCGATTTCCCCACGGCGATTGCCGGTCTCGGCTTTTTTCGCCGCGAACAACCCTCGTCACCGCTGGTGTGCATGGTCGAACCCAGCGTCATTCTGGTAGCGCAGGGCGAGAAAAAACTGTGGGTGGGCGGCGAAGGTTTCATGTACGACACCTCGCGCTTCCTGCTGACCTCACTGGACCTGCCGGCCAATTCCGAAGTGTTGCAGGCCAGCCCCGCGCAGCCTTGTCTGGGCCTGTCGTTCAAACTCGATGTGCAGATGCTCGCCGAGCTGGCCGCGCAAAGTGATCCACCGCCGTACCGCGACGTTGCCGAGCGCAAAGGTGTCGGCATCGGCTCGGTGACCCAGCCGATGCTGCTGGCGTTCCAGCGCTTGCTCGCACTGCTCGATGAGCCGGATGCAATCGCGGTGCTGGCGCCGTTGATCCGGCGGGAAATCCACTTCCGCCTGTTGCAAAGTGATCAGGCCGCGCGGCTGCGCAAGATCACCGCAGTCGACGGCCAGGGCTACCGCATCGCCAAAGCCATCGACTGGCTGAAAATCAACTACACCTCGCCGTTGCGAGTCGAGGAACTGGCCGCGCGGGTGCAAATGAGCGCGCCGACCTTCCACCATCATTTCCGCCAGTTGACGACGATGAGCCCGCTGCAATATCAGAAGTGGCTACGCCTGACCGAAGCGCGGCGGCTGATGCTCAACGAACAGCAGGACGTCTCCAGCGCCGCCTTCAAGGTCGGCTACGAAAGCCCGTCGCAGTTCAGCCGCGAATACAGCCGCCTGTTCGGCGCCGCGCCCAAGCGCGACATCGTTGCATTGCGTGGGCAGCGACGGTCGGGGGACGAGCATCAAACCGCGAAAATCAAAAGCCCCTCACCCTAACCCTCTCCCGGAGGGAGAGGGGACTGACCGCGGTGGATGTGAGAGATACGCCGACTGAGATACCGAGTCGTACGCAGATTCTGAAAAGCCCAAAGATCGGCTCCCTCTCCCTCCGGGAGAGGGCTGGGGTGAGGGCCAGCCACACCACAAATCCCAAGCCAACCCCCCGCTTCTAACCACTCATTACAATGAGCGAAGCTCGAGTGCCCTTGATCTTGCCTAACCAGCGACATCGGAAGGCTGAGTGGAGGGATTGATCCGGACGTGGGAGCGCAGCGACCGTACGACGAAGTCGTACACAGCGAGAAACCCATCGCTTGCAGACAATCTCCCACAGGATATTGCGCAGGATGATGCTGCACGCCACACGGACTGCTTGTATCCTTGCCCCAGCCGAGGACATACGGTCGCTGTCAGGGCCTCGATCCGCTGACGGCAGGAACGGGAAACCGGACTTTCCATAAGGTACTTTCGTGAAGCGTGATACCCACCTCGTCATCCTCCTGTTACTGGTGATTGGCTGTTCCCTGGCGTCCCTGACCATCTGGAAAGTCCTCGCCTCGCGCGAGCGCGCGCTTGAGGAAGTCAACGTTCACAGCCTGAACCTGACGCAAGCACTGGCGACCTATTCCGAAGGCATCGTCCGCCAGAGTTCGCTGTTGTTGCTCGGCCTGGTCGAGCGCCTGGAAACCGAAGGCAGTGGCCCGGCGCAGATCGAGCGCTTGCGCACGTTGATCAACCATCAGCAACCGCTGATGCCGCAACTGAGCGGCATCACCATTTACGACCGCCACGGCCATTGGCTGATGTCATCGAACCGGCCGATTCCCCAAGGCGCCGACAGCAGCGACCGCGCCTATTTCATTCATCACCGCGACGATCCGAGCCGCGAGACGTTCATCGGCCCGCCGATCCGCAGCCGCAGCAATGACGAGTGGGTGATCACCGTCAGCCGCCGCTTCAATGACGATCAGGGCGAGTTCGCCGGGGTGGTAGCAGTGACGTTGGGCGTGCAGAACTTTCTGCGCCTGTTCGGCAAACTCGACGTCGGTCAGGACGGCGCGATCGGCCTGTCGTACACCGACGGCACGCTGCTGGTGCGCTACCCGTTCCGCGAGCAGGACATGGGCCGCAACTTTTCCCAATCGCCGATCTACGCCAAATACCTGCTGGAACGCTCGGTCGGCACCGCGTCGTTTACCTCCAGCCTGGACGGCGTCGAACGCCTCTATGCGTTTCGCAAAAGCCAGAAACTGCCACTGATTACCACCGTCGCCCTCGGCAAGCACGAAGCCCTCGCGGCGTGGCGCACCGAGGCCTTGCTGTCCGCAGTGGTGGTGGCCAGCCTGCTGGGGCTGACCGGTATCATCGGCTGGTTTCTCTATCGTGATATTCGCCGGCGTACCCAAGTCGAAGAGGAGTTGCGAATCGCCCAGCAGCAGTTGCTCGGTTCCAATCGACAGCTGGAATTGCTGGCGATGAAGGATGCGCTGACCGCGCTGGCCAATCGTCGCTGCTTCGACCAGACCCTCGCCACCGAAGCGCGCCGGGCCCAGCGCGACGGCGGCTCACTGGCCTTGCTGATGATCGATCTGGATTACTTCAAGTTGTATAACGATGCGCTCGGGCATGTCGCCGGCGACGCGTGTCTGCGGGTGGTTGGCAAACTGCTGGAAGACTCGGTGCGGCGCCCGTCGGATCTGGTCGCGCGTTACGGCGGCGAAGAGTTCGCGGTGATCATGCCCGACACCGACGCGGAAGGGGCAGCTGTTGTGGCGCAACTGCTCGTTGATCGCCTCAGGCAGGAAAATCTGCCGCATCCCTCCAGCCCACTGGCCCGGGTCAGCGTGAGCATCGGCGTTGCCGCGGGGCAGGGGGCGCAACTGGATGCCGTGCAAAGTCTGATCGAAGCCGCCGATCAGGCGCTGTATCAAGCCAAGGCCGCCGGGCGCAACGGCTTCGTTGCGTACCGCGGTGAACCGTCACTCGAAGGGCGCGGCCATCAGCCCACTGACCCGTGACACCAGGGTGTCGACCGCAAAGGGTTTGGTCAGCACCTGCATGCCCGGCCCGAGCTGGCCATTGCCGATCACCGAGTTTTCCGCGTAGCCGGTGATGAACAAAGTCTTCAGTTGCGGACGGATTTCCCGCCCGGCATCGGCCATCTGCCGACCGTTCATGCCGCCTGGCAGGCCGACGTCGGTGATCAACAGATCGATCTTCGCGTCGGAACGCAGCACTTCAAGCCCTTCAAGGCTGTCCGCCGCTTCGAGCAGGCTGTAGCCGAGGTCGTTGAGAATGTCCTTGAGCAGCAGGCGCACCGAGGGTTCGTCGTCAACGATCAGAATGGTCTCGCTGGCCTTGGCAAACGGCGTGCTGGTGCTCTGCGCGTCGTCATGATTGTGCTGCGCCGCGCCGCGATAACGCGGCAGGTAAATGCACATTTCGGTGCCTTGACCGACCTGCGACTGCACCCGCACCTGGCCGCCGGATTGCTTGGTAAAACCGTAAATCATCGACAGCCCGAGCCCGGTGCCCTGGCCCAGAGGTTTGGTGGTGAAAAACGGATCGAAGGCCTTGGCCATGACTTCGGCGCTCATCCCGGTGCCAGTGTCGGTCACGCACAGGCACAGGTATTGACCGGCGGGCATGTCCAGCGCCCGCGCGGCTTCGGCATCCAGCGAACGATTGGCGGTTTCGACGGTGATGCGCCCGCCATCGGGCATCGCATCGCGGGCGTTGATGCACAGGTTGAGCAGGGCGTTTTCCAGTTGGCTGGCATCGACCAGCGCCGGCCACAGATCGGCAGCGATTACGGTTTTCAGGCGAATGCTCGGGCCGACGGTGCGCTGGATCAATTCGCTCATGCCGGCGATCAATCCGTTGACTTCAGTGGGCCGTGGATCGAGGGTCTGGCGCCTTGAGAACGCCAGCAGACGATGGGTCAGGGCGGTGGCACGCTTGGCCGCGTCCTGGGCGATTTCCATGTACTTGCCGACATCGTGCAGACGCCCCTGACTGATGCGTTTGTCGACCAGCTCAAGCGAGGCGCAAATCCCCGCGAGCAGGTTATTGAAGTCATGGGCGAGGCCGCCGGTGAGCTGCCCGACCGCTTCCATTTTCTGCGACTGGCGCAGTTTTTCTTCGGCCTGCATCAGTTCGGCGGTGCGTGCCGAAACCCGCTGTTCGAGCGTGTCATTCAATGCGCGCAGGGCGGCGGTGGCGCGGTCGCGCTCGGCCTCGACATTGCGCCGCTCTTCGACATCAATGAGCACCCCGGGAAAACGCAGCGGCGTACCGTCCTCGGCGCATTCGACGCGGCCATTGGCTTCGATCCAGGTGTATTTGCCGTCGGCGCCGCACACGCGGTACTGATGCGAATAGGCACCGCCACGGGCGATCAGTCCGTCACGGTCGTCGGGGTGGACGCTGATGACTATCTGCTCAAGGCTCAGGCCATCGCGGCCCAGAGCCGGGTCGAGGTTGAACACCCGGGCGAAGGCGTCATCGACGGAAAAACCATCGGAGGGCAGGTGCCAATGCCAGGTGCCGATGATCGCGCCAGCGGCGAGGGCCAGTTGCACACGCTCGATGTTCTCGCGGGCCACGGCCTCGCTGACGCGCAGGCGTTCCTGGGCATTGCGGCGTTCGGTGACGTCATTGAACAGAATGGCGATCTGCCGATCGGCCGGCTCGCCAACGCGCACGGCGCGCACGTCGAACCAGCGCTCGAAGGTATTGGCGTAGTTTTCGAAGTTCGCCGGCTCACCGGTTTTCGCCACATGGCCGTAGGTCTCGAACCAGAACCGTTCCAGATTCGGCGCAAACTCGGTGACCCATTTGCCGCGCAGGTTGACCCCGGCCTGACGCTCGAATGCCGGGTTGGCTTCGACGAAGAAATAATCGATCGGCTGGTCGTCGGCATCGAACTTGACCTTGACGATGGCAAACGCCGCTTCGATGGTTTCAAGGATTGTGCTGAAGCGTTCTTCGCTCAGGCGCAATGCATTTTCCGCGCTGCGCGAGCGGGTCAGGTCGAGCATCGCGCCGATCATTCGCTCCGGCTGGCCGGCGGCATCGCGGATCAGGTGACCGCGATCGAGCACTTCAGCGTAGGAACCGTCGTGGCAGCGAAAGCGGTATTCGGCGCTCCAGGTGGTGCCCTTGCCGTCGATCGCCGAGCGAATCGAGGTGGTCACCCGGCCACGGTCCTGAGTGTGGATCTGCGCAAAGCGCCAGTCGCAGGTCGGCTCAATGGCCTCGGCGACATAGCCGTAGGCCTGTTGCAGGGAGTCGTTCCAGACGATCCGGTCGGTCTTCAGATCCCAGTCCCAGACGGCGTCGCAGGTGGCCTCGACGGCCAGGCGCAGGCGCGTGACCTCGGACTCGAGCTGCTCGCGAGTAAGCTGTTTCAGGACATCCACTCCTCATGCCTTATTGATGGTCGGCTCTGTTTTCGAACGGCACGCCGCAACGAACCTTCATGAGCTGGACACTGTGTCAGCATTGACCCGGCGCGCCACGTTTAAGTTGCACGCCCGCGCAGTTATAACGCGTCGCCGTTATCCAGGCGCTCGAGCAGGCTCTGCCCCCGTTGCCACAGCGCCTGTTGTTTGGCCAGCGGCATGCGGTCGAGGTTCTTGTACATCATGCTCATTCGCTGATTGCCGCGCAGCCGATCGCCGTGGCGCATGAGGAAATGCCAGTACAGGGCGTTGAAGGGGCAGGCGTTGTCGGCCGTGGTTTCGCGAACCGAGTAGACGCAGTCGCGACAGTAGTCGGACATTCGGTTGATGTACTGGCCGCTGGCGCAGTACGGCTTGGAACCGAGGTAGCCGCCGTCGGCGTGCATGACCATGCCGAGGGTGTTGGGCAATTCGACCCAGTCGAACGCGTCCATGTAAATCGCCAGGTACCAGTCACAGATCTGGCTCGGCGCGATGCCGGCGAGCAAGGCGAAATTGCCGGTCACCATCAGCCGCTGGATATGGTGGGCGTAGGCGTGCCGGAGACTTTGGCCGATGGCCTGGCGCATGCAGTTCATTTGCGTGGCGCCGGTCCAGTAGAACTCCGGCAACGCGCGTTGATTGGCGAAGACATTGCCGTCGGCGTACTCGGGCATTTTCAGCCAGTACACGCCACGCACGTATTCGCGCCAGCCGATCAATTGGCGGATGAAGCCTTCGGCGGCATTCAGGGCAATCGCCCCGGACCAGTACGCCGCCTCGACATCGCTGCACAGCTGGCGCAGATCAAGCAGACCGATATTCAACGCAGCGCTGATCCGTGCGTGGAACAGGAATGGTTCGTCGCTGGCCATCGCATCCTGATAGTCACCGAAACCGGCCAGGCCATAGTCAAGAAAATAAGCCCAGAGTGCCTGCGCGTCGGCGTGAGTCACCGGGTAATTGAAATCTTCGAGGCTGCCGTAGTGACTGGCGAAGCGCTCGGCGACCAGCGCCAGCACCTCGAGAGTGATCGCATCGTTGGCAAATCGCGCGGGGTAGGGTGGCTTGGCGCTCTTGGGCAGGGCTTTACGGTTGTCGCTGTCGAAGTTCCAGGCGCCGCCGACCGGCGTGCCGTCACCGTTGAGCAGCAGGCGGCTTTTGCGGCGCATGTCGCGGTAGAAGTACTCCATGCGCAGCTGTTTTTTCCCGGCGGACCAGGCGCGAAACTCATCGCGCGAGCAGAGAAAGCGTTGGTCGGCATGCCAGTGCAGCGGCAAATCGCAGTCTTTGAGGGATTGTTCCAGGCGCCAATCACCGCCTTCGGTCAGGTGCACTTCGCGCGCTTGCAACAGCGCCTGCCAGCGCTTGAGTTCGCCGGGCACCGAGCCGCTGTTGTGCGGGTCGTCGAGGGTGACGTAATGCACGCGGATGCCCTGGTCCTGCAGGGCCTTAGCGAAGTGGCGCATGGCGCTGAAGATCAGCGCGATCTTTTGCGGATGGTGGGCGACATGGGTGGCCTCTTCCATGACCTCGACCAGCAGCACAGCGTCGTGCTCGCGGTCGAGATCGGCGAGGCACGCGAGGTCGAACGACAACTGGTCGCCCAGCACCAGACAGAGCCGATGGGTGGTGTTCATGTGCACGGGTTCAGGTAAGGAGCAGCAACAGGTGCTCGGCCAGGGATTCGTGGTTTGGCTGCGAATACTTATACAGATTGTAGTTCGTGTATAGATAATTGCGCGCTGATGTACGAAAACCTTCGGTGCCTGAATCGTGCACGGATAGCCGGGTTAGCCGCCGTATGACGGGTAGTCGGTATAACCTTCAGCCCCACCGCCATAGACGGTCGCCGGGTTCAACGCATTCAGCGGACAGCCGTTGGCAATGCGCGCCGGCAGGTCGGGGTTGGCCATGAACGGACGGCCGAACGCGACCAGATCCGCCAGGCCCGATTCCAGCAAGCGCGCGCCGGATTCCGCGGTGTAGCGCCCGGCATAAATGATCGCGCCGCTGAAGGTGTCGCGCACGGCCTGACGGAATGTCAGTGGCATTTCGGGGGCGTTGTCCCAGTCCGCTTCGGCGATGGACAGATAGGCGATGCCTACGTTCTCAAGGATTTTGATCGCTTCGATGTAGGTAGTGTGCGGATCGTCCTCGACCAGGCCCAGATACGTGCGCGCTTCATCAGTGGTGGTGAACAGCGGCGCGAAGCGCACACCGACTTTGTCCTTGCCGATGCATTCGGCGACGCCCGCAACCACGTCACGCAGGAACCGCAGGCGATTGTGCAGCGAGCCACCGTATTGATCGTCGCGCAGGTTGCTGTGCGCCGAGATGAACTGATTGACCAGATAACCATTGGCGCAGTGCAACTCGATGCCGTCGAAACCGGCGTCCATGGCATTGCGTGCGGCCTGAATATACAACTGCACCAGTTCTTCGACTTCCAGCGTGCTGAGTGCACGCGGCGCCGAAGGGCTGACCAGTTCACCGGCGCCGGGCGCGGTTTCGATGAACACGCTGACCCGATCGGTCGCCACCGCCGACGCCGACACAGGGGCCGCGCCGCCGGGTTGCAACGCGCTGTGCGAAACCCGGCCAACGTGCCACAACTGGGCGAAGATCACCCCGCCTGCGCCATGCACGGCCTCGGTGACTTCACGCCAACCGGCGATTTGCTCCGGGGTATGAATGCCCGGTGTCCACGCGTAACCCTGGCCGCGCGGTTCGATCTGCGTGCCTTCGGTGATCAGCAGGCCGGCGCCGGCACGTTGCTGGTAATACTCGGCCATCAGCGCGTTGGCGACATTGCCCGGTTGCGTGCTGCGCTGGCGGGTCAGGGGCGGCAGGACGATGCGGTTTTTCAGGGTGTGGCCGCCGAGGGTGACGGGGGTAAAAAACGGGTTGTGCTTCATGGAGTGACCTTGAGTAATTAGACCAGTCGACTATTAGCCGAATGAAAAAAAACGCCGGGCAAACCGCGCACGGCGTTCTTCTGGGTTGGGGGCGAACCTAGCCGAGCAGTTTCAGCAGTTTCTCGGCGACGGCGGCGGAGCTTGCCGGGTTCTGGCCGGTGACCAGTTGCCCGTCGGCGACCACGTGTACCTGCCAGTCAGCGACTTTCGAGTATTGACCGCCCAGACGCTGGAACTCGTCTTCGATCAAGAACGGCACCACTTCAGTGAGGCCGACCGCTGCTTCTTCAGCGTTGGTAAAACCGGTGACGTTGCGGCCCTTGACGATTGGCTGGCCGTCCGCCCGTACCACGTGCAGCAGCACGCCCGGTGCGTGGCAGACAAAACCGTGCGGCTTGTTGGCGCGGTCGAAGGCTTCGATCAGGGCGATCGAGTGCTTGTCCTCGGCCAGATCCCACAGCGGGCCATGGCCTCCCGGGTAGAACACCGCATCGAAATCTTCTGCGCTGACCTCGGCCAGGCGTCCGGTGGTTGCCAGTGCCTGCTGCGCGGCCGGGTCCTGGCGGAAGCGATCGGTTTCAGCGGTCTGCGCGCCGGGCTCGTCGCTTTTCGGGTCGAGCGGTGGTTGACCACCGGCCGGCGAAACCAGCGTGACGTCAGCCCCGGCGTCCTTGAAGGCGTAGTAGGGGGCGGCGAATTCTTCCAGCCAGAAACCGGTTTTCTTGCCGGTGTTGCCGAGTTGATCGTGAGAGGTCAGCACCATCAGGATTTTCATAAACGCACCTTTGTGTAGGTCAGGTGTTTCGTGGGAGAGGGATTCGCCCATCGTTGGCACCCGGCAGAAATCGTTTGTCGGGGCGCAGCATAGATCCCAATTAGACCAGTCGTCTAGTAATTTTTTATCTTTGGTTTTTTTAGGTTCAGGTATGGCAAACTCGCCTTCCTTCTCAGCATACGACTGGTCTATTGCCAGCTAATTCGTGCCCCATGAAACCGACCTACGACGACACCCGCCAACATTTGCTCGACACCGGCCACCGGATGATGGCCGAGAAGGGCTTCACCAGCGTTGGCCTCAACGAGATCCTGCAGACCGCCGGTGTGCCCAAGGGCTCGTTCTATCACTACTTCAAATCCAAAGAGCTGTACGGCCAGGCATTGCTCGAGGATTACTTCGTCGGCTACCTCGCCGACATGGAGCGACGCCTGACGCTGCCGGGGCTCAACGCCTATGAGCGGCTGATGGACTACTGGCAGGGCTGGCAGAACCGCTGCACCCTCGAAGGCCACGGCGACGAATGCCTGGTGGTGAAACTCAGCGCCGAGGTCGCCGACCTCTCCGAGTCGATGCGCCTGACCTTGCGCGATGGCGCCGAGCGGGTGGTAGCGCGCATCACCGAATGCCTCGAACAGGGCCAGGCGGACGGCAGCCTGCCCAAGGGTGACGCCCGGCATCTGGCAGAAACCCTGTACCAGCTATGGCTGGGCGCCAGCCTGTTGAACAAGTTGCAGCGCACCGGGCAGTCGCTGCACACCGCGATGGCGATGACCACGCGGCTGTTAGGCCATTGATCCAGAAGGGCCACGGGCGACCTCCGATTGATGAATCACACTCATGACTCCATGAGACGCCGGCTGGCTAGTCGCTGGGGCATAAGCCCCTTAACGTGGCTGGTGATGATTCCGTCAGCAGGAGTGTGGCCATGCCAGTACCGTCGATTCGAAACGCGTTCCAGCCCGGCTGTCTCTTGCTGACGGCCATGGTACTGGTGCTGCCTGCCTGTGCCTCCGCTGAAAAAGGAACGCCCTTGATGAACCATGCTCCTGTAACAACGCAAACCAGTGCTGCCGCGGTTTCGCCGGCGCTGGCGCACAACACCGAAACAATGCTGCTTGGCGACCTGTGGCAACGCCCGGGTCTGTCGCCACGCGATCGCAGTCTGGTCACGGTGGCCGTGCTGATCGCACGCGGGCAAACCGCTGAGATGCCAATTCAGTTCAATCTGGCGCTGGACCACGGCGTGACGCCGATGGAGTTGTCGGAAGCCCTCAATCACCTGGCGTTTTATTCCGGTTGGGGCAACGCGACGGCGGCGCTGCCGATCGCTCAGCAGATATTCGCCGCGCGCCACATCGGCCCGGAGCAACTGGCGCCGGTGTCGCCGCCACTGCTGCCGCTCGATGAGGTGCGCGAGGCGGATCGCGTCGAACGGGTGAACGCGGCAGTTGGCTCTGCTGCGCCGGGACTGGTCGAATTCACCACCAAGGCGTTGTTTCGCGATCTGTGGTTGCGCCCGGGCCTGGCACCGCGTGATCGCAGCATGATTACCGTCAGTTCGCTGGTGGCGAACGGGCAGGTGGGCCAGGTTGGTTATCACCTCAATCGCGCGATGGACAACGGTTTGAGCCAGACTGAGGCGGCGGAAATGATCACCCAACTGGCGTTCTACGCCGGCTGGCCCAACGCGTTTTCCGCTGTGCCAGTGTTCAAAGAGGTGTTCAGCCAGCGCACCGCAGGCTGACCCTGACGATGCAAGTGCCCATCGCCGTCGGGTTCGATGGGCCCGCTACTGCAACATGACAAATAAGAATAAGTTTCAATTACGCATTGCACTGGTATACCATGCGCGCCGATTCGCTGGCAGTTCTGCCATCCGTTCTGGCCTATTCGTAAAGGTTTCCTTTTCATGCGTCGTACTCTGCTTTCCATTTGCGTGCTGCAGGCGTTGTCTTCTTCTGCGTGGGCCGAACAGGCCGATTCCACCTCCTCAGTGCTTGAGCTGGACGCCACCGATGTGGTCGGCACGGCAGATTACGAACGGGCCGACGGCCCGGTGCAGGGCTATCGCGCGACGCGTTCGGCCAGTGCCACGCGCACCGACACGGCGATTCATGAAACCGCGCAATCGATCAGTGTCGTGACCAAGGATGCGGTCGAGGACATCGGCGCGACCCGCCTGCAGGACGCCCTGGATTACGCCGGCGGTGTCGGCCGTGCGAACAATTTCGGCGGGCAAGGCCTGACCACTTTCACCGTGCGCGGCTTCACCACCGGCGAGTTTTATCGCAACGGTTTTCCGATCAATCGCGGCTACCCGAACATGCCCGACGCCAACACCATCGAGCGTCTGGAAGTGCTGCGCGGTCCGGCCACCACGCTCTACGGTCGCGGCGATCCCGGCGGTACCTTCAACGTGGTGTCCAAACAACCGCTGGCCGAGCGCACCGTTACCCTGGGCAGCCAGCTCAACGATCAAGGTATGAAACGCGGCACCCTCGACGCCTCCGGGCCGCTCGATGAAGAGGGCCGCCTGGCCTATCGACTCAATGTGGTGGGCGAGGGCGGCGATACCTTTCGCGACCACGTCGAGACCGAACGCTACGGCATCACGCCGGTGCTGAGCTGGCAGGCGACCGATGCGACCAAGGTGATTTTCGAAGGCGACTTCATGCGCAACAATGCGCCCCTCGACCGTGGCGTGACGCGCTATCCAAAGCAGATCGGCACCGCCTCGCGCGACACCTTTTTCGGTGAGAAGGACGTCGGCAAACTGCACAATGACAACAACATGGCGCAGTTGCGTTTCGAGCACCTGCTCAACGACGACTGGACCCTCGGCGGCGGTTTCCAGTGGCTCGACGGTTCGCTGCAAGGCAACGCGATCGAAGCCAACGGCATTGCCGCTGACGGTCGCACCCTGGGGCGCAACTTCAACTACCGCAAACTGGAATGGACCGACAAGGACACCCAGCTGAATTTGACCGGGCACTTCAGCACCGGCGGTCTGCAGCACACCTTGCTCACCGGCATCGAATACGAAGATTACGACTACAAGTCGATCATCCAACGCTCCAGCGGCGCGGTCGGTGCCTACCCAATCGACATCTTCGATCCGGTCTACGGCCAGCCGCGCCCGGCCCTGACCCGCACGCCGACTCACGACAAGGAAAACCTCAAGACCTACGCGGCCTTCGTGCAGGATCAGGTGGCTCTGACCGAGCGCCTGAAAGTGCTGGCCGGAGCGCGTTTCGAGCGTTTCGAACACGACTATGAAACCTACGTGCCGGGCGGCAAGAGCTGGCAGGCTGCGGATAACGCGGTCACCCCGCGTCTGGGGGTGACCTACGATCTGACCGAAACCCTCGCGGTCTACGCCAACACCGCGCGTTCGTTCAAACCCAACACCGGCGCCAGCCGCGTCGGTGGCGGCTTTGCCCCGGAGAAAGGCAAGTCCTATGAAATGGGCCTCAAGTGGGAGGCGCTGGACCATCAGCTAAGCGTCGATGCGGCGATCTACCAGATCGAAAAACGCAATGTGCTGACCACCGACCCGGTCGACTCGACTTTCAGCGTTGCTGCAGGCGAGGTGCGCAGCCGTGGCTTCGACCTGAACGTCGCGGGCAACCTGACTCCGGAATGGCGGGTCATCGGCGGCTACGCCTATGTCGATGCCGAAGTGACCAAGGACAACACGATCCGCACCGGCACCCGCCTGCTGAACATCCCGCAAAACAGCTTCAGCCTGCTCAACGTATACGAATTCCAGGACGGCGCTCTGAAAGGTCTGGGCCTCGGTACCGGGCTCAAGTATGTCGACGAACGCGCCGGGCAAACCGCCAATACCGCGTTTTCGATGGGCAGTTACACGGTGGTCGACTTGCTGGGCTTTTATAAGGTCAACGACAAGGTGCGGCTCAACCTTGATCTGAAGAATCTGTTCGATCGTGATTATGAGGAAGGGGCGTTCGGCAACGTCTACGCCTATCCGGGCGCACCGCGGACGGTGCAGGTGGGGATTTCGTATACCTTGTGAGGCGACGGTCAATTGCGTCAACAGCAGCCCCTCACCCCAGCCCTCTCCCGAGGGAGAGGGAGCCGACCGAGTCGATTCTGCTCGTTCCCACGCGGAGCAAACTGATCGTTCCCACGCAGAGCGTGGGAGCGATCAGTTTGGGGTGCTCGGGCTGGCGTGGGGCTGCCCTTTCAGCCCCGGCGCTTACCCGGTGACACACCCTTGCGGCACCTTGCCGGCAAAGCTGTCGAGCAGGCTGGCAACCACCATTTCGCCCATGCGTGTGCGCGTCTGCAAGGTGGCGCTGGCACGGTGCGGTTGCAACACCACCTGTTCGTTGTTGAACAAGGCTTCAGGCACATTCGGCTCATCGACAAACACATCCAGCCCGGCCCCGGCGATCTCGCCGGCCGTCAACGCCGCCAACAGATCCGCTTCGTTGACCAGCTTGCCGCGCGCCACGTTGATCAGATAACCACCCTTGCCCAAAGCTTGCAGGACTTCAGCGTTGATAATCGCTTCAGCCTTGTCGGCCGCGGCGGCGAGTATCAGCGCGTCGCTGTCGCGCGCCAGTTGCTTGAGATCGGCGACGAAGGTGTGGCTGACATCGCTCATCGGCTGCAGATCGGTGTAACTGATCGGGCAGCCAAACGCGGCGGCGCGACTGGCCACGGCCCGACCGACCCGGCCCATGCCAACGATGCCGATGCGCATGCCCGACACCTGTCGAGCCAATGGCAGCGGCGCCAGCGGCGTCGGGCTGTGCGGCCATTCACCCGAGCGCACGTAGCGATCGCTGGTGCACAACCCGCGACACACCGCGATCAGCAAGCCGATGGCGAGGTCGGCGACGTCTTCGGTCAGCGCGCCAATGGTGGCCGTCACGCGAATGCCACGATCGCGGGCGTATGCCAGATCGACCGCGTCGGTGCCGACACCATTGACCGCCACCACTTCCAGTTGCGGCAGTTGCGCCATCAAGGCCTGGCTGATGCCGGTGTGCCCGCCGGTGATCACCCCGCGAATATTGGCGCCGTGCTCATGCAGATAAGCGGCTTTGTCGGCCTGCTGGAAATAGCGTCGGACGGTGAACAGTTCATCGAGACGGGCGTTGATTTCAGGAATCAGGATCGGGCTCAACTGCAAGACTTCGGGCTTCATGTAAACCTCACTTACCGAATAAAAAGGCCGGCTCAACCGCGGCCGGCAAACGGCATGGCAGTGGCCATGACGGTCATGTTCAGAACGTTGGCCGACAGCGGCAGGCCAGCGATGTAGCGCACGGCTTCGGCGACGTGTTTGACGTCGACCATCGGCTCGACGGCGATGCTGCCGTTGGCCTGGCGCACGCCGCGGGTCATGCGCTCGGACATCTCGGTCAAGGCATTGCCGATGTCTATCTGGCTGCAGGCGATGTTGAATTCGCGACCGTCCAGCGCCAGCGATTTGCTCAGGCCCAGCACCGCGTGTTTGCTGGCGGTGTAGGCGCTGCTGAACGGGCGCGGCGTGTGCGCGGAAATCGAACCGTTATTGATGATGCGTCCACCCTGTGGCTGCTGGCGGCGCATCAGGCCGAAGGCGCCGCGGGCACAGAGGAAAACCCCGTTGAGATTGGTGTCGATGACGTTGCGCCATTGCTCGAAGGTCAGCTCGTCCAGCGGCACGGCAGGGGCATTGACCCCGGCATTGTTGAACACCACGTCGAGGCGTCCGTAGACCTCGGCAATGCACGCAAACAACGCGTCGACACTGGCCGGGTCACGCACATCGGTAGGCACTGCCAGTGCTTGGTGGCCTTCGCTCGCCGCCAGTTCAACCAGCGCTTGCAAAGGTTCTGCACGGCGTCCGGCGGCGACCACGGTGAACCCGTCGGCCATCAGGCCCAGCGCCACGGCGCGGCCGATGCCGCTGCCCGCACCGGTGACCAGCGCGACTTTTAACGGTGATGAAGTGGACATGCTCGGGTACTCCTTATGCAAATGGTTGAGGGCGAGCGCCGACGCGCATTTCCAATTGACCGATGCCGTCGATGCCAGCGCTGATCAGGTCGCCGGGCTGCAGCGCGTCGACGCCGGCCGGGCTGCCGGTCATGATCAGATCGCCGGCGCGCAATGCGACCGAACGAGAGATGCGGCTGATCACTTCGCTGACCGACCAGATCTGATTGTCGAGGCTGTCACGCTGGCGCTCCTCGCCGTTGACGTTGAGCCACAACTCGCCCTCGGGATGGCCGCCGCGGCTGACCGGCACAATTGCGGTCATCGGCGCGGCACCATCAAAAACCTTGGCGCCTTCCCACGGCAGGCCCTTGCTCTTGGCCGCCAGTTGCACGTCGCGGCGGGTCAGGTCGAGTCCGGCGGCGTAGCCCCAGACATAGGCCAGCGCCTGATCTTCGGGGATGTTCGCGCCACCTTCGCCAATCGCCACCACCAGTTCGATTTCATGGACGAACTCTTCGGTCAGCGGCGGGTAGGTCACTTCACCGACGGCATCGACGACGTTACTCGCCGGCTTCATGAAAAATACCGGTGGCTGGCGCGACTGGCCCTGGCTGTCCGGCCACGGGTAGTTGCGGCCGACACAAAACACCCGACCGACAGGAAAGCGTTGCGCGCTGCCCACCACCGGCAAGGTCGCGGGCAGATCCGGAGTGAAAACGTATTCAGTCATGTTCATCCTGTGAGGTCCTGTGTGTGAGATCAGCCTACGGCGGCGTGCGTCGGTGTAGTTGGACGAATGCCGCTTCGGCTTGGAGAAAACGGTGCTGTTGTGCTCAGCGTGGTTTCAATTCGATGCGATACAGACGGCCGAGCAGCAGCGAGTAGGAGAGGGTGCCGATCAGCGCCACGCCGCCGATGAACCAGAACGCCCAGGCGAACGAGCCGGTGGCATGGACGATGGCGCCAATCACGATCGGCGTGACGATGCCGCCGATGTTCGCTGCCAGGCTGGTGATGCCGCCGGTGAGGCCGATCAGTTCCTTGGGCGCGACTTCCGAGACCGCCGCCCACGAAGACGAGGCGATGCCTTGAGCGAAAAAGGCGATGGTCAGCACGGCGATGCAGATCGTGTTCGAGTCGGTGAAATTCACCAGCACGATCGACATGCCCAGCATCGACCCGACCACCAGCGGCAACTTGCGGGCGAACGACATCGAGTAGCCCCGGCGGATCAATCCGTCGGAGACGATCCCGGCGAGCAGGATGCCCACGGTGGCGCCGACGAAGGGCAGCACGGCGAAGATCCCGGCCTTGATCATCGTCAGTTGGCGTTCTTCTATCAGGTAGGTGGGGAACCAGGTCAGGAAGAAATACAGCGCCGAAGTACTGGCGAACTTGCCGATGCAGATCGCCCAGACCTGACGGTAGCTGAACAGCTCGGCAATCTGCCGCCAGTTGAAACGGGTGCGCTCCTGACTGCTTTTGACCAGACCGCCGCCCGCTTCGATGTACTGCAATTCGGCCTTGCTGACCTTTTTGCAATTGAGCGGATCGCGATACAGGTACAGCCACAGCACACCGAAAACAATGCCCAGTGCGCCGGTGCTGTAGAACACGTGGCGCCAGTCGAAGGTGGTGGCCAGCCACAGCAGCGCGCCGGTGAACAGCGCCGTGCCGAGGTACTGGCCGCAGACATAAATGCTGCTCGCCAGACCGCGTTCGCGCGCCGGAAACCACACCGTCACCGCGCGGCTGTTGGCCGGAAACGCCGGGGCTTCCATGGCACCGACCGCCAGGCGCAAGCCGAACAGCGACGCGAAACCAGTGGCGAAGCCCTGGCACACGGTGACCGTCGACCAACTGATCAGCGACACCCCATAAGTGAAGCGCGAACCAAAGCGGTCGGCGATGAACCCGGCCGGCACCAGCGCTAGCGCATAGGTCCAGGCAAACGCGGAGAAGATCAGGCCCATCTCGATCTTGTCCAGGCCCAGGTCCTTGGCCATGAACGGTGCGGCGATCGAGATATTGACCCTGTCGATGTAGTTGATGATGGTCGCGATCAGCAACAGCGACAGCATGAACCAGCGCCGCCGCGAGGGCAGGCGTTGCGGCACCACCGCGTCGCGTGCGCCGGCAATCACCGGCGGCACAGTGGCTTGAGAAGCATGGGAATTGGACATGGTCAGACCTCGTTATTGTTAGAAGGGTCGAGGGGTTTTCGCGCAGCCGAGGGCCTTGCCCACAAGCATCGGGGTAGACAGATCGGCACTGAAAAGCGACGGCACGAAGGCCTGGCGTCAGACGTTCAGGTACGTCTCACGGCAGGCCGGTTCGGCGGGATCGGGAGGGGCGGCGAGGGGTAATGGCTGGTTCATGACGTGCACACCTTTGATTGTTTTTGGAGGAGGCTGGGCTGCGTTGGCTATTACAGTGGTCGTACAACCTCGTCAGATCAAGCCAGGGGTTAGAACGTTTTTTCTTATGACGCGGGGGCTGGTTAAACCTGTCCAAGAAAAAAATCTGCGTGCGACGTTCCACAATCAACTGGATATGCACGTTAATGTATTGATAATAAACATAAATACGTTTTGTTATGGCTTCAGGTTTTTTGGACAGGCGAATCGCCACTCCGGCGCGGAAAAAATTGCTGGTGCTCACGTCGTCGTATGACTGCTTGCTGCGCCGCTGGCTTGCCTGCAAGATGATTCGCGCCCCACGTACCTGCCGAGGACCCTCCGCCGATGTCGTCACCGCACCGGATTCCCACCTACGTCATGCAGCAACGCAGCGAACTGACCGATTTCTACATTCGCGACAAAAAGGGCCGCCGCGCCGAAACCGCGCCGCATCGCCACGAATACTTTCAGATCCAGATCAACCTCGGCGGCGACACCGTGCAGCACATCGGCAACGTCGAGCGTCCGTTCCCGCGCAACACCCTGGCGTTCATCCTGCCGCATCGTGTGCATGTGATTCCGCACCCGGCGGAGAGCAATTTCATCGTCATCAATTTCTCCCAGACGTTCCTGTTGCCGCATTTGCAGTGCGACCCGATGGACCTCGAAGAGGTGTCGATCCTGCTGGCGCCGGAGCTGTCGCCGTTCCGCTTTCAGGAACATCTGGATTTCATTCTCGCGGACGCGGATTTCGCCGGGGTCTGTGCGCTGATCGAGCAGATGCGCAACCTCGACGAGAATCGCCAGTTCGGCACGCGGGAGATGCTCAAGGGCTTGCTGCTGCAGTTGATCGGCAGTGTGTGTTTTCTGTACGCCGAGCCGCTCAAGCGCCTGGCCGAAGAAAACGCCGCCGAGGTCAGCCGCCGCGATGCGCTGAGCCGCATGTTCGAATACCTGCGCAAGAACATCGCCGACCCCGACCTCAACCTGATCAAAGTGGCGGCGGCGACGTACCTGTCACCGACCTATCTGACCCACTGGTTGCGCAAGGAAATCGGCAAGACCTTCACCGAACTGGTGCTCGAACGGCGGATGCACGCGGCGCGCAATTTTCTCCTCAACAGCACCCGCTCCGTGGGCGAGGTGGCGCGCTTGTGCGGCTTTGCCGACGAGGCGTATTTCTCCCGGCGCTTCCGGCAGATTCACGGCCAGCCACCGGGGCAGTTCCGCCGCCGCCAGCTCAACCCGGATACGCCGCAAACGCCGTTGAATACCTGAGTGCGGGTAACCCGCTATTTGACTCGCACAACGACTTTGCCCTTGGCGCGGCCTTGTTCGACATAAGCCAGCGCCTCAGCCGTCGACTCAAACGCAAAGCTGCGATCCAGCACCGGCGCCAGCTTGCCGGCCTCAATCAATGCGCTGATCTCGCGCAGCTGCGCGCCGTTGGCCCGCATGAACAGAAAGCTGTAACTGATGTTGTGCTGGCGTGCCTTGCGACGGATCTTCAGGCTCAACAGGCGCATGACTTGCCGCAGCGGCCAGGCCAGAGCTTGCGCCTTGGCGAAGTCGGCGGTGGGTGGGCCGGAGATGGAAATCAGCTGGCCACCGGGCTTGAGCACTTTCAGTGAGTTCACCAGCACATCGCTACCGAGGCTGTTGAGCACCACATCGTAACCGCGCAGCTCGTCCTCGAAACGTTGTTGTTTGTAGTCGATCACGACGTCCGCGCCGAGTGCCTTGACCCACTCGATATTCGCCGTGCTGGTGGTGGTCGCGACAAGCGCGCCTAGGTGCTTGGCCAGTTGAATCGCGACCGTCCCGACACCGCCGGAACCTGCATGGATCAGCACTTTCTGCCCGGCGCGCAACTGTGCAAGGTCGACCAGCGCTTGCCACGCAGTCAGCGTCACCAACGGAATCGCCGCGGCTTGTTCCATGTTGAGGTTGGCAGGCTTGTGCGCGACTGCGTGCTGATCCACGGCGATCCGCTCGGCGAACGTGCCGATGCGCTGTTCCGGCACCCGCGCATAGACCTCGTCACCCGGCTTGAAAGCCGTAACGGCAGCGCCGGTCGAGATCACCACACCAGCGACATCGTTGCCGAGTATCAAAGGCATTGCGTACGGCAGAATCAACTTGAATTCGCCGCGGCGGATCTTCGAATCGAGGACATTGACGCTTGCCGCGTGCACCTCGATCAGGACGTCGTCCGGCCCAGGCGCGGGTTCGGCGACGTCGCTGATGTGCCCGTTGAGTTTGCCGTAGCGGTCGATGAGAAAAGCTTTCATGGCAGGTAACGCTGGGCAACCGCTGATTGGCGAATCTGCCCGAGCAAACCTTGCCTCGCGGTTTGCAGCTCATCCCAGCGCTGGCCTTCATGCAGCGGTGGAATGGTCACCGGTTCGCGGCGATCGAAACCGACCAGTGCGGCGTCGACCAGATCGCTGACTTCCATGATTTCGCTCAGGGTGTTGATGTCGATGCCGGCGCGGTCCCAGATTTCCGTGCGGGTCGCGGCGGGCAGCACGGCTTGCACGTACACGCCCAGCGGCGTCAGTTCCAGACTCAGGCCCTGCGAGAGGAACAGCACAAACGCCTTGGTCGCGCCGTAAACCGACATGCCGAACTCTGGCGCCAGTCCGACCACCGAACCGATATTGATGATCGCACCGTCACCGGCCTTGGCCAGACGCGGCGCAATCGCACTGGCGAGGCGTACCAGAGCGGTGGTGTTGAGGGCGACCAGATTGGCCACGCTGTCGGTGCTCTGCTCGATAAAGCTGCCGGACTGTGCGGCACCGGCGTTGTTGACGAGGATACCGATGCGCGTGTCGTCACGCAGACGCGTTTCGACGGTGGTGAGATCGCTGAGTCGGGTCAGGTCGGCCGGAACCACATCGACGGCAACGCTGTGCTCGCTGCGCAGCTTCGCCGCCAATGTGTCGAGGCGCGAAGCATCGCGAGCGACCAGCACCAGATCATGCCCGCGTTGGGCGAAACGTTCGGCGTAGACCGCGCCGATACCAGTGGAAGCGCCAGTGATCAGGACAGCAGGGCGAGTGGTCATTGATTCATCTCTTTGCGAATGCATCGGTTGGGATAAACGCCGGACGGCAGAAAGTGGATTTAGGATGATGATCTAAATCTAAGTTGTCAACGGTTTTGATTATGGCCAACATCTATGTATCATCGACGGATGATTTTTAGCGTAAAGAGGTACCGTTCATGCGAGTCAGCAAAGCCCAGGCACAGGCCAACCGTGAACATATCGTCGAGACGGCCTCCGAGCTGTTTCGTGAGCGAGGGTTTGACGGCGTCGGTGTGGCTGATCTGATGGCAGCAGCCGGTTTCACCCACGGCGGCTTCTATAAGCATTTCGGCTCGAAGGCCGATTTGATGGCCGAAGCCTCGGCCAACAGTCTGGGGCGGTCACTGGCGACCGCCGAAACCCTCGACGTCAAAGACTTCATCGACCTCTACGTGTCGCGTGAACACCGCGACGGGCGTGGCGATGGTTGCACCATGGCCGCGCTCTGCGGCGACGCCGCCCGCCAGCCGGACGAGTTGAAAGCCACATTCGCCGACGGCATCGAGCGCACCTTGCAGACGCTGGGCGCAAAGTACCCGACTGACGCCGCAGCAGCGCCGGACGCGGCGCGTTCGAAGATGATCGGATTGCTGGCGCAAGCGGTGGGCGCGGTCATCCTGTCTCGGGCGTGCCCGGATGATTCGGCGCTGGCTGATGAAATTCTTGCGGTGTGTCACGCGCAAATGCTGGCGTCGTTGCCGCCGGCTTCGGAGGATGAGGATGAGTAAACATTGTCCACTCTGAGTGGACGGTGAAACGCGTTTCAGCCGATTTATCCCTTTTCGCTGGGTCAGTAATCTGTACCCAACTTGAACGCAACAACAAACTTCAAACTTGAAAAGGGACTGACACCATGACTACTCCAACCTACAACCGCCTGAACAAAGACGACGCCATCGTGCTGCTGGTTGACCACCAGACCGGTCTGATTTCCCTGGTGCAGGACTTCTCGCCCAACGAGTTCAAGAACAACGTGCTGGCCCTGGCCGACCTGGCGAAATTCTTCAACCTGCCGACCATCCTCACCACCAGTTTCGAACAAGGCCCGAATGGCCCGCTGGTCCCGGAGCTGAAAGAGATGTTCCCGGACGCGCCGTACATTGCTCGCCCAGGCCAGATCAACGCCTGGGACAACGAAGACTTCGTCAAGGCGATCAAGGCCACCGGCCGCAAACAGATCATCATTGCCGGCGTGGTCACCGATGTTTGCGTAGCGTTCCCGACCTTGT
>Ga0308159_1002190_pt1 | contig 23580 bp, 23 predicted proteins | sample PhyCR1_FD_201040 | JGI IMG/M metagenome (GOLD analysis project Ga0308159, IMG submission 201040) | Phyllosphere microbial communities from UC Gill Tract Community Farm, Albany, California, United States - DLSLC.R1 | ecosystem: Host-associated > Plants > Phyllosphere > Unclassified | place: USA... | reverse complement strand
CTTCGGAGCCGCCTAAGGGAATCGAACCCTTGACCTATTCATTACGAGTGAATCGCTCTGCCGTCTGAGCTAAGGCGGCATGTGCGCGCTGTCGCGTGCACGATCATCGATCTTACATGCTCCAGCGGGTGCCGAGGTACGCGGTCAGTAGTCGCCGGCCGCGGTGCGGTCGGCGAGGATGTCGCGACTCGACGACAGACCCAGGCGGGTGGCGCCGGCGGCGATCATCTCTTCGGCGGCGGCGCGGGTGCGCACACCCCCCGACGCCTTGACCTCGGCGCGGTCGCCGACGGTGCGCTTCATCAGCTCGACGGCGTGGATGCTCGCGCCGCCCGCGGGGTGGAAGCCGGTCGACGTCTTCACGAAATCGGCGCCCGCGTTCACGGCGGCCTCGCACACGGCGACGATCGCCTCGTCGGACAGAGCCGCCGCCTCGATGATGACCTTCAGCACGGTGGGGGCGGGAGCCGCGGCGCGCACCGCGCGGATCTCGGACTCGACGATGTCGTAACGCCCCTCGATCGCGGCGCCCACGTCGATGACCATGTCGATCTCGTCGGCGCCCTGGGCGACCGACAGGGCGGCCTCGGCCGCCTTGACCTCGGCGTGGTGCTTGCCGCTCGGGAAGCCGCACACGACCGCGAGCTTGAGCCCCTCGGGAAGCTGCACCGGCAGGAACGAAGGCGAGATGCATACGCTGTAGGTGCCGAGCTCGGCGCCCTCGGCGATGAGGCGCTCGACGTCGGCGCGGGTGGCCTCGGGCTTGAGCAGTGTGTGATCGATGTACGACGCCAGGTCGGCGATGGGCGCGGTCATGGGGGTCTCCTCGGGGTGTGGCATCTTCAGCCTAAGCGGGCGGGCGAGCGAAGACGGGACGCTATTCGCAGCGCAGCCCTGGGGCGGGCACGGTGCCGTCGACGAGGTAGTCGTCGACGGCCGAGTTCACGCAGTCGTTGCCCTTGTTGTACGCGAGGTGCCCCTCTCCCACGTAGGTCACGAGCACTCCCTGGGACAGCTGCCCGGCGAGCGCCTGCGCCTCGGTGTACGGCGTGGCGGGGTCTCCCGTCGTACCGAGGACGACGATCGGCGGGGAGCCCGGGGCGGTGATCGCCTCGCGGGTACCGGTCGGCGGGGCCGGCCACGCGGCGCACGCGTCGGGCCCGAGCCAGTAGGGCGCGACGACCGGCGCCTTCTGTTGCAGCTCCTGCTCGATCTGCGGGTTGTTCTCGTCGCCCTCGTCGGGGTAATCGATGCAGTTGTAGGCGCGCAGCGCCTCCATCGTGTTGTCCTGATATTTGCCGTCGACGCGTCCGTTGTAGAAGTCGGCGAGTTGGAACGCGACGGAGGCGTCGCCGTTCTGCACCCCGCTGAGGGCGATGCGCAGGTACGGCCAGTTCTGGTCGCTGTAGAGCGCCGCCACGATCGATGTCACGAGGGTGTCCGCGCCGAGTCGCCGACCGTCGGGGCCGGCCAGAGGGCGAGCGTCGACCCGCTCGAGCAGCGACGACAGGTCGTTCATCGCGTCGTCGACGGACCCGCTGAACGGGCACTCGGAGTTCGTCAAACAGTCCGCCATGAAGGCGCGCAGGGCGTTCTCGAACCCCACCGCCTGAGCGATCCCGCTCGCGCTGCTCGGCAGGCTGGGGTCGATGCCGCCGTCGAGCACCATGCGGCCCACGCGATCGGGGAAGAGCCCCGCGTAGGTGGTGCCGAGGAACGAACCGTACGAGAAGCCGAGGTAGTTGAGCTTCTCGTCACCCAGGACGGCACGGAGCAGGTCCATGTCGCGTGCCGCGTTCTCGGTCGAGACATAGGGCAGGATGCCGTCGCTGTTCTGCTGGCACGCCTGCGCGAAGTCGGCCTGGCGCTTCTCGAGGGCGGCGTTGCGCTCATCGCTGCCGCGCGCGCCCGGCGGGATGTCGTAGAGAAACGCGTCCATGCCCGCCGCGTCGTAGCAGGTGACCGGCGCGGACTGGCCGACACCGCGCGGGTCGAAGCCGATGACGTCATAATCCCTCGTGAGCGTCTCGTCCGCCACGAGCGAGAGGGAGTCGCGCACGGTGGAGACACCGCTCACGCCCGGGCCGCCGGGGTTGGTCAGGAGCGAGCCCAGGGGCTGGCCCGAGGTCGCCCGGTGCCGGATGACGGCCAGGGACAGCTCGCCCTTCGACGGGTCGGAGTAGTCGCGCGGGGCCGTGACCGTGGTGCAGTCGAAGCCCGCCGAACCGCAGTCCATCCAGGACAGCGTCTGCCCGTAGTAGGGCAGCAGCGAGGCGTCGATACCCGCGGTCTGGGGAGTCGGCGACGGGCCGACCGCGGGCGCGAGGGGCGGGATCTGCGCGTAGAGGCAGCCCGACAGTGTGAGAGCCAGACCCGCGATGCCCGCGACGACGGCGGCGAGACGGCGACGCATGCTCACGGGGCGGATCCGTTGGCGACGGTGATCATGAGGCTCTCCAACGCCAGCAGCGGGGCGGCGTTCTGTTCGAGGTTGCGGCGGGTGACCGAGATCCGGTCGAGGACTCCGAGAGTGCGGGAGGGTGACCATTCCGAGGCCAGGGCGCGCAGGGCGTCGAGGCGCTCGCTGTTCACGAGATCACCCTCACGGCCGTACTGGATCATCACGACGTCGCGGAACAGCGACTGCAGGTCGGTGAGCACCCGGTCGATCCCGTCGCGCAGGCTGCGGGTGGCGCGGCGCTTCTGGTCGTCCTCGAGCGCGTTGACCTGGCCGCGGACGGAGGGAGGGATCGCGGCACCTTCGGCCACGCCGAGCATGCGGAGGAGCGAGCGCCGCTCCTCCTCGTCGCGCGTGGCGGTGAGGGCCTTGGCGTCGTCGGTGGCCAGGCGCACGATGCGTCCCGCGACGTCGACGGCATCGCCGATGCCGCGCACCGCGAGGACGGCAGCGAGGGTCTCGGCCCGGCGCCCGCGCGCGTCATCGTCGGTCGCGAGGCGCTGCGCCATACCGATGTGGCGCTGCGCGTGCCGCGCGGATTCTTCCGCGATGTCGGGGCTCACCCCGGTGCGCTCCACGATCAGGGCGGCGACGTCGGAGACGGACGGCTCGCGCAGACGCAAGACGCGCACGCGCGAGCGGATGGTGGGGAGAAGGTCGGCATCGCTGGGCGCGCAGAGCACCCATACCGTCTTCTCGGGGGGCTCCTCGAGCGCCTTGAGCAGCACGTTCGAGGTGCGTTCCGCCATGCGGTCGGCGTCTTCGACGACGATCACGCGATGGCGGCCGAGCGAGGGTGCGAAGGAGGCGCGTTCGACCAGGCGTCGCGCCTCGTCGATGCGGATGACGACCTGCTCGGTGCGCAGGGCGGTGAGATCGGGGTGGGTGCGGGCGAGCACCTGGCGCTGCGCCTGCTCGTCACCCGGGTCGGCGATGAGCGCCGCGGCGAATGCGTAGGCCAGAGTGGAGCGACCGGAGCCCGGAGGGCCGGTGATGAGCCACGCGTGGGCGAGCGCGGAGGGGTCGGACGCCGCGTTCTGCAGGGTCTGCACCGCCTCGTCCTGACCCCACACGGCATCCCACGGGAACGCTGCCGTCCCGGCGGGGGAAGCGGACGGGTCGAGCTCGACGGACATGGGCTCCAGCCTAACCGCGGGGTCGGACACGGCCGCTGGCGAGCGGCTGTGCATCGTCCGTCGCCGCGTCAGCCGAGGCGCTCGGCGATGGCCGCGCGCACGTGGTGCGCGAGCTCTTCGGCCGGACGTGTGGCGTCGAGCACCAGGAACCGCTGCGGCTCTTGAGCGGCGAGGGCGAGGAATCCGGCACGTACGCGCCCGTGGAACTCGCTCTTCTCCGCCTCGAGACGGTCGAATGGCTTGTCGTCGGCATCCAGGCGTCGGCGTGCCGCCGCCGGATCGAGGTCGAGCAAGACCGTGAGATCGGGAAGCAGACCATCGGTCGCCCAGAGCGACAGGACGCGGATGTCATCGGCATCCAGGACTCTGCCCGCGCCCTGATAGGCGACCGAGGAGTCGAGGTAGCGATCTTGGATCACGACGTCGCCGCGGGCGATGGCCGGCTGCACGACGGTCTCGACGTGGTGGGCCCGATCCGCGGCGTAGAGAAGCGCCTCGGCGCGCGCCGCGATGTGGCCGCGATGGTGGAGGACGATGTCGCGGATGCGCACGCCCACCTCGGTGCCCCCGGGCTCGCGCGTGCGCACGACGGCACGGCCGCGGGAGGTCACCCACTCCTCGAGCATCGAGGCTTGCGTGGTCTTGCCCGCGCCATCGCCGCCCTCGAAGGTCACGAACAGGCCGGGGCCGCCGGCCGCGGCCGCCCGGGGGACGGTCAGCGGCCGGGTGCGATCCTCGGTCACGACTTCTTCGCCGGCGCCTTGCGAGTGGTCGCGGCCTTGGGCGCCGCCGCTGAGGTGGAGGCCGTCTTGGCCGCGGTCGTCTTGGCCGCGGTGGCCTTGGCCGCGGTCGACTTCGCTGCCGTGGTCTTGGCCGCCGCCGTCTTCGCGGCGGTCGTCTTGGCCGCCGCGGTCTTCGCCGCGGTCGTCTTGGCCGGGGCCTTGCGGGCCGCGGTCTTCTTCGGGGCCGGACCCTTGGCGCGCTTGTCGGCGATCAACTCGACCGCACGCTCGAAGGTGATGGCCATGGCGTCCTCGCCGCGAGGCACGGTCGCATTGGTCTCACCGTCGGTGACGTAGGGACCGAAACGTCCATCCTTGAGCTTGATCGGCTTGCCGCTCACGGGGTCGGCGTCGAATTCCTTCAACGCGCTGGATGCCCGGCGCGCGCCGTACTTGGGCTCGGCGTACTTCGCGAGGGCCTGTTCGAGCGTGATGTCGAAGATCTGCTTCTCGTCGTCGAGCGACCGCGAGTCGGTGCCCTTCTTGAGGTACGGTCCGAAGCGACCGTTCTGAGCGGTGATCTCTTCGCCCGATTCGGGGTCGGTTCCCACGACGCGCGGGAGCGACAGCAGCTGCAGCGCCGTGTCGAGATCGACGGTGTCGACCGACATCGACCGGAACAGCGACGCCGTACGGGGCTTGGGAGCTGCTTCCTTCTTCGCCCCGCGCTTCTTCGGAACCTCGACGACCTCACCCGTGGCCTGGTCGACCTCTTCGGGCTCTTCGGCGTCGACTTCCTGCACGTACGGGCCGAATCGACCGTCCTTGACCACGACGAGCTTGCCGTTGTCGGGGTTCTCGCCGAGCACACGGTCCCCGGCGACCGGCGCATCGATGAGCTCCTGCGCCTTCGCGGGCGTGAGCTCGTCGGGAGCCAAATCTTCGGGGATGTTCACGATGCGCGACTTGGCGTCGGGACCGGCCGCGGGGTCCGTGACCTCGAGGTACGGCCCGTACTTGCCGAAGCGCAACGTCGCCGTGTCGGTGATGCGCGTGGAATTGAGCTCACGAGCGTCGATCTCGCCGAGGTTGTCGACGATGTGGCGCAGGCCCACCTGCCTCTCGGACCCGTAGTAGAACGACTTCAGCCACTCGGTGCGGCGCTGCTCGCCGCGCGCGATGGCATCCAGATCGTCCTCGAGGGCTGCGGTGAAGTCGTAGTCGACGAGATCCGCGAAGTGCTCCTCGAGCAGACGCACGACGCTGAAGGCGAGCCAGCTCGGCACCAGGGCCTGCCCGCGCTTGCTGACGTACCCGCGGTCGAGGATCACGCCGATGATGCTGGCGAAGGTCGACGGCCGACCGATCCCCTTCTCTTCCAGGGCCTTGACCAGGCTCGCCTCGGTGTAGCGCGGCTTCGGCGAGGTGCTGTGACCCTTGGGCTCGACATCGCTGACCGACAGCGAGTCGCCCACGGCGACGGCCGGCAGTGACTGGTCGGCGTCATCGTCGTTGCGCTTCTCGTCGGCACCCTCTTCGTAGGCCTCGAGGAATCCCTTGAAGGTGTAGACGGTTCCGGATGCCGTGAACTCGGCCACCTGGGCATCCGCCTTCACCGTAAGGGTGACGGTGGTCGTCTCGTACTTGGCATCCGCCATCTGGCTGGCGACCGTGCGCTTCCAGATGAGGTCGTAGAGCTTCTGCTCGTCGCGGTCCAGCGAGGACGCGAGCGAGGCGGGAGTGCGGAACGTCTCGCCCGAGGGACGGATGGCTTCGTGCGCCTCTTGGGCGTTCTTCGACTTGCTCTTGTAGACGCGCGGGTTCGCGGGGACCGCCTTGTCGCCGTAGAGCGAGACGGCCTGCGCGCGAGCCGCCGAGATGGCCTGCCCCGACAGCGCGACCGAGTCGGTACGCATATAGGTGATGAAACCCTTCTCGTAGAGTCGCTGCGCGACGCCCATGGCGTGCTTGGCGCTCATCGAGAGCTTGCGACCGGCCTCCTGCTGCAGCGTAGAGGTCGTGAAGGGCGCGCGGGGGCTGCGCGTGCCGGGCTTGGCTTCGACCTTGGCGACGGTCGCGGTACCGGCCGCGGTGATCGCGTCGGCCAGAGCGCGGGCCTGCGCCTCATCGAGGACCACGACAGCTTTCTTGAGCTGACCGTTGTCGTCATAGTCGCCACCGCGGGCGATGGGGGCGCCGTCGAGACGGCTCAGACGAGTGGTGAAGGACGACCCCGCTTGGGAGGCGAGGGCCTCGACGTCCCAGTACGAGGCCGAGACGAACGCCATGCGCTCGCGCTCCCGCTCGACGACCATGCGGGTCGCCGCGGACTGCACGCGTCCAGCGCTGAGCGCCGTGCCCTCGCGGCCCGAACCGACCTTGCGCCAGAGCACCGGCGAGACGTCCCACCCGTAGAGGCGGTCGAGAACGCGTCGGGTCTCTTGCGCGTCGACGAGAGACACGTCGAGGTCGCGAGTGTGCTCGGCCGCTTCTTTGATGGCGTCCTTGGTGATCTCGTGAAAGATCATGCGGCGGACGGGGACCTTGGGCTTGAGGACCTCGAGCAGGTGCCACGCGATGGCTTCGCCCTCGCGGTCACCATCAGTGGCGAGCAGGACTTCGTCGGCGCTCTTCAGAGCCCGCTTGAGTTCGGCGACCGTCTTCGTCTTGCGGTCGTTGACGACGTAGAAGGGGTCGAAGTCGTTCTCGACGTCGATGGAGTACTTGCCGTACGCCGCCTTCTTGTCGGCCGGGATCTCCTTCTTCGACGCGAGGTCGCGAATGTGACCGACCGAGCTGAGCACCTCGTAGTCGTCGCCGAGGTATCCCTGGATCGACTTCATCTTCGTCGGGGACTCGACGATGACGAGCTTCTTTCCGTTTGCCACTGGGGTCCTTTCGTCGATGCACACCATACACACGCCTCCCTGTTCGGGTTCCGGGAGGTCTCACGGGCTCGCGGTCTCGGGGGGCCCGGCCCGTGAGCGCGCATCGAATGAAATCCCACCGTACGCCCCGGCGACGGTGATCGTGGCGACAAGGCCATCGACATCGCACTCTCGTAGGTGCGCGTCCCCTGCCTCGGCGACGTGGGCGGCCACGTCGCACGGCACTCCCGTCACCGCCCCGCTCGCGGCGTCCGCGGCGGCGAGGGCGGCGGCATCCGCCGTCCCCGCCAGACGTTCGGCGGCGAGCGCGGCCCCACCGACCGCGGCCAGGGCCGCGACAAGGCTCGCGAACACCGCGATGACACCGACGGTGGATACCGTGCCCGGCATCAGCGGCCTCCGTCGAGGGCGCAGGCTCGGGCGGAGGCGGGAGGAAGGGGAAGCCCCAGCGGCACGGGGACCGAAGCGCGAACGCACACCACTCCTCCCCCGCGCTCCACCGAGGCGGACGCCCCGGCCTCGGCGAGGCGCGACAGCGCTCCCTCATCGCCCCGCCCGAGGAGCCGCGCGGCTTCGGCGGTGAGCTGCTGCACGCGGAGAGTGGTGACCGCCGATCCGAGCACACCGGCGCCGAGGGCGAGCACGATCAGGACTGCCGGCAGCGCCACGGCGAATTCGGCGGTGACCGCTCCGCGCTCCCCCAGCGGTGGCATCCTCACTGGACCGTCAGCGCGCGGCGCACGAGATCCGTGAGAATGCCGCGCACCTCGTCGCTGCGCATGATCACGACGAGCAATCCGGCGAACGCGACGGCGGCCATGGTCGCGATGGCGTACTCGGCGGTCGCGGCACCCCGTTCGTCGAGGAAGAGGGCACCGGCGCGGCCGGTCGTCAGCGGGGGCAGATCTGCCACGGGCCGGGGACGAACCGAGGTGTGGACGAAACGGATCATGGGGAGCTCCTTCTTTTCGGGGGTGGATGAGGGCGGTCACGGGAGTGCCGTGGACCGCAGGACGGCGAGCGCGGCCGGCACGACGGCGATCAGGAGGAACGCGGGAAGGGTGCACACGCCAAGAGGCACGAGCAAGCGTGTCGAGAGCTTCGCCGCGGCGACTCGACCGTCGGTTCGAGCCCGGTAACGCGCGATCCAGGCGTTGCCGCGCAGGAGCTCAGCGGCCGGCACTCCGGCTTTGGTGGCCAGCTCCAGGGTCCGGAGAACGTCGGTTCGTCCCGTCCGGTCGATACCGAGGCCGTCGACGACCCCGCGAGCCCGGTCGACCGAGACCCCCGCGGAAAGCGCCACCGCCCACAGCTCCGCCTCGAGCCCGGGAATCGTCGGCGGCGGCTGCGCCTGTCGAGAGAGGCGACGCATCCAGATGTACGCCGTCGTCATCAGGATGAGTCCGAGCACCAGGCAGCCCTGCCCGAGAGGATCCCCGAGCAGCGTGCCGATCGGGTCGAACCCCAGAAGACCGCCGAGGGGAACACCGACGAGAGGCAGCCAGCCGAGCAGGCGGGCTGTCGCGGCCGGTTCGGCGAGGGCGACCCGCACGTCAGCCGTCACCTCGGCCGTCTCGCGCATCGCACCCACGACCGAGCGGAGAGCGTCGGACAAGGGTGCCCCGGCGGCGACGGCCACACTCCAGATCGCCGCGAGGCCGCCCCACGCATCCCCCGCCGCGTGCAGGACGGGGCCGACATCCCTCCCCTGCTCGGCAGCGTCAGCCGCGGCGCACAGGGTCGGATCGCCGCTCTCGGCGAGATATCTCCAGGCAAGGGTCGGGGCGGTTCCGCCGGACAGGAGAACGGCCAGACGCAGAACCGTCTCGATCGGGTCAGCTTGCGCCGCACCCTGACGCCGATTCCGCGTCGATCGACCGGCGGTGCGCACGTTCACGTCCACTTCTCGGATTCGATGCAGAGGCGCCCCTGTCGGACGACCGGCCGCCCCCACGCGGTGACACGTCGACGCCCGCCGACCCGATCCACGTGGATCACCGCACCGATGGCCCCGGCGCTCTGACGCGCGCAGGTTTCGGCATCCATCCCGGCAAGCGCTCCGAGGGCTTCGAGACGCGGTGCGACGTCGACCAGACTGCTCGCGTGGAGGGTGCCCGCGCCCCCGTCGTGGCCGGTGTTCAATGCCATGAGCAGGTCTCGGATCTCTTCCCCGCGGCACTCGCCGAGAACCAGCCGATCAGGACGCATGCGTAGCGCCTCTCGCAGGAGGCGAGACAGGGAGATGCCTCCGGCGCCTTCGATGTTGGGCTGTCGCGCCTCGAGCGCGATGTGGTGCGGGTGATCGGGATGCAGCTCCGCGACCTCCTCGATCGTGATGATGCGCTCCGTCGCGGGCACCCTCGACAGCAGGGCCGCGAGAAGGGTGGTCTTCCCCGCACCGGTCGGCCCGGCGATGAGCACGTTCTCGCGACCGTCGACGAGACTTTCCAGCCCCTTCCGTTGTCGCGCCGAGACCATCCCCGCCCGCTCGAGGTCGGACAGGTCGGGCCCGTCGAACTTCGGCACCCGCACGGAGATGCTCGTCCCGCTCGCGGCCACGGGAGCCAGAACGGCGTGCACCCGCACGCCCCTCTCGAGACGGACGTCCACGCAGGGGGACGCGTCGTCGAGGTGACGTCCCCCGAGCGCGATCAAGCGCACGGCCAGACGGCGGACCTCTGCCTCGTTCGCCTGCCACGACCTCACGCACTCGAGCCCCTCGCCCCGGTCGACGAAGAGTCCCCGGTCTCCGTTGACGAAGAGGTCGGTCACCGACGGGTCGTCGAGAAAGGGACGGAGGAAGGCGACCGCCGGATCGAGCGTGTCGACGGCCGGGTCGTCGAGGCCGCTTCGGAGTGGGGCGAGGGAGGTCACGACGACGACGGTAGGGTCGCGACGCCGTGGCGCGCTGGCCTCACGAAGCGTTCGGTGGAGGCGGAGCCGCGAGCCGCTGCTGGGGAGGAACGACCCCGCAGACGCGCGATCATTCCTCGTCAGCGAGAGCCGTCCGCGCAAAAAAGGGGGCGGCATCCCTACAGTGGGGGGCGAGGGATGCCGCCACGCGCCGGGGAAAAATTGGGGGGCTCCCCCCGACGCGAATGCCGGAAGCGATGTTCGGGCGGTAGCTAGCGTACGCGTGCAGATGGGTCCGGCCAACTCAACAGACCTATTCATGGCGATATATCACCTGTTTCCCATCCACCCCGATCCCATCTATCGGAGGTGGCCGGTGTCGGAGGCGGTCGATAGCGTGACCGGAGTGAGGACACCGTGCGCAGGTGCGCGGGTCCGTGAACGCGAAGGAGCGCCGCGATGAGCAGCCAGATCGACCACCTCCTCAACGAGACCCGCCGGTTCGCGCCGCCGGCCGACTTCGCCGCGCAGGCTGTCGCCGACAGCTCTCTCTACGAGCGCGCCGCCACGGACCGCGAGGGCTTCTGGGCCGATCAGGCCCGTGAACTGCACTGGCACACTCCTTTCACCCAGGTGCTCGACTGGTCCAACCCGCCGTTCGCGGAATGGTTCGCCGACGGCGAGCTCAACGTCGCGTACAACTGCCTCGACCGCCACGTCGAGGCCGGCAACGGCGATCGCGTCGCCCTGCGCTGGGAGGGAGAGCCCGGCGACCAGCGCAACGTCACCTACGCCGAGCTGACGGACGAGGTCAAGCGCCTCGCGAACGTCCTCACCGAGCTCGGCATCGAGCAAGGCGACCGGGTCGCGTTGTACCTGCCGATGATCCCCGAGGCCATCGCCTCGATGCTCGCCGTCGCGCGCATCGGAGCCGTGCACTCCGTCGTCTTCGGCGGGTTCTCGGCCGACAGTCTGCGCGCGCGCATCGACGACGCCGGTGCGAAGCTCGTGATCACCGCCGACGGAGGGTGGCGCAAGGGAAAGGTGTCGCCCCTGAAGCCCGCGGTCGACCAGGCGCTCGCCGACCGCAACGGCTCCGGCGAGCAGGAGACGGTCGAGCACGTGCTGGTGGTCAAGCGCGGCGGCAACGATGTCGACTGGTCCGAGGGACGCGATCTCTGGTGGCACGACGTCGTTCCGAACGCCTCTGCCGATCACATCGCCGAGGCGTTCCCCGCAGAGACGCCGCTCTTCATCCTTTACACCTCGGGAACCACCGGCAAGCCCAAGGGCATCCTGCACACCTCGGGCGGATACCTCACCCAAGCCGCGTTCACCAACCGCGTCGTCCACGATGTGCACCCGGAGACCGACGTGTACTGGTGCACCGCAGACATCGGCTGGATCACGGGACACACCTACGTCACGTACGGCCCGCTGGCCAACGGCGCGACGCAGCTCCTCTACGAAGGCACCCCCGACACACCTCACCCGGGCCGCTGGTGGGAACTCATCGAGAAGCACGGCGTGACGGTCTTCTACACGGCACCGACGGCCATCCGATCGTTCATGAAGATCGGGCGCGACGTTCCGCAGGGTTTCGATCTGTCCTCGCTGCGTCTTCTGGGTTCCGTGGGCGAACCGATCAACCCCGAGGCGTGGGTCTGGTACCGCGAGATCATTGGTGCCGACAAGGCCCCCATCGTCGACACGTGGTGGCAGACCGAGACGGGGGCCGTGATGATCTCTGCGCTCCCGGGCGTCACCGAGACCAAGCCCGGCTCGGCCCAAGTACCGATCCCCGGCATCTCGATCGCCGTCGTCGACGAGCAGGGCGAACCGGTCGGCAAGGGCAGCGGGGGCCTTCTCGTCGTCACCGAGCCGTGGCCGAGCATGCTCCGCGGCATCTGGGGCGACCCCGACCGGTACCGCGAGACCTACTGGGAGAAGTTTGCCGACAAGGGCTACTACTTCGCCGGCGACGGAGCCCGCCTCGACGACGACGGCGACGTCTGGCTGCTCGGCCGGGTCGACGACGTCATGAACGTCTCGGGCCACCGGCTCTCGACCGCCGAGATCGAATCCGCGCTGGTCGGACACGAGGGCGTCGCCGAGGCCGCCGTGGTCGGAGCATCCGACGACACGACCGGTCAGGCGGTGGTCGCCTTCGTCATCATCAAGAGCCGTTACCTCAAGCAGAACGCCGTCGAAGGCCTCGGCGACGAGCTTCGCAAGTGGGTGGGCGCCCAGATCGGCCCCATCGCGCGCCCCCGCGATGTCTACATCGTCGGCGAGCTTCCCAAGACGCGTTCGGGCAAGATCATGCGCCGCCTCCTCCGCGACGTCGCAGAGGGCCGCGAGGTCGGAGACACCACCACCCTCGCCGACACCGCCGTGATGAGCGTCATCAGCGCCCAGGTGAAGTGAGGAACGATCCCGGATGCCGCGGCTATGGCATCCGGGATCCCTCCTCGTGGTCGACACGCACTGCTGGTCGAGAGGCCGGTGCGCTGGAACAATGGGGGCATCAATGTTCCTGGGGGGATGAGCGTGGCGGATCACATTCGTATCGAGTTCGGCAGGGTCGGTCAGATGGTGGAGACACTGCGGGCGGCGTCCGCCGGGATCCGCGAAGAACTTCAGGAACTCGACGCTCGACTCGCGGCCTTGGAGGGCGGATGGCAGGGCGAGGCTCGCGAGGCGTACTCCGCTGCTCGCGCCAACTGGGAGGAGCAGATGCAGGCCATGCAGACGCTGCTCGACGGCTGTGCCGAAGTACTCCTCAGAACCGGCCAGGCCATCGCCGAGACCGAGACCTCCCTCGCAAAATCCTTCTGACCCTGCGGCCCTCACCTAAACTGCGAACGTGATCTTCGGCAAGCGCAAGCGCGAAGAAGCCGCGCGGCAACGGGAAGCACTCAGGCAAGACGTCACCGCGCAGGGCTGGACGTGGAGCGAAGCACAGCCTCCGCCCGCCTTCGAACTGGCTGAGGCCGTCCTGCGGGGAAAGGACGGCTTCGACATCTGGCCGGTCGGATTGACACAAGTCGTCGATGGCTCCGTCGATACCTGCTCGTTCCGGGCAGCGTGCGTCGTGGGCTACCAGTACAGCACCACCAACGGCGGTATCCCTTACGGGGATCGGCGCGAAACCCACGCCGTGTGGATCGGGTTACCCGAGTCCCTGCCCGAACTTCGGCTCGTTGACACCACCGCAACGCAGAAGGACTATGGACTCGTCCTCCCGCCACTCGATCCGCCGCGCACTCCCGACGGACGCTGGCAGGTCGAGGGCTTCGTGCCGGCGTTTGCTACCGACCTCCTCCAAGGCGCCTTCGTCGGCGCTCTCGCAGCTCTCCCGCCTGTGAACGCCCTCGTCATCCGAGCGGGCATGATCGTCGTTTACGGCCTCGCTGTCTACGACCTTTCGGCCATCCGATCCGTCGCGTCAACGCTTGCCACGCTGATTGGCTCTGTTCCTCCCGCGGCTTGGGGGCGCGCAAACCCTCTCATCGCCGGCACGGGCGTCTTTCCCAGCGACATTGCTGGCGGCGCACGGTTGACACTCGATCAACGCCTGGTTCGCCCCGATTGGAAAGGATTCGGGCTAGCGGGCAGGGTGCCCTGGCAAGACGCACCGAACGCTCCCGGAAACGTCATCATGAAGCGCAGCGAGGCGGTTGAACACTGGGAGACTCCTCCGGATGCGCGTCCGGGCCTGTATCTCAGTGCGCAATTCGGGGGCGTGACCATCGGGTCGGGGGCACCCCTCGGCATCCCCACTGTCATGTCTACGCTCACAGGCGAAACGGGCCCTCCGCGCACGTAACGAGCGACCCTGCAACGGTTTCGGACGAGCTACGGCATCACCGGACAGAGTCCGATGTGCGGTTCACTCCCGTTTCGGTGAGGAGTCCGATTGGTCGAGCATGCTCAGCGGTCCGGCCAGGCCAGCCCGCGCCTCTTCGAGCACGGACGCTCCGGCGACTCCTCTGTCTGTTGCGTTCACTACCGCCGTCATCTTGTCCTGAAGATCGAGCAGTGAACTGCGGATCGTCGATGTAATCAGACGGCTGAGCGCGCGCGGGCCGAGTGCGAGACCCCGAGTCGAGATGTGCAGCTCGGTGAGCAAACCCCGCGACGAGACGGTCGCCCGAACCTCGCCCTGATACGAGGATGCCGTGCCCGTTACGGAATCCATGACGTCGAGCACACCCGTGAAGGCCGCCCCGCGTTCACGTGCCGCCGCGTATTGCGCCTCGCGAAGGGCTAAGCGCTCTTGCACGTCGACTGGAAGGCCAGAGAAGTTCGGCTCACCCATCACTCTCCTTCCGAGCTTTCCGCTTTGGCATCCGCTGACTTCGCCAGACCCGAATTGGTCCCCTTGACGATGTTGACGAGATCCACCGGCTGAAAACTCACCTTGATCCTGTCGATCCCCAACACCTCCTCCACACCACTCGTCTTTACCGTGAAGTCGCGGCCGAACTGGGTGAATCGTTCAACGACGCTCTGGATTCTCTGCATCACTTCTTGGATCTTCTCGACCCACCGAGCGACCTGAGGCACGCGAGCGGCGATCTTCGTGCTGCACTGTGCAACAACGGCGGGGATGCCCACCCCGACAGACGCGAGCGCGATGACGACCGCCTGGATTAATTGCCCGACGAGATCGGCGATGATCCCCTTCACGATCTCGTAAACAATTTGCACGACAGAAGCCGCGAGGCGGAGCCCGTTCGCGTTGCTGTGCGCTGCCTCGGCAAGTGAACGCATAATCGCCGTCAGTCCGTTGGCCACCGTCTCGTATCCGGTGGCAGCGGCGCCGTGCCACGATTCCCGGAGGTTGCGCAGAGCCTGCTCACGTTCCTCGGCCACAGCGGTGAGTGCGTCACCGACGTTGTCCCAGGTCTCACCCAGCGCGCGAACCATTTCCGGACTTCCGGTCAGCCGCTCGAGCTCTTCGTGCAGAGGCGACATGTAGTCGAGGAGAAAAGAGGCGCAGGAGGAAGCCAGCGTCGCGATCGGATTCGCGATCACGCTGACGACATCGAGCACGGATCCCGCAGCGTCGATCACGCCAGAGGTGATGTTGCCGCTACCGAAGTCACTGACGGAGTCGGCAATCCCGCCGGCGACGGGCAGCGCACCCAGCACGGCCTCTCCGCTGAGCCCGCTCTCGTAGGTCGGGGCGACGATGAGCGACATCAGATGACTCTCGCGATCTCGGCTGCGAGGTGATCATCGAGGAGCGCGTACGTGGTGCCTGCTGCCGCCACCGCGGTCGCTTCTGCCTCGAGGGCGAGCCGCAGCGCACCGAGAGCGCCGACGGTCGTCGTCTGCTGCAGGGTCACCACCGGCACGAGGAACGAGCAGAGCAAGCCGAACGCCTCGGGCTGCAGGGCGACCGCGTGCAAAGCCGCCGCACCGGCGCTGTCGAACTGATCCGCTGAAGATCGTAGGCGGGATGCGTGCGCATGCAGAACGTCTGCCTGCACGTCGAGATCTGTCATCGTGGGCCCTCCTCGTATCCGTCCTTTGCGGCGCCGTTCGCCGACGCCTCCGCATCCAATCGCTGCACTCGATCGAAGAGTTCGTCGATTCGTTGAGAGAAGTCAACGGTCGGAGTCTGGAGATGCGGTTGCAGGATCGCCGCCCGAAGTGGCTCCGCCTGCCGCTGGAGGTCTTCGATCGCTCGAGCCGTCGCAGACAGAACCCAGTCCGAGACGGTTGGGCCGTCCGCACCCGAGATCGCGTCCGACAGCACGACGTCGATGACGATGCCCTGATGGTCGACCGTCACCGTCGCTCCGCCGTCATCGCTTCGACCGACTCCCCTCAACATGGCGAGTTCACCCGACAGCTCCTGCGCAACGTGGGAGAGCTCCTTGGCTCGTTCCAGCTGGCCGGCGATGGCGATCAGCATCTGTGCAGCGTCATCCATGCGAGTCCTTCCCCCCGGTGATCGACTCGGCCTCGATGCTAGCGAATCAGCGCCCCCGCGACGAGACCGATCGCCGTATCGCGCGTTCGACCCCGGGGATGACGAGCGAGGCCCCTCCGCCCCGCACTGCCGGGTACACCCCCGCCACCCAGACGATGGATGCCAGGGCGTCGCCGGCGTAGTGCACGCCGATGACCACGACCGACACGGACATGCCCACGACCAGGACCACCCCGACGACGATGCCGACCACGCGCCACCGGGTCGTCCAGAGGGCGCAGATCAGCACGGCGGCGAAGGATGCCGTGAAAGCGACGTGACCGCTCGGGAACGACGGGTCGGCTGTTGCGCCCACGGCCTGTGTCACCGCGTCGGACATTCCCGGCCGCGGTCGGTTAACGACGAGCTTCGCCGCTTCCGCAAGACCCCACGTCACGGCCACTCCCCCGAAGAAGGCGAGGGCGACCTGCCACCGGCGGGAGAGAACTCCAACGGCGACCGTGGCGACGATCATGATGCCCGCGGCGGGCAGCGGTTTCAGGGAGCGGTAGAACGCCTCCGCCACCTGGGTGAGGGCGCTGACATGCAGATTATGCGCAGCGTTTGAGAACGCCACGTCTATCGGCACGAAGCGGAGGACGAATCCCACGGCGAGAAGCACGACGATGGTCGAGATCGCCACCACGATGTCGCGCCGGAGGTGAGCCGAAGGAGTGAGAAGAGCGCTCTCGGCCGTCGACGGCCCACTCGGCGCGGAAGAGGAGGTCACGGGGGCATCCTGCCCCCGCACACTTCTGAATCAGCCGAGACAGCGACCCAACGACGACGAGAGGGACGCCCCGTGCGACCAGGGCGTCCCTCTCGTGCGAAAGCCGGGGTGCCGGCATCCGGAATCGTCGTCAGGCGACGGTGAAGATCACCTCGACCTCGACGGGGCTGTCGAGGGGAAGGACGGGTACTCCGACCGCGGAACGCGCGTGGGCGCCGGTCTCACCGAAGACCTCGCCGAGGAACTCGCTCGCACCGTTGATGACGCCGGGCTGCCCGGTGAATTCGGGGACGGATGCGACGAAGCCGGTGAGCTTGAGCACGCCGGTGAGGTTGTCGACACCGCCGACGACAGCGGCGGCCGCGGCGATCGCATTGAGCGCGCACTGACGGGCGTAGGTCTTCGCATCAGCGGGGGCGACGAGACCTTCGGACTCGCCGACCTTGCCGGTCGCGGGCAGGGCGCCCTGGACCATGGGGAGCTGGCCCGAGGTGTAGACGAGGTCGCCATGGCGCTTGGCCGGGATGTAGGACGCGACCGGCGGAACGACCGACGGCACGTCGACGCCGAGGGCGGCGAGGCGCTCGGAGACGCTCACTGCTGGCCCTCGAACTGGCGCGCGGCGGTCTCGGCTGCACCGAGCCCGGCATTGGCGGCACCGCCACCGGTGGGGCGCTTGAAGTAGGCGACGAGTCCGCCCTCGGGACCGGGAACCACCTGCACGAGCTCCCACCCCTGCTTGCCCCAGTTGTTGAGGATGGCCGCGGTGTTGTGGATCAGCAGGGGCGTGGTGAGGTACTCCCACGTGGTCATGACGGGCTCCCGGAGGTGGCTCGGAGCGCGCAGAGGTCGTGCGCGCGAGGGTGGACGCGTCCGCGCGCGAGCGCACGCCTTCAAGGCATCGCCCAGCAACGTCGCTTAGCATCAAGCCTATGCCCGAGAACAAACGAACGGCTAGCGGTGCCCTCGGTGGCATCGTCGGCCTGGTCGGCCTGAGCGCTGTCGCCGGACTCCTGGTCACCGCTGCCGTGACGCCGGCCATCGCCGTCTCCGGTGCCGCGGCCTCCAGCGCGATCACCGTCTTCGACAACATGCCCAGCTACCTCAAGCCCGACGAGCTCATGCAGCCGACGACGCTCATGGCCGGCGACCGCGTGCTGGCGAAGTTCTACGACCAGAACCGTTCACCGGTCACCTTCGACCAGATCTCGCCCGTCATGTACGACGCGATCCTCTCGTCGGAAGACCCGCGTTATTACCAGCACGGCGGTGTCGACCTCATCGGTACGACCCGCGCGCTGCTCAGCAACGCGACGAACCCGGACGGTGACACTCAGGGCGGGTCCTCGATCAGCCAGCAGTACGTGAAGAACGTGCTCGTACAGCGCTGCGAGCGCGACGCAAAGGCCGTCGAGGCCACCGAGACCACTCCGGCGGTCTCGCGTGACGAAGCGCTGCAGAAGTGCGCCCTCGAGGCCGTGCAGTCGGACGGCGCGGCGGGCTACCAGCGCAAGCTGCAGGAGATGCGGTACGCGATCCAGCTCGAGAAGGAGTACACGAAGGATCAGATCCTTCTGGGCTACCTGAACATCGCGAACTTCGGTGGCACGACCTACGGCATCGACGCCGCGGCGCGCTACTACTTCGACACTCCCGCTGCCAACCTGAGCGTCGGCCAGGCCGCGGTCCTCGCGGGCATGGTGCAAAACCCGAACCGTTTCCGCATCGACCGCGAGAGCGGCTCGATCAGCGACGGCGAGACGTCCTGGAACAAGGCACCCGACGGCTCGATCGACGACGTCGACCAGAGCACGATCCAGGCCCTCTACACGCTGCGCGACAACGGCGAGATCACCCAAGAGCAGCTCGTCAACGCCGCCGACGGCTACAGCGAGACCAAGGGCCGCCAGCTCTACGTTCTCAGCCGCATGGAGATCGACGGCAAAATCACGCACGAACAGTACGTCGCCGCCGCGATCGAGCCGATCACCCCCAAGATCACGCCGACCGACCAGGGCTGCTCGTCGTCGGCCGCGCCGTACTTCTGCCAGTACGTCGTGTCCACGATCCTCAACTCCCCTGCCTTCGGAGCCGAGACCGATGACCGCGTCCGCGCTCTGCGGCAGGACGGTCTGACCATCCAGACCACTCTGGACTGGAACGTCCAGGATGCCGCTCAGAAGACGATGAGCGACAACGCGCCGGCGTCCATGGACCAGCTGAAGTTCGGGGCGACCGCTGTCAGCCTCGAAGCGAAGACCGGCCGCCTCCTGGCGATAGCGCAGAACACCAAGTTCACGCAGGACCCGAGCCTGGCCGAATCGGATCCCTCCTACAACTCGATCGTCTTCGCGGGCGATTCGACGAACGGCGGCTCGATCGGCTTCAGCGCAGGATCGACCTTCAAGCTCTTCACTCTCGTCGATTGGCTCGAGAAGGGCCACTCTCTGAACGAGACGCTCAACGGGCGTCTGCGGCCCGTACCGAACATGACGAACTCGTGCGCCGGCAACTGGGTAAATCAAGGCAACTACACGATCAACAACTTCGGCAACAGCGGCGGTTACGTCGGCACGCCGATGATGTTCACGCGCGACTCGCTCAACACCGGTTACCTCGCCATGGCAGCCGAGCTCGACCTGTGCGACATCGCCAAGGTCGTGAAGAAGATGGGCGTCACCACGGGTGACGGCAAAGAGATCACCATGGCGAACGCGAACGAGGTCATCGGTAGCGACAACATCTCGCCTATCGCGATGGCCGGCGCCTTCGCGACTGTGGCCAACGGCGGGAGCCGCTGCCCGGCGAAGGTCATCGACAAGGTGACCGCGGCCGACGGCTCGGATCGCCCCATTCCCGACCTGCAGTGCGAGACGGTGCTCACCCCGGAGATCGCCGCGACCGCTGCCTACGCGCTGCAGGGCGTCATGACGGGGAACGGCACCGGTGCGGCGGCCAACCCCGGCGACGGCACTCCGGTGCTCGGCAAGACCGGTACCCACGAGGCGCACGAGACCTGGATGATCGAATCGTCCACGAACACCACCACCGCCGTGTGGGTCGGCAACTGGGACGGTGGAACGACCACCCTGTTCGGCAAGTACGCGAACCGCATCCAGCTGAGCGACCTGCGCTACCGACTGGCTCGCGACGTACAGCGCGCGGCGGACGACATCTACGGCGGCGACCGCTTCCCCGACCCCGTCTCGAACCTCCTCCGCACGCAGCAGCGAGACCTGCCGAACGTCGTGGGCCAGAGCATCGACAACGCGACCTCCACGCTGCAGGCGGCGGGCTTCCGCGTGTCGGTCGGCGACCCGGTCGACTCGCCGTCGGGTCCTGACACCGTCGCCGCGCAGAACCCCGGCGCAGGTTCGGCTCCCGCGGGCTCGCAGATCACGCTGAGCCCCGGCAACGGTCAGGGTGCCACGGTGCCGAACGTGGGCGGGCAGACCGTTCCCGCCGCTCAAGCGGCGTTGAACGCGGCCGGATTCACGAACGTGTCGATCGGCGGCTGTCAGGCCGACGGCAACGCCCCGAATGAGGGCCGGGTGACGTCGACGAACCCCGCCGCCGACACCGCGACGAACAAGAGCACCGCGATCGCCCTGTCCATCGTCGCGAAGAAGTGCTGATGACGCATCCTCTCAAGACGGCCGCCCTCGCACCCCTCGGGGTCGCGGGGGCGGCCGCTGTCGGGGCCGCGGTGTGGGGAATGGGCATCGAGCGCTATCTCTTCACCGTGCGCTACCACGCGCTGCGCGTTCTTCCCAAGGGAGCCGAACCGGTCCGCGTCCTTCACGTCTCCGACGCGCACATGGCCCCGTGGCAGCACCGCAAGCAGGAATGGATGGCCCGCCTCGCAGAGCTATCGCCCGACCTCGTCGTGAACACGGGTGACAATCTGGGTCACCGCGACGGGCTCACCGGCATCCGGGCAGCCTTCGCGCCCCTGCGCGGCGTTCCGGGTCTCGTCGTGCACGGGTCGAATGACTTCCAGGAACCGGCTCCTCGTAACCCGCTGCGCTACTTCACCGGGCCGTCCGGGCATCAGCCCGCGCACAAGCATCTCGATGTCGAAGCGCTCGACCGATACTTCGCCGACGACCTCGGGTGGAAGATCCTTGATGACACCGCGGTGTCGCTCGAGGTGAAGGGGCTGCGCGTCATCGCCTTCGGCGTCAACGACGCACACCGCAAGTGGGACCACCCCGAGCTCATCCCCCCGGTGTTGGAACGCCTGGATGCCGCCGACCTCACTCTCGGCGTGATGCACGCGCCCTACCGGCGCACTCTCGACACGTTCACCGACCTCGGCGCCGACGTGCTGCTCGCGGGACACACGCACGGTGGACAGGTGCGGGTGCCGTTCCGTCGCGAGGCGCTCGTGTCGAACTGCGACATCCCGCTGGATCAAGCACGCGGGCTCAGCGACTGGACCCACGAAGGCCGCACCGTGCCGCTGAACGTCAGCGCGGGGCTCGGGCACTCGATCTACGCGCCCGTGCGTTTCGCGTGCCGCCCGGAGGCATCGTTGCTCACTCTGCTGCCGCGCTGACACGTTCTCCACAGTCGCCTCAGGGGTCGATCCGTACACGGATCGGCCCCTTCGCACGTCCGGGAGACGGGCCGTTCCCCGAGGATCGAGTTCCTCGACCGAAGGGACTCCCCCGATGCGCCACCGTCCACCCTCTCTCCGACGGCTCCCCGCCGTCTTGACGCTCGCCGCCGTGCTCTTGGGCATCGCCGTGGCCCCGGCTGCGAACGCCGCCGACCGAGGCACGGGCTTCGGCACGTGGGCGCCGCTCTCCCGCACCGGATGGCACGGATCTATGCGAGTGGGAGACGTTCACACCTACTGCATCCACCCCGGTCTCCCCGTCGCCACCGGAACTACGACCGACCACGGCGTGTCCACCGACGTCAACGGGCTCACCCCGCAGCAACTCGTCTCCATCAACTACCTCGTCAGCACCTACGGACAGACCGGCGACGCGGTGCAGGCGGCGAGCGTCGGTTGGGCGGTGAAAGCCATCGTCGACAGGGATACGACGCTGCACTCCTGGGGGTACGGCGGGAACGAGCTGACCGAGGCGATCGACTACATCATGCGTCGAGCGAGCCCCGAGAACAGCAGCGCGATCCAGCAGCGCACGGTGCAGTATCTAGCCGAAGCCGAGGGCGTGGCCGTTCCACGTGTCGGCGGCTCGCTGACGTTGTCGATGGACGAAGACGATCCCACGCGGGGAACCGTGACGCTCGACGTCGACCCGACCGCGTCGGGAACGCTCCGACTCGAGAACGCGGTCTTCGCCGACACGGGAAGTTCCGAGCGCGCCGGCATCCAGGGGGCGGTCAGCTACCCGATCATCGCTCCCGTGACGGCGTCCGACGACGGACGGCCGTACGTTGCCCGCGCCGCGGGCATCTTCACCGTGCGTTCGGCAGCCATCCGGTACTACTCGACCCCGGGGCAGCAGGAGTCCGCCGGGCCGGCCGAGCCGACCACCTTCACCCTGACGACCCAAGACGCCTCACCGCGGCCCGTGCGCTTCTCCCCCCGAATCGAGACGGCGGCCACCATCGACTCCCGTGGCCGGTTCGTCGATGACGTCACGGTGTCCGCCGGTGACGGTGTCTGGCCGCGACAGAGCGACGGGTCTTTCGTGGTCGTGAGCGCAACCGCCGACGTCTACCGGACGAATGCGTTCCCCGCCGAGGCCGCCGAGATTCCGTCGAACCTCACCCCGATAGCGCACCTCGAGCTCCGCACCGACCCGAAGATCGGCGCCGGCGTCTATCGCACAGTCTCGGCCTCCCTCCCCGGACCGGGCGTCTACACGGCGGTGTGGCGCATCGAGCGCACATCACAGGACCCTGATTCGGTCGCCAACTTCCCTCCGCGCTACTTCTGGATGGAGCGTTTCGCCACTCCCGCCCAGACGGAGCAACTGGCTTTCGCCCCGCCGCCCGCTGACCCCGAGCCCTCCCCGACGGCGACCCCCGCGACCCTCCCCGCAGTCATTCCACCGGCACCGCCGACACCCCCGCTGGTTCCCGCGGCACTCGCACTGACAGGAGTCTCCGGGACGTCGCTGGTGGTGACGAGCGGCGTCTCCGCTGTCGCCATCGCCGTGGGGATGTACGCCTGGCGGCGCGATCGCCGACGCGCAGACCCACTGGCCGGCTGATGTTCTGCCGGCGTGGGCGTGCGTCGCTCTCCAGCCCGCAGCCCGCTCCGGCAGAACCCGATCGATCGAACTCAAACTCCCGGAGTGGTTCGAAGCACTCCTCGCTGCAGGGTAGACTTGTCTAGTTGCAACGGGGTGTGGCGCAGCTTGGTAGCGCGCGTCGTTCGGGACGACGAGGCCGCAGGTTCAAATCCTGTCACCCCGACCACTGCATCAACAGAAGGGCCCTCCGCTCAGGCGGAGGGCCCTTCTTGCATATCCCGGCCGAGCATCGCCCCGAGACGCCCGGCGCACCCGCCGACCGCGCCGACGGACCGCGAACAAGTCGCTCCCACACCCGCGCTCGAAGGCACGTGCTGCTGGCGATCACCTCCTGCGTGTTCCCGATACAAGCGAAGCGCCCCCGGCCCCTCCCGAAACAGGGAGGCACCGGGGGCGCTTGCTCAGTCGTACTTAGCTCTTCGCCCGACGCAGCGAGCGGAAGCCGAGGGCACCGATCCCACCGAGCAGGAGCGCCAGAGCGCCCCAGGCCAGCGGAGCGACGTCGCCGCCCATACCGGTGACCGCCAGGCCATTACCGTTACCGGCCGGGGCGGGGGTACCGCTCGGGGCCGGGGCA
>Ga0308159_1002189_pt1 | contig 23581 bp, 18 predicted proteins | sample PhyCR1_FD_201040 | JGI IMG/M metagenome (GOLD analysis project Ga0308159, IMG submission 201040) | Phyllosphere microbial communities from UC Gill Tract Community Farm, Albany, California, United States - DLSLC.R1 | ecosystem: Host-associated > Plants > Phyllosphere > Unclassified | place: USA... | reverse complement strand
CTGATGTGCGGATTTGGATAGGTCGAGAAAATCCCGGCAAGGTCCAGGCTGGCGACGCTGCCGCGCACCATGTTGTGACTTTGCTCGAAATCGAAGAACAAATTGTAGTAGAGGCCGTAGACCAGCGCGGCAGCACAGAAAGCGCCCGCAATCTGCGCAATAATGTACGGCACGACCTTGCGTGCATCGAAGTTGGCGAACAGGCACAGTGCAATGGTGATAGCCGGATTAAGATGGGCGCCGGAAATCGCCGCGGTCAGGTAAACCGCCATCGAGACGCCGAGGCCCCAGATGATGCTGATTTCCCACTGTCCGAACGATGCACCTGCAAGTTTCAAGGCTGCCACGCAACCCGCACCAAAAAAGATAATCAGGCCGGTTCCCAGAAACTCTGCGATACATTGACCTTTAATTGACGAACTCATATTTTGGCTCATAGTCGGATCCTGTAAAGGATAGCTGTTAAGGGTAGGGTACTTTTCGCTTGGTTTTATAATTTGGTGTTATTTATTTTAACAACTCGAACAACATGAGTCATTAATGTGAATTTATCGTTAACGAGCATAAACGAGAAATACCGAAATCAAAATGTGTGTGCCATGTCATAAAAATGAGCGAATACGCGTATTTTTTAATAATTCGCCAACCACAAAAACGGGTACTTAACGAGAAAACTACTGGATTAAGGTATTAAAAGACCCCTAAATTCGGCTTTTGCCGATAGTGATGACGTGATAATTGCTCCAGACTGCCTGCAGGGCAAGTATGTTGCTAGACAGGGAAGTGATGCCTACATACAATCGGGGTTAATTACAGTCGCGGTACGCTTTACGGTCCGTCGTTGATTGGATTATCGAGCCGCGTCGGGAAGATGTGGCGAGTCATATAAGATATACGCCTTGCGAACATAAGGGGAATAACCATGTCATTTGAAGTCTTTGAGAAACTTGAAACTAAAGTTCAGCAAGCGATTGATACCATTACTTTATTGCAGATGGAAATCGAAGAGCTGAAAGAGCACAACAACAACCTGTCACAGCAGGTTCAACAGGCCAACGGCAACCATGAGTCTCTGGTGCGTGAAAACGCTCACCTGAAAGAAGAACAGCATGTGTGGCAGGAACGTCTACGTTCTCTGCTCGGAAAAATGGAAGAAGTCTAAATCCACGGCATCTTTCAAGTTGCAGATGCGTTGACTGACTACGCTCACCTCAGTCACTTACTTGTGTAAGCTTCTGGGGACTCGCTTGGTTGTCGCCTGCCTGCAACTCGAAATATTTGCGGATTCGGAACAGTCCATTATTCAAAATGAAAAAGACGCGCATTGGCGTCTTTTTTATTGTCTTCAGTGTGTTCAAAACGGATGATTATTCGATGTCGAGCGGGTCTTCGGAGAGGATGATCCCCGTGTTGTCGGCATAAAGGTGATCGCCCGAGAAGAAGGTAACGCCGCCGAAATTCACGCGGATGTCGCTCTCGCCAATGCCTTCACTCGCTGCACCGGCAGGAATCGCGGCCATCGCCTGAATGCCGATGTCCAGCTCTTCGAGGTCGTCGACCTGTCGCACCGCGCCGTAAATCACCAGACCTTCCCACTCGTTTTGCAGAGCAAGATTCGCCAGTCCGGCATCGATCAGCGCGCGTCTTACCGACCCGCCGCCGTCGACCAGCAACACGCGCCCACGCCCGTTTTCTTCCAGCAGGTCATAGAGCAAGCCATTGTCTTCAAAGCATTTCACGGTGGTGATTTGCCCGCCAAATGAAGTACGTCCACCAAAGTTGGAGAACAGGGGTTCAACGACATTCACTTCTTCATGATAAATGTCGCATAGTTCTGAAGTATCGTATTTCATAGGATTTTTTTCTGGTTGCTCGCATGAACATTAAGTATATCCCTTTCTGGCGGATGTTGGCAAAATCATCAAATTTCACGAGAAATAGTTGATTAATTAACCGGTCCGCCAAAAAGAGGGCAAAAAAAGGGAGGCCAGGCCTCCCTCTTCGCAACAACGCAGGCGAGATAGCGATTACAGAATGAATCGGCTCAGGTCTTCGTCGGCGACCAGCGCATCGAGGTGGTTACGCACATACTCGGCATCGATGGTGATAGACGCGCCATGACTTTCACTTGCGTCATAGGAGATGTCTTCCATCAGACGCTCAAGCACGGTGTGCAGACGACGCGCACCGATGTTCTCGGTGGTTTCGTTGACCTGCCACGCGGCTTCGGCAATACGGCGAATACCGTCGGTGGTGAAGTTGATGGTCACCCCTTCGGTTTGCATCAGCGCCTGATACTGGTGAGTCAGCGACGCGCTTGGCTCGGTCAGAATGCGCTCGAAGTCTTCGGTCGACAGCGCCTGCAGTTCAACGCGGATCGGCAGACGACCCTGAAGCTCGGGGATAAGATCCGACGGGCTGGCGGTCTGGAATGCGCCGGACGCGATAAACAGAATGTGGTCGGTCTTGACCATGCCGTGCTTGGTGGAAACCGTACAGCCTTCCACAAGCGGCAGCAGGTCGCGCTGTACACCTTCGCGAGACACGTCGGGCCCTGAACTCTGGCCACGTTTACAGATTTTGTCGATCTCGTCGATAAACACGATGCCGTGCTGCTCAACGGCTTCGATTGCCTGCTCTTTCAGCTCTTCCGGATTCACCAGCTTGGCGGCTTCTTCATCAATCAGCAGTTTGTATGCTTCCTTGATTTTCAGCTTGCGCGCTTTCTGTTTCTGACCGGCCATGTTCTGGAACATGGATTGCAGCTGGTTGGTCATCTCTTCCATGCCCGGAGGGGACATGATTTCAACGCCTGCGCCGGTATCGGCCAGGTTGATCTCGATTTCCTTGTCGTCCAGCTGGCCTTCACGCAGTTTCTTGCGGAAAGACTGACGCGCGGCAGAAGGCTCTTTCGCCTCTTCCGGCTGGCCCCAGTTGTTTTTTGCCGGTGGCACCAGCACGTCGAGAATACGCTCTTCGGCCATCTCTTCGGCGCGGTAGCGGTTCTTCTCGATGGATTGCTGACGCACCATCTTGATGGCGGAATCGGTCAGGTCACGAATAATGGAGTCGACTTCTTTACCGACATAACCCACTTCGGTGAACTTGGTGGCTTCTACCTTGATGAACGGCGCGTTGGCCAGTTTCGCCAGACGACGGGCGATTTCGGTTTTACCGACACCGGTCGGGCCAATCATCAGAATATTTTTAGGCGTGACTTCGTGGCGCAGCACTTCGTCGAGCTGCATACGACGCCAGCGGTTACGCAGGGCAATGGCAACGGCGCGCTTGGCGTTGTGCTGGCCGATGATGTAGCTGTCCAGTTCGCTGACAATCTCGCGTGGGGTCATTTCAGACATGTTATTCGATCCTTACGCTTGGGATTGCTTCGGCAATTCCAGGAAATTGAGGTTGTGGTTGGTGTAAATGCAGATATCACCGGCAATATTCAGCGACTTCTCGGCAATTTCACGCGCACTCAGGTCGGTGTTCTCCAGCAGGGCTGTGGCCGCTGCCTGGGCATACGCGCCGCCTGAACCAATGGCAATCAGACCGTTATCCTGGCGAATCACATCGCCGTTGCCGCTAATCAGCAGCGAATCGGTCTCGTCGGCAACGACCAGCAGCGCTTCGAGACGACGCAGCATGCGGTCGGTGCGCCAGTCTTTTGCAAGCTCGACGGCCGCTTTGGTCAAATGGCCCTGATGCATTTCCAGTTTGCGTTCAAACAGTTCAAACAGGGTAAAGGCATCGGCCGTACCGCCGGCAAAGCCCGCGATCACTTTATCTTTGAAGAAGGTACGCACTTTGACGACGTTGCCCTTCATTACGGTATTACCCATTGTGGCCTGGCCATCGCCACCTACCACCACGTGGCCATTACGGCGCACACATACAATTGTTGTCACGAGCTGTTCCTCGTTGCAGACGGAAGAGATCCCGGCGACGTGATGCAACCCTGTTCAGGTTCCATCACGTCGCGGGCCATATTGATTGTATAGATTGGGGAGGATTATGGGTTTTCAACCCCCGACGGGGACGGGAATGCAGCCGGCGATGCCGGAGCCTTTCAAACGCGACAGTGTGCCGTCGGCACCGGAGCGATTATTGTACGGTCCGATAACCACGCGATTCCAGCCACCGTTCGAGGTGACACGGCTCTCGAAGCCTTCAAACGCCAGCTTGGCGCGCACGGATTCGGCCTGTTCGGAACCCCGGAAGGAACCACATTGCACGATAAAGCGCTGGGACTTCTCCTGCTCTTTCGGTTTCTCTTTTTCCGGAGCATTCTGAACCAGATTCTGCTGCTGTTCCTGGCGCTGCGTCTGCTGCTGCGGTTTTTCGCGCTCCGGTTTTGCCTGAGTTATCATCGGTTGAGGCACCGGCTTCGGTTTTGGCTGCACGGGGGCAGGCTGCGCCGTCTGTGGCGCTCTGACCGGCTGCTGCATAAACGTCGGCTGATTGCTCAACGGCTTCGACACGGGTGCGGTGCGCGTCGCCTGGGTCGGATCGTTATACGGCACTTCGTTCAGCTGGGTTGGTGTCTGGCGCATATCGGCCTGCATCTGTTCCAGCAGCTGCTTTTGTTCCGGTGTCAGCTGGGTTTTGGACGAGACATCGCCGCCAGAAGTCGGTTCAGTAGGCGTCTGAACGCCCATCTGCCGATTTTCGAGCTCTTTGATGTAACGCCAGCGCTCTTCGGGTTTTGGCGGAAGGCCATTGCCCGGACGGGTCGCGTGCGTCGGCAGAATCTCTGCTTCTTCCAGCTTTTTGTGAGTGATAAAGTAAAGGCCACCGATAAACACCACCACGACGGCGACGGCAATAGCCACCATCGTTTTGGAAACCATCGGGGAACTGCTTTTCTTGTTACGGCTGGTACTTTTCTTCCGCCGTGCTCCTGAGCGTCCACGGCTCACATAGTCTTTCTGGGCCACTATCGTTTCGCTGTGTCGTTATGTTTGAAGAAGTACGTCATTTTACAGAATCCTGAAAACTTGACTGTTAACTAGCGTTTAGGCGCAGCCGTGCTGCCGCGAATAACCAGTTCACTCTCGAGCAGACGTGAACCGCTTTGAACCGGATGACCGTTAAGTTGCTCCAGCAATAATAACATGGCTTCCTGGCCTAGCTGGAACCGGGGTTGTGCCACCGTGGTCAGCGGCGGGTCGTAAAACTGGCTGATTTTGATGTCATCGAAGCCCACAATAGACAAATCCTGCGGAATTCGCAGCCCTAATTTTTTCGCCTCCCACATCGCGCCGATGGCCATGATGTCGTTGTGACAGAAAATGGCGGTCGGCGGTTTCGGCTGGCTCATCAGTGTAGACAGCGCCTGCGCCCCTGATTCGTAGCTGAAATCCCCGTGGGCAATATACTGACTTTCCACGGTTTGTCCGTTGCGGCGAATGGCCTGAATATATCCCTGAAGGCGATATTGGCACAGCGGCATGGCGTCGGGGCCGGCGATACAGGCAATGCGCTGATGCCCGAGGCGGAGCAGATAATGCACGGCGTCGTAGGCGGCGGTCAGGTTGTCGATGTGTACCGTCGGCAACTCCAGTTCGGGCGCAAATTCGTTGGCCATGACCATCGGCGGCAGATTGCGCTGTTCTTCCTTGCTGGCGTCAAACGGCAGGTCCGAACCCAGCAACAGCATACCGTCAATCTGCTTGGTAATGATGAGATTGATAAAGGTTTTTTCCTGCTGATTCTGCTGCGCGCAGTCGCCAATCAGGACCAGATAGCCGTTTTCGGCGGCGGTACGTTCTATCCCCTGGATAACGTCGGCGAAAAAAGGATCGCAGATGTCGGGAATGATGACCAGAATCGTGCGGGATTCGTTGCGCTTGAGGTTGCGAGACAGAGCGTGGGGCGAATAGCCAACGGCAATCACCGCCTGTTCAACCCGCTGACGGGTTGGCGCGGAAACCTTTTCAGGGTTCATCAACGCGCGTGAAACTGTGGCGGTCGAGACCCCGGCCTTTTCCGCCACATCTTTCATGGTAGCGGTAGGAATTACTCTGTTCTGATCCAACGCATCTCTCCTTGCACCTGCATCAAACTGACACGACATCATGGACGTTAATTTTTATAAGGTTGTTTGCAGCATCCGTGCAAATTTATTATCGGATTATCATGCTACGAAAATCTTTGCGTAGCTCATCACATTCTAAACAGAATGTGACTAGGATTAATTACTTAATTGCATAAAAAATGTGACTTATGCTGTTTTTTCGCGCTAGACCGCAAAAATTCAGACAGAACCGTTAATTGTCGATAGGGTCGACGTCCAGCGTCCACTTGACCTTCTTGGCCTGCGGCAGACTGCCAATCAGCGGCAACGAATTTTTAATCAGCTGTTGCAGCACCTTGCGCGACGGATGCTGAAGCAGCAACTGCCAGCGAAAACGCCCGCTGCGCTTGGCCTGTAGCGCAGGTACCGGACCCAGTATCCACAGCGATTCATCCTTGAGCGGGCTGGCTTCCAGCAGAGTGCGCAGTTGTTGCAGGAACAGCGACGCCTGACGGTTATCGTGATCTTCCGAACGGAACATGACGTGGCTGGTAAACGGCGGTAAAAACACGCTCTGCCGCTCGGCCAGCGTCTGTTTCGAAAAGGCGTCATAACCCTTCTGCAACAACACCTGCAATAAAGGATGCTCGGGATGGTGGGTCTGCAACACGACTTCACCCTGTTTGCCCGCGCGTCCGGCACGGCCCGAAACCTGGGTATAAAGCTGCGCGAAGCGCTCGGCGGAGCGGAAATCTGCCGAGAACAGTGCGCCGTCGACATCCAGCAGCGAAACCAGCGTGACATCGGGAAAGTGGTGACCTTTCGCCAGCATCTGCGTCCCTATCAGGATCCTCGCGCCGCCGCGATGCACTTCGGCCAGATGTTGCTCCAGCGAACCTTTTCGGCTGGTGGTGTCGCGGTCGATGCGCGTAATGGGCGTGTCGGGGAACAGGGGGGCGAGTTCGCTTTCGAGCTGCTCGGTGCCGACGCCGACGGAAACCAGCTGGGTCGAGCCGCACTGCGGACACTGATGCGGCACCGCGCGCTGGCTGTCGCAGTGGTGGCAGCGCAACTGACGGTGATGCTGATGAAAGGTGTAATAGTGATCACAGCGCTGGCATTCGGCAATCCAGCCGCATTCGTGGCAGAGCAGCGCCGGAGAAAAACCACGTCGATTAAGAAACAGCATCACCTGGTTATCGGCTTTCAGATGGTGCTGCATACGCTGGATAAGCGGCTGCGAAAGACCAACCTTGAGCGGCAACCCTTTGATGTCCAAGAGATGCTGAACGGCGGCGGTGGCGTTTCCGGCGCGTTTGGTTAACGTCAGCTGACGGTATTTTCCGAGCTTCACATTGTGCAGCGTTTCCAGCGCAGGCGTGGCGGAGCCCATAACAATCGGAATGTTTTCCGCATGCGCTCTGAATACCGCCAGGTCGCGCGCGTGGTAGCGCCAGCCTTCCTGCTGTTTATAGGAGCTGTCGTGCTCTTCATCGATAATAATGACGCCAAGCCGCGCAAAGGGGGTAAACAGTGACGAACGCGTGCCGATCACAATGCCCGCTTCGCCGTTTCGGGCGCGCAGCCATACGGCGAGGCGTTCGCTGTCGTTCAGGCCCGAATGCAGCACATCGACCGGCGCGCTGAACCGTTCGCGAAAACGGGCGATGGTCTGCGGCGTCAGGCCGATTTCCGGCACCATCACCAGCGCCTGTCGGCCCTGCGCCAGAATGTTCTCCAGCACGCTGAGGTAAACTTCGGTCTTGCCGGACCCGGTAATCCCCGCCAGCAACCACGCAGAGAACTGCTGATCTTCGCTGCGTATCGCGCCGACGGCGGTCGCCTGTTCGGTATTGAGCCGCAGGCGCTCGCCCACAACGCTGAAGTTATCTCGCCAGTTTTGCGTCTCGGGTGCCACGCTTTGCAGATCAGCCAGGCCTTTTGCGCGCAGAGCCTGTAGCGCCGCCTCGTTAAGTTCCAGATCGCTGACCTGATGACGATAGATTTTGCCCTGCATCAATGCCGCCATTGCCTGCTGCTGCCTGGGCGCGCGTTTCAGGCTGTCGAGCGGCGTCGCGCGGCCCTGTTCGGTCGCGAACCATTGCCACAGCGGAGCAAGTTCGGCGGGCTTGCCTTGCCGCAGCAGAACGGGCAGGGCGTGCAGTAATACTTCGCCGAGCGGAAAGTGATAATAGTCTGCCGCCCAGTGCAGCACGCGCCACAGATCGGGCGTAAAAAGGCTCGTGCCGTCGAGCACGGCGGCGACGGGTTTGAGTTTCTCAATCGGAAAATCGCTGCTGTCGCCGACGCCGATAACAATCCCGACCGCATCGCGTTTTCCGAAAGGCACGCTAACCCGACAACCGGCGACAACCTGCATTCCGGCGGGCAATAAATAGTCGAAGGTGCGGTGAAGCGGAACGGGTAAAGCAACGTGGGCAACGGGCATTTTCAATCCAGACTGTAAAAAATTGACGAGATAGTGTACACTGTGTGACTCGGAATGCATGAACATGATTGCGCGGTCAGATTATATTCTGTATGATTCGCCGCCTTTGATGCATTCCGTATCAGAGAACTAATCATTAACACTACGTGTGGTGTCCGACGGAAACACGGTTGGATAGCGACACGGCCTAAACAGAGGTTTTCTCATGAAACAAGGTATCCACCCTAAATACGAAGTTGTTACTGCTAACTGTTCTTGCGGTAACGTTATCAAAATCGGTTCTACTGTTGGTCACGACCTGAACCTGGACGTTTGTGGTGAATGCCACCCGTTCTACACTGGTAAGCAACGTGAAGTGACTACCGGTGGCCGCGTTGACCGCTTCAACAAGCGTTTCAGCGTACCGAGCAGCAAATAAGCTACGCTCGACAGTGAAAAAAGGCGCCGATGGCGCCTTTTTTAATGCCTGAATTTTGTAGAAAACAGAAACTCCGACGTATTAACTCAACTCTTCATATCGAGCCTGCCCGGCAAGCTTAATATTCCCAGGTATCGGGATCTACACCCAGTTCACGCATGAGAATTTTGGCGGCTTCCGGAATCTCGTCGCTGCGTTCTTTACGCAGGTCTTCATCGTTTGGCAGCGGCTGGCCCGTAAAGGCATGCAGGAAAGCTTCGCACAGCAGTTCGCTGTTTGTGGCATGGCGCAGGTTGTTAACCTGGCGGCGCGTGCGCTCATCCGTCAAAATCTTCAATACTTTCAGAGGAATGGAAACCGTAATCTTTTTAACTTGTTCGCTTTTCTTACCGTGTTCAGCGTAGGGGCTGACATATTCGCCGTTCCACTCAGCCATGGGACACCTTAAATTTATCAAATAAAAATAAAATTCTGAAAACCCGGGGATTATGCCCGATTTCCGCAGATCTCACTATAGCCGTCGTCCTTTACGCTGCATAAATAACCTTGAAGTTACCCTGCTTTTTGCCTGCTACAGGAGAGGTAAAGCGGTCAATATCGACCGGGTCATCGCAATAATCCTGGCCTGAATGCTGTTCACTTTGTCAGCGGATACAGGTTCGTGCTTTACTGTGTCAATCAGCGCGTTACCTCTGCCAATTGCACGATACCGCCTTAATTTTAGCGGGTATTATCCTAATGCTCAATCTATACGCAAAGAAGTTTAGATGTCCAGATGTATTGACGTCTATCCCGCTAACGATTAATCTTTACACCCTCATCCTCATTTCATCCCCGGCAGGGAGCAACAATAATGACGCTCAAGCAAGGCACAATCGCGGTTAGCAGTGGACTCAACATTGACCAGCAGTATGGCTGTGTTGTTCCACCGATTACCCTCTCCAGCACCTATAATTTCGCCGATTTCAACGAGCCACGGGCTCATGACTACTCGCGTCGCGGGAATCCTACCCGTGATATCGTGCAGCGTGCATTGGCGGATCTGGAAGGAGGCGCGGGTGCCGTGCTGACCAGCAGCGGAATGTCGGCGATTCATCTGGTGTGCACCGTATTTCTCAAGCCGGGCGACCTGCTGGTGGCGCCGCATGACTGCTACGGTGGCAGCTATCGTCTGTTCGACAGCCTGAGCAGGCGCGGTGCCTATCGCGTGCTGTTTGTCGATCAGGGCGACCCCGAGGCGCTGCGTGCCGCACTTTTGCAGCAGCCCAAGCTGGTACTTATCGAAACCCCAAGCAATCCGTTGCTGCGTGTCGTCGATATCAAGGCAATTTGTGATGCCGCCCACGATGCCGGTGCGCTGGCGGTGGTCGACAACACCTTCCTGAGTCCTGTGCTGCAACAGCCGCTGAAACTGGGTGCCGACCTTGTCATCCATTCCTGTACCAAATATCTGAATGGTCACTCGGACATCGTTGCGGGAACCGTGATTTCCAAAACGGCCGAGCACGCGACAGAACTCGCCTGGTGGGGCAACAACATCGGCGTGACCGGTGCGGCGTTTGACAGCTATCTCCTGCTGCGCGGCCTGCGCACTGTGGGCGTGCGCGTGAAACAGCAGCAGGAAAATGCACTGGCAATTGTTGCTTATTTACAGAAACAATCGTTGGTTAAAAAGCTGTATCATCCTTCCCTGCCGGAAAATCAGGGCCATGACATTGCGCGTCGTCAGCAAAGTGGTTTTGGCGCAATGCTAAGCTTCGAATTTAACGGGGACGAGGCAAAACTGCGTCACTTCCTCGCGCAACTGAAGCTTTTCACGCTGGCCGAATCGCTGGGCGGCGTCGAGAGCCTGATTTCACATACCGCAACCATGACACACGCGGGCATGTCACCGGAAGCACGTACCGCCGCAGGGATCTCCGACAGCCTGCTCCGAGTGTCTGTCGGTCTCGAAGATAGCGAAGATTTAATTGCCGATCTGGAACAGGCGTTCCAGTCGGCGGCAAAGAGGTAAGTAATGAGTGCGATAGCGGTTGCAGCGCCGGCAGGAAGTCGGCAGTTACACAAGTTTGGCGGTAGCAGTCTGGCCGATGCGAAGTGTTATCTTCGCGTCGCAGGCATCATGGCCGAATACGGTAATCCTGGCGATATCATGGTGGTCTCTGCCGCAGGCAGCACGACCAACCAGCTGATTAACTGGCTGAAACTCAGCCAGAACGACAGAATATCCGCCCATCAGGTGCAGCAGGCGCTGCGCCGTTATCAGAGTGAGCTGATTACCGCGCTGCTGCCTGCCGAAATGGCCGAACCGCTGATTGCCTCCTTTATTCATGACCTAGAACGTCTGGCCGTGCTGCTTGACGGCAAGGTGACGGATGCGGTCTATTCCGAAGTCGTCGGCCAGGGTGAAGTCTGGTCCGCACGTCTGATGTCGGCACTGCTGTCGATTAAAGATCTGCCTTCCGCATGGCTCGATGCCCGCGACTTCCTGCGTGCCGAGCGCGCCGCCCAGCCGCAGGTTGACGAAGGCCGCTCCTATCCGCTGCTGCAACAATTGCTGGCGCAGCATCCTCATCAGTATCTGGTAGTGACCGGCTTTATCTCGCGTAACAACGCCGGAGAAACCGTCCTGCTGGGCCGTAACGGCAGTGACTACTCTGCCACCCAGATTGGTGCGCTGGCCGGTGTGCATCGCGTCACCATCTGGAGCGACGTGGCCGGGGTGTACAGCGCCGACCCGCGTAAAGTGAAAGATGCCTGTCTGCTGCCGCTGCTGCGTCTCGACGAGGCCAGCGAGCTGGCACGTCTGGCCGCGCCGGTTCTGCACACCCGCACGTTGCAGCCGGTTTCCAACAGCGATATCGACTTGCAACTGCGCTGTAGCTATCAGCCGGAGCAAGGCTCGACACGTATCGAACGCGTGCTGGCCTCCGGGTCGGGTGCGAAGATTGTCACCAGCCACGACGACATCTGTTTAATCGAACTGGATATCGCCGCCGGTCACGATTTTGCCCATGCGCACAAGGACGTCGAGCTGCTGCTCAAGCGCGCGCAGATTAAACCGCTGGCTATCGGCGTGCATGCCGACCGCAATCAACTGCAACTCTGCTACACCTCCGAAGTGGTGAACAGCGCGCTGGCGGTGCTTGAAGACGCCGCGCTGCCGGGGCGTCTGACACTGCGTGAAGGCTTGGCGCTGGTGGCGCTCGTGGGCGCAGGCGTCTGTAAAAACCCGCTGCACAGCCACCGTTTCTATCAGGAATTGAAAGACCAGCCGGTAGAATTCGTCTGGCAGGCCGAGGACGATATCAGCCTCGTCGCCGTGCTGCGCGTAGGCCCTACCGAAAATCTGGTGCAAGGCCTGCATAAGACGCTGTTCCGCGCCGAAAAACGCATCGGTCTGATGCTGTTCGGCAAAGGCAATATCGGTTCGCGCTGGCTTGAGCTGTTTGCCCGCGAGCAGAAAAACATTTCGGCCCGCAGCGGTTTTGAATTCGTGTTGGCGGGCGTGGTCGACAGCAAGCGCAGTCTGCTAAGTTATGACGGACTCGACGCCAGCCGCGCACTGGCTTTCTATGACGATGAAGCGCGCGAACATGACGAAGAGTCTCTGTTCCTGTGGATGCGCGCGCATCCCTTCGACGACCTGGTGGTACTCGACGTCACCGCCAGCGCCGAGTTGGCCGATCAGTATCTGGATTTCGCGAGCTACGGTTTCCATGTCATCAGCGCCAACAAGGTCGCGGGTGCCTCGTGCAGCAATCAGTATCGCCAGATTCGCGATGCCTTTGCCAAAACCGGCAGCCACTGGCTTTACAACGCGACCGTAGGGGCAGGTTTGCCCGTAAACCATACCGTGCGCGATTTACGTGAAAGCGGTGACAGTATTCTGGCGATAAGCGGGATCTTTTCCGGCACGTTATCGTGGCTGTTCCTGCAATTTGACGGTACGCAGCCTTTCACCGAGCTGGTGGATTTAGCTTGGCAACAGGGGCTGACAGAACCCGATCCGCGCGTTGACCTGTCCGGTCAGGACGTCATGCGCAAACTGGTGATTCTGGCGCGTGAGGCAGGTTACGACATTGAACCGAATCAGGTACGTGTCGAATCGCTGGTGCCGCAGGGATGTGAAAACGGCTCCGTGGATCAGTTCTTCGAAGGCGGCGACGAGCTTAACGAGCAGATGCTGCAACGTCTGGAAGCGGCAAGAGAGATGGGATTGGTGCTGCGCTACGTCGCCCGTTTCGATGCCAATGGCAAGGCGCGTGTGGGTGTTGAAGCCGTGCGCGACGACCATCCTCTGGCTTCTCTGCTGCCTTGCGACAACGTTTTTGCTATCGAAAGTCGCTGGTATCGCGATAATCCGCTGGTTATCCGCGGACCCGGCGCAGGCCGCGATGTCACGGCCGGTGCCATCCAGTCTGACCTTAACCGATTGACCCAACTGCTTTAATTTTTTCCCCCTGCGCATCCTCGGCGCAGGGGAATTCCTGCCTCTCCCCCTTCTGCATGGAATTTCCTCAATCTGGTTGAAGATTAATCATCCGCCGACACCATTTTTGTGTTGACTATTTAACCAAACTCGCGCATTTTACATCCATACGTTTAGACGTCTAGACGCTTACAAGTTAGCGCGTTAACCAATACGATGCGATGCACGAGGTAGGAACCCTATGAGCTTTTTCCACGCCAATCAGCGAGAAGCGTTAAACCAGAATCTGGCCGAATTGCAGGGCCGGATTAACGTTTCTTTTGAATTTTTTCCGCCACGCACCCGCGAGATGGAAGACACGTTGTGGAGCTCGATTGACCGCCTGAGCAGCCTGAAGCCGAAATTTGTTTCCGTTACCTATGGTGCGAATTCGGGCGAACGCGAACGCACGCACAGCATCATCAAAGGCATTAAGGATCGCACCGGTCTGGAAGCGGCACCGCACCTGACCTGCATTGACGCCTCGCCTGCCGAACTGCGTCAAATTGCGCAAGATTACTGGCAGAGCGGCATCCGCCATATCGTCGCCCTGCGCGGCGACCTGCCACCCAACAGCGGCAAGCCGGAAATGTATGCCGCAGATCTTGTGCAGTTGCTGAAAGATGTGGGCGATTTCGATATCTCCGTGGCGGCCTATCCAGAAGTTCACCCAGAGGCGAAAAGCGCACAGGCGGACCTGATAAACCTCAAACGCAAGGTAGACGCCGGTGCCAACAGCGCCATCACCCAGTTCTTCTTCGACGTTGAAAGCTACCTGCGTTTCCGGGACCGCTGCGCATCCGCCGGAATAGACGTAGAAATCGTACCGGGCATTCTTCCAGTCTCAAACTTCAAACAGTTGCAGCGGTTTGCCAAAATGACCAACGTCCGCGTACCAAGCTGGATGACCAGCATGTTTGAAGGTCTGGATGAAGACCCGGAAACCCGTAAAATGGTCGGCGCAAACATCGCAATGGACATGGTAAAAATCCTGAGCCGCGAAGGCGTAAAAGATTTCCACTTCTATACGCTAAATCGCGCGGAGATGAGTTATGCCATCTGCCACACGCTCGGCGTTCGCCCCGGAATACCGGCATCTTTCGCGCTGTAGCGTCGTTGGCCGCCTTCGTTCACCCCAGTCACTTACTTGTGTAAGCTCCCGGGGACTCTCTCATTTGCCGCCTTGCTACAACGTGAAATCTGCACGGTATTCATACCGGCATTTTTTGCAATGTAGCGCCGTTGGCCGCCTTCGTTCACCCCAGTCACTTACTTGTGTAAGCTCCCGGGGACTCTCTCCCTTGCCGCCTTGCTACAACGTGAAATCTGCGCGGTATTCATACCGGTATTTTTTGCAATGTAGCGCCGTTGGCCGCCTTCGTTCACCCCAGTCACTTACTTGTGTAAGCTCCCGGGGACTCTCTCATTTGCCGCCTTGCTACAACGTGAAATCTGCGCGGTATTCATACCGGCATTTTTTGCAATGTAGCGCCGTTGGCCGCTTTCGTTCACCCCAGTCACGTAGCAGCATAAAAAAACCCGGCCTTGAGAGCCGGGTTTTGACGTTGAAAGGGAAGGGGAATTAGCCGGTATTGCGCATGCCGGCGGCAACCCCGGCGATGGTGACCATCAACGCCTGCTCGACGCGGGCATCCAGCTCACCTTGCTCTTCGAGCAGACGCGAACGGTGCAGCAACTCGGCCTGCAAGACGTTCAGCGGGTCGGTATAAACGTTGCGCAGCGCGATGGATTCGGCAATCCACGGCAGGTCGGCCATCAGGTGATCATCGTTGGCGATGGCGAGCACCACTTTGATGTCGCTGCTCAGCTGGTCGCGCAACTGCTGACCCAGTGGCCACAGCTCTTTGCTGACCAGACGTTGGTCGTAGTATTCCGCGAGCCACAGGTCGGCCTTGGCAAACACCATTTCCAGCATGCCGATACGTGTGGAGAAGAACGGCCAGTCGCGGCACATTGACTCGAGCACATCGCGCTTACCGCCATCGACCACGGCTTGCAGACCGGCACCTGCGCCGAGCCAGGCGGGTAGCATCAGGCGGTTTTGGGTCCAGGCGAAAATCCACGGAATGGCACGCAGACTTTCGACGCCGCCGCTGGCTTTACGCTTGGCAGGACGTGAACCCAGTGGCAGCTTGGCCAGCTCCTGCTCCGGCGTGGCCGAGCGGAAGTACGGCACGAAGTCTTTGTTCTCGCGCACATAGCCGCGATACATGGTGCAGGAAACCTCGGAAAGCTGGTCCATGACCTCGACCCACGCCGCTTTCGGCTCGGGCGGCGGCAACAGGTTGGCTTCGAGAATGGCACCGGTATACAGCGCAAGGCTGCTGATGGTGACTTCCGGCAGGCCGTATTTGAAGCGGATCATCTCGCCCTGTTCGGTGACTCGCAGACCGCCTTTCAGGCTGCCCGGCGGTTGTGACAGCAGGGCGGCATGTGCAGGCGCGCCGCCGCGTCCGATAGAACCGCCGCGACCGTGGAACAGCGTCAGCAGTACACCGGCTTTCTCGCAGGTCTTGATAAGTGCGTCCTGCGCGCGATACTGCGCCCAGGAGGCGGCCATCACGCCCGCATCTTTTGCGGAATCGGAATAGCCAATCATGACCATCTGCTTGCCCTGTATAAAGCCGCGATACCAGTCGATACTCAGCAACTGGGTCATGACGGAATCGGCATTGTTCAGGTCATCAAGAGTTTCAAACAGCGGAGCGACCGGCATCGCAAACGGGCATCCGGCTTCTTTCAGCAGCAGATGCACGGCCAGCACGTCCGACGGCGTGCGCGCCATCGAGATAACATAGGCGGCAATCGACCCTTCCGGCGCTTCGGCAGCAACCTGACAGGTGTCGAGGACTTCCTTGGTTTCAGGGCTTGGCGTCCATTTGCGCGGAACCAGCGGACGCGCAGAGTTCAACTCACGAATCAGAAATGCCTGTTTGTCATTTTCCGACCAGCTTTCGTAATCGCCAAGCCCAAGGAAACGGGTGATTTCGGCGATGGCATCGGTGTGGCGGGTGCTTTCCTGACGAATATCGATACGCACCAACGGCACGCCGAAGCAGCGCACACGGCGCAGGGTGTCGAGAAGCTGGCCGTTGGCGATAATGCCCATATTGCAGGCCAGCAAAGACTGATAACAGGCGTAGAGCGGTTCCCAGAGCTGGTCATTGTTCACCAGCAAGTCTTTCGGACGCGGCAGGGTTTCGCCCTCGAGACGCGCCTCGAGATACGCCTGCGTCGATAAAAGCTGGGTGCGGATATTTTTCATGATGGTGCGATACGGCTCGACCACGTCTTCGCCACCGGCCAGTTCGCGCAGTTCCGGCGTCGCTTCGGTCATCGACAGTTCGGAAATCAGCACGTGAATATCGCGCAGGAACAGGTCGGTCGCCTTCCAGCGGCTCAGTTGCAGCACGTGGCGGGTAATGGCGGCCGTCACGTTCGGGTTGCCGTCGCGGTCACCGCCCATCCAGGAGGTGAAACGCACCGGCACGGCTTCCACCGGCATCTTGTAGTCGAGCGAGGTTTCAAGCTGCTCGTTCAATTCGCGCAGGAAAGCAGGCACGCCTTCCCACAGGCTGTTTTCGACCACCGCAAAGCCCCATTTGGCTTCATCCACCGGCGTCGGGCGGATTTTACGGATTTCATCGGTATGCCACGACTGGGCAATCAGCTGGCGCAGACGGCGCATGATCTGTTTGCGTTCGTAATCGGCCAGGTCGTTATGGTCGAGCTGTTTCAGGCAGTTATTGATTTCGACAAGCTTGTGGATCAGGGTACGACGAGCAATTTCAGTAGGGTGCGCGGTTAATACCAGCTCGATGGACAGCTGTTCAACGGCGTCACGCAGTTGCTGATCGGAAAGATTTTTCGATTTCAGACGTTCAATCAGCTGCGCCAGCGCTTCAGGATTGCTGGCCGCTTCGCCATGCGGGGAGATGCTGTGATACTGCTCGGCGACGTTGGTCAGATTCAGAAACTGACTGAAGGCGCGAGCAACCGGCAGTAATTCGTCATTGGAAAGATTTTGCAGCGTCGTCAGCAACTCCTGACGATCGGCCTCATTTCCGGCACGTGAGGATTTGGAAAGTTTGCGGATTTTCTCCACGCGATCGAGAACCTGTTCTCCCAGAGTGTCCTTGATCGTTTCACCAAGCAGTTTACCCAACGTGCTGACATTACTTCGCATTGCGGAATATTGTTCGTTCATATTACCTCTGACCCGTTTCTTGTATGATTTTTATGTCTTGTAAATAACGTTCACCCGTAAAGCCTTCAGGCTTTTTTTCATTCCGCCTTCATGGCAATTTGCAATCGTCCAAATTTAGTACTGTAGGAACTTACCGTAAAAACCCCAATTTTCTCATTACAAAAATGCTGAATCGAAGAAAGTGGGAGAAATTTAATTACAGCCGGTAGGTTATTAGTGTGGCTAATCGGACCTTTTGTACAATATCAAAGGGCATCACAAGATGCCCTTTTTAGTTACAAATATTTAACAAGAACAGGCGTCAATGATGGCAGAAGTGGTGCACGACCTGGGTTATCAGCTCGCGGGTCGGCTTGATAAAGGCCATATCAATGTATTCATCGGGCTGATGCGCCTGATCGATGGACCCCGGTCCAAGAACCAGCGTCGGGCATAGTTCCTGAATAAACGGCGCTTCGGTACAGTAGTTCACGATTTCGGTTTCCGTGCCGAGCAGCTTTTCCACCACCTGCACCAGACGATGATCCGGCGGACATTCATAGCCCGGAATCGGCGGATGCAGCTGTTCAATCGCCACACGGCCCGGCCAGCGGCTGCTGACGGGTTCGAGTGCTTCGTTAAGCAATTCATCCAAATCTGACAGCGTAAGCCCCGGCAGCGGGCGAATATCCATATGCAGTTCGCAGCAGGCGCAGATGCGGTTGGCCGCGTCGCCCCCGTTGATGTGCCCGAAGTTCATGGTGGGATAGGGAATGGCGAAGCCGCTGTGGTTATAGCGCGTTTGCAGCGTCTTGCGCAGATCAATCAGATGGGTAATGGATTCATGCATCAGTTCGATGGCATTGATGCCGCGCGAAGGATCGCTGGAATGGCCCGACTGACCGGTAATGCGAATGGCATTGGAAATATGGCCTTTGTGCGCGCGTACGGGTTTGAGCGACGTGGGTTCGCCGATAATGGCGCATTCAGGGCGAATCGACGAGGTTTTAGCGAAATAGCTCGCGCCCGCCATCGTGGTCTCTTCGTCGGCGGTGGCCAGAATATAGAGCGGTTTGCCGAGCTTGGCGGTATCGATATCACGCAGTGCGTCGACAATAAAGGCAAAGAACCCTTTCATGTCGGCCGTTCCGAGACCGTACAGACGGTTTTCGTGTTCCGTCAGCGTGAACGGGTCGCGCGTCCAGCGGCCGTCGTCGAACGGCACGGTATCGGTATGACCTGCCAGCAGCAAGCCTCCGGCACCTTCGCCGATGCTGGCCAGCATGTTGAATTTATTACGCGTATTGGGGACCGGCTGAATCTCGACCTTGAAGCCCAAATCGTTAAACCAGCCTGCCAGCAAGTTGATTAGGGTTTCATTACTCTGATCCAGTGCGCTGTCGGTGGCGCTGATCGATGGCGTAGCGATTAACGCACGGTATAGCTCAATAAATGGAGGTAATTTCATCTTCACTGTTGACAGCCTTTGGTTAGGGTAATATAAATATTCATGCATTTAATGTGAATAAAAATACATTAAGCCGGTTCGTAAGGAAACCTCGAAATGCGCGGGGTTTCCACAAAAGTCATCATGTGACGAACAGGCTGAATTTCGCGGGCTTCTGGCGTAATAAACGCAGTGAGCCCTCTATTTTTGAAAAGAAGGTGAACTGAGCCCATGTTGAATACGCTGATTGTTGGTGCCACCGGTTATGCAGGCGCAGAGCTTGCGCTTTACCTGAATCGTCACCCACACATGAACATAACCGGTTTAACGGTTTCAGCGCAAAGTGCAGATGCAGGAAAGTTGCTTTCCGATCTGCATCCGCAGCTGAAGGGCATTATCGATCTGCCTGTTTTACCTCTGGAAAACGTTGCAGAAGCGGCCAAAGGTGTAGATGTCGTCTTTTTGGCGACCGCGCATGAAGTCAGCCATGACCTGGCCCCTCAATTCCTGGCCGCCGGTTGCACCGTATTCGACCTCTCCGGCGCGTTCCGTGTGAAAGACCCGGCGTTCTACACGCAGTTCTACGGTTTCGAGCATCAGCATCAGGATTGGCTCGACAAGGCCGTTTACGGTCTGGCCGAGTGGCAGGCGGATAAACTGAAAGACGCGCAGCTGATTGCCGTGCCGGGTTGCTACCCGACTGCCGCGCAGCTGTCGATTAAACCGCTGCTCGAGAAAGGTCTGCTGAATCAGGATCAATGGCCGGTTATCAACGCCACCAGCGGCGTTAGCGGCGCAGGGCGTAAAGCCAGCCTCGGCACCAGTTTCTGCGAAGTCAGTCTTCAAGCCTATGGCGTGTTCAATCACCGTCATCATCCAGAAATCTCAACCCACCTCGGCACGCCGGTTATCTTTACCCCGCATCTGGGCAGCTTCCCGCGCGGTATCTTGTCGACGACCACCTGCCGTCTGAAGCCGGGTGTCAGCGCCGAGCAGGTTGCCGACGCCTTCCAGAGCGCCTATAAAGACAAACCGATGGTTCGCCTTTATGACAAAGGCATGCCGGCATTGAAAAACGTGGTGGGTCTGCCGTTCTGCGATATCGGTTATGCAGTGCAGGGCGAGCACGTCATCGTTGTGGCCGCCGAAGATAATCTGCTTAAAGGCGCGTCTGCACAGGCTGTTCAGTGTCTGAATCTCAGATTTGGTTTCCCTGAATCAACGTCGCTGGTATAATAAAGTGCATAAATCGGCAGTGAATGTGAAAAACCATTCATTGCCGAAAAAGAAAAATCACCACCCTCCGAGCATTTCTTCATCGACTCAGGGATGGTAAATTAGAAATAACTTCACCATTTCCGACTACGACAGGTGTGAACAGAATGAATCCTTTGGTCATTAAATTAGGCGGCGTGTTGCTCGACAATGAAGAGGCGCTCGAGCGTTTGTTCATGGCGCTGGTTGCCTATCGTCAGGAATTTCAACGTCCTCTGGTGATCGTTCACGGCGGTGGCTATCTGGTCGACGACCTGATGAATCGTCTCAACCTGCCGGTGGTCAAGAAGTCGGGCCTGCGTGTGACGCCAGCAGACCAGATTGACATCATTACGGGTGCGCTGGCGGGTAGCGCCAACAAGACGCTGCTTTCGTGGGCGGTGAAGAACAATATCAATGCGGTCGGGCTGTCTCTGGCCGACGGCGGTTCTGTCAGCGTGACGCAGCTGAGCGACGAGCTGGGCTTTGTGGGTAAGGCCGAAGCGGGTTCGCCGGCGCTTATCAATACGCTGACCTCGGCGGGTTATCTGCCTATCGTCAGCTCCATCGGCATCACCGCCGACGGCGCGCTGATGAACGTCAATGCCGATCAGGCCGCCACGGCGCTGGCCGCGACTCTGGGTGCCGACTTGATTCTGCTGTCCGATGTCAGCGGGATCCTTGATGGCAATGGCCAGCGCGTGCCGGAAATGACGGCCGAAAAAGCGCAGGAGATGATTGAACTGGGCATTATCACCGACGGCATGATTGTGAAAGTCAACGCCGCACTGGATGCCGCGCGTTCACTGGGTCGTCCGGTGGATATCGCCAGCTGGCGCAATGCGGAGCAACTTCCTGCACTGTTCAACGGTATCGCCATCGGCACCCGAATTCTTGCCTGATAACCCGGCGTCTTTGGCTTCGCAGTGTTGAACCCGAGTCACTGACTCCTATCGGTTCATCGGAATTAACGAACATGCTGCAAGCCGGTCACGTGGGTAAAAGGTTGAGCAAATTTTAAAAAATCACGACGAAAGACGTCGCGGAATCAGAAATTTTTAAGGAAATTATCATGGCAGCAACTCAAGGCATCAGCAAAATCGTACTCGCTTATTCAGGCGGTCTGGATACGTCGGCTATCATTCCCTGGTTGAAAGAGAACTACGGCAACTGTGAAGTGGTGGCATTCGTTGCCAACATTGGCCAGGACCAGGCGGATCTGGAAGGTATCGAGCAGAAAGCGCTGGATACCGGTGCGTCTGAATGTCACATGGTCGACCTGCGTGAAGAGTTCATCAAAGACTACGTGTATCCGGTTCTGAAAAGCGGCGCACTGTACGAAGGAACTTACCTGCTGGGCACCTCGATGGCACGTCCATTAATCGCCAAGGCTCAGGTCGAGCTGGCGCTGAAAGTCGGTGCAGATGCCGTATGTCACGGTGCGACCGGTAAAGGTAACGACCAGGTGCGTTTCGAAACGACCTACACCGCACTGGCACCTCAGCTGAAAGTGGTTGCGCCGTGGCGTGAGTGGGACCTGCGTTCCCGTGAAGCGCTGCTGGATTACCTGAAAGAGCGTAACATCAAGACCACTGCGTCTCTTGAGAAAATCTACAGCCGTGACGAAAACGCATGGCACATCTCTACCGAAGGCGGCGTGCTGGAAAGCCCGTGGAATGCCCCGAACAAAGACTGCTGGGCATGGACCGTTGCACCTGAAGATGCACCGGACGAAGCCGAGCTTGTCACTATCAAGGTAGAAAAAGGCGAAGTCGTTGGCGTGAACGGTCAGGAACTGAGCCCGTTCAAATGTCTGGAAGCGCTGAACAATCTGGGCGTCAAGCACGGCGTTGGTCGTATCGACATCGTTGAAAACCGTCTGGTCGGCATCAAGTCTCGCGGTTGCTACGAAACCCCGGGCGGCACCATCATGATGGCGGCACTGCGCGGCATCGAGCAGCTGGTTCTGGACCGTGACAGCTTCAAATGGCGTGAGCAGCTGGGCCAGGAAATGTCATACGTGGTTTACGATGGTCGCTGGTTCGCACCACTGCGCGAGTCCATTCAGGCCGCTGCCGACTCTCTGGCGCAGGACGTGAACGGTGAAGTCGTTATCAAGCTGTATAAAGGTACCGCGACGGCAATCCAGAAAAAATCACCGGACAGCATGTACTCCGAAGAGTTTGCGACCTTCGGCGAAGACGAAGTTTACGACCACAGCCACGCTGGCGGCTTCATTCGTCTGTTCTCGCTCTCTTCACGCATCCGTGCACTGAACGCTGCCAAGAAATAAGCAGCCTTTGCATTAGCGTTACATCAGGCGTGCGGGGCAGCTCGCACGCCTGACACCTCGTTTTCAGTATCACTTTTCAAGTACGTCAAGTCGGGAGCATTATCATGGCATTATGGGGCGGACGCTTTAGTCAGGCAGCAGATCAGCGTTTTAAAGAACTGAATGATTCACTGCGTTTTGACTATCGATTGGCAGAGCAGGATATCGTGGGCTCGGTTGCCTGGTCGAAAGCGCTGGTTACCGTCAATGTATTGACCGCAGAAGAGCAGGTGCAGCTTGAAGGCGCACTGAACATTCTGCTGGAAGAGGTGCGTGCCAACCCTCGCGCTATCGTTGAAAGTGATGCCGAAGATATTCACAGCTGGGTCGAGCAGAAGCTTATCGAAAAAGTCGGTAATCTTGGCAAGAAACTGCATACCGGACGCAGCCGTAACGATCAGGTCGCGACCGACATCAAACTCTGGTGTAAAGCGCAGGTCATTGATTTGCAGCTTGCCCTCAAACATTTACAGCTCGCGCTGGTTGAAACCGCCGAAGCCAATCAAGACGCCGTGATGCCCGGTTACACGCACCTGCAACGTGCGCAGCCGGTAACCTTTGCTCATTGGTGTCTGGCGTATGTCGAAATGCTGGCGCGTGATGAAAGCCGTCTGCAAGATACCTTGACCCGCCTTGACGTCAGCCCGCTGGGCAGCGGCGCACTGGCCGGTACCGCGTATCCTATCGACCGCGAACAGCTGGCCGGCTGGCTGGGCTTTGCTTCGGCAACCCGTAACAGCCTCGACAGCGTGTCCGACCGTGACCACATTGTTGAGCTGATGTTTAATGCCTCGATGAGCATGGTTCACCTGTCGCGTTTCGCCGAAGATCTGATTTTCTTCAACACCGGTGAGGCAGGTTTTATCGATCTTTCTGACCGCGTGACTTCCGGCTCCTCGCTGATGCCGCAAAAGAAAAACCCAGATGCGCTGGAGCTTATCCGCGGCAAATGCGGTCGCGTGCAGGGTGCATTGACCGGCATGATGA